>JAESFU010000745.1_pt1 | contig 12014 bp, 10 predicted proteins | sample 9269461 | NCBI WGS metagenome assembly JAESFU01 (sample SAMN14502556, study PRJNA617107) | algae metagenome | isolation source: Stenomitos rutilans HA7619-LM2 and co-occurring heterotrophs from cave walls | place: USA: Waikapalae cave, Hawaii | collected 2009-07-28
TGCAGGGGTCGGTGTTCAACGACCAGCTGACCGGCAACGGCGATGCGAACGTGCTGTCGGGCAACGACGGCAACGACGTGCTGGCGGGGCTGGGCGGCGACGACACGCTGAACGGCGGTGCGGGGACGGACACGGCGAACTATGCGGCGGCGCTGTCGGCGGTGACGGTGAGCCTGGCGATCTCGGGCGCGCAGAACACGCAGGGCGCCGGGCACGACACGCTGAACGGCATCGAGAACCTGACGGGCTCGGCGTTCGGCGACACGCTGACCGGCGATGCCGGCGTGAACAAGCTGGTGGGCGGCGCGGGCGACGACACGCTGGACGGCGGCGCCAACGCGGACCAGCTGGAAGGCGGGGCGGGCAACGACACCTACTATGCCGGCGCCAGCGACAAGATCGTGGAGAAGGCGAACGAGGGCATCGACACGGTGATCACCACCTCGGCGGAATACAAGCTGGTGTTCGGCGTCGAGAACCTGACCTATGCCGGCGCCGCCGACTTCACCGGCACGGGCAACGGGCTGGACAACACGATCGTGGGCGGTGCGGCCAACGACACGATCGAGGGCGATGCGGGCAACGACATGCTGTTCGGCAACGGCGGCAGCGACACGGCCTCCTATGCCGGCGCGACGGCCGGCGTGACGGTGAGCCTGGCGATCGCCGGGGCGCAGAACACGCTGGGCGCGGGCATCGACACGCTGCATGGGTTCGAGAACCTGACCGGCTCGGCGTTCGGCGACACGCTGACGGGCGACGGCTCGGCCAACAGGCTGCTGGGCGGCAGCGGCGACGACACGCTGGACGGCGGTGCGGGTGCGGACACGCTGGAAGGCGGCGGGGGCAACGACAGCTACCTGGTCGACAATGTGGGCGACAAGACGGTCGAGAAGGCCGGGAAGGGCACCGACACGGTGTCGACGACGCTGTCGAGCTATGGGCTGTCGGCGAACGTGGAGAACCTGACCTACATCGGCGGCGGCAACTTCACGGGCGCGGGCAACGAGCTGGCCAACACGCTGACCGGCGGGGCGGGCAACGACGTGCTGAGCGGCGGCGGCGGCGCGGACAGCCTGATCGGCGGGGGCGGGATCGACACGGCATCCTATGCGAGCTCGTCGGCAGGGGTGACCGCCTCGCTGGCGACCCCCGGCAGCAACACCGGACACGCCGCGGGCGACAGCTACACCTCGATCGAGGGGCTGCTGGGCTCGAAGTTCGCCGACACGCTCACCGGCGACGGCGGCGACAACCGCCTGACCGGCGGCGGCGGCCTCGACGTGCTGACCGGCGGCGGGGGCAGCGACACGTTCGTGTTCAACCAGTCGCTGGTGGCGGCCAACGTGGCGACCGTGGCCGACTTCGTGGTGGGCACCGACATGTTCGAGCTCTCGCTCGGCGTGTTCGGCGCCGCCGGCGCGGCCGGCAGCCTGAGCGCCGATGCGTTCCATCTCGGCGCGACCGCCGCCGACGGCACCGACCGCATCCTGTACGACGGCGCCACAGGCCAGCTGTTCTACGATGCCGACGGCACCGGCGCGATCGCCGCCAAGGCATTCGCCACCATCACACCAGGCCTCGCCCTCACCGAGCACAGCTTCCTGCTCGTGTAGACGAGCTCGGGATCGTCTGCGGTGGGCGGAGAGCGCGACCCACCGCACGGGTTGCGCCGCACCATGGCGTCCTTCAGTGGAACCGCCTTGTCGGCGCTTGCTCATCTACGCGGTGGGCAGACGGTGGAAAGGGGCCGCGCGGCAATCCGCGACACGCCGTTCGATATCAGGGCGGTGTTGGGGCGACCTGAAGGCTGACCGGTAGTTGCCGAAACTTAAACTAAGAGAGTGCCAGCGTTGCAGCCGGCACGCCCTTGGCGCTGGGCAGGGGGCGATCAATGTCTACCGTTCGTTGGTGGTCACCACATGGTACCTCATCCGCAGATTTTTTTGCCTGCTGGGGATGCTCGGGAGGGGTATCCCCGCTCCAGGCCGTGTGCGGTGCACTGGTCGGGTAGGCCGGCCGCCTGGCTCAGTCGCGACACCTCGGTTCGTGCGGGTCGACGCCGGGAAGCCTAATTCTTTTCCTTTGTGTATGTGACGTACAGGATTGCACCAAAGAGCGTGACCGTATAGCCGAGAATTGCTCCAGGGAGCGGCCACCCAGCCAAATCTCCCAGCCACAAACCTGCTGCCGCACCAAGGCAGGCCACGAATTTACTACCAGGGTACGACATCTGGTGCTCCGCCTGGCCGTTTCAGTTGGCCGTTGCGCGCAGCCTCGTGGCGGCCTCCAGTAGCGCCGTGCCGAGTTTCTCCAGCATCTCTGCGTCGAACCGGAAGTTGAAGCCTGACCCGGCACTGCTGGCCGCAAGGCGGAGCGCTGCGTGGCCCGGGTCCTCTGGTGTGGCGCCGATGCTGAAACCTCCGACAATCATCACTAGCTGACTATAATCAGGCTCGTTGACCATGAAGCCTCCTGTTCATTGTTTTGCTCAGCGTGAAGCGGAAGGGAGCGATCGGCAAGCTCCAGAAATTGGCGTCGATCCAGTCGATGCAGTCAGGCAGCCCGTTCTCATTAAGTTGAGAACGGCGACTGCTTCGAGGTCGCATAAGTTGATGTCGTGTCGGATGCCCGTGATATGGTGGAAGGAACATCCGCACACTTAACCAAAGCGGGTGATGCAATAGATTTGGGGGATACTGCGTGATCAACAAGTTTTTGAGGGCGGTGGCCGCGGTTGCGGTGCTGCCGATGTCGGCGTTCGCCCAGTCTCAGCCTCTCCAGTCCGAGGGCTTCTACATCGGCGCTGCTGGCGGCCTGAACTGGGTTTTCGATCATTCCTACAACGCCTCGGTTACCACGCTGGGTGTCGTCACGAAGCCCGCAATCAACGAGAGCTACGACACCGGTTGGGCCGCGGGAGGCATGGTCGGCTATGACTTCCTCGGCCCCCGCATCGAGCTCGAGGGCATGTATCGTTTCAACAGGGGCAAGGGCCACATGCCCGGCCTGGGTTACACCTTCGGAGTCGACTGGTCCCAGATCTCGATGATGGCCAACGTACTGTACGACTTCAACGCGGGCGGAAGGATCGTTCCGTATGTTGGCGGTGGCGCCGGCCTCGCCTTCGTCAGCATCGACGGCGAAGCAGGGTTGGTCACGAGCGCCCAGTTCGCCTATCAGGCGATCGTCGGGGTCGGCTACAACATCGACCCGATGTTCCGCATCAACCTCGAAGGCCGCTACTTCGGGACGACCAACCCGACTTTTACCAATTGGGGAACCCTGCGCGGCTTGCCCTACGTCGCCACCACTGTCCCGCAGAACAACAACATCAGCGTGATGGCGAGCCTTCAGGTTCGCTTTGGCGCTCCGGCTGCTCCGCCGCCGCCGACCATGGTCGCTCCGCCGTCGTACATGGTGTTCTTCGACTGGGATCGTTCGAACCTTTCGGCCCAGGCGTTGACCACAATCAAGCAGGCGGCCGACGCGTACAAACAGAAGGGCAATGCCCGCATCACGGCGACGGGTCACACCGACACGTCGGGCACCGAATCCTACAATATGGCGTTGTCGCTGCGGCGTGCGAACGCCGTGAAGGATGCGCTGGTGCGTGAAGGCGTTCCGGCGACCGCGATTGCGGTGGTTGGCCGTGGCGAGCAGGGCCTTCTGGTGCAGACGGGCCCGAACGTGCGCGAGCCGCAGAACCGTCGCGTCGAGATCGTCCTCAATTAAGTGCCTTCGACGATAGCGGGGGCAACTTCAACAGCCTGACGGGAAAAGGGTGAGGGAACATGTGCAACGTATGCCTGTCGCGTCGGCGACTTTTCACAGGGATCGGCGCGGTCGCGGCCGCTGCCACGATCGGCGCCCAGGTCGCATCGGCCCAGCCGGTTCGATCCGCCGACACGGCGGAGGCGGCCTTCAGGCGTCTCCTCGACGGCAATGCCCGCTACGTCGCAGGCCAGATGAAGGAGCGTGACTTCTCCGCCGGGCGTGCCGCGCGCGCCCAGGGTCAGAAGCCCTTTGCCGCGATCCTGGGCTGCGCGGACTCGCGCGTCGCGCCGGAGCTGGCCTTCGACCAGGAGCCGGGCGAGCTTTTCGTCGTGCGCGTTGCCGGCAATTTCGTCACGCCGGACGGGCTCGGCAGCCTCGAATACGGCGCCGCGGTGCTCGGCACCAAGGTGATCGTGGTGATGGGGCATACGAGCTGCGGTGCGGTGAACGCCACCGTGGAGGCGCTGCAGAAAGGCAATACGTTGCCGGGCCATATCCAGGACCTGGTGCGCGCGATGAAGCCCGGAATCGAGCCGGTCATGGGAACGCCCGGTCAAGACCTGCAACAGCGCGCCATGGTGGCCAATGTGCAGGCCAATGTCCGCCGCCTGCAGACTGCGACGCCCATCCTGAGCGACATGGTGGCCAAGGGCGAACTGAAAGTCGCGGGAGCGTACTACGATCTGCCGACCGGCAAAGTGATCCCGGTGTAGGTCAAGTTCACTCCAGGACGGTACGCCGCTCTGAGGCGGCTGGTCGGTTCGCCGGCTTGTTGCCGTCTGGTAGCCACCTAAATCCTGCGGTAGGTCGCGTGCAAGATCGAGAAGGGTATCCCCGCACGCCCTGCGCTCCCCCGAATCATCACCACCCGTTCATCGATCCGATAGAACCAATCGTTGAAGTTCAGCAGCATCGACTTTCCATCACTCAGGGGCGTGTCACGCGAATAGCGCCAATGGAAGGCGCAGCCTGACTGTTCTCCCTCTGCATCGCCCTCAAGCCTCGTCTCGTTCCCCAGATACTGTCCGTTCTCGCGCGGGGATATGCGCCAAGCCAAGGTGTCTTTCCGGCCGTCGTCGAAGGTCCATGTTTCGGTGAAGGTCAGGATACGAGCTGCCTGGTCCCAATCTCCATGCGCCTTCACCGAGAAGCGCTGCTGTAGGCCGCCCGTCAGGCGCTCGACCACACCCCAGCCTTCAAGATCATGAGCCAGATATTCTTCGGGTAGTAGAAGCGGGAAGGTGCCGTCGAAATCTTTGATGTCCATGGTCGCAAACGGCCGGCACCGTTGTCCGTTGCGGCGGATGCAATCCCGTCATTGGCGCGGCGGCACATATGCCGTCGGTGTGGTTTGGGATCGGCCGATGTACGTCGGCTCCGCCGGGTGGTGAATGGAACTTGACGATTCTTAAAGCGTTTCGGTCGATCACAAGGGAGTGACCGCATGGCCGCGAAGAAGAAAGCTGCGAAGAAAACTGTGAAGAGGAAGGCGACCAAGAAGAAGGTTGCCAAGAAGAAGACCTCTCGCAGGTCGGCCGCCAAGCGCGAGCTGATCGATACCGGCACCAACAAGCTCTATGTCCGACGCAATGCGCGCGGCACGTCCTTCAAGGAAGTCGAGGATGTCGGCCGTTCGCTCGCCGCTGACCGACGTCGAAAGGCAAAGACCGTGGCCAAGCGCGGGCAGGGCGACAAGGGCGACCGCAAGCGATAGCTAAAGCGGGAGCGTACTACGATCTGCCGACCGGCAAAGTGATCCCGGTGTAGGCCGCTACGCTGGAGTGGTGGATATCCACGGAGTGCAGTCGATGCCAGCAGGCTAGTCGTGCGGCCAGCGGGTCGCCGAATGCCGGAGCGCCAAGACTTGAAAAGGATCCCCTTCGATGGGGTGATCTGATATCATTGCCGGGCTCCCTGGGGCAGCGCCCGCTCCATCGTGATGGGGCACAGACGAAATAAACGAAACAGACGAATCGAGCGAAACGGAAAATCCCGTTTTTTGCGATTCCGGGTTTTGGGGGATCGGACGGCGAGGCTGTCCGGTCGGAATGCCGGGCTTCCCCGGCCAGGGTGCTGGCATTGCTGTCAGGTCGACACGGGTAAACGAACCGACGCGGTTCCTTCATGGGCCGGCAACACGCCCGGCATATGGGTTTTCGCGTGGTGTCCCGGATTTGTAGCATCCTCGACCAGCGCACGCCGTCTATCGCTTGCTGGGCAATCGTCGCCGCCGTGCTGGCCGGGGCCGCGATCGGCCGTGAGCCGGCCGTCGCGATCTATCTCGCGAGCTTCGTCTATTACGGCCTCTACTGGTACGCCTTCGCCTGGGGCATCGACTCCTTCGGCGCCTTCAAGCGGGACGCGATGCTGCTGAAGGCCGTGTCGGTCGCCGCGCTCGCCTTCGTCTACCTGCAGGCGCCGCCCGACCTCGTCTCCCTCGGCGTGATCGGGCTCGGTATCCTCCTCAACGCCCGCGCCGCCTCGGTGCTGGGGATCGACCGGACCTATTACGGCCATGAGCTTGCCGGCTTGGCCGCGCGTCGGGTCACGGACTTTCCCTATTCCCTGATGTCCCACCCGATGATCGTCGGCAACGTGATGGCCTTCGGCGGCACGCTGCTCAATCCGGCATTCCGTGCCGCGTGGTGGCCGCTCGCCGCCCTTCACGTCGGCCTGAACCTCGCCCTGCTCGCGATGGAACGGGCCGGCACGCACCGCCGGCCGGCCATAAGGCTGGCGGGCCTCCTCGTCCTCGCGGCGACGGCCGTGGCCTCAACAGTGGCTGCGGCCAACGACACCGTTTCGAGCCGCTTCAGTCAGGAAACCTCGTGACCGACATTCTCGACTCCACCGCCGCCGGCACGACGCGAAGCGCGGTCTCCACCCTGTTTCCCGCCACGATCGGCCGCTTCGAGACAGCCGAAGACCGCGCCCTGATCGACGGCCTGTCGCGGTGGGTCGAGGCGCATTTCCGCGAGGCGCTCGGCAAGCGGCCCTCCTGCCACGTCTACGTCTCGACGCTTCCCGCCGAGATCGCGGCCCTGATCGATCGGCTGCGCGACAGCCCGGTCATCCGCGACCTGATCCTGCGGCAGGTCCCGGCCGGCAGCGGCTTCGAGCCGATGAAGCACACCGACGAGCTCTATATCTCGCACTACAACAAGGACCGCGGCGGCGACCAGGGCCTGTTCGACAGGCACTATGACGGCAACCTGCGATTTCTCTCGTCGAGCATGGTCGTGCGGGCGCTGATCTATCTCCAGTCCGACGCGAGCTACAAGGTGGTGTTCGCCGACAGCCGGGTCGAGAAGGCCTTCACCACCTACGAATTCGGCCTGCTCGACTTCCATCGCGAACTGCACTGGGTCGAGGGCAGCTACACGCCGGGCGCGCCCCAGCGCATCCTGCTGAAGTGCAACTACCTCGTGACCTGTCCTGGCGCCGGCGTCCGCGGCCGGGTCGCGCTGGCGGCCAACACGGCCGTCTTCTACGTCGTCAAGGCGGCAATGGAATACTCGAAGAGCCCGCGCACGCCGGCCCAGAAGGCCGTGGGCCATCTCTGCAACCTGTTCCGTCGCCTCAACATCATCCACCCGCTGGTGCCGCTTGCGGCGATTGCCGCGACGGCGATCGGCGTGGCCGCCCTCGGCTACTTCCTCGTCAACCTGTAGCGCCCCTCGGACAAAGGAAACGTCATGACCGGACTGTTGCACGAATTGAAGGTCCAGCGATGGGACGACCATCGCTACTACCATCACAGCAAGGTCAACCAGTCGCTGCACCTGCTGAGTGCGACCAGCTTCCTGTTCGCCTATGTCGTGGCCTTCACCGATCCCGCCATGGCGGCCCTGATCGGCTGGCTGGTCGCGATGACGAGCCGCCAGATCGGCCACCTGTTCTTCGAGCCGCGCGGCTACGACGCCGTCAACCAGGCGACGGACGAGTACAAGGAGGAGATCAAGGTCGGCTACAACATCCAGCGCAAGCTCGTCCTGCTCGCGATCTGGGCGGCGTCGCCGCTCCTGCTGGTGATCGATCCGACCCTGCTCGGCGTCTTCTCGCCGCACGAAGACTGGACCGGCTTCGTGACGCATGTGGGCGAACTCTGGCTGGTCGTCGGCCTGGCCGGGATTGCCTTTCGCGCGCTCCAGCTGTTCGTGACCAAGGACGTGACCACCGGGCTGGTCTGGGTGACGAAGATCGCCACCGATCCGTTCCACGACATCAAGCTCTATCACCGCGCGCCGTGGGAACTCCTGACCGGCCGCCACAGCCGCCACACGCCGGAGACCGTCGCGGCTCCCATCCTGCCCGAGCAGATCCTGCCCGAGGTCATGCCCGAGCTGCCCTCGACCGTCGCCGAGGAGGCCGTTGCTCCGGCCTCAAAGGGTGGCGTCTAGGGGCCGCGGCTCAGTCAGGCGCTCCTTGCGTCCCCGCCACGGAAAGCCCAGCAGCTGCGCCGCCATCTCGCGCAGGATGCGCCGCTTGATCGCGCGGTCGGTGGCCAGGGCCCCCGGCTCCCACCAGCCGTCGCGCTGCATCGCTTCGGCCGCCGCGACGAAGCGGTCGGCCACCGCCTGGAACTGCTCCTCGGTGAAATTCAGGCTGAAGATCAGGCGGCCCGTGCCTACCCAGCTGAGCGCCAAGCCATGGGCCCTGAGGTAGTACTGGAACATCCAGTGATAGCGCGCGGCCGTCGGGTAGCAGACCGTCCAGATGGACGAGAGATGCCCGACCCGCACCGGCAGCTGCCGCTCGGCCAGCCGTCGGTTGAGCTCCGACGCCCGTCGATCCCAGGTCTCGTCGAGGTCGCGATAGAGGGCCTTCATCTCCGGCGAGTCGAGATGGAGCAGGAACTCGTTCATCGCGCCCATCACGTAGGGATGGGCGTTGAAGGTGCCGCGCGCGAAGCAGATGTCGGCCGGCCGGTCGTCGCGGAACCGCTTCATCAGCCGATGGTCGCCGCACACGACGCCGATCGGCAGCCCGCCGCCCACCGTCTTGCCGTAGGTTACGAGGTCGGCCTCGATGCCGAAATATTCCTGGGCGCCGCCGGCCGCGAGCCGGAAGCCGACGAAGACCTCGTCGAGGATGAGGACGATGCCGCGCTCGGTACAGACCTGGCGCAGCGCCTTCAGCCAGGCAGCGTAGGTTTCGCGGCTGACGCCTCGGTCGGGCCGGCTGGCGATCAGCGTCGAATCTGCGGGCGCGCCCTGGTTGGGGTGCATGGCCTGGATCGGGTTGACCAGCACGCAGGCGATGTCGGTCCGGCGGCGCAGGACGGCGAGCGTGTTCTCCGAGAGATCAGCCAGCGTGTAGGTGTCGTGCGCGGCCACAGGGTTGCCGACACCGGGCTGCACGTCGCCCCACCAGCCGTTGTAGGCGCCGCAGAAGCGCACGAGGCGCGAGCGGCCGGTGTGGTAGCGCGCCAGCCGCACGGCCTGCATCACCGCTTCCGTGCCCGACATGTGGAACGACACTTCCGGCTTGCCGGAGATGCGAGCCAGCCGCCGCGCATTGTCGGCCACGAGATCGGGATAGGCTCCGAGGACCGGCCCCAGGTCGGCGACGCGGCGGGCGCCGCGCTCCATGCAGCCCTTGTAGAAGTCGTAGCCCAGCAGGTTGACTCCGTAGGAGCCGCTCAGGTCGTAGCGCGCCATACCATCGAGATCGGTGACCTGGACGCCCTGGGACGAGGCGACGAAGGCGCCGGCGGGCAATGTCGCCCGGACGCGCGGGCTGAACTGGAAGGGAACCCGGTAGCTTTCGGTGAACTGCAGGTCGGAGATGTAGGGCGTCGCCTCCGAGGTCAACTGCAGCGTGTGGCCGGTTCCCGAGCGCAAGGTCTCCGCCAGCGCGTCGAAGCCCGCGCGGCGGCGGGCCGCGACGGCTTCGCCCGCTTCGTCGGCGCGAAAGAAGAGTTCGCCTTCATAGACGTAGCGCGGGACCAGGCCGGCGATCCTCCGGGACATGCGCGCATGGCCGGTGAGGGACCGGTGCTTGGCCCGCGAGAGCTGCAGGCGGTTGCGCAGCCTGGGGATCAGCAGTCCCAGCGCCAGCCCTCCCACCGCCAGCGCCGCAAGGGTCTCGCCATCCATCAGGCTCATCATCCCGTTTCCTCGGAGTTGTCGACGTGGCCAAAAGCGTTCATTCGCAGCTGCTGAAGGTCCTCCAGCAGGAGGACATCAATTTCCTGCTGACCAACCGCATCCCGCGCCGCCTCGTGACGCGCTGGATGGGCTGGTTCAGCCGCATTGAGAGCCCGGTGCTGACACGCGCCGCCATCGCGGTCTGGCGCCTGTTCGCGGATCTCGACCTCGCCGAGTCGAAGAAGAAGTCCTTCGCCAGCCTGCGCGACTGCTTCACGCGCGAACTGCGTGCCGGCGCCCGGCCGCTCGATGCCGATCCCGCGATGCTGGTCAGTCCGTGCGACGGGATCGTCGGCGCGTGCGGCACCGTCCAGGGGACCGAACTGTTCCAGGCCAAGGGCTTTCCCTACCGGCTCGAGGATCTGCTGATCGATCCGGACCTGGTCGAGACCTATCGCGACGGCACCTATGTCACGTTGCGTCTCACGTCGAGCATGTATCATCGCTTCCACGCGCCGCACGACGCGACGGTCGAGCGCGTGACCTACGTGTCGGGCGACACCTGGAACGTGAACCCGATCGCGCTCAGGCGGGTCGAGCGCCTGTTCTGCCGCAACGAGCGCGCCGTGCTGCGGCTTCGCCTCGCCGCGGGCGGCCATTCCGTGGCGCTGGTGCCGGTCGCGGCGATCCTGGTGGCCGGGATACGGCTGCACTTCCTCGATGTCGTGATGAACATGAACTACCGCGGCGCGGCCGACATTGCCTGTTCCACGCGCGTTCGACGGGGCGACGAACTGGGCTGGTTCGAGCACGGGTCGACGATCATCGTGTTCGCCCCGCGCGGCTTCCGCCTGTGCGACGGCATCGCCGAGGGCACGACGCTCCGGATGGGCCAGCGTCTGATGGTTCTGCCTTGATGCGACCGGAGAGCGGGAGGCGGACACTCCCGCTTCAGTGCAACAGTCTCGTTGCCGTCTCGTGAGACCGGCATGTCATTTCGATGACCGCCTACTGCGGTCGTGGTCAATGTGCGTCAGGACCAGCCCAGGAGGCCCATGTCCATGACGAGGCTCGAGGAGGACTCGACCGTGTAGGCGCTGTCGTCGTTGCGGATGGTGCCGACGGCCGACGCGGTATGGATGATGGTTCCCTCACTGGCATTGGACAGGGTGACCCGGAAACTCTCGTCTCTTTCCACCAGTATTTCACCGAGGACCCAGACCGTGACGATCTTGGAAGCTTCCCCGGTGGAAAAGCTCACCTGGCCGGACGGCATCTCGCCCCCGAACAGGGAGAAGGGCGGCAAGGCGGTATCGTCGGAGGACGGGATCTGGGGAAAGAAGGCTCCGATGTAGGAGGCGAACAGGGATATCTGGTCGGCGGAGCTCAGAAGCTCCTCGAACGGGATGAAATCGGCGTCAATGACCTCGGTTCCAGTCACTGCCCAGTCGACGCTGGCGGCGCCGCTTAGGTCGCCGGCGCGGGTGACGGTGAAGGTGAAGGGCGTGGCACCCAGGTCGTCTTCGGGCTTGTCGGCGCTGGTGGCGGCGATCGACAGCGAGACATCGTCGTTGCGGATGATGCCCTTCGCCGAGGCGGTGCCGAGAACGGCGCCGGCGCTGGGCTGGGACAGCGTCACCGAGAAGGCCTCGTTCGACTCGACGGCCTTGTCGCCAGCGACGTTGATGCTGATGACCTTCGAGGTCTCGCCGGCGGCGAAGCTCACGGTGCCGGTCGGCAATACGCCACCCGTGAAGTCGGCACCGTTGACCGCCGGGCCGGTGACGGCCCAGTGGGCGCTGTCGCTGCCGCTCAGGTCGCCGGCGCGGGTGACGGTGAAGGTGAAGGCCGTGTTGCCCAGGTCGCCTTCCAGTTTGTCGGCGCTGGTGGCGGCAATCGACAGTGACGCATCGTCGTTGACGATCGTCCCGTTCGCCGAGGCGGTGCCGAGGACGGCGCCGGCGCTGGGCTGGGACAGCGTCACCGAGAAGGCCTCGTTCGACTCGACGGCCTTGTCGCCGGCGACGTTGATGCTGATGACCTTCGAGGTCTCGCCGGCGGCGAAGCTCACGGTGCCGGTCGGCAATACGCCACCCGTGAAGTCGGCACCGTTGACCGCCGGGCCGGTGACGGCCCAGTGGGCGCTGT
>JAESFU010000746.1_pt1 | contig 11996 bp, 8 predicted proteins | sample 9269461 | NCBI WGS metagenome assembly JAESFU01 (sample SAMN14502556, study PRJNA617107) | algae metagenome | isolation source: Stenomitos rutilans HA7619-LM2 and co-occurring heterotrophs from cave walls | place: USA: Waikapalae cave, Hawaii | collected 2009-07-28
CGTTCCAGCATCTCATATGCCTCCAGGCCGCGATAGGCCGACTAGGACTTTACATCGCCATTACCGATCAACTCGCGGATTGCCGCATTCTGTTGTTCGTTGTCCTCGATGATCAGAAGCTTCTTCAGTTTCTTGCTGGTGAAAGCCTCGATCCGCTCAAACGCCTGCGTCAACGCTTCCACCGATACCGGTTTCTGTATGTAATCAAACGCCCCAAGCGAAAGTCCCTCACGTTTTTTGTCGTATGCGGAAATAATCTGTACGGGTATGTGCCGCAGGTCCGGATCGTTTTTCAACTGCCTCAGCACTTCGTTTCCATCCATCACCGGCAGGTTGATGTCCAACAGAATCGCAACCGGCCGGAAATGACGTGCGAAGCTCAGGCCTGTATTTCCCTGGCTCGCAATCACGCCCTTGTAGGACCGTTCACGCACAAAGTCCAGCAATATGTTGGCAAACTTGGCGTCATCTTCCAGAATGAGAATCACCTTGTCCTGTTCGTGAATCTGATGACGGTCGTCACCGGCCTCCGTGCTGAATTCAGCCAGCGGTACGATTTCAGGTTCCTGTTTTTCAGTTTTAACGGATACGGCAGCGTGTTCGCGGATTTCAATTTCGCGTTCCGTAGAAATGCTCAGCGACGCATCAAACGCCAGCGGCAGATAGAGTATAAACGAGCTACCCTTGTCCACCTCGCTCTCCAGGTGAATTTCGCCGCCCAGGGCATTGGACAATTCACGGCTGATGGATAAACCAAGTCCTGTACCGCCGTATTTTCGTTTGGTGGAACCATCTGCCTGCTGAAATGCCTGAAAGATCAAACCGCGCTTGTCCTCAGGAATACCAATGCCAGTGTCTGAAACATAAAAGGCCACCACGGGCTTGTCGGGACTTAGATGGCTGTTCCTGTAAAATGTACCGGGAGGAGCTTTACGTACCTGCAAGGTAACCGTGCCACTCTTCGGCGTAAACTTGAATGCATTGGACAACAGGTTCCTCAGAATCTGTTCCACGCGCAAACGATCGGTGGACATTACGGCAGTCTTCAGATCGTCACTTACTATCACATTGAAGTTTACATCGCGGGTGTTGGCGGTGCCGGCAAACATGGCTTGCAGCGTCTGCACGATGTCCTCGATCACAACCGGCTCCACATCGAGCTGCATCTTGCCCGCTTCAATCTTGGACAAGTCCAGGATTTCGTTGATCAGGTTGAGCAGTCCCGTTCCCGAGGTGTGAATGTTTCGGGCGAAGTCCACTTCCTTCTCCCCCAACCGGTTGCTTTTATTATCGGCCAGCAATTGCGCCAGAATCAGAATGCTGTTCAGCGGTGTCCTCAGCTCATGCGACATATTGGCCAGGAACTCGGACTTGTACCGGCTGCTGAGCTCGACCTCGCGCACCTGGTGCTGAATCTCTGTTTTTGCATCGAACAATTTCTGTTTTTGCTCTTCGAGCATGTTGGCTTTTTCCTCCAGCTCCACATTAGTCTGGCGTAACTCCTCCTGTTGTACTTTTAGTCCCTGCTCCGAAATTTCCAGCAAATCAGATTTGGACTGTAATTCTTCGTTGGCCTGTCGCAGTTCGTACTGTTGTGCCTCGAGTTCTTCCGCCTGTCGCTGGGTTTCTTCCAGCAAGTCTTTCACTTCTTCACGTGCCGTACAGGATGTTATGGCAATGGCAATGCTGTCGCACACGACTTTCAGAAAGTCTTTTTGTTCAATGGTAAACGGATGAAGGGCTCCCAGCTCTACCACACCGATCACCTGGCCTTCAAATAAAAAAGGCACAGCCAGCATGTAGCCTGGCTGAATATGCCCGAACGTGGTACCGACCGCAAAGTCGTGTGTGCCGATATTGTCCAGTTGCTGCATCTGGCCTTCCTGCGCGGCCTGTCCCGACAGTCCTTCACCGAAGGCGAGAATGGGCATCTCACTTTCTTTTTTATGGAGCGCCACGGCAGCTTTCAACTTGAGAGACATCCTGTCCTTGCCGGTGAGGTAAAGGCCGCCAACCGGCAAGCCCAGATATTTGGTAAGCCTGATGATGACCTCGCGACTCAGTTCATTCATGCTCTTGTTCCCCTGCATGGCGCGAATCAGTCCGGCTGTTCCCTCCAGTGTCCAGTTCTTCGCAGCGGTCTCGCGCTCGGCCCTGCGCAGCGCCCGGAGGTTTGCCATGATAATGAGGTACACGATCAACAACACCACCACGATAATACCAAGCAGTGTGATAAAAATAATATTGAAGTTCTTTGCATCCTGCTCGCTGGCAGTCTTCCGGTCTACCAACAACTTTTGCTCAATGTCCCGCGACTGCTGCACCAACATGCGGACTTCATTCAGCATACGCCGGCTTGTCCCGGTATTGATCCGGGAGCTTGCCTGCTCAAAGCTTTGTTTCCGGAGGGAAATGCAGGTATCCAGGTGCAACCGGTGATTGTGCGTAAGCTGCATCAGTTTTTTTACATTGACCTGCTGCCGCGGGTTATCGGTTGTGAGCCTGACAACCTTTTCCAGGTGCACCTGCAAACCTGTCCCAGATTTATTGAATGGCTCAAGGTATTCCTCGTTACCTGTGATGATGAATCCACGCGCAGCACTTTCCGCGTCGATGGAATTGATCATGATCTGCTCAAACTCGTATAGCACTTCATGGGTATGGTTCACCCATTGACTGGCACGGATAAACTCGCCACTGTTTCGAAATGATATGACGGCCACCACCAGTAAAACAAGGGAACACATCACAAAGCCTCCCAGGATTTTTTTATCTAGGCTGATGTTCATGTAGGGTTGAGGTTTTTATCTGCTGTATTGATTTCGGTTTTTCCCGCACAACGATTGGCACACTGACCATACATCCACCACATTTTTCTCCGCGATGCCGAGACCACTGTTCGTGGATGAATTCTGAAAAGATCATTCGCGTTTGCCGAGGCTGGGCAATGTTATTGTTACGGTGGTCCCTTGCCCCGCCACGGATGCCACGTCAATTGTTCCGTTCAGGCGTGCAAGAACCTCTTTAACAATGTAAAGTCCCAAGCCGGCCCCGCGGCTCTCTTCGCTGCCACGGTAAAACATTGTATAAATTTTGGGAAGAATGCTTTCGTGAATACCGATGCCATTGTCCCTGATGATTACAATCGCCTGTTGGGCCGACGTGGTAACTTTTACCGACACGAAAGGCTTACGACGTGCATCCCGGAACTGAAATGCGTTGGACAGCAAGCTGGTCAGCACGATCCCCAGCCGATTGCTATCCTGGTAAAATGGTTCTTCCGATTGTACTGTCACAAACCGGTCGACATGATTGTCCTTATCTAGGTATTCCAGTTTGCCGAGCGATATATCAATCAATTCCTGCCAGTGTATTTCTTCTGATTTTATTTCGCTCCGGGCATTGCGCGAGAATTCCAGTATCTCCTGTAATGTGCCGTCCAGTTTATTGATGCTGGTTTCCATCATGGCGTGAAGGGTGTCCATGTTTTTGGCATCGCGTTCGTTCTGCACGAGTTGCAGCAATCCCAATACGGAGGCAAGCGGTCCGCGCAGGTTATGCGAAACGCTATACACGAAGTTGTCCAGTTCTTTGTTTACTTTCAGCAACTCTTCGTTCTGCTTTCTCAGGGCGTGTCGCGCTTCGCGCTTCAGTTTTTCGAGTCGCCTTCTTTTCAGTGCGCCGAGAATGGCAGTAGGCAACCTCGACAAATTTGATTTCAGGATGTAGTCGTCGACGCCTTCGCGCAGGCACGAGATGGCATAATCGTCGGACACCGTGCCCGTTACAAGGATAAAGGGCGCAGCGGGATTTTGCTTGACCGAAATTTTAAACGCTTCGCGCGAGTTAAAACCCGGCAGGCCGTGATCGGACAGTACTACATCCGGCCTGAACCGTTCAATCGCCTCGGTATATTCGCGGCGCGTGTCCACGCACTGATTAACGAAAGAAATATTCTCCTTCCGCAATATGTGTTCAATTAAGAGGACATCGTCCGGATTGTCCTCGAGCATGAGAATCTTCAGCATCTTGTCTTTTTTTTCTTGCTAACACTTTATGTCCGTCAACAGCAGGCTTTGCAAAGCCGCAGTCTGATATGGGATAGAGAGGGAATTCTAATTTACTCACAAACCGTTGCAATTGGTAGATGAAAATGCTTTTCTTTTCTGAAGTTTGGCCGAGCGGCCTTAATCAGGGATGAACAGGCAATTTTTTCCATACCTCGAAAATATCCGCAACAGACCTTGCTATAGGCAAAATTATGACACGGCATTAAATGCGTGTTCGAACTTTATTTGATGGCTTCCGGATTGAACGAAAGAGAGATTTTTTGTCTTCAGGGATGAGATTTTGCATCTGTTTGTGCACGCCAATCTCCGGTGAAAGATTCATCTTTGTACAAACTTAAAAACCCAAAGTCAACCATGTTTACGCTGGAGAAAATTCAAAACGCGCATAAGAACGTAAAAAGTGGTGCTGATTTTCCGCAGTATATCCGTGAGCTGAAAGCGTTGGGCGTACGCTCGTATGATCACTATGTGGGAGATGGCACTACTGTATACCGCGGCGAGCCTGATTACATGGTCAGCAGCAACCCCAAATATCCGGCTGTGCAGATCTCTATTGTCCCTTCCGAACCTGAACTGGCCAGTGCCCTGCGCATTCATCAGGCCGGTGAAACCGACTACCCGACATTTTGCCGACAGGCGGCAGGCGCAGGCGTAGAGAAGTGGACAGTGGATCTCGTCGATATGACATGCATTTATTATGATCGCTCCGGAGCGGCGATGATCCGCGAAAAAATTCCGGCGTAAAATCCGGAGCCCGGAATTTTCCGGAGGCCTTGAAACGCGTCGCTCCTATACGTAGGACAATGTTTCTGGTATTGCTGCACGTTTAAAAAACCACCCTGCCAGTACACCGAAGGTGATGTAGACAAGAGGCAGATACAGCGTATCATATAGCTCGCCCGGAAATACGTTCAGACCTGCATATACCGTGAGCATACGCAGCAGCAACCGCATACCATTGATCAGCAGAATGATTTTCAATGCATAGTTTAACCGCGGCACCGCCGGATAGACGGCGGCAATGATGAAGCTGCCGATGGTTTGAGACAATCCCAGCGGAAAATACAACGCTCCCTGTACACGCTGAAACTGCGTATAATACGATAGCAGTAATTCCCGGCGAACCGGGTCTGTGGTACCCGCATAGCCGGCGGGTAATTGTCCCTGAATGTAAAAGAGTTCGACGGATCGCAGCATGATCTCCAACAGACAGAATACAAAAAAAGATACGAAGGCAATCAATCCCGCGGCCTTGTGTGTCTCAAACGCCGAAGCGCAAATGACGAAGAAGATGTAAAACAATCCAAACATGGAGAACAGCATGAGCCAGGAGCGCGCGACTGAAATGGGCTCGGCGCCGAACAGGAGCTCCTGTGCCACGGAAGGGGTCGGTGACGGCGCCTGCGAAAACACCCACCACTGAAAGCTCTGTACCAAAATATAGGTGATGCATACCACCCCGGCCGCGACTTTCATTTTCGATGTGATCATAACTTTTTTAGTGAAGATACCGTAGGACAGGATAAACACCATATCGCTGCGGCAGAATCCCCAAAATGGATAATGCTATTATTATGCACCGGCCGGACACAACGCTATTTTACAAAAGACTGCAGAACAAACTTGCGGAGTATGTAGCGAATAACATCGCAACGCCTTTTGGCATCGGCGAGCTGGCCGATCATCTCCATCTTTCCTATCATCATCTTGCCGATGTTTTCAGAACAACATACGGCGAATCATTGGGACATGCGTTGACACGTACCCGTCTTGAAAAAGCGGCCATGCTGAGCGCCTATACTGCGCTTAACCCTGGCGAAATTGCCGATGCCACCGGCTTTGCTACACGACATTCGTTGTCGAAGGCTTTTACAAATCACTTTGGTTTTTCTCCCGGCAAGGCCAAAAACATTATTCTTCGCACAGACTCCGTCAACGCCAGGCTTGATGGCATCACCTCGGAAGCTCAGTACCGGCATATTGTGCAAGCTGATTTTTCATTCACCTCGCACGAGCTAACGCTGGGCGGCGGCACGCTGGTGGGACATCTCTGGCCTATCGGCGCCATGCCTCCATCCCGCTGGCAGTCGATGCCTTACCTCAACGATCTGCTGTCATTGTCCCTCACGGAAAAAGCCAGTCGATGTATCAAGGCATTCGATTCGGTGAACTTTGCGGCGCTGCGTCACTACCGCGAGTTTTACGGATTCTTTACAGAAGAACCAATGTCCACATTAAATGATTTTGACGGATTGGTGCTGCCGGTGCCGCCCGGAAAATACCAGGTATTCGCTATACCGGCAGGCGACCACGAGGACATTAAACACTGCATCACACGCTTTCGCGAAAACCTGGTGTGGCACAAGAAGATGTTTATCCTGAGCAATTTTTTCGATTTCATTTTGCTGCATGACGAACCCGGTGGCGGCGGCGAGTACTATTTATTTACAGGAAGCTGATATGCATTGTGATGTGGCCTGAAAGCCGCCTCCCGTCTGGCCTGCTTACTGTCCCGCGCCTTGCTCGACAATTCTTTTCTCCGGGAAGTATACATAGAAGCTCGCACCACTTCCGTAGGTGCTGGTGGCCGTGATGAAGCCGCCATGGTTCTCAACAATCTTTTTACAAAGGGCCAGACCAATGCCTGTACCGGCATAATTGTTCCGCGTTTCCAGCCGCTGAAACATGGAGAATATAAGATCCGTGTATTGCGGGTCGAACCCGATGCCGTTGTCGGATATGACAATTTCCAGGTAAGCGTTGTCCGTAAATCGATCGGGACAATGAACGACCCGGGTACGATCCACTGTCCCTGCTTTAATTTTCACCAGCGGATGTTCGCCCGAAAATTTAAGTGCATTGCTGATCAGGTTGGAGAATAACTGCTCCAGCTGCTGCTGGTTGCCCCGGATAACCGGAAAATTTCCAAACGATACATCCGCATGCTTCTCGGTTATCAGTAATTCAAAGTCCACCAGCACTTGTGACACTACCTGGTTCAGGTCTACTTCGGCTTCTGCAATTTCCTGTGTAATGCTGCTGTAGGTGAGCACCGACCGGATCAGGTTTGTCATCCGCTCGCCCGACTGGTTAATCTTTTCAAAATACCGTTTTACCAGTTCCGCATCGTTGAGATTTCGTTGAATCACATCTGTAAATGTCCTGATCTTGCGCAGCGGTTCCTGCAAGTCGTGCGAAGCGATGTAGGCGAACTGCTCCAGCTCCCGGTTGCGCACTTCGAGTTCGCGACTGTACGCTGCGAGTGTGTCCTCGGCATTTTTCTTTTCTGTCAGATCGCGGGTAACTTTTGAAAATCCGATGACATCGCCTGCCTTGTTGTGCAGTGCCGTGATCACGATATTTCCCCAGAATTTTGTCCCATCCTTGCGAATGCGCCATCCCTCGTGGTTTGCTTTGCCGTGTGCACGGGCATGTGCAAGGAGCGACTGCGGAAGGTTTTTCTCCTGATCTTCTCTCGTATAAAAGACGCTGAAGTTCTGTCCTATAATTTCCGAAGAATATCCTTTTATAAGCTGAGCGCCGGCGTTCCACTGTTCAATGTTGCCGTGAATATCAAGCAGGATTATCGCATAGTCCTGAACTTCCTCGATCATCTGATGATAGCGCTCTTCGCTTTTCTTCAGTTCTGCATTGGACAATTTTAATTGCTCGTTCGTCTGGCGCTGGGCATCTTCCGCAAGTTTGCGTTCGGTCAGATCACGGGTAACTTTCGAGTATCCGAGAATGGAATTGTCTTCGTTATGCAGTGCTGTAATGGTAATACTTCCCCAAAACCTGCTGCCATCTTTTCTGCGGCGCCAGCCTTCCTGTGTCGCACGCCCTTCGTGCGCCGCTTTGCGCAAAAGCTTGTTGGGCAAATCATCAGCCAGGTCTTCTGGTAAATAGAACAAACTGAAATGCCTGCCCACAATTTCTGACTCCCGAAATTGTTTTATTTTCTCGGCTCCTTTGTTCCAGTTCTGAACGATCCCGTGAGGGTCCAGCAGAATAATCGCATAGTCCTCGACTTCTGCAATCATTTTATGATAGCGTTCTTCGCTCCTGCGCAGCGCATCGATGATCTGATCGAACTCTTCGCGCGTAGTAGGGCTTTTGCGGGCATCCATCATTAACGTTTTGTTGTAAAGATGTCCCGGAGCGCAGTCACCAGCTCTCCGATCGTATTCGGTTTCACAATAAAATCCGCAGCGCCCAACGCCCGGCATTGTTCTACCAGCCGTTTGTCGGCAGAGGTCGAGATCATGAAAACACGTGTGTTGTCCACCACGCCGAGCTCCCGAAATTTCGTGAGGCATTCAATCCCGTTCATTTTAGGCATGTTCACATCCATGAAAATATAATCGGGATATGGCTCATTTTCGATGATCGAAAGGGCATCAATTGCTGAGCTCGCCATTGTACAGGCTACGTTGTATCCGACTTCCTGCAAGGCCATGGCGAAGATTTCCTGATCGTCCTGATCATCTTCAATAAGCAGGCAGGCGATGTTTTTGTTCAAGGCAAATAATTATAGACGCCGAATTTACAGCTTTTAGCCAATCCAACATTAAACAAAAAAAAATTATGGCGCGATCTGCCCGATTCGCTTCCGTTTGGCTTTTCGTGTTCATGATTTGTATTCGGGCATAGTCTTTTACTGGTTGACACTTTCGAATGCTTATGAATATTCCAGTCTCTGTCATGGTCACTCTGCTATTGCTTGGCCAAGCCCCGATGTTATTCGCACAAAAAGGAATGCCTCCCAAAGAACCGACGCAGGCCACTGTCCATACAAACTTTCCGCAACACGAAGATTTCAAAGAAGAACTTTTAAATCGATTAAAAGTGCCATCAGGCTTTCAGGTTTCCGTGGCCGCCACGGGCTTGGGCAAGCCGCGCATGCTCTGCCCGTTGCCGGATGGCGGGCTCTATGTAACGCGCCGCGATCAGGGTGATGTATTGCTGTTGCGCGATACCGACGGCAACGGCCGTTTCGACAATATGCAAACCGTATTGACACAATTCAAAGGTGTGCATGGCATAACGCTGTACGATGGTTTTTTATATCTGTGCTCCAACCGTGAACTGAAACGCGCCCGTGTGAAACCGGATGGGACACTCGACTCTGCTAAAACGTTGATCAAAGACCTTCCGGATGGAGGACAACACGGGAACCGGACAATGGCTTTTGGACCGGATGGCTGGCTCTATGTAAGCATTGGCAGTACCTGCAATGATTGCAATGAAACCAATGCTGAAAGCGCTACGATGCTGCGTTTCCATGCCGATGGCACGGGCCGCATGATTTATGCCAAAGGACTTCGCAATACGATCGGGTTCGACTGGCATCCGCAGACAAAAGAATTATGGGGCGCAGACAATGGGACCGACTGGCGCGGTGAAGAAATTCCACCCGAAGAGCTTAATAAAATTGTTCGTGACGGCGACTATGGCTGGCCGCTTGTATATGGCAAACAAGCGATTGACAAGACGCGCGAGGAGCCGCCGGGATCAACGAAGGTTGCCTATGCGAAAACCACTGTCCCATCGGTCATGGAGTTTCCGGCACACGGTGCCCCCATCAACCTGATCTTTCTTCAACAGGCAAAATCATTTCCTGCCGACTTTCAGGACGACGCGCTGATTTCATTTCACGGTTCATGGAACAGGCAAAAGCCGGATGGCTTCAAGATCGTCCGGATAATGTATGAAAATGGACAACCGACGGGACAGGGAGATTTTCTGACAGGCTTTCTCAGTGCTGACGGCAAGACACGATTCGGTCGTCCTGCCGGCCTCGCGGTGTCGCCGCAAGGTGTACTGTTTATTTCCGATGACGCGAACGGGGTTATTTATAGAGTCACTACCAAATAAGGCGTATGAAAATATTCACCATCGTCCTGCTGATTATTATAAGTGGACATTCAGCCAGCGCACAGGAGCAGATCGCCTTCGAGGCTTTCAATGTGTATCCGGAAGGTGTCGCCTACGATGCGAAAGCAGATGTTTTTTACGTAAGCTCGGTAAAAACCGGAACGATTAGCAGCGTGAGCCAGGGCAAATACACCATGTTCCATCAGGACAAGAGCTTTAAATCGAGCTTCGGCATGAAGATCGATTCCCGCCAGGGCAAGCTTTGGGTTTGTGTGGCCGATCCTAATTACAGCATGTACCGCGACGCCTCCACCTTTAAAAAGATGTCCCGCGTGATCGCGCTGGATCTGGCATCCGGTAAAAAGCAATTGGACATTGACGTGGCGGCACTGATCCCGGGCAGGCATTTCGCCAACGACCTGACCTTGGACGGCAAGGGAAATGTATATGTTACCGACAGTTTTGCAGGTGCCATTTACAAAATAGACTCTAAAGGAAAGGCCAGTATATTTTCTCAACACCCGTTGTTCAAAGGATTGGACATCGGCCTCAACGGAATTGTTTATCATCCCGATGGTTTTCTGCTCACGGCCAACAGTACGCGCGGCTCCATTTTAAAAATATCGGTGGCCAACCCGACGCAGGTTGCCATCGTAAAGATAGATCAGTTCTTTCCCGGAGCTGATGGCTTGTGGCTCGACGAACAGAAAAATTTATTTCTCGTGCAGAACAAGGGGGTGAACAAAGTTTTCAGAATCAGGAGCACCGACAAGTTTCTGTCAGCACGTGTGGACGCTGCAACGCCATCAGACCAATTATTTAAAAATGTAACTACCGCTACGCAGAAAAATAACAATCTCTATGCGATCGATTCGCGCATGAACGAATTATCGGACAGTACCATTTTGAAGCCTGCCGATACATTCACTATCCAGCCATTGAAGTTTATTTCACCTCAACCGTAGTGTATGATCTGGGTCATCGCTGCAGCCATATTAATCGTTATCACTTTTGCATTGTTGCCGCAGGTGATCCGGAAAATCATAAACGATGCGCTCCGTAAAAATAAAGGCATTACAGGACATGTGTCGCGTGTCGGTGTTAACCTGGCAGCGGGCAAGGTTACGCTCTACGACACAGCGCTCACGCAGGACAGCAACGCTCCCGAAATAAAAATAGCCGCCCGACTTCCTGCGGTTGTAATTACGTTTGAATGGAGCTCGATTTTACGCAAAACATTCGTGGGTGATATTATACTTCAAAAACCGGAGTTGCTGATCGCTGCCACCGCGTCCTCGTCAACAAAGCGGACAACTCCACCACAGGAATCATTCGATCTGAAAGCCGCGCTGGAAAAGCTAATTCCGTTTCATGTTCGTCTCACCGTGCAGGATGGGCAGATCCGGTATGCCAATCTGTATTCCAAACCTGTCATCAACGTGATCATCGAGTCTGTCCAATTGTCGATGCGCGACTTCAGCAATATTCCCGAACGGGCGATCTCATGCAGCATAGAAACAGACGCATCGCTGTATGAGGGCAGTGCAAAACTGAATGTAACACTCTTTCCACTCAACGAATCGCTCACGCTCGACATCACCTTGGAATTGCGATCCATCAACATGGTTCTGCTAAACGACTTTTTACGAGCCTACGGAAAAGTTGATGTTAACCGGGGGACATTGGAATTATACTCCGAGATCGCTGTGCGCGGCGATTCCTTTAAAGGATATCTGAAACCGATTCTGAAAGACCTGGACTTTATAGGAATAGAAGATCGCGGTGACAATTTTTTCCGCAAGGTCTGGGAAAGGGTTGTTGCCGTCTCCATCCAGGTACTGGAAAACATTCGCAACGATCAGATCGCAACAAAAATTCCCGTAGAAGGTCGCCTCAACGATCCACACGTAAACATAGGCGCCGCCATCGCCGGCATTTTAAAAAACGCCTTCATCAAAACCATTACACCATCATTGGACAATACGGGCATCGGCTCAGTATGGAAGTCGGCAGCCTCGCGCACAAAAAGATTTGCCAAAAATATTTTTAAAC
>JAESFU010000747.1_pt1 | contig 11994 bp, 12 predicted proteins | sample 9269461 | NCBI WGS metagenome assembly JAESFU01 (sample SAMN14502556, study PRJNA617107) | algae metagenome | isolation source: Stenomitos rutilans HA7619-LM2 and co-occurring heterotrophs from cave walls | place: USA: Waikapalae cave, Hawaii | collected 2009-07-28
CACGCGTTATCAGTCGAAGATGTTCAATCCGGCGTTCCTGCGCGAGAAGAACCTGCCAGTGCCGGAATGGCTCGAACGCAAGGGCTCAGTGCCAAAGGTCTTCGAGGAAGTGCCGGCTTAGTGCTGGCATTCGCTCAATGCCGGCAGTTAGCGATCGCGATGTTCACATCGATCGCAGCTGCGTTCTATTGCCAAGCCGCCACTGCCGAAGAGCAATTTGAGTTTGCAAAGGCCTTAAGCCGACTGTCGATCACCTGCGACACAACTGCACTGGCGACCTTTGCTTCGATAGAGGAACCACCAACGATCCTCTCACTCAACAGGGAGACCTGCGAAACAATTTTCGACCGAAATGGAAAGCCCGATCTGGGAGCAATTCTCTTCTCCATCTTCTCGCAAACCAAGGCAGATGAAGCGGAATTTGAGCAAATGAAGGCGGCGCTCCGACCGGTGCTCAAGCTCTGCCAGGAGTGGCTGCGCGCAGCGTCAGGCGGCAGTGCACCGATATTCCAAGGCGGTTGCCTGTTTGCTCTGCCAAGAAGCACAAGCATGACAAGAGCCTTGAGTGACCGGCTCTTGCAGAAACCGGAAGAATATATCGTGTGCGCGAAGGAGCCACCTATCGCGCCGATGCGAGCCGAACATCCCCTGAAGACCCTGGCGGACACTGTGCCTTTGACCTGGGAACGCTTCACAACCGCCCTCGCAAAGGATGACTTTGTTTGTGGTAGCGGCCAAGACGTATCATGCATGCGTTTCGTGCCGATGATTGCCACCGGTTTACCTAACATCGGGAGCGGCGAGCCAAGCGATTATAGTGCTCTGCTGATGAGGCAGATACGTGTTTATCGCGGCGAATGGAGTCTCTCGCATTGGAATGAGGAAGACTGCAGAATTGGACCCAAGCCCAGTTGGTGCCAAGCTGACAAGCCGCCATATGGCGACGAAGGTGGAATTTGCGTTGAGCCCGAGGACTTTCATATTATCGGAAACTCGAGTCTGATCTTGGCTCCTTAAGTAGAGAAATTCGTATGCAAGGTTCAACCCAGCTTCTCTACCGCGACGATGCCTATCGCCAGACGGCGGATGCGAAAGTGATCGCCGTCAATGATCGCGGCGGCATCATTCTCGACGGCACGGTGTTCTACGCTGCGGCAGGCGGCCAGCCTGGCGACAAGGGCACGCTTGCGTTCAAGGGCAATGCCATTCCCATCGCCACGACTGTTTATGACGAGACGAAAAACGTCGTTCATGTGCCGGCACAACCAGGTCCCCTGCCCGATCCGGGGGCCGATGTGGAACTCGCGCTCGATTGGGCAATCCGCTATCGCAACATGCGCGCCCACACGCTCATGCATCTCCTCTGCGCCACGGTACCCTTTCCGGTGACCGGTGGCACCATCACCGAAGACGGCGGGCGCATCGATTTCGATATTCCGAAGGATCAAGTGCCCGACAAGTCCGAGATCGCCGAGAAGATCAATGCATTGATCGCCGCCGATCACCCTGTTTCGTTTCGCTGGATCAGCGATGCCGAAATGGAAGCCAATCAGAACCTGATCCGCACGATGTCGGTGAAGCCGCCCATGGGCACCGGTCGCGTCCGCCTCGTCGCCATCGGCCCAGACGGCAGTGTCGACCTGCAGCCTTGCGGCGGAACGCATGTGCGATCGACGGGTGAGATCGGCCCGATCGCCGTGGCCGGCATCGAAAGCAAGGGTAAGCAGAACCGCCGCATCCGCCTCGCCTTCGCCTGAGAGAATTTGCAATGTCGCCCTATGTCGTTTCCACTCAATGGCTCGCCGAGCGCCTCAATGCGCCGGATATCTCCATCATCGATGCCTCCTGGCACCTGCCGGCCGCCAAGCGCGATGCAAAGGCGGAGTTCATTGACGGCCACATACCCGGCGCGCAGTTCTTCGACATCGATGCCATCTCCGATACCGAGACCACCCTGCCGCACATGCTGCCTTCGCCTGAGAAATTTGCCTCGCGGATGCGCAAGCTCGGCATCGGCGACGGCAAGAAGGTCATCGCTTATGATGCCGCCGGATTGTTCTCGGCCGCGCGCGCCTGGTGGATGTTCCGCGTTTTCGGCCATGACGATGTCGCCGTGCTCGACGGCGGTCTGCCGAAATGGAAAGCCGAAGGCCGCCGGCTTGAGGACGGTCCCGCCGCCAAGCCGCAGGAACGGCACTTCACCGCGCGCTACCAGGCGATGATGGTGCGCGACAAGGCTGATGTGCTCCGCGCTGTAGAGAAGGCCGACGCCACGATCGCCGATGCGCGGTCATTGCCGCGTTTCAGTGCGAAGGAACCGGAACCGCGGCCCGGCGTGCGCGGCGGTCACATGCCGGGTGCGAAGAACGTTCACTATGCCACCCTGCTCCGCACCGACGGCACGTTGAAATCGCCCGACGAGATCGCCAAGGTTTTCGCGGTCGCCGGCGTCGATGTCGGCAAACCCGTCATCACAAGCTGCGGCTCTGGCGTCACCGCGGCGATCCTCTCGCTTGGCCTGACATTGATCGGCGCCAAGGATCACGCCCTTTACGACGGCTCCTGGTCGGAATGGGGCGCCGCCAGCGACACGCCCGTCGAAAAGGGCGCGTGACATGGCGGTATCGATCGAGACCATCGTCACCTATCTCGAAATGCGCGAGAACCACCATCGCCACGTGCCCCCGCCCGCCAATCTCAAGCTGCTGTTGATGCGCGCGGAATCACCGCCCGTTCATTTCTACCGCTATCTCTACGACACGGTCGGCGATGGATTGATGTGGATCGATCGCAAGAAGATGAGCGACGCTGAATTGTCGGCCGCGATTTCGCCCGAACATATTGAAGTCTACGTTCTCTATGTTTCGGGCGTGCCCGCCGGCTATTTCGAGGTCGATGCTGCGGGCAAGCCGACGGAAGTGGAACTCAAGTATTTCGGTCTCATCCGCGATTTTCACGGCCGCGGCCTTGGCAAGTATCTGCTCGCTGAGGCGATTGCCGCGTGCTGGGCGCATGCACCCGAGCGCGTCATCGTCGATACCTGTACTTTCGACGGACCACTCGCTTTGCCGCTCTATCAGAAAATGGGCTTCGTGCCTTACGACCGGCGGCCGAAACTCTACACGCTCCCGGAAGGCACGACGGTGGATATGTTTCTCGACCCGAGATACACGGCCCACACGACCTAGTGTAGAATCTGGCTTAGGAACAGCTTGGTCCGATCGCTCTTGGGATTGGTGAAGAACTCGACTGGCGAGTTCTGTTCGATGATCTGCCCCTGATCCATGAAGATGACGCGGTTGGCGACTTGGCGTGCAAAGCCCATTTCGTGGGTCACGCACACCATAGTCATCCCCGATTGCGCCAGATCGACCATCACGTCGAGCACTTCCTTGATCATTTCGGGATCGAGCGCGGAAGTCGGCTCGTCGAACAGCATGATGCGTGGGTTCATGCACAACGCCCGCGCGATTGCCACACGCTGCTGCTGGCCGCCTGAAAGCTGGCCCGGATACTTCTTCGCCTGCTCGGGGATTTTGACGCGCTTGAGATAGGTCATCGCGACCTCTTCGGCTTGCGCCTTCGGCATCTTGCGGACCCAGGTCGGCGCGAGCGTCAGGTTTTCCAATACGGTGAGATGCGGAAAGAGATTGAAATGTTGGAACACCATGCCGACTTCGCGTCTGACCTCATCGACGCGCTTCACGTCGTTGGTGAGTTCGATCCCGTCGACGATGATTTGGCCCGCCTGGTGCTCTTCGAGCCGGTTGATGCAGCGAATCAAAGTCGACTTGCCTGATCCCGACGGGCCACACACCACGATGCGTTCGCCCTTGTAGACGGTGAGGTTGATGTCGCGCAGCACGTGGAACTCGCCATACCACTTGTTCATTCCCACGATCTGCACGGCCACTTCGTCGCCGACTTCGAGCTTCTTTGCAGCTTCCGCCATGGGATGATCCCTATCGTTTGTGGCCGGTCGCGAGCCGGCGTTCGATGAACATGGAGTAGCGCGACATGCCGAAACAGAAGATCCAGAAGATCAGCGCCACCGTGAAATAGCCCGTCGGGGCCGAGGCGGCGGAAGCCCATTTCGCGTCGCGCAAGCCTGTTTGGACGATTCCGAGTAAATCGAAAATGCCGATGATCGAGACGAGCGTCGTATCCTTGAACAGGCTGATGAAATTGCCGACGATGTTCGGGATCGAGATCTTCAGGGCCTGCGGCAGGATGATCTTTGCCATCATCTGCCAGTAAGAGAGGCCAAGCGCCTGCGCGCCTTCATACTGGCCGCGCGGGATTGCCTGCAATCCGGCCCGGACCACCTCTGCCATGTAAGCCGAGGAGAACAGCGCAACGCCGACGAGCGCGCGCAGCAGTTTGTCGAAATTCATGCCCGCCGGAAGGAAGAGCGGCAGCATCACGCTCGACATGAAGAGCACGGTGATGAGCGGCACGCCGCGCCAAATCTCGATGAAGACGATCGAGAAGAGACGCACGACGGGCATTTTCGAGCGCCGGCCAAGCGCCAGGAGGATGCCGATCGGCAAGGACGCCACTATCCCCGTCACGGCCACGACGAGTGTGACCAGAAGCCCGCCCCATTGTGAGGTTTCGACCGGTTCGAGCCCGAAATCGATGTCGAGGAGCAGCATGGCAACGAGCAGACCACCGGCGATCAATGCCCAGCCCTTGAGCGCCGAACGACCGACGCCCGAACTATCGGTCAGCGCCACCTTCAGCGAAACGATGCCTGCGAGGAAGGCCAGGACGGTCGAGAAGAACGGCAAAGCTTCGACGCGCGCGAATCCGATCGAGACATTCGGCGTGTCGATAAAGAAACCCGCAAGCCAGACGAGAAGCGCCGCGCCCGCCAAAATGATTCCGAGCCTGTTGCGTTGCAGCCCATCCTCAAGCCCGAATGCCGCTATCGGCACGACAACCGCGGCAAGCAACAACAGCGAGATCACCGCCGTGTAAGTCTGGCCAAGGAAGTTCACATTGCCGCCGCTCAGCAAGATGATGGTGATGAGCGGAAAGGCAATCAGCAGGAACAGCGCGTTCCACAGCTTGCCGCCGACCGAGGGTATCAGCATCGGCGCGAGCGACACGGCACCGATGAGGAAGACGAGGTTGGGCCGCCAGCGCTGGTCGATGGGATAGAAGCCGTAGATCCATTGCGGGAACTTGTCCAAGATCAGCGGCCAGCAGGCTCCGACGCCCTCGCCCGTGCAGGCCTCACGATCGGAGCCGGTCCATACCGCATCGAACAGGCCCCATTTCACCGTGTCCCAGATGAGGTAGCCGAGGAAAGCAGCGAAGAGGACAGTGAGCAGCGAGTTTAGCGGCGAGGAGAACAGGTTTCTCAAAAGCCAGCCGCGCATACCCGCCTCGTTCGCAGGCGGCGGAAGAAGCGGCGCATCTTCGGTCCGCACAAAGGCGAGATTTGCAGGATCGGCGGCCATGTCAGCGCTCCACCAATCGCATGCGGGCATTGAACCAGTTCATGAAGCCCGAGGTGAGCAGACTGAGGCTTAGATAGACGACCATCCAGATGCCGACGACCTCGATCGCCTGCCCGGTCTGGTTGAGCACGGTGCCACCGGCTGCGACGAGATCGGGATAGCCGATGGCGACGGCGAGCGAGGAATTCTTGGTGAGGCTCAGATAGGTGCTGGCGAGCGGTGGAATGATCACCCGCATGGCTTGCGGCACCACGACGAGGCGAAGCACGCGGCTGGGCCTGAGACCCAAGGCAAGCGCGGCCTCGGTCTGCCCGTGGCTGACTGCCTGGATGCCGGCGCGCACGGCTTCGGCGATGTAGGTCCCGGTATAGATCGATAACGCCAGGAACAGCGCCATGAATTCCGGGATGACGGCGATCCCGCCGGCGAAGTTGAAGCCCTGCAGCACCGGAAACTCCCAATGAACGGGGAATCCGGCAAGCGCAAAGCCAAACAGCGGAAGGCCAATGATGAGCCCGATCGACGTCCACAGAACGGGAAAGGTCTCGCCTGTCTGTACCTGGCGGGATCGGGCCCAGCGTGCAACGGCCCAGCACGCGATGATCGCCACGATGAATCCGAGCCCACCAAGCCACGCGCCATCCCCAAACAAGGGCCGCGGCATCATGAAGCCGCGATTGGACAGGAAGAAGCTGTCGAGAACGTTGAGCGCCTGGCGCGGACCAGGCAGCGGCTTGAGCACCGCACCGTAGAATATGAATATCCACAACAGGAGCGGGACATTGCGGAATATTTCGATATAGAGCGTGGCAACCCGTGCGACCAGCCAGTTCTTGGAGAGCCGCATGATGCCCATCACGAAACCGATGATGGTGGCGGCAACGATGCTCACCGCCGAGATAAGAAGCGTATTGAGAAACCCAACGAACAGCGCCCGTCCATAAGACGAATTGCTGCTGTAAGGAATTAGGGATTGGATGATGTCGAAGCCGGATGACTTCGATAGAAAATCAAACCCTGACGAGATGTTCCGGCTGCGCAGGTTCGCGAGCGTGTTCTGGACGATCTCGTAGGCGAGTATGGCAAAGACGACGATAAGTACGATCTGGATGAGAAGTGCACGTTTGCCGGGATCGTTCCACGGTGATACGCGTGGCTTTCCGACTACATCCGTCGTTGCCGTCATTCTCTAGCGTCCCCTTCCGGCGGTTGGAGCGTCTGTCGCGCCCTTGTTCGCCGGCCCTCGAGTAGCGGGTTCCTCCCAATGACCGAAGGGCCCGGCGATGCTGCCGAGCCCTTCAATCAATTCTGCTTAGCGGATCGGCGGTGCGTATTGCAGCCCGCCTTTGCTCCACAGCGCGTTTTTGCCGCGCGCGATCTTGAGCGGTGTCGTCTCGCCGACATTGCGCTCGAAGATCTCGGCATAGTTGCCGCCGTTCTTGACGATCTGGTAGGCCCAGGCATCGTCAAGGCCGATGCCGACGCCAAAGCCCGCGCCCGATCCGTCTTCATTCGGCACGCCGAGCAGACGCTTGATCTCGGGGTTGGTGGACTTCTTCATTTCGTCCACATTCGCCTGGGTGACGCCAAGTTCCTCGGCATTGAGCAGCGCGTAATAGGTCCACTTCACGACATTGAACCAGGCATCGTCACCCTGGCGCACCACCGGGCCGAGCGGCTCTTTCGAGATGATCTCGGGAAGAATGACATGCTCGTCGGGGTTCTTGACCTTGAGGCGCTCGGCATAGAGGCCCGACTGGTCGGTCGTGAATACGTCGCAGCGGCCTTCATCATAGGCCTTGAGCGTCTCGTCGGAGTTCTCGATCGCGACGACCTGGTACTGCATGTTGTTCGCCTTGAAGTAGTCGGCGAGATTGAGTTCGGTGGTCGTTCCGGTGTTGGTGCACACCGACGCCCCGTTGAGGCCCAGCGCACTGTTGACGCCAAGGCCCTTCTTCACCATGAAGCCCTGGCCGTCGTAGTACATGACGCCCGCGAACTTGAGGCCGAGCGAAGTATCACGGCTCATGGTCCAGGTGGTGTTGCGCGACAGGATGTCGACTTCACCGGACTGCAACGCGGTGAAGCGTTCCTTCGCGGACAGCGGCGTGTACTTGACCTTGGTTGGATCGTTGAAGATCGCCGAGGCAACGGCCCGGCAGAAATCGACGTCCATACCGGTCCAGTTGTTCTGTGAGTCCGGATTTGAGAATCCGGGAAGACCCTGGCTGACGCCGCATTGGACGAAGCCCTTGGCTTTCACGTCATCCAATGTGCCGGCCATGGCCCCTGTCGCCGTCAGCGCAAGGCCGAAGCCGAATACACATGAAAGTAGTTTACCCTTCATAACCGTTCCCTTTTACTGAACATAGGCGTCGGCACCGCAAGCACTTGTTCCGGCTTCGGATCAAAATTTCTTTGACCGGCGCACCTGCAGGAGCAGATCGCACGTGGTTTCTCGTCTCCCTCGAGATGCTTAACTCTTGTGCATCCCTTGATTGTTACAGAAGCCGAGAACGGCGCCCCGGTCAAGCCTTTAGCGCCTCAACCAAAGTCGCAACATTACTAAAGCTCTGCATCGCCGGTTTGCGCGGGCGCGCGATCATCACCACGGGAATCTTTCTTTCCCGCGCTGCAATCAGCTTGGCTTCTGTGGCCTCGCCGCCTGAATTTTTCGTAACCAGGATGGTAATGTGTTCAGCGGTGAAAAGCGCGACTTCCTCTTGCAGCAGATAAGGCGGGCGCTTCTGCATTTGACGCCAGTTCGGAGGCAGTGGCAGGCCCATCGGCTCGATGACCCGCACCACACCCGACAGATCGCTCCGTGCAAGGAAGGCTTCGAGCCCGCGATGTCCGATGGTTAGAAGGGCGCGCGCATTCTTTGGCACTGCTCCCGCGGCGGCCGCGAAATCCGCGACTTCGATCCATTGATCGCCAGCCTCCGCGCGCCACGGCGCGCGCTCCAGACGCAGGCAAGGCAGTGCGAGCTGCTCCGCCGCATTGGCAATATTGGCAGAGATTTTCGCAGCGAAAGGGTGTGTCGCATCGACCAGCGCATCGAAGTGCCCGTCACGTGCATAGGCGACGATGCCGTCCGCTCCGCCAAGCCGGCCGCGGTGAAATTCGCCTTTGGGAAGTGCCGGAGATTGCGTGACCCCCGCCAATGCGGTCACCACGCGGAACCCCTCGTCCACCAGGCGGCCGGCAAGTGCGCGCGCTTCGCTCGTTCCGCCGAATATCAGGACGCTTTTAGCCGGCATGCGCGATCACATTACCTTGGCGATCGACGACGACGATATCGACGGCGATGGGCACGCCACGCAAGACTGCGTTGCTGGCAGCGTGCGCGGACTCGGCGACGGCACGCGCAATCTCGACACCGTGCCCCTGGCAGATTTCGAGCACCTGTTGAGCGGTATTTGCTGCGAGCACGCTTGGCTTGAGGGCTGTGGGGACATGGCCGGCCAGCCACGCAAAATCCACCTGGCTTCGTCCCGAATGGAGGTCCATCGCACCTTGTGCAAGCTTCACCATCTTCGCAAACCCTCCGGCGATCGTAAGGCGCGGCACCGGGTGATCGCGGAGATATTTGAGGAGACCGCCGGCGAAGTCTCCCATATCGATCAGCGCTTCGAGTGGCAGCTTGTGGAGCGCGCGAACCGCATCCTCCGACGTCGAGCCTGTAGCACCGGCGATATGGGTAAAGCCGGCCGCGCGCGCGACATCGACGCCGCGATGGATCGACGCAATCCAGGCCGAGCACGAGAAGGGATGCACGACGCCCGTCGTACCGAGGATCGACAGTCCCCCGACGATCCCAAGGCGCGGATTCCACGTCTTTTCGGCCAGCTTCTCGCCGCCCGGAATCGAGATCTCGATCTCGACATTGCCTGCCCCGCCAAGCGCGTCGATGACCTCGCGCATCATCTCGCGCGGCTTCGGATTAATGGCCGGCTCCCCCGGTGGGATTGGCAGGCCCGGCCGGGTCACCGTACCGACGCCATCGCCCGCCCGAAACACCACGCCCTGCCCGCCTTCCCGCACGGTGGCGATCACGAGACATCCATGCGTGACATCGGGATCGTCGCCCGCATCCTTGATGATCCCTGCCCGCGCCCAGCCTTCACCCTTGCCCTCGAGTGCCAGCGCAAAACTCGGCCGCTCACCCTTGGGCAACGTGATCTCGACCGGATCGGGAAACTCGCCCGTCAGCAATGCCGCATATGCCGCCTTGGTTGCCGCGGTGGCGCAAGCGCCGGTGGTCCAGCCGCGCCTCAATACCCCTTCCGGCTTGTCTCTGGAGGCTGTCATGGCGCCTATGTATAAGAGGCCGCCGCGGGAGAACCAATCGGCGTGAAAACCGAACCCAAATCGAAGCTTGAGAGCTGGACCGAGGCTGGCGCCAGTCCCGGTTTCGCGCGCCTCGATACCGAATCTTTCCCGGTCTTCGAGCCGGGCTGGGTCTGGCTGGTCGGCGCCGGTCCGGGCGCGCCGGGTCTCATGTCGCTGCTCTGCTATCACGCGATGCAGAACTGCGATGTCGTGATCTACGATGCCCTGGTTAATCCGGACATCCTGCGCTGGGTGAAGGTCGGGGCCGAAATCGAATATGCCGGCAAGCGCGGCGGCAAGCCGTCGCCCTTGCAACGCGACATCTCCGAGCGCCTGATCGAATTGGCGCACGCCGGCAAGCGGGTACTTCGGCTTAAGGGCGGCGATCCCTTCATGTTCGGCCGCGGCGGCGAGGAATGCCAGCATCTTGCCAAGGCCGGCATTCCCTTCCGCATCGTGCCGGGGATTACCTCGGGCGTCGGCGGCCTTGCCTATGCCGGACTTCCGGCCACCCACCGCGACACCAATCACTCGGTCATCTTCCTCACCGGCCATGACGCTTCCGGAAAGATGCCGGCCAATGTCGATTGGTCGGCGGTCGCACGCGCTTCGCCGGTCATCGTCATGTACATGGCGGTCAAGCATCTGAGCGAGATCGCCCGCGCCTTGCGCAAAGGCGGGCGGCCCGATCACGATCCGCTCACCATCGTTTCCAACGCCACGATGCCGGATCAGACGGTCCTCGAGACGAGTCTCGGCGCGGTCGATCGATTTCTGGAAGCGAACACGCCTGCTACGCCGGCCATCGTCGTCGTCGGGCGCATCAGCGAATGGCGACCGATCCTTGACTGGTATGATGGCCGGCTGAAGGAGAACCCGATTGGCTAAAGCCATCGTGATTGCCGCGCCTTCGTCCGGCAGCGGCAAGACCGTGGTGACGCTCGGCATTCTTCGCGCCTTGCGCAATCGCGGCCTCAAGGTCGCCTCCGCCAAGGTCGGCCCCGACTATATCGATCCGCGCTTTCATGAGGGAGCGACTGGCCGCCCCTGCTTCAATCTCGATCCCTGGGCAATGAGCGACGGCACATTGGCCCGTTACCTCCGCCATCTCGTCGATGATTCCGAACTTGTCGTCATCGAAGGCGTCATGGGCTTGTTCGACGGCCCTGCATGCGGGGGCGGCAGCACCGCCGACCTTGCAGCCAGATTCGATCTTCCGGTGGCGTTGGTGATCGATTGCGGCTCAATGGGCCAATCCGTAGCCGCGGTCGCGCGCGGGTTTGCCCAGACAGCCGGAAAGGGCCGGATTTCCGCGCTCATTCTCAATAAGGTCGCCAGCGACAATCACGAACGCATTCTCCGGGGCGCACTGGAGCAAGAGTGGAATGTGCTCGGCGGAATGCGGCGCGATGCGGCACTCGGCTTGCCTTCGCGCCATCTCGGTCTTGTCCAAGCTTCGGAACGAAGCGATCTCGAACAATTCCTGGAAAGAGCGGCAAGCCTCGTCAGCCGTGCGCTCGATCTCGACGCTTTGCTGAAAACAGCCGGAGCGCTGACGATACCTAATATCAAGTCCGCTCCGCTTGCTCCGCTCGGCAAGAACATCGCTGTCGCATCCGATATCGCCTTTGCCTTCGCTTACCCGCACTTGCTGCATGACTGGCGTCTTGGAGGTGCGACCATTTCGGCTTTCTCGCCGCTCGTCGACGAACCGCCACCCGATTCCGCCGACGCGATTTTTCTTCCCGGGGGCTATCCCGAATTGCACGCCGATCGCTTAAGCGCGTGCCGCGATTTTCTCACTGGGCTGCGGACTGCCGCCAGACGCGGCGCGCTGATTTATGGCGAGTGCGGCGGCTTCATGGTGCTCGGCGACTATCTCGTCGATGCCGATGGCAAGAGCCACACGATGGCAGGCCTTCTCCCGCTCGGCACGAGTTTCGCCAAGCGAAAGCTGCATCTCGGTTATCGCTCGCTGGCACAGCGAGACGCCCTGCCCTTCGCGTCGAACCTCAAGGGCCACGAGTTTCATTACTCGGCCATCGACCGGCAGGGCGATGCCGAACCGCTATTCGAATGTTGCGACGCCATGGGGCAACCGCTTCCGCAAACTGGCCTTCGGCGCGGTAACATCATGGGATCCTACAGCCACATCATCGCCGCGGATGCCGAATGACCGCCCGCGCCATCATGCTCA
>JAESFU010000748.1_pt1 | contig 11982 bp, 9 predicted proteins | sample 9269461 | NCBI WGS metagenome assembly JAESFU01 (sample SAMN14502556, study PRJNA617107) | algae metagenome | isolation source: Stenomitos rutilans HA7619-LM2 and co-occurring heterotrophs from cave walls | place: USA: Waikapalae cave, Hawaii | collected 2009-07-28
TCTCTGGCAGGCCGAATGCCTGGCAATAACATCACTCGCGTGGACTTTCTAGTCGCTCGGCTCTTGCCGAGTGACTACTATTCTCGAGGCGTCCCCGCCTCGGAGGGACAATAGTTTTAGATTGTTATCAGTAGCTGCAATCTCTGGCAGGCCAGAGGCCTGGCAATAACATCACTCGCGTGGTCTTTCTAGTCGCTCGGCTCTTGCCGAGTGACTACTATTCTAGAGGCGTCCCCGCCTCGGAGGGACAATAGTTTTAGATTGTTATCAGTAGCTGCAATCTCTGGCAGGCCAGAGGCCTGGCAATAGCTGTCACTCGCGTGGACGCAAGCGACTAATAGAGAAATCGACAAAGAAATTCGAAAACCGTTTCATGCAAGATAAGCCAATCCTATCCTTATCCTCGACGCGCGACAAAGACAAAATTCAGTTTCCACACGATCGTTGTCTAAAGGCTATCACAAAGTCTAAAACTTTTATTTTCCGTGTGCACGCACACAGATTTTTGGGCGTAGCTCACTCTGATCGCGAAGCTATATTTTTGGACGATGAATGTGATTCTGTTTGATGACCCGGTGGTGAGGGCTGCGCTCCTGCCCTTTACGTTTACCCGGCCCGTGGCCAATCTCCGCGTAGGCATTTTAACCATCGACGAAAAATGGCATCGCTGGCTGCGCGTGCCACCATCCTATCAGACAGAACTCTATCTGCAACAGAAGTTTCCGGTAATTTCCACCCACGACAACCTGCTCATCAACGGCGCGGTTTGCCCCGACGAAAATCTGGTGGCTGCTGTCACCAATCTGCCCGCCGGACACTTCCTCGTAAAAGATCAGCTGCTCGTGGCCGCACGACAACCGAAAGGTGAAATGAGCGAAGCCAACACCCATAACTATGGCCCCGAGCTTACGGTGATCGACAAAACCTGGAAGATCTTTAAGGAAAATGGCGCACAAATAAAAATAGATTTCGCGCTGCTCACCGCCGGTCGCAAATCGGCACCCATCACCGACAAGTACACGCAAGTATATGCCGAACAGAATATCTTTCTGGAAGAAGGTGTCTACATCCGCGCAGCGACTCTGAACGCCGAGACAGGTCCGATTTACATTGGCAAAAACAGTATAATACAGGAAGGCGCCATCATCCGCGGGCCGTTTGCCATGGGCGAAGGCGCGCATATAAACATGGGCGCCAAAATCCGGGGCGATGTTACGGTTGGACCGTATTCAAAAGTTGGTGGCGAGGTAAGCACCTCCGTACTCTACGGCTACAGCAATAAAGCACATGATGGTTTTCTCGGTTGCTCGGTGATCGGCGAATGGTGTAATCTCGGTGCCGACACCAACACATCAAACCTCAAAAACAACTATGACTTCGTAAAACTGTGGGATCATCTCACCGAAGAATTTATCAGCACCGGCCTGCAATTCTGCGGACTGATGATGGGCGATCACAGCAAGTGCAGCATCAACACCATGTTCAACACCGGCACCGTAGTGGATGTATCGGCCAACGTTTTTGGTGATGGCTTCCCGCGCAACTACATTCCTTCCTTTACTTGGGGCGGCAGCGGCGGGCTTACCACGTATCAATTCGACAAGGCGGTGGAAACCGTGAAACGGGTGATCGGACGGCGAAATGTTACGTTGCAGGATGTGGATAAAGACATTCTCTCCCATATCTTTGAAGCCTCGGCTAAAAGCCGGGTGTGGGAAAAGATATAAGAATGAAGTTTGCCAATATTCCAGGACTCGCTGACGTAAAAGAATTACTTGTAGATGCCGTAAAAAGCAATCACACCGCACATGCACAGCTCTTTGTAGGTGCGCCCGGCGCACTGAACCTGCCGATGGCGCTGGCCTATGCCACCTATCTGCACTGCGAAAACCGCGGCGACGACGCCTGTGGCACGTGTGCCGCCTGCAGCAAAAATGCCAAGTTTATCCATCCGGACACGCACTTTGTATTTCCGCTCAGCAACATCAAAAACGATAAGGACGAAGACCGCTTCAAGGCGGAAATCCTCAAGAGCTGGCGAGCCTTTCTGCTGGAGCAGTCCTACGGCAGCCTCGACGATTGGACAAACTCTTACGGTGGCGAAGACAAGCTGGCACTCATTTCGCGCGAAGAAAGCCGCGAGATCATCAAGGCATTGTCCCTGAAGCCATTTGAAAGTCCGCATAAAGTCATGATCATCTGGCAGCCCGAACTGATGCATCCCTCGGCCGCCAACGGCATTCTGAAAATTCTGGAAGAACCGCCACCAAAAACATTTTTCATTCTTGTAACCAACGCTGCCGATAAACTGCTGCCCACCATCATCTCGCGCACGCAGATTGTTACCGTGCCGCTGTTGCAGGACGAGCAGGTGCAGCAATACCTTATCGAAAAAAATCAGGTGCCGCCGGCCAAAGCTGAAAAGATCGCGCAACACGCCGAAGGAAACCTGAATCTCGCCATCCGCCTCATCGACAGCGAGGAGGACAACAATACGCAACAGTTTATCGAATGGATGCGCGCCTGCTTCGGCAAGCGTTATGGCATCCTTGTGTCCCTGGCCGATCAGTACCATGGATTGGACAAGATGGCGCAACGAAATCTGATCACCTACAGCATGAACATGATGCGTGAGTCTTTGCTCAATATCTCCGGCGCTACCGACATGAACCGTACACGTGGCGAAGAGCTTAATTTTATTCAGAAATTCAGCGGCAGCTTAACGCTCGATAAAATTGAGAAGTCCTTCCGGCTCATGAACGATGCCACGTATCACCTGGAACGAAACGGCAGCGCCAAAATGATATTCCTCGACCTGTCCCTCAAGTTGTCCAAAACGCTAAACCCGTAACGACAGCAGCAGGATCACCTCAAACCAACTACCACCATGCCTCACAATAAAATCATTCGCATCGGTACACGTGGCAGCAAGCTTGCCCTCTGGCAGGCCGAGCACATCGCCAGCCTGATCAAACCTTCCGGCTACAGCACCGAGATTGTAACCATTGAGACACGTGGCGACAAGATACTCGACGTGACCATCGCCAAGATTGGAAGCAAAGGCGTATTCACCGAGGAGATCGAAGCGAGACTCCTCGACGGCTCCATCGACATCGCCGTGCACAGTGCCAAAGACCTGTCCTCCGAAATTCCGGATGAACTGGAACTCGTCGCGTTCACCGAGCGCGAGCTTGTGAACGATGTCATTGTGAGCACAAACAAAAACCTGAACATTGCCAGCGACAAATTCCGCATCGGCACCTCGGCTACACGTCGCGTGGCGTTTCTCAAACACTTTTATCCCAATGTGGAGGCCGTAACCATCCGTGGCAACCTGCAGACGCGTATAGCCAAAATGCAGGCCGGCGAATGCGATGCGCTGCTCCTCGCCTATGCCGGCGTGCACCGCATGGGCTACCACGACCTGATCGTGGACAAGATTGAGACAAGCTATTTTGTTCCTGCAGTAGGACAAGGCTGCATCGCCATAGAATGCCACAAGAAACTTGCGTTCGATAAAAAAGAAATCATTCAGCGCTGGGTGAACCACCCGGTAACCGAAGTATGCGTACGCGCTGAGCGGTCGTTTCTCAAAACCCTGCATGGCGGTTGCAGCATTCCCGCATTCGGCTATGCCCATTTTGAAGGTGACCTCGTCACGCTCAAAGGGGGCATCATCTCGCTGGATGGACAACGTGTTATAAAAGTAAAACGCACCGCCGCGGTAGAAGAAGTAAAAGAGCTGGGCGAATCCGTTGCCAACGAGGTGCTGAACATTGGCGGCGAACAGATTTTAAAAGAGATCAAGCAACAGATATAATTCCGAAAGAGACTTCCATCATGAACAAACACATCCTTATTGTCCTGCTATTCTTATCTGTATTTTCGGCAGGCTGTGCACAGGAAAAAGATTACGTCGTTACAATCAAAACATCGTACGGCGATATGGTCGCCATTCTCTACGATGAAACGCCGAAGCATAAGCAGAACTTTATCAAGCTGGCACAGCAGCATTTCTTCGACAGCCTGCTGTTTCACCGCGTGATTGAAGGCTTTATGATTCAGGGCGGCGATCCCGATTCGAAGAAAGCACAGCCAGGACAAACGCTCGGCCGTGGTGGTCCGGGCTATACCGTAGAGGCCGAGATTGTCCCAAAATATTTTCATGAGAAAGGATCACTCTCCGCAGCACGCATGGGCAACGAAATGAATCCGTCCAAAGCTTCCAGTGGCAGTCAGTTCTATATTGTGCAGGGCAAGAAAGCGACAGAAAATGAGATTAAGACCGATCCCGTGAAGTTCAACCAGGCCATGCAGCAGTTCTTTCAGAATCCGGCCAACCGCCCCGTGTATGATTCTATTGGACAACTCTATCAGGCCGGAAACATGCAGGCGGCAGAGGCTTACATTTTAAAACTGAAACCGCGTGTAGAAAAAGCTACCGGGCTGAACACCGATCGCGAAGTATCGCCCGAAAAATTGAAAGCCTATACAACGATCGGCGGTGCGCCGCAGCTCGACGGCGAGTACACCGTATTCGGCAAGATCATCAAAGGTCTGGAGGTAGTGGACAAAATCGCGGCGCTGCCAAAAGATCATTCCGACAGACCACAGACCGATGTCCGGATGACGGTGACGGTTGAGCAGGTGTCCAAAAAGAAAATCGAGAAGCTGTACGGCTATCATTTTCCACCTAAAGCCAAACCCGCCAAATAAATCCAAACTGCTAATTTCCCGAGAATGAAAATACTGGTCACCGGCTCAAACGGTTTGTTAGGACAGAAGCTTACACACTTGCTGCAACGCGATCCGTCTGTAACACTTATCGCCACCGCGCGCGGCAAATCTGTTTTACCCATTACGCGCGGCGAGTTTCACGAATTGGACATTACTAATACCGCCGCCATCGACGCACTGCTGGCCCAGGTAAAACCGGATGCCATCATCCACACCGCCGCCATGACGCAGGTAGACCAATGCGAAACCGATCGCGGAGCCTGCTGGGCAAACAATGTGACTGCCGTTGAAAACCTGGTACGCGCAAGCGAGCAACACAACATCTACTTCGCGCACGTGTCCACCGATTTTATTTTTGACGGAACACATGGTCCACTGGACGAAACCGAGAAACCCAACCCGGTAAACTACTACGGCGAAAGCAAGCTCGCCGCTGAAGAAGTGGTGATGAAAAGTAAATTGAACTGGTCCATTCTGCGTACCGTGTTGGTATACGGCATCACACAGGACATGAGCCGCTCCAACATCGTGCTGTGGGTGAAGAATAACCTGGAACAGGGAAAGTCCATACAGGTAGTCAACGATCAATGGCGTACGCCCACGCTGGCAGAAGATCTCGCCACAGGCTGTATGCTTGCCACGAAGAAAAAAGCGCAAGGTATCTACAACATCTCCGGCAAAGACTTTCTCACGCCTTACGATATTGCCATCGCCACGGCCGAATATTTCAAGCTCGACAAGTCACTCATCAACCAGACCGACTCCTCGCGCTTTACACAACCCGCCAAACGCCCGCCGAAGACAGGGTTTATTATCGACAAAGCGCGAAAGGACTTAGGCTATGAACCGCATACGTTCACGGAAGGTATTGGGGTGCTGGCTTCGCAGATTCATTAAATCCATTTCACAAAGCACACAGAGAAGACACAGCGTTTCACAGAGGAATAGAAAAAAAAAACAAAGGGTTGGACAATTCAAAAGAATATCCAACCCTTTACTATTTATGAGAAAATCCTACGCCGACTTCTTCTGTTGGACTGCGAAGTAATAAATCGGAATTCCGATCAACGTGATGATTAATCCCGGCCACGTGTATTGCGGTTTGAATTTAATGAGCAGAACGCAGAAGGTAAGCCCCATGGTAATGTAGATAAGTGGCAATATGGGATAGCCAAATGCTTTGTATGGACGCGCGGTATTCGGTTGTTTTTTGCGGAGGATGAAAATACCGACGATGGTGAGCATATAAAATAACACCACTACGAAGGACACCATGTCCAGCAAATCGCCGTACTTGCCACTGAGACACCAGAGGCTCGCCAGTATACACTGTACCCACAAAGCCTGCTGCGGAACGGCAAACTTATTGAGTGTCCCCGCCTGTTTAAAAAATAGTCCATCCTTTGCCATCGTGTAGTATACGCGGGCACCGGCCAGGATCAGGCCGTTGTTACAACCAAAGGTTGAAATCATAATCATAATAGCGATGATGATTGTCCCGATGTTTCCGAAAATGACATGCGATGCCGCCACCGCTACGCGATCTTTATCGGCATTGGCGATTTCCTGTAATGGAAGTACGGCCGTATACATGATGTTGGCTGTAACATAAATGATGGTAACGATCAGTGTCCCGAGAAATAAGCTGAGGCCGATGTTGCGTTGCGGATTCTTGATTTCGCCGGCGATAAACGTAACGTTGTTCCACGCGTCGCTGCTGAAGATGGACCCGACCATCGCCGCTGCGATGGCGCCCACGGCTACGATGGTGGTATAGCTTTCGATGGAGCCATCTTTGTTAAGCTTGTGCAAGTCCCAGGCGTTTGTCCAGTTCGCTGTCCACACATCGCCTTTCAGCATAATCAAACCGAAGATAATAAGTCCGAACAAGCTCAGTAGTTTTGTTACTGTGAACGTTGTCTGGATCATCTTGCCGCCTTCCACGCCACGCGTGTTGATGTACGTGAGCAGCACAATGGTCACAATGGACAATACCTGCGCGGGCGATATGGTTATAAAACCGAGGTTGAGTAAAATGATATCTTCGCTCACCGCCGGAATGAGGTACGCGGTAAACTTGGAGAACGCCACGCCCACAGCAGCAATGGTTCCGGTTTGAATGACGGCGAAGAAACTCCAGCCATACAGAAACGCCACCAGTGGATTATATGCCTCTTTCAGATAAACATATTGTCCTCCGGCTTTGGGGAACATACCGCTCAGCTCTCCATAACTGACGGCCGCGGTGATCGTCATAAATCCGGTGATGAGCCATACAGCAATCAGCCAGCCCGATCCGCCAACGTTACGCAGAATGTCTGCGCTTACAATAAAAATTCCGCTACCAATCATGGAGCCCGCGACGATCATCGTGGCATCCCACAATCCCAGCACGGGCTTGAATTTAGTTTCGCTCATAGGTTCAATAAATAGAGTTATTCAGGACAAAATAATTTCGGAAGATAGGTATTTCGGCTAAAAACAAAATACCTTTGGCGCGAATCTGATTGAACTATGCTCACCACTGTACTAGGCCGTCTGCGTATGATCGCCATCCTCGAAGGGATTTCATTTCTTGTTTTACTGGGCATCGCGATGCCACTCAAATACTGGGCGGATACGCCGGGGCCGGTACGGTTCGTCGGCATGGCACATGGCGTATTGTTTATCCTGTATGTGCTGTTGTTGATTCAAGCCACCTTCCTGTACAAGTGGAGTCTCTGGAAAGCTGTGCTCGGCTTCATCCTGTCACTCGTTCCCTTTGGTACTTTCTATGCTGATAAAAAATTATTTCGCGAATAGGCATTCGTAACAAAGCACGCAGACGTCTTAAACAATCCGGCGACTACACATACCTGTGGTCTGCGCACACGTTGCCCTCCTCTCTTTTTAAGCTTATCTTCTCCGGATGAGAACGAAAGCTTGCTTGGCAATTTGTCTTTCCATCGTTGCCTGCCTCATCGCCACCGCACAGGACCACGACATTCAGTTTACACACATCACTGTGGATGACGGTTTGCCCAGCAACGCCGTCAACTCCGTCATCCGCGACAGCCGTGGTTTTATCTGGATCGCCTCTGAGAACGGTGTCATCCGCTATGACGGCTACTCCTTCGTCAACTACCGCGCCAACGAACACGACACCGTCAGCATCAGCAGCAATATTACCTACGTAATCCTGGAGGACAGTACCGCGCACCTCTGGGTTGGATCTGAAAAAGGGTTGGACCGCTATAACCGTCAAACGGACACTTTTGATAAACACTTCTTCCACGGAGTGCCTGTACGCGCTCTTTACCAGGATCATAAAAAACAACTGTGGGTCGGCAGCGACCAGGGGTTATACCGCTACTCGCCCGCTACGCAGGCGTTTACAAAGCCTTATGCGGAAATGTTCGATATCAATTCCGTTGTATACAATACCATTCCGTCCATCATGGAAGACCGCGCAGGAAACCTGTGGGTTGGTACATCGAACGGGGCGTATGTCTACGAGGACAAGACGAAATCCTTCCGGTCCTATATTCATCAGGACAATGTTCCCGGTTCGATCAGCCACAACAACGTTCGCAAGATTGTTCAGGATTCCAAAGGGCGCATCTGGATTGCCACGTATGGCGGCGGTCTTAACCTATACGAAACACAAACCGGGACATTCAAAACTTTCCGGCACCGATCATTTGATGCAGGAAGTATAGCCAGTGATCTCATTCCCGCATTATGGGCCGGCAACGATGGTAATCTCTGGATCGGCACCGATGGACAAGGTATTGATATTATGAATCCTGACACGAATACGTTTCACCACATTGTCCACTCGCTTCATAATTCAAAGAGTCTCAACAACAATGTCATTCGCTTTATCAGCACCGACAATCGCGGTGGTTTGTGGATCGGCACATACAACGGCGGTATCAATTTTTTCAATCAGAATGCAGAAGCCTTTTTTCATTTCAAAGTACCCACACCAAACGGAAACAGCTCGGTGACTTCGTTTGCCGAAGAAGACAATGGAAATTTATGGATTGGCACCGATGGCGGCGGACTTTGTTACTTCAACCGAAGCACCGGGCAATTTCAGAACTTTACACATAATGAAAAGGACAACAACAGCCTCAGCGACAATCGTATTATTTCGCTGCAACTCGATGCCCGCGGCACTTTATGGATCGGGACATATCTGGGCGGCATTTGCGCTTACAACACCCGAACGAAGAAATTTAATCGCTACAACAGTCACGATGGCTCAGGCCTCAGCGACGATGTAATCTGGTGCCTGCTTTTGGACAATCAGCAAAATCTGTGGGCCGGCACCAATACAGGTCTTAATCGCTTTGATATCCACACCCGAAAATTCACCAGCTTCACCATCGACAATTCAAACCTCAGCAACAACATGGTTCGTTGTCTGTATGAAGACGACCGGAACCGCCTCTGGATCGGGACACAGGAAGGACTGAACTTGCTGGAATCACCGTACAAACATTTTACGGTGATGAAAAGCGAGCGACAGAAAAACAACACACTCAGCAATCACTGGATTCGCACCATTCAACAGGATGAAGCGGGTCGGTTGTGGATCGGGACATTTTCCGGCGGGCTAGACTTGTTTGATGAATCGTCCGGGACATTCGTATCCTTCAGCGAATCAAATGGTTTGCCGGACAATATCATCTCCGGCATTATCGGCGATCAGCATGGTGACATCTGGATCAGCACCGGGCGCGGACTTGCGTTTATGGATGTGAAGTCCCGGATCTTCCGCAATTACAACACCAGCGATGGCCTGCAGAACTATCAGTTCAACATCAATGCCTGCTTCAAGACACAGCGTGGCGAATTTCTATTCGGTGGCACCAATGGCTTTACGTTGTTTGTGCCCGAGGTGATCAAAAAAGTCAAGAGCAATCTGTTCCCTCCTACGGTGGCACTAACGGCATTCAAGATATTCAATACTCCTGTATCACCGGGCGAGCAAGGATCGCCATTAACGGCACCCATCAATGAAACAAAGTCCATCACCTTGTCCTACGATCAATCGGTGCTTACATTTGAATTCGCCGCCCTGAATTTTATTCAACCGGAGAAAAATCAATATGCCTATAAACTGGAAGGCTTTGAAGAATACTGGAATATGGTGGGCGACAATCGATCGGCTACGTACACCAACCTGGAACCGGGAAACTACATCTTTCGTGTAAAAGCATCGAACAACGATGGTGTCTGGAATAGCAAAGGGACAGCGGTGTCCATTACCATTACGCCGCCATTCTGGGCAACGTGGTGGTTTCGCTCTGCGATCGCGCTTCTGCTTGTCCTCACGGCATTTTTTATTCTCAAATACGTTCGTCAGCGCATCCGCGAGAAAATACGCATCAATAAACTCATTGCAGAACTGGAGTTGAAAGCGCTGATCGCGCAGATGAATCCGCACTTCATCTTTAACTGTCTCACATCTATTCAGGAGCTCATCGCGGTGCACAAACAGGATGAGGCGATGCACTACCTGCATCAGTTTTCAAAACTCTTGCGAACGGTGTTAAAAAGCTCGGAAAAGAATTTCATCCCGCTGGATGAAGAGCTCACATTGCTCGAATTATACTTGGAGCTGGAATCCATGCGCTTCGACAAACAGTTTCATTATACGTTTCATCTGGACAATGCCATCGATCCGGAAGAGATTGTAATCCCGTCGTTCCTGCTTCAGCCTTTTATTGAAAATGCTTTGTGGCATGGCCTCATGCACAAGAAAGGCGAACGCAACCTCAACATCACATTCACGCTACAGGCGTACGATGTCATGCAATGTAAGATACAGGACAACGGCATCGGCCGGCAACGGGCGATGGCGATCAAAGAGAAAAGCGTGAAGTCGTACAAATCGATGGGCATCAAAATTATTCGCGATCGCATTGCCCTGATGAAAAAGCAGAATGATCTTTTCGGATTGCAAATCATCGACGAGAAAAATGCCCAAGGCGATCCGGCCGGCACAACGGTGTTGGTGAACATTCCGCTGAACACATCATCGCTGTTGCAACTGGAATCGGTGCGGCACGATTCCATTATCGTTGAACGCTGATGCCATCAACCAATCGTGGACAATCGCGGTTAAACCCGTATTTTGAAAATTCATCCGGTGGCGCATCAATCTGTGTCTCTTTTATAATATATTCACTAAAGACCCATTCAACATAATACCTGATAAATAAGGTATGTGCATTTCGCGCACAACACGCTGCCCAACGTGCTTGTCTCGCGAATGAAGTTAAAATACTACAGTCACCATAATAGTTTTTAACATGCTGAAAGCGCTGATCATTGACGATGAAAGTAAGGCATCGAATCTGTTGAAAGTTACGATGGAACGTAATTTTCCGGGACAGTTTGTGCTTGAGACAGCGCAGGGCAGTGAGGAGGGTTTGCTCAAACTCAATCACTTCAAACCCGATCTTCTATTTCTCGATATTGAGATGCCCGTCATGAGCGGCTTCGATCTGCTCGCCGCCGCGCCGGACATACAGTGTAACATCATCTTTACCACAGCACACAACCAATATGCGATCCGCGCCATCCGCTACAACGCCTTGGACTACCTGCTGAAACCCATCAATCCCGCAGAGCTCAGCGACGCAATACATCGTTTTCAAAATCAAAAAAACAAACAGGAAGTATACGGCAAACAGCTTTCAAATTTTTTCTCAAACAAAGAGAAGAACCTTGCCATCACCACGTACGAAGGCGTTGTTTTTCTTGAAGTGGATAAAATCATCCGCTGCGAGGCCGATCTCAACTATACCCGCTTCATCCTCACCGACAATAAAACGTTTCTCTCTTCCAAAACACTGAAAGAATACGACGACCTCTTATGCGTTCATGAAAATTTCATCCGTGTCCACCGCTCCCACCTGGTGAATCTCGACTACATGCTCAAAATTAAAAAAGAAGGCGTAATCGTGTTGAAGGACAATTCATCCGTACCCGTTTCGCGGCGAAGGAAAGATGAGCTGGTATCGAGGCTGGCGGGTCATGCGGTTTGATGGGGCACAGTTTCCGTCTTTTCTAAAGGATTGATGAGTTCTTCTCGTTGGTCCGTTATTCAGTCCACAGTCGACGGTCCACGGTTTTTTAGTTTCGTTGAAGCTCTTGCGATTGCTTCCTGTAGGTACGTTGGTACGCGCCAGATGAACGAGGCAATGGCGGCCACTTATTTCCTATTACTTCATATCAACAGTGTATTGTCAG
>JAESFU010000749.1_pt1 | contig 11969 bp, 9 predicted proteins | sample 9269461 | NCBI WGS metagenome assembly JAESFU01 (sample SAMN14502556, study PRJNA617107) | algae metagenome | isolation source: Stenomitos rutilans HA7619-LM2 and co-occurring heterotrophs from cave walls | place: USA: Waikapalae cave, Hawaii | collected 2009-07-28
GTGGCGCAGGACATTCTCCGTGCAGCGGAAGTGCCGGTGGTGGTGCGGCGGCTCTCACTCTTTGGGTGGGGATCTGGCCGCGACATCGGGATGCTCTCGGAAGAGGGCGTGGCGGAGAAGGCAGGGATCGCGTGGGTTGTCGATGATGGTGCATCCGCGAGCGGGAAGGTTTCGACGACGGTTCATCTGCGTCAGGCAGGGGGATATTCGGTGGAAACGGGCGGAGCGATCACCGAGGCGGAGATCAAGCGGAAGGTTGAGCGGTCGATCCTCTTTGTGTGCACGGGCAATACATGCAGAAGCCCGATGGCGGAGGCGGTGGCATTGGCCGCCCTTGCGGAAGTCCCTGCTCTTGCAGTGACGACCAAGGTGCAGTCCGCGGGTGTTGCAGCGAGCGTGGGGCAGGGCCCGACGCCCGAGGCAGTGCAGGCCCTTCGCGAGCTTGGGGTTCGTGCGTCGCCGGGCAAGACGGTTCTCCAGGGCTTCCGTTCGCGGCAGCTCACGCGCGAGATGGTCGACGGTGCGGACGTGATTTACACGATGACGCGCGGGCACGCTCAGGCAGTGGCGGCGAAGTATCCCTTTGCTGCAGACCGCGTGGTGGTGCTTGATCCGGGCGGGAGCGACATCGCAGACCCGATCGGCGGCCCGCTTGAGCTGTACAAGCAGACTGCCATGCGGCTTTCGGAACTGATCCGCCAGCGGCTGGTCGAGCTTGACCGCTGAGCGCAGATCGCGGGCGGGTGCGGCCTTCTTCGTTTCAAACACAACGCCGGGGCTGATCGAAAACGTGTTGGTTTTCGGGGCGGTGGCGCTACTGTTTACGCGGACGGCCGGCGTCTGCGCCGGGACCGCGGAGGAGCGTTCATGCGCATCGCACTGGGATCTGATCATCGCGGAAGCTCTGCCATCAAGCAGCTTGCAGACACGCTCGATCGCGAGGGGCACAAGGTTCAGATCATGGGCGGGCAGTCGGATGCAGCGACGGACTATCCGGAGCCTGCGTTTGCAGTGGGCAAGGCGATCGCGGACAAGGGCGCGGACCTTGGGATCCTGATCTGCGGTACGGGCATCGGGATGAGCATCGCGGCGAACAAGGTCAAGGGCGTGCGGGCTGCAGTGGCGCATGATGAACTGACTGCACAGCTCTCGCGGAGCCACAACGACGCGAACATCCTGTGCCTCTCTGCAGACCTCCTGGGCCAGCGGCTGATCGAGAAGATCGTGGCGACGTGGATCGCGACGGAGTTCGGCGGCGGGCGGCACGCGAGGCGGATTCACAAGATCGAGGCGATTGAGCAGGGCAAGGATCCTTCGACTGTGACGGAATGACGCAGGACCCGACCTGAAAAGGCGGGACTGAACGGGGCGTCAGAGCGGAATATCCGGAGGTTGTCGGTGATTTGACTTTGTGCCGGGGATATGCACAATTTGCGGATGCCTTGATCATTCGAGGCGTTCACGTTCAGGTATCTGGCCGCGGTGATCGCGGCGTATTGCGAGAGATGCGGCGGAATGCCGCGTTCGAACACGGAAATGTCAATCAGACGCTCGGAGAAGCGGCGGCACTGAAGATGTCCGGTCGTGATATGACCGGTTCATGTTGTTGTTTCACTGCGTGTCTGAGACCCGGGTGGCTCGTGGAATCGAGATGATCCGGAAGCAGGTCTGAAAACCAGCGTTGTCTGCGGAAATGGGTCTGCATCAGTTCCTGGTGCAGTCTTCGCGGCGGTCTTCCCACCACCGTGTGCATGCAGCGTCTGCACTATCGGAAAAGCGTGTGTCCTGGGTGCTCGCGTGCGCCCGGTCGGTGAGATGTCATTTCACCGTGCGTTTCTCGGGGTAAGTGATTGCGTTGATCAGAACGCAAAGCCCTGAAAAACGAAGGACCATCGGCAGAGTTGCGTCAGTGAGAGAAGCCTGCATGCATGACGTGCAGGTGTGAGAGAAGAGAGCACCGCTTTGCACGCCATCCCGGGAGGGAATCGTGCGTGCAGATCCACAGGAAACATCGATCGTGGCACCAAGGCGTTCGCGTCGTCGTGGCAGGGGTGGGGGAGCGGGCGGTCAGTCCGGCGGGGGCGGCTCGTCAAGCGGGCGCTCGCACGGGTATGGCGGCTCATCATCGAGCAGCAATGGCCAGTCATCCGGTGGGCATGGCGGTGGTCACGGCGGTGGTGGCGGACATGGGAGCGGGTACGGCGGTGGGCACGGTGGTGGACATGGCGGCGGCGGAAGCATGGGCGGCGGTCAGCGGTTCCGAGGTCCATCGCGGCAGGGCTCGGGGAGCAGGTACGGCGGACGCGGGGGTGGCGGCGGTGGGGGGCCGAGGCGTGAGCAGGGCCCTGCACAGCTTCGCCTGCCGGAACTCGATTCGCTGTCGGTTGAGGGGCTTCCTCAGATCAAGCCCTTTGATGAATTGACGAGCATCGATCCGCAGCCTCGGCTGACGCTTGAGTATCCGGGCTGCCCTGCATCGTGCAGATTGATCGATCTCTTCTGTCCGATCGGTCGCGGCCAGCGCGGGCTGATCGTGAGCCCGCCCAAGGCAGGCAAGACAACGCTCCTGAAGGACATTGCAGGGGCGATTCTCCGGAATCACCCCGAGATGGAAGTAGTCGTCCTCCTGGTTGATGAGCGGCCGGAAGAAGTGACGGATTTCCGAAGGACGTTTGCACCGCGACCTGCGAGGGCGATGGCTGCAGGGGAGAGTGCGCTCAACGCCCTGCTCGATGCAGCATCAGACCCCGCGCAGCAGATGCCGTTCAACCCGTCCCGCGTTCGCGTGGTGGGGAGCAGCAACGACCATGACGTCGATACGCACGTGCAGGTGGCGATCCAGACCATCGAGCGATGCAAGCGGCTGGTGGAGTGCGGGCGTCACGTGGTCGTCGTGCTGGATTCATTGACGCGGCTTGGTCGTGCGTTCAACAACAGCAGGCGCTTTGCAAGCAGCGGAAGGACGTTGACGGGCGGTCTTGATTCGCGGGCGCTCGAAGTTCCCAAGCAGCTCTTTGGCAGTGCACGTAATACCGAGGAAGCTGGTTCGCTCACGATCATCGCGTCGTGCCTTGTGGATACGGGGAGTGCGGGTGATCAGGTGATTTTCGAGGAGTTCAAGGGCACGGGCAACATGGAACTGATCCTCGACCGCAAGGTCGCCGAGCAGCGTCTGTTCCCTGCCATGAACCTTGCAGCGAGCGGCACCCGCAAGGAAAACTACCTGATGGGTGAGGCGGAGCTGAAGACCATGACTGCGTTGCGTCGCAGGTTGCTCGCGATGCCTCCGCCTCAGCAGGTCGAGCAGCTCCTGGCGGCGATGAAGCGTTTCCCGACGAATGCAGCGCTGGTTGGCAGTGCGGGGTAGAACCAAGACTGTTCACCACAGAGACACAGAGAACACAGAGGAAATGCTGCAGAGTTCAAGGTGGTGGAGTGCTGGTTGATAGTGCATTCTGAATTTCATTTCAGGCTTTCCTCAGTGTTCTCTGTGTCTCTGTGGTGAATCTTCTGTCCGCACGTCCGTGCACACAGGAGTTCTCGCATTCTTCTCACCACGGTCCTGGTCCTAGTCTGGCTTGCGGGCCTTGCCTGCGCGATCGACGTTGTCATGCACGGAAGAACCGCCCAAGGCGTGACTGCATGGGCGCTGGCGCTGCTTTTCCTGCCGTATGTGGCGGTTCCCCTCTACATGATCCTGGGTGAGCGGCGGTTTCAGGGCTACGTGCGCGGCCGCCGCAAGGGTCTGCGGATGCTCGACAAGAGCCTGCAGGAGTGCCTGGATGCGATCAAGCCATTTTCGGTCACGGAGCACGAGCCTTGGATGCGCGGGCTGGTTCGGCTTGGCAAGCTGCCGCTGACGTCGGGCAATCGCGTGAAGCTCCTCATCGATGGCGACGCGATGTTCGCCGAGCTTTTCCAGCAGATTGACTCCGCGCAGCGGTACGTGATGCTGGAGTTCTACATCTACCGCGACGACGACACGGGGCGCGAGCTCCAGCGCAGATTGCTCGCTGCACGCGAGCGCGGCGTTGAGGTCTACTTCATGTACGACGAGATCGGGTGCATCAAGCTCCCGAATGAGTACATCGATCGGCTCTCGCGTGCAGGGTGCCGCTGCACGGGCTTTCGCACGCAGTCCCGGCGTCGGCGACGGTTCCTCCGGCTCAACTTCCGCAACCATCGCAAGATTTCGGTTGTTGATGGACGTCTGGGCCTGGTTGGCGGCATCAATGTCGGCGATGAATACCGCGGCAAGGACGAGGAGATCGGGCCGTGGCGGGATTCGCACGCAGTGCTCGAAGGTCCAAGCGTTCAGTGTCTTCAGATGGTGTTTCTTGAGGACTGGTACTGGGCGCAGCGGAACGTGCCGGACAACATCGAGTGGACGCCAGCACCTGCAGGGGACCGCGATGTCCTGGTGTATCCCTCCGGCCCTGCAGATGAACTCGAAACCGGCGCCCTGCTCTTTGGGCAGCTCATCGACAGCGCCAAGGAACGGCTGTGGATCGCGACACCGTACTTTGTGCCCGACGAGTTCGTGCTCAACTCGCTTCACCTCGCATCGCTGCGAGGTGTTGACGTACGCGTGCTGACACCGCGCAAGGGCGACAGCGTACTGACGACGTTTGCAGGGCGGTCGTACTTTCGAGAGATGATCGGGTCGGGCGTACAGGTGTGGGTGTACAGCGCGGGGTTCCTGCACCAGAAGGTTGTGGTGTCGGACAATACCGCTGCGATCGGCACGGCAAACCTCGACAACCGGTCGATGCGGATTAATTTCGAGGTAACTGCAGTGGTGCCGGACCTAGCGTTTGCCGCGGCGACGGTCCAGATGCTCGAGCGGGATTTTTCCCGTGCGAGCAGGGTCAGCAAGGAGCAGCTCGCGGCACAGAAGTTCCCTGCACGGTTTGCGTGCAGATTGGCGCGGGCGGTCAGCCCGATTCTGTGATGAAGTAGCAGAGAACACGGGTGCCACTGCCATGCAGCGTTGAGCATGGCCGTGTTCGTGTGCGTTGATCAAAGCCCGTCCACTGCCACCCTCAAAGCAGGAGGCCGTGGCACTCGAATGATGCAGGGGCCTGCTACCGGTCCATCGCATCTTCCGGTATCCTTTATAGTCCAATGTTGCCAGCTTTGGCTTCCACATCTCCCCCTGCAACCACCATCCGCGCGACCCCGCGCGGGCGGCTGTGGCTTATCACCGGCCTGCTCGCGCTGGTGTTCATCGTTGTCTCGATCATGAACCCTGCGTTCGCGTCGTTTGCGAATGTGCGTGACCTCCTGGTGAACATCTCGCCCGTGATCATCGTCGCGTGCGGGATGACGATCCTCATCATCACTGGCGAGATCGATGTCTCGGTCGGTTCGCTCTTGGGTCTGCTTGGCGCGGTGATGGGCCTGCTCGCCTCGCCATCGCACGCTGACCTGCCGCTGGCAGGTGTGATCGCGATCACGTTCGCGTCGGGCATCGCGATGGGCCTGTTGAACGGCGTGCTGGTGGTCTTCGGGCGCGTGCCGTCGATTATCGCGACGCTTGGCGCGATGACGATCCTGCGCGGTGCAACCGAACTTCTCATGGGCGGTGCATGGATCACGGATCTGCCTGACAACCTGCGGTATCTCGGCACGGGCACGCCGCTGGGTGTTCCGGTGTGCTTGTGGGCTGCGGTTGCGGCGATCGTGCTTGCAGTGCTTTTTCTTGGAATGACTCGGCCGGGGCTGTGGACGTATGCAGTGGGGGGGAATCTCCATGCAGCGCAGCTCTCTCGCGTGCCGACGCGTTTGACACGACTCCTTGCGTTTGCGGTGTTGGGCTTCCTCACTGCACTTGCTGCACTGGTCTCGATTCCGCAGCAGTCGGTGATCGAATCAGGGATCGGCGTCGGGTTTGAGCTGAGCGTGATCACCGCAGTGGTCGTCGGCGGTGCGTCGATTCGCGGCGGCTCGGGCGGCATCATCGGAACGCTGATCGCGGCGATCCTGCTTGGAAGTATTCGGACCGGGCTGATCTTTGTGAATCTCGGCGAATCCGCCGTGTACTGGGAGCGTGCGATCCAGGGCGGGTTCATTCTCGCTGCAGTTTTGTCGGATGTGCTGCCGCGGCGTGCAAAGTCCGAGGGCGGGGTGCCTGCATGAGGCCTGCACCACGGACCAACGCACGATTCCATGAGGTGATCCTCGCGGTGCTGCTGGGCTGCGTGTTCGCGCTTGCGTGGTGGCTTGATCCTGATTTCGTTCGGCTCGCGACGCAGCTCGAGTTGTCGACGCACGTCGTGGAGCTTGCACTGGTCGCGCTCCCGATGACGCTGATCATCGTGACGGGTGGCATCGATCTTTCGGTCGGCTCGACGATGGCGCTCTCGTCGGTCGTGATGGGCCTGTGTTTTGAAGCAGGGCTGCCGATGCCGGTCGCGTGCGGTGCTGCAGTCGCGACGGGCGCGCTTGCAGGAACGATCAACGGATTGTGCATCGCGCGGTTCTCGATTCATCCGCTCATCGTGACACTTGCGACGCTCGCTGCATATCGAGGGCTTGCAGAGGGATTGAGTAAAGGGCGTGCGTTCTCGGGCTTCCCGGATTCGTTCCTGGCGATCGGTGCAGGTTCGTGGCTTGGGCTTCCGATCGTGCTGTGGATTTTCCTGGCGGTGCTTGCGATGTGGGTCGTCGTGATCCGGCGAACGACCGTCGGGCTGTGGGCGTATGCGACGGGGTCGTCAGAGACTGCAGCGACCTACAGCGGCGTGCCGGTCGCGAAGGTCAGGCTGTGGCTTTACACGCTCGCGGGGCTCTCTGCAGGGCTTGCAGCGATCTTGTTTGCGGCGAGATTGAACACTGCCAAGGCGGACGTCGGCTCAGGACTGGAACTGGACGTGATCACGGCCGTCGTATTGGGCGGGACGAGCATTTTCGGAGGCAGGGGAACTCTCCTGGGGACTCTTCTGGGGATCGCGATCATCCACGAGGTCCATCAACTGGTAAGCTGGAAGTGGGATCAGGATGAGCTGGTGCAGATCGTGAAGGGTTCGATCCTGGTCGCTGCGGTGTTGTTGAACAATGTCTTTTCGCGCCGGCGGGAGTGATTGGTCGCTTCCCTTGGCGCTCATGGAGTTTGTCATGAAGCGTCTGACGTTCGTCGCACTCCTCTCGCTTACGTCGCTCTCACTGATGGGTTTCGGGCGGCTCCCGGTCGAGGCACGGGCAGAGATCGGCGCGGAGAAGAAGACGACGATCGCGCTCCTCCCCAAGAAGAAGGGCCTGCCCTACTTCACGACGTGCTCCAAGGGCGCGGAAGAAGCAGCGAAGGAACTGGGGATCGAGTTGATCTACGACGGCCCGACCGATGGCTCGCCCGAGAAGGCCGCGACGATGGTTGATCGCTGGGCGCTCAAGGGTGTTGACGTGATCGCCGTTTCGCCCAACGACCCTGAGGTGCTCGGCCAGGCGATGAAGAAGGCGCGGAACAAGGGGATCAAGGTCATCACGTGGGACGCGGATGCAGGGAAGGACACGCGCGAGTTCCTCGTGAACCAGGCGACTGCGAAGGACATCGGGTATGCGCTGGTTGACGCGATGGCCAAGGACATCGGCGGCGATGAACCTGCAGGGAAGGTCGCGATCATCACCGCGACGCTGACTGCAGCGAATCAGAACGAGTGGATGAAGCACATGAAGGATCGGCTGAGCGAAAAGTATCCCAAGCTCGAGCTCGTCGCGACCAAGCCCTGCAACGAAGATCAGCGGCTTGCGTTCAGCACTGCACAGGACCTGATGAAGGCCAATCCCGATCTCAAGGGCATCTTCGGCATCAGTTCCGTCGCGTTCCCCGGCGCTGCAGAGGCAGTGAAGCAGGCCAAGAAGTCAGGGCAGGTGCTCGTGACCGGTCTTGCGACGCCCAACGACATGAAGGCGTACGTGAAGGAAGGGACCGTGAAGTCGGTGATCCTGTGGAACACGGTGGATCTTGGGTACCTGACGGTGCACGCGGCGAATGCACTTGCCAACGGCACGCTGAAGGCAGGCGCGACCGAGCTCTCTGCAGGTCGGCTCGGCACGAAGAAGATCGACGGCGATCAGATTCTCCTTGGTGACATCCTGGTGTTCACGAAGGACAATATTGATTCGTTTGATTTCTGAGGGAAGAAGGCAGCGAGGCAAGAGGCATCGAGGCAACAAGGCAAGGCATCAGGCACTGGGCATTGGGGCAGAGGCATCAAGGCTCTTGGCTTTTCCTGCCTCTGAAGCCGCAACGCGGCGCTCGAGTAAAGCTTGGGGCGTCAGCCGCAAGTACGCGTGCCCTCAATCCAAAAAGCCGCAACGCGGCGACAGATCCATCCCCAAATTTCCGCCCAAATCTTCAGTTTGAACCCTTCCACCTTCAACCATCCCACCATGCGCCTGTCTGATGTCTGATGTCTGATGTCTGTTCTTCCGACCTACCTCCCAACCACCACAACCTCCACCGCCCTCGGTCCGTGCACACCCGTAATCAACACGCCTTCGATATCCGCTGTCTTGCTCGGCCCGGTGATCAACACGACATTCGTCGGAAGCGGGCCGCTGAGTCGCGGGAGGAAGTCGATCATGTCGGGGACGATGTCGGTTTCGAAGACGATCGCGATGTGGATCGGCGGCACGAGGCTGAGCCCGCGTGGCAGGTCTTCGCCGGATGTGCAGACCAGTGTGCCGGTCTCTGCAATCGCGGCCTGCACGTTGGTGATCCCTGCATCGATGTCGTAGAGTGGCTCGAACGGGCTCCGTGCCCCTTCAACGGCGCCGGTAATGACCTTCGCACCGCCGTTCGTGCACGCCTGTTCAAGCTGGAAAGCCTTCAGCGGTTCACCGACGACGATGGTCTTCAATCCCAGCGTTCGCACGAGATCCGCGATGACGGTCGTGAGTGTTGCGTAGGTTGCGGTGTGGACGTGCATGCCTGTCTTTGCTGCACGTTCCTTGAAGATCGCGACGATGTTCTCGCTCTGGCTGCACACGCGGATCGTGGCGTCATCGATCGCAGGGGGCGGCGATGTCGGTGCCTGCACGCGCTGCCGGTCGAGACTCCTGGTCACGCGGGCGATGAATGCACTCCGTGGAGAAGTCATGCACCACGCTCCCGTCCATCCCACCATTCGCGGAAGTTCGCGGAAACCGGGGTCGGGAAATCACGCTGATCGGTCCACGCCTTCAGCGGGCCCGGTGCATCGCTGAGCCACGCACGATCGCTGTACGAATCTCCGGCAGCTCGCACGCCCTTGAGCTGCGCAAGTTCGCGCAGCACTGCACGCTGCACGCGTGATGCGATCGCGTACCTCCACTGGCCGCGGAGCGACCACGCCCATGCACGCATGAGGAGCTTCTCTGCAAGCGTCGCCATGCCGCGCTCGACTTGTCTTTCTCGCAGGCGGATGAGCTGGCGCGGGAGGTCGATCTTGACGGGGCACGCTTCGAAGCACGCACCGCACAGGCTGGTTGCGTGCGGAAGGTCGGGGTAGTTCTCAAGACCCTTGAGGAGCGGCGTGATGACCGCGCCGATCGGGCCTGAATACACCGAGCCGTATGCATGCCCGCCGACGCGGCGATACACGGGGCACGCGTTGAGACAAGCGCCGCAGCGGATGCAGCGGAGAAGCTCGCGGGTTTCCTCGCGGAGAATCTCAGTGCGTCCGTTGTCGAGGAGGATCACGTGCACTTCTTCGGGCCCATCGGGATCGCCGTAGCGACGCGGGCCGGTGATGATGCTCGTGTAGCACGTGAGCGGCTGGGCGGTCGCGCTCCTCGCGAGCACCTTGAGCATCACGCCAAGATCGCTCGCACGCGGCACAAGCTTCTCGATCCCTGCAAACGCGATATGGACCTTTGGCGCACTGGTGCAGAAGCGACCGTTGCCTTCGTTGGTGCAAAGCACGACCGAGCCGGTTTCCGCGATGAGAAAGTTCGCGCCGCTGATGCCCAGATCCGCTGCACGGTACTTGGCACGGAGGTGATCGCGTGCGATCTTGGCGAGCGATGCAGGGTCGTCGGTGTAGGGAACGCCAAGCTCGCGGGTGAATGCACGCCCGACTGCAGTCCGGTCCTTGTGGATCATCGGCGTCACGATATGTGAGGGTGCATCGTGATCAAGCTGGAGAATGAACTCCCCAAGGTCGGTCTCGATCGTTTCGATTCCGGCCTTTTCAAGCACGCCGAGGAGGCCGGTTTCTTCGGTCACCATCGACTTGCTCTTGACACACAGCTTGCAGCCGTGCTGCTTGGCGATCTCAAGGGCGATCCGGTTGGCCTCGACGCCGTCCGCTGCGTAATGGATCTTGACGCCTGCAGCAGTGGCGCGATCGATGAACCGCTCCAGATACCAGTCGAGATGATCGAGCGTGTGCTGTTTGATCCGTCCAGCAAGCCGCTTCACGTCCTCGCCGCGATCGCCGAACGCAGCACGGAACGCATCACGGCGGCCGTGGTCCTTGGATGACGTTGCGCTGCCGACAAACTGCTGGAGCTTGATATCAACCACTGCACGCTGTGCACGGGGGTGGATGTCGTACGGCAGGGCGACGTCGAGCGGATGTGCTTCCTGGAGCGTCATGCACGTGCTCCAGCGCCGTGCATGTTTGCCGATGTCGGCTCCATCAAGCCAAGGCTCTCGGCGATCAGTTCTGGAAGGCTCGTAAAGACGGTGTCGATGCCGTAGCGTCTGCAGGCACCTGCAAGGTTCATCGTGCAGCCAGGTTCAGAACTCACGATGCGAGATGCACCCGTTGCGAGGATGGCCTCTGCCTTGTCGCGAGCCATTTTGCCCGATATTTCCGGGTACTTGGTCGCGAAGGTACCGCCAAAGCCGCAGCACTGCTCTGACGCGCCGAGCGGTGCAAACTCGACACCGATGATCTGGCGGATCAGCCGTGTGGCTTCGTCCGTCACGCCCAGCCCGCGAAGATGGCACGAGTAGTGATACGTGGTCTTGCCGCGAGCATGCGCGCCATGTGCAGCGAGATCGACATTCAGCTTTTTGACGAGGAACTCTGCGAACTCGAACGTCTTGGAAGCAAACGCGTGTGCGGCTTCGAGCATCTTGGGGTCGTCGCGAAACAAACCGGGGTAATACTCGCGGATCATCGATGCACACGAGCCCGAGACAGTCACGACGTGCTGGCTTGCTTCAAAGACGCGGATCATGCGCTTCGCGAGACCGCGTGCTTCCTCGTGAAACCCGTTGTTGAACATCGGCTGCCCGCAGCACGTCTGTGCAGAGGGGAAGTCGACCTTGCATCCCAGCCGCTCGAGCACCTTCACCGCAGCGATGGATGCACGCGGGAAGAACGAATCGCCAAGGCAGGTGATGAAGATCGAGGCTTTCACTGGTTTCGTCTAGAAGACAAGAACTCACCACAGAGGCACAGAGATCACAGAGAAGAAAAAATACAGTGTACACGGTTCAGAAAACCTGTTCTGAATTCTTCCTCTCTGTGCCCTCTGTGCCTCTGTGGTGAACCGTATTCGATCACCTCAAGAACGCATCCGCCAGACCTGCATCCACCGTGATCACCTGCCCGGTCGTCTTGGCCAGCTTGTTGCCAACCAGGAGCATGATCGCCTCTGCTTGGTCTGCAGGGGTCACCGGCTTCTTCAGGAGCGTCCTGCTCGCGTAGAACGCGCCGAGCTTCGAAACCAGGCTCTCGGTCGCTTCATCGTTCGTGTACGGGATGCTGTACTTAGCGAGCGAGGCGATGACGCGATCGCGTGGGAACATCGCGCTTCCCTCGATGACTGCAGCAGGTGCCACCCCGTTGACGCGAACCAGCGGCGAGAGTTCCACTGCAAGCTCGCGCACGAGGTGATTCGCCGCAGCCTTGCTCGTGTCGTACGCGACGCTGCCCTTCTTCGCGACCACTGCATTCACGCTCGACGTGATGATCATCGAGCCAGTCAAGCCTTGATCTCGCCACACCTTCGCTGCTTCATCGGCCACGAAGTAC
>JAESFU010000750.1_pt1 | contig 11930 bp, 7 predicted proteins | sample 9269461 | NCBI WGS metagenome assembly JAESFU01 (sample SAMN14502556, study PRJNA617107) | algae metagenome | isolation source: Stenomitos rutilans HA7619-LM2 and co-occurring heterotrophs from cave walls | place: USA: Waikapalae cave, Hawaii | collected 2009-07-28
ACACGCATACACAATAACACATTGCTGACGACAGCACTTTCTTTCCTGCTGCTGGGAGGCATAACAAGCTGCAGTTCTTCCGAAGGAAACAATGGCGATAAAAAGGAAAACAGTGCACCACCGGCCATCGAGACCATTGCCCTGGCAAAAGGAAAATTGTCCACATCACTAAGCATACCGGGAGAGCTGATCTCCTTTCAGCAGGTTGATCTCTACGCACGCGAGACCAGTTTTGTGAAAAGCATTCTGGTGGATGTGGGCAGCGAAGTAAAAGAAGGACAATTGCTGGCCACGCTGGAAGCACCGGAGATCTCGTCGCGACTGGCGGGAGCGGAGTCGAGGTCCAAATCGCAGGAAGCGATTTACCTGGCGAGCAAAGCCAACTATGAACGCTTGCTGGAGACAAGCAAGACCCCCGGCACCATTTCGCCCAACGATCTGGACCAGGCCAAGGCACGCATGAACTCAGACCTCGCGCAATTTCAGGCAGCACAAGCCAGTCACAAGGAGGTAAGTAACACACGCGATTACCTGACGATCCGCGCACCGTTCAACGGTGTGATCTCTGCCCGCAATGTAAACCCCGGCGCGTATGTAGGACCGGCTGGCCGCGGCTCGGAGCACCCGTTGTTCACGCTGCAGGAACAGCGCAAACTTCGCCTCGTGGTATCAGTGCCCGAAGCGTACACATCCTACCTGTCCAAAGACGATACGGTTGACTTTCATATCAAAGCGTTGCCGAGCGATGTATTTCAAGCACGTGTAAAACGCCTGGCCGGTGCATTGGACAGCCGCCTGCGCGCCGAGCGCGTAGAGATGGACGTGAACAACAATGATCAGAAACTGTTGCCCGGCATGGTAGCCCAGGTTACCATACCGCTGCCCGCCCGCGACAGTACATTCGTTGTCCCAAAGTCGGCCATCGTAAATGCGCCTGAGAAAACATTCGTCATCCAGGTAATCGACAAGAAGGCCCATTGGGTAACGGTGCGCACGGGCCGCTCGCTTGATGGCCAGGTTGAAATTTATGGAAACCTTCAACCCGGCGCCGAGCTGGTTAAAAAGGCATCCGAAGAAGTACGTGATGGTGGCGATGTACCGAACACCGTAATAAAATAAATATCATCTGCATGTCCTTGCGTCCTTTGTGAGGAGCGGAAATCCACTTCACAAAGGACGCAGAGGAGCTCAGAGTTTTACAGAGCAATCTTCTGTACAGTTGTCCCAAACAGATTCTCATCTTCCCCGCATTCCATCTCACAGACAACAATTAATATTAACGGTTAACGAATAACGATTAACGGATAATTGGTAACGATTAACGGATAACGCATAACGATTCTCCCCGCTTGCATTCTATTGATAATAGTCGTAAATCAATAAGCAAAAATGATTCTATGGGAGAGGTAAAAAAGAAATTGCAGGACCAGGTAGCGATCGTTACAGGTGCAAGCTCAGGCATTGGTGCGGGTGTAGCGAAGGCATTGGCAGCAGAAGGTGCTGCCGTAGTTGTTAATTATTCCAGCAGCCCCGAGAAAGCCGAAAAAGTATTGGCTGAAATACAGGAGGCCGGCGGCACGGGCTTTACGATCCGCGCCAACGTGTCCGATGAAAAAGACGTGGTGAATATGTTCCAGGAAACGTTTCGCCGGTTTGGAACGGTAGACATCCTGGTGAACAACGCAGGCTTGCAACAGGACGCCAAATTCCACGAGCTTACGCTGGAGCAGTGGAACAAAGTGATCGGCATCAATCTGACAGGACAATTTCTCTGTGCCCGCGAAGCCATAAAAGAATTTATGCGCAGGGGTATTGTGCCGGAACGGTCGCGTTCGGCTGGCAAAATCATTTGCATGAGCTCCGTCCATGAAGTTATACCCTGGGCGGGACACGCAAATTATGCCGCATCCAAAGGCGGCGTGATGATGCTGATGAAAACCATTGCACAGGAATACGCGCCGCTGAAAATTCGCGTGAACAGCATCGGACCGGGTGCCATCCGAACCCCCATCAACTACGCCGCCTGGCAAACCGAGCAGGCCTACAACCAATTATTAAAACTTATTCCCGCCAAGCGCATTGGCGAAGCCGAGGACATTGGCGGTGCGGCCGTATGGCTGGCATCCGATGATTCCGACTATGTGAACGGCATTACCTTGTTCGTCGATGGCGGCATGCTGCTCTATCCCGGCTTTGAGGACAATGGATAATTTTTTGAAATGGCATAAGTCACTACCGCCGGAATTACTATCTTAAACCCTTTAACAAATAGTTTATTTCACATGAATCCCGAAAAAGAAAGACTGCAGGAAGATCGTCAGCATAAAAAAGAATGGCGCAAGTTTGGTCCTTATCTGACCGAACGGCAATGGGCCACCGTGCGCGAAGACTACAGTCGTGATGGTAACGCATGGGACTTCATTACACACGATGCCGCCCGCAGCAAGGCTTATCGTTGGGGAGAGGAAGGCATCGGCGGAATCAGTGATGATAAACAGTTATTGTGTTTTGCCTGGGGTTTCTGGAATGGAAAAGATCCCCTGATAAAAGAACGCATCTATGGACTGACGAGTCGTGAAGGAAATCACGGGGAAGATTGCAAGGAGTATTACTATTACTTGGACAGTACGCCTACGCACTCCTACATGAAAATGCTGTACAAGTATCCGCAACTGGAATTTCCCTACCAGAAACTGATTCAGGAAAATCAGAAACGTGGCAAGCTCGATCCGGAATACGAACTCATCGATACAGGTATTTTCAAGGACAACCAGTATTTCGATATTTTTGTGGAGTATGCGAAAGCGGACGAGGAGGACATTCTGATCCAGCTTACCATTCACAATCTCTACAAGTCTGCGGCCACGCTGAACGTTCTGCCACAGGTTTGGTTCCGCAACACGTGGGACTATAATCCGCGTTCAGTTGTACCCGAAATGTTTCGCGACGATGAGTCGGCTATTCAGATCAACCACCCTGAGCTTGGAAAATTCTATCTCTTTGCTGAAGATAAATCAGAAATACTTTTTTGCGAGAACAAGACCAATACACAGCGTCTGTACCAGGTTGTGTCTAAAGGAACATTTAAAGACGGTATTAACGATTATATCGTGCAACGTAAGAAAACCGCTGTGAACGCGGACCACCGCGGCACAAAAGCCGCATTCAACTATAAGCTTACCGTGCAGGGTGGCGAAACAAAGGTAATCCGCCTGCGGCTCGCGAAAGGATTCAGGACAACGCCCTTTACCGATTTTGATGCCGTGCTCCGCCAGCGTATCACCGAAGCTGATCTGTTTTATGCCGATGTTCAGCAAAACATCAGGACAGATGAACGGAAGGACATTCAGCGGCAGGCGTTTGCGGGCATGTTGTGGGGTAAGCAGTTCTACTATTACGATGTGTCCCGCTGGTTGCAGGGCGATCCGGGGCAATTACCGCCACCGGCTGAACGCAAGAAAGCGCGCAATCACGAGTGGATGCACCTGGTCAATGCTGATATAATTTCCATGCCCGACAAATGGGAGTACCCGTGGTATGCCGCATGGGATGTAGCCTTTCACACCATTCCACTGGCCCTGGTGGACTCTGAGTTTGCCAAGAAGCAACTGCTCATGTTCACCAAAGAATGGTACATGCATCCGAATGGACAATTGCCGGCGTATGAATGGGCGTTGGGAGATGTGAATCCTCCTGTCCACGCATGGGCAACATACCGCGTCTATCGCATCGATGAAAAACAGAATGGCAAAGGAGATCGCAAATTTCTTGAAGAGATTTTTCATAAGCTCCTGCTGAATTTTACATGGTGGGTTAACAAGAAAGATCAGGGCGGAAACAATATTTTTCAGGGCGGATTTTTGGGGATGGACAACATTGGTGTGTTTGATCGCAGTGCGCAACTTCCTTCCGGCGAATACATCGAACAATCCGATGGGACAAGCTGGATGGCGATGTTCACGCTGAATATGCTGCGATTGTCCCTCGAACTGGCGAAGGAGAACCCGACCTATCAAAGCCTGGCAACGAAATTCTTTGAACACTTTTTATACATCGCCGGTGCGATGACGAATATCGGGAATGAAGGAATCGATCTGTGGGATAATGAAGACGAGTTCTTCTACGATGTCCTGCACACGTCCGATAACCAGAACATTCGTATGAAGGTGCGTTCGATGGTAGGATTGATACCGTTGTTTGCTGTCGAGATCCTGGATGAAGAGCAGTTTGAGTCGAATCCCGAGTTTACAAAACGCCTGGAGTGGTTTCTGAAAAATCGCCCTGATCTTGCCAATCTCATCTCTCGCTGGAAGGACAAGGGCCGCAAGGAGCGCCACTTGCTCTCGTTGTTGCGTGGCCATCGCATGAAGCGCATTCTGAAACGCATGCTGGATGAAAAAGAATTTCTGTCCACCTTCGGCGTGCGTGCGTTGTCCAAAGTGTATGAAAGCAATCCGTACAAGTTCCACTCCAATGGAAATGATTTGTTTGTGAAATACGTTCCGGGAGAAAGCGACTCCTTTATGTTTGGCGGTAACTCCAACTGGCGCGGTCCCATCTGGTTTCCGGTGAATTATCTGCTCATCGAATCGCTGCAACGCTTTCATCAATACTACGGCGATGATTTCAAAGTAGAGTACCCGACAGGCTCGGGCAATATGCTTACGCTGATTCAGATCGCAGACGAGCTGTCCGAGCGCCTCATTCGAATCTTTACGAAAGACGAAAGCGGCAAGCGTCCGGTATACAACGAGCACGCGCAGATTCAGACCGACCCCAATTTCAATAAATACATTTTCTTCTACGAATATTTCCACGGAGACAATGGCCGCGGCGTGGGAGCTACCCATCAAACCGGTTGGACAGGTCTCGTTGCCAAACTCATTCAACCCAGGGTATAGAGTTGCTTATTGCATGGTGAAGTACGGATAAGAAAGCAAAAGTCCTGCGGAAAGAAGGGTTCATATTGATTTAGTGCGCAGTCCGCCGAGTAAAGTTCTTTTGTGGAGCATGCCGCCAGCGGCTGTGCTGCACAAAAGAAACTACTATGATTAACTTCATCCTAATTGTTTCCAGTAGGATGATTGGTTTTGAAAACCAGGCTGATTGTAAAAGCTAACAGAGCACGCTGTTATAGAAAACCGAATAGTATAACAGACTGGCTTCATTGGAGCCGCCTGATTTCGAAGTGTTGGAAAATAACCGATAATCTGCGCAATGTCCCACCGGATACATACATCGGAAAAGTACGTTCATCCGCGAGCGCTAATTTGAATTTAAATTCTCTTCTTCCTTCTGCGCGATAATCCGTTCTTTCTTGATGTCGATTTTCAGAAATGCATAGATGCTCATGTAGAGATTGGCAATCCACACCATGGCAAAGCCCGCCAGCAAATACCCGCGCCAATCCGGAAGCAGTAAGGTGAAGCGTGTGATGAACAACATAAAAATTGTCACGTAATGACTGAAGCAATATTCGCAGGTAAAGAGATAGAAGAACTTTCGCTGTAGCAGGTAACGGCAGTTTTTGCTTCGATCGATGCAGTATTCGCGTGGCTCGCGGAATACTTCTTCATGCGTTACCGTCCAGGCAATGCAGGCAATGGGGATGGGAACAATAAATAGCCAGAGTAGTTGTGTTTGATAATCCATGTGTAGTCGGGAACAGTTCAATTTATGCCGTACAGGCTAAAATCAGTGCCATACGGCATAAAGGCCGCAGGCCGGCTGGCATGAAATTTTAAATACCGAAGCCGCATTGTCCCTGAGGTGAAATATCTACAGGCTTTGCGTGTTTGCACATTTTATTTCTGGTTTATGCGGCAAAAGCTTGTCAGGATACTGATCACCTGTTACTTTTAAAAAATCTGAGAACATGCACTTATTCATTGACATTACCTGGCGCTTCGAAAGATGATTCTGATAGTTGACGACAAGCAGTTAAACCTGTTTTCTTTAAAGCGGATCCTCGAGGTTAACAATTTTGAAGTGGACACCGCTTCTTCCGGTGAAGAGGCTCTGAAGAAGATTCTGAAGAATACCTATGCCCTGGTAATTCTGGATGTGCAGATGCCCGGCATGGATGGATTTGAAGTAGCGGAAATCATCAACGGCTATAGTAAAACAAAAGACCTTTCCATCATCTTTCTTTCCGCCGTTAATACCGATAAACGATTTATTCAAAAAGGTTACGCGTCCGGCGCGGTAGATTATATCACCAAACCGGTAGATCCCGACATTCTCCTGTTGAAAGTAAAAGTATTCTATCGCCTTTTCGAACAGGCGCAGGAGCTGAATAGAATTCACGAAACCTTGCGCGAAGAGATCGAGTTCAGAAAGCTGGCCGAAAAAAAGAAAGATGAATTTATCAGCATTGCCAGTCACGAGCTAAAAACACCACTCACCAGCATTAAGGCCTACACGCAATTGCTGGAACGCTCCGCGGAAGATGACAATGTAGAGAATCGTAAAAAATTTATTCAAAGGACACTGGCTCAGGTGGACAAGCTGCACGGACTGATCACAGACCTGCTCGACATGTCGAAGATTGAAAATGGAAAACTTGTTCTGAACAAACGCATTTTTGATTTCGGACAACTTCTTCGTAACACCATGGACATTGTACAGCAGACTAATCCGCAGGCAATACTGGAGCACGAAGGTGATGCCACGGTACAAGTGTACGGCGACGATGTACGCATTGAACAGGTACTCATCAATTACCTGACGAATGCCATTAAATATTCGCCTGATTCACGCAAAGTATTAATCCGCACGCTGACCGAAGGGGACAGCTTACTGGTGGAAGTAGTGGACCAGGGCGTGGGAATTCCCAAAGAAAAGCAGGCGCAGATCTTCGACAAGTTTTATCGGGCGGAGGAAACATCCAATCGCTTTCAGGGACTTGGCATCGGGCTCTATATCTGCTCGGAAATTGTGCGACGCCATAACGGCAGCTTCGGTGTGATGAGCGAACCGGGCAGAGGCTCCACATTTTATTTCTCGATACCCTTGTTGCTGGCCAACATAGAAACAATGAAAACAGCGTAGACTCCGGTCTGCCTTACTATACCTGTCTCATGGAACAAAACTACAAGCGTAACCTCCTGATTGGATTCGGGATCTCGCTCATCATTCTTATCCTGTCCTCGATTGCTTCGTATGTGAGCATCACTAATTTGCTCAAGAGTGCCGAGCTTGTCAACCACACCAACGAGGTTATTCAGGATCTGGAGGGAATAATCTCCTACATGAAAGATGCGGAAACAGGACAGCGCGGTTTTTTGCTCACCAAAGACGATAATTTTCTGGAGCCTTACAGGGGAAAGCGTGAGCTTGTTGATTCGTTGCTGACAGATTTTAAAAAACGCACCGCGGACAACGCCGTGCAGCAAAACCATGCAGACACGCTGCGCGCACTCGTGGCGAGAAGATTTGCAATTTTTGAAGAGTCCATCCAGGCAATGCGCAACAATCAAATCGCGGGTTACGGTTTTTTGAAAGACGGTAAAATCCAGATGGACCAGATTCGCCGTGTCATACGCGAGAGCATTGATGCCGAGCGCTCATTACTGCAGTCGCGCACGGAAAGTATGAATCGCTTTGCCCTGTTTACACCACCGCTGATCATATTTGCTTCCATTGCCGCGTTGATCATCACACTGATGTTCTACTTCCGCATCAGCAAAGACATTGGCGAGCGCATCAAACTTCAAAAACAACTGGAAGAAAAAGATCGGGAGATCACATCGCGGATTCGCATCATACAGAATATCGCGGAGAAAATTTCGGCAGGCGATTATGCCATTCGCGTTGACGATACCGAAAAGGACAGCCTGGGCTCCGTCGCATTTTCATTGAACAAGATGGCACAGTCGCTGGATACATCCTTCCGGTTGTTGTCCGATAAGGAATGGTTTCAAACCGGTGTGGCCGGGCTGAATGAGACGATGGTAGGGGAGAAGGATATTCAGACTATTTCACGCGACATTCTCGAATTCACAACGGCCTACACCAGCAGCGAAGTCGGAGCATTGTATCTGCAAGACAAAAATCATCTGACACTGGTAAGCGGCGTAGCGTTGTCTGCCCAGCGCCCCACCAAAATTTCTTTGGGCGAAGGCCTGATAGGACAGTGCGCCACAAGCGGCAAGGAAATGATGCTGACGGATATTTCGGAAGACAGCGTCCTGATCAGCTTCGCGGAAGCGTCGCTGAAACCGAAAAATGTTTTTATTATGCCAGTGGTTCACGAGCGCAGGGTCAAAGGCGTGCTGGAGCTCAGCTCACTGAAAGGTTTCAGTAAACGCGAGATAGAATATCTGCACGAAGTGTCGTCCAACATCGGTATGGGTATCAACACCGCACAAAGCCGCAAGCGGCTTCAGGAGTTGCTGGAAGAGACACAGGCCCAAACCGAAGAACTGCAATCGCAGCACAGCGAGCTCGAGTCCCTCAATGCCGAGATGGAATCACAAACACAGAAGCTCCAGGCATCCGAAGAGGAATTGAAAGTGCAGCAGGAAGAACTCATGCAGGCCAACCAGGAGATGGAAGAGCGCACCCGCATGCTGGAAGAGAAGAACCAGATCATCATCGAGCGCAACCTCGAGATTCAGAAGAAAGCCGACGAGCTCGCGCAGAGCACACGTTACAAGTCCGAGTTCCTGGCCAACATGTCTCATGAGCTGCGCACGCCACTGAACTCTATCTTGTTGCTGTCGCGACTCATGGCCGAGAACACCGACCACAACCTGACTACCGATCAGGTAGAATACGCTCGCGTAATACAAAGCTCGGGCAACGGATTGCTGAGTCTCATCGACGAGATTCTTGATCTGTCCAAAATAGAAGCAGGCAAGATGACGCTGGAGTATGCACATGTTTCCATGGACGAGATCATTTCGGACATGCGCTCACTCTTCGATCCGTTGGCTAAAGAAAAAGCACTTGAATTTAAAACCATCGTGAGCGGTGAAGCTCCCGATGCGCTGGTAACCGATAAACTGCGCCTGGAGCAGATCCTGAAAAACCTGTTGTCCAATGCCTTGAAATTTACCAGCAAAGGTTTTGTGAGTCTGGAGATTTCGGCAACAGCGGGTTCACCCTTCATTGACTTCACCGTACGCGATACGGGCATTGGCATCAGCGAGGACAAACAGGCGCTGGTGTTCGAAGCATTCCAGCAGGCCGATGGTTCTACCCGACGCAAATTTGGTGGCACCGGTTTAGGACTGTCCATCAGTCGCGAGCTGGCCCGCTTGTTGGGCGGGGAGATCACCGTGAAGAGTCAGCTTGGAACCGGAAGCGCATTTACCATTGCCGTGCCGCCTTTTAAAATGGAAGTCCTGCCCGCCATCACGCCGGGCATCATTCACCTGGAGACAGAAAGCTTCCGGCCAAAGGAAGAGCCGAGAACAAAGCTTCTCGCGAGCAGCATCCCGGACGACATTGAAGATGATCGTAAAAATGTGGCAGCCGGCGATAAAGTAATCCTGATCGTGGAAGACGACATCACTTTCGCCCGGGCCGTATTGGACTTTACACGCAAACGAGGCTACAAAGGTGTTGTGGTGGTACGCGGCGATCAGGCGGTGGACATGGCCATGCGCTGGAAACCGGTGGCTGTGTTGCTGGACATCATACTGCCCGTAAAAGACGGATGGGAAATCATGGACGAGCTGAAGTCCAACGCAAGCACGCGGCATATTCCCGTACACATCATGTCGTCCATGGAGGTGAAGAAAGAAAGCCTGCGCAAGGGTGCTATCGATTTTGTTACCAAGCCGGTGAACGCGACGCAGATGCAGCAGATTTTTGGCAGTATTGAAAGTGCCCTGAGCCTCGATCAGAAGAAAGTGGTGATCCTGGAAGAGAATAAGAAACATGCCGAAGCATTGTCCTATTATCTGCAGAACGCCAACATCACCACAGCCATTGCCGAAAGCATTTCCGATGTAGCCAGTGCTATTCAGCAAAGCGATGCGCGCTGCGTTATACTGGACATGGGCGTGCCGGCTATGTCGGCCTACGAGGCCCTGGAGCAGGTTAAGAAGAACCCGGCGCTGGAAAATCTCCCCATCATCATCTTCACCGGCAAAAACCTTTCGAGGGTGGAAGAGGCCCGCATCCGTCAGTATGCAGACTCGATTATTGTGAAGACTGCACATTCTTATCAGCGCCTGCTGGATGAAGCCGGAATATTTTTGCATCTCGTGGAAGAGAAAAGCAATCTGAAAAAAGTTACCAATCAGTTCGATAAACTTGGCGCGCTGGCGGAAGTGCTGCGCAACAAGAAAGTGCTGATTGCCGACGACGATGTACGGAATATCTATTCGATCAGCAAAGCCCTGGAGATTCACAAGATGAAAATCATTACCGCCACGGATGGCAAAGAGGCGTTGCGCCAGCTCGAAGAAAATCCGGACATCGATATTGTATTGATGGACATGATGATGCCGGAGATGGATGGCTATGAGACAACCACGAAGATCCGCGAGCAGTCGCGGTTTAAAAACCTGCCGGTACTGGCCGTAACAGCCAAAGCCATGACGGGCGATCGCGAGAAGTGCATCAGCGCCGGTGCCTCCGACTATATTTCAAAACCCGTGGATATGGACCAGCTGGTTTCGCTGCTTCGTGTATGGTTGTACGATAAAGGATATTAGGACATGAGCCCGGAAAGAAAGAGTATACTCATCATAGATGACGATGCCAGAAATATTTTTGCATTGTCCGCCGTATTGAAAGCGAAAGGGTTTTCCATCTGCTCGGCTGCGGGAGCCCACGAGGGACTGGCACGGCTGGAAAAAGATGCTTCCATCGGTGTGGTGCTGATGGACATGATGATGCCGGAGATGGACGGATACCAGGCACTCGCTTATATTCGCCAGGATGAGAAGCTGCAATACCTGCCCGTTATTGCCCTTACGGCACAGGCTATGGTGGGCGACCGGGAGCGTTGCCTCGAAGCCGGGGCCAACGGCTACATATCCAAACCGGTGGACATTGACAAGCTGATGATCGAGTTAACCAAATATTTATAACGTATGGCGTTGGCGGAAGAGGATCGGATTAACGACGAAGGCGTGGAGATACTGCTCAACGATCTGCTGGAACAATATGGTTATGATTTCACAGACTATGCAAAGGCATCGCTGAAGCGTCGGATCAACAGACTTTACACATTGGACAATTTTCCCAGCTTCGCCGAGTTCAGGCACAAGCTGCGCGGAAGTCCCGAATACCTGAAACGATTTGTAGAAGAAATTACCGTGAACGTAACCGAGATGTTTCGCGATGTATGGTTCTACCGCACCCTGCGCGAAGAAGTTTTGCAAGTCCTCGGCACCTATCCGCTGATCCGTATCTGGCATGCAGGCTGCTCCACCGGAGAAGAAGTTTACTCTATGGCCATCATGCTGAAAGAGGCCAACCTGCTGCATAAATCATTATTATATGCCACAGACATTAATCCCGATGTGATCGAAAAAGCCAAGAGCGGAATTTTTCCCATCAGCCAGATGAAACAGTATTCTGAAAACTACATTGAAGCAGGTGGCAAGGAAGAATTTTCAAAATACTACACCGCACATTACGACCTGGCCAAATTCGACGAGAGCTTTCGGAAGCGAATGATTTTTTCCACACACAACCTCGTATCCGACACATCGTTCAACGAGTTCCAGTTGATTCTCTGTCGCAATGTCCTGATCTATTTCGACAAGGAATTGCAGGGCAAAGTCTTTTCGCTGTTTGATGAAAGCCTGGAAACATTGGGCTTTCTGGCGCTTGGCGCGAAAGAGACGCTGCGGTTTTCATCCATCGCTCCCAAGTATAAACAGATCAGGGATCGTGAACGCATCTATCGGAAAGTAGCATGAAGAAGCGTATGCTTATATTGGGTGGTTCGGCCGGCAGCCTGGAGTTTA
>JAESFU010000751.1_pt1 | contig 11919 bp, 6 predicted proteins | sample 9269461 | NCBI WGS metagenome assembly JAESFU01 (sample SAMN14502556, study PRJNA617107) | algae metagenome | isolation source: Stenomitos rutilans HA7619-LM2 and co-occurring heterotrophs from cave walls | place: USA: Waikapalae cave, Hawaii | collected 2009-07-28
ACTTGAATCGGAATCGACCGTATAGTCGACGACCCGGAAGCCATATTTCGACAATGCCGTGTCATAGGCCGATTCGAGATAGGCGAGCGGAGCCTGCGCGAGCGCGGCCTTATACGCTTCGAGTGTCTTCCGGTAATCTTCGGTCCGCTCATAACCCTGCGCCAGGAGACCAAGCGCTTCGGCCCGCCATTCGCGCGACGGTGCGATCCGATAGGCGGTGAGCGCTGCGGAAATCGAATCCGCATTGAGCTGGCCGCGGCGGCTTGAATCGACGCTGGCCGCATCGGCGAGGAAGCCGCTCAAGCTTCGCCACAGGCCCGCATCATAAGGTTGAAAGGCAACGAGCTGGATCGCAAGATTGACCGCCCCGCGATAATCCTTGGCGGTCACCGAGCGATCGAGATTGGTCTTGAGGAGAACCGGATCGGCATAGGCAGAAGGCGGCGTCTCGCGCAGCAGTTTCGCGTAAGCCTCGGCCGAGGCCAGAGTCTCCGGCGCGACGAACGGCAGAGCCGGCGCGGCCTCGATGTCGGGCATGGGCGGCGTGACGAAAACCTTCGCCGCCGTCGCATTCACCGCCTGGGTCAGCGTGCCGACGCCGCTCTTGAGGAAGCACCATTTGGCCTTCGAGTTGTAGGTGAGCGCGAGGCACTTGTTGTCGGCGAGACATTGGGCGCTGCAATCCTCAAGGCTCACATCCTTGACGGTCTTGTAGTCGAAGCCCGGATAGTCCGAATTGGGCGTGGTGATGAGCCGTCGCGCGCCAGGCTCTTCGGCTGATGCCATTCCTCCCGTCCAGATCAATGCCGCGATGAGCAGCAGGGATGCCGAGAGCCAAGAGGAATTGCGCGCGCGCATAGGCGTGTTCCTGGATGAGATCGTGAAAATTTGAGTCGCCGTGTCCCTGTTCGGACGCACAATATTCAATGCGGAAGTGTGGCCGTATTCTGTCTGACGCCGCGCCAAAATTTGACCAATTGGAAAAAACACCTTAGGCTTCTTCCAGACAAGAAGAACAAGGGAGAGAAATTCATGCCGGCAGCGGAAGGCAGGCCCGGTCCCGATATTGCTTCCGGGCGTCTGGAGGCTGACGACTACGCGAAGAACTTCGCCGATCTGCATCCGCCGCTCGATGCGCATGAAGCGCTGGTCGAATCCGATCGCTGCTATTTCTGCTACGACGCGCCCTGCATGAATGCTTGCCCGACAGGCATCGACATTCCCCTCTTCATTCGCGAGATCAATGGCGGCAACGCGCTTGGCGCGGCTAAGACGATCTTCGATCAGAATATTCTGGGCGGCATGTGCGCGCGCGTCTGCCCGACCGAGACCTTGTGCGAGGAAGCCTGTGTTAGGAACGAGGCCGAGCGCGAGCCCGTGAAGATCGGCTTGTTGCAGCGGCATGCGACCGACAAGGCGATGGCGGCGGATGCGCAATTCTACAAGCGCGCGGCAGCGACGGGTAAGCGCATCGCCGTTATCGGCGCGGGCCCAGCGGGGCTCGCCTGTGCACATCGGCTTGCCATGCACGGCCATGATGTCGTGATCTTCGATGCCAAGCCGAAGGCCGGCGGTCTCAACGAGTATGGTATCGCGGCTTACAAGACGGTTGCCAATTTCGCGCAAGCGGAGATCGATTACATTCTCTCGATCGGCGGCATCACGATCGAGAACGGCCAAAGGCTCGGACGCGATTTTCAGCTCGAGGATCTGCGCAAGAAGTATGATGCGGTTTTCATAGGCATTGGCCTGGCGGGTGTGAACCACTTGCATGAATCGGGCGAGGAATCGCCAGGCGTCGAGGACGCCGTCGAATTCATCGCTGAAATTCGCCAGTCGTCCGACCTTGCAGGCCTGAAGATAGGACGCCGCGTTGCGGTGATCGGCGGCGGCATGACGGCAGTCGACGTCGCCGTTCAATCCAAGCTTCTCGGCGCCGAAGACGTCACCATCCTCTATCGGCGCGGCAAGGAAGAGATGAAGGCGAGCGAGTTCGAGCAGGATCTCGCCCAGACCAATGGCGTGACGATCAAGCACTGGGTAAGGCCGCGTAAGATTGTCGTGAAGGACGGTGCCGCCGTCGGCATCGAATGCGAATACACGCGCGATGAGGACGGCCGATTGAAGGGAACCGGCGAAAAGTTCGAATTCGAAGCCGACATGGTCTTCAAGGCGATCGGCCAGAAATTCGAACCCGGTCCCGTGCCCGGACTCGAACTGGTCGGTGGACGTCTGAAAGTCGATCATGAGCGGCGCACCAGCCTGCCCGGCGTGTGGGCGGGCGGCGACTGCGCGCATTGCGGCCAGGATCTGACCGTTGCCGCCGTCGAAGATGGCAAGCGCGCCGCCGAGTCGATCAATTGCGTGTTGTCGCGCTAATCGAGGAGTGCCCTGATGGCTGATCTCCGCACAGAGTTCCTTGGAATTAAATCGCCGAACCCCTTCTGGCTCGCCTCCGCGCCCCCGACCGACAAGGAGTATAATGTCGTTCGCGCCTTCAAGGCGGGCTGGGGTGGTGTCGTGTGGAAGACGCTCGGTGAAGATCCGGCAGTCGTCAATGTCAACGGCCCGCGTTATGGCGCGATCTGGGGCGCCGACCGCAGACTGCTTGGTTTCAACAATATCGAACTCATCACCGACCGCCCGCTGCACACAAACCTGCGCGAGATCAAGCAGGTCAAGCGCGACTGGCCGGATCGCGCCGTCGTCGTGTCATTGATGGTGCCCTGCGAGGAGAAAAGCTGGGCGCATATCCTGCCGCTCGTCGAGGAGACCGGCGCCGATGGCGTCGAACTCAATTTCGGCTGCCCGCATGGCATGTCGGAACGCGGGATGGGATCGGCCGTGGGCCAGGTGCCGGAATATATCGAGATGGTGGCGCGCTGGTGCAAGGCGCATACGCGCATGCCGGTGATCGTGAAACTGACGCCCAACATCACCGACATCCGCCATCCGGCGCGCGCCGCACGCAATGGCGGCGCCGATGCCGTCTCGCTCATCAATACCATCAATTCGATCGTCAGCGTCGATCTCGATTCGATGTCGCCGGAGCCCTCGATCGACGGCAAGGGCACGCATGGCGGTTACTGTGGCCCGGCCGTGAAGCCGATCGCGCTCAGCATGGTGTCGGAGATCGCCCGAGACAAGGCGACACGCGGCTTCCCGATCTCGGCGATCGGCGGCATCACCAATTGGCGCGATGCGGTCGAATTCATGACGCTCGGCGCCACAACCGTCCAAGTGTGTACCGCGGCCATGACCTATGGCTTCGCGATCGTGAAAGAACTGATTTCCGGCATGTCGAACTGGATGGACGAAAAGGGCTACCGCTCCATCGACGACTTTGTCGGCGCCGCGGTCCCGAACGTCACCGACTGGCAGTTCCTCAATCTCAACTATATCGCCAAGGCCCACATCAACCAGGACCTCTGCATCAAATGCGGCCGCTGCCACATCGTCTGCGAGGATACATCGCACCAGGCGATCGCCGCGAAGAAGAACGGCAAGCGGCATTTCGAGGTGATCGATGCCGAATGCGTCGGCTGCAATCTCTGCGTCAGCGTCTGCCCGGTCGCAGATTGCATTACGATGGTCGAGATAACGTCAGGCACCGACCCGCGCACGGGCCGCGAGATCCATCGCGACTATGCGAACTGGACCACGCATCCGAACAATCCCAACGCGGTGAAGGCAGCGGAGTAGCTCAGATTGTTGACCTCATGCTGAGGTGGCCGCGCAGCGGCCCTCGAAGCATGGGAAGGCGGCACGCCGTTCGAGGCATCGCTGCGCGATGCACCTCAGGGCGAGGGCCGGTAGACTACCCTCTCCTCACCGCCGCGACATGGCGCGCAAAATCGGGCGTCGCCATCAATGTCTTGCAGCGCTCGAAGCGATTGGTCGCATAGACCCAGAAATCATCGACCGGATTCTTGTTGGCGTGCTGGATCAGGCCCCACAGCGTCCACAGCAGGTCGCACATCGCTTTGTAGATGACGATGCGCCCGCGTTCGGCAGGCTTCGCTTCGCCGGAGAAATAGGCGCGGATCATTTCCTCTTCCTGCTTCTCATCAAAAAGGCCTTCGACGGAAAGATCGCCAATGTCCCACAAGGGATCGTTCATGCCAGAATATTCCCAGTCGACGATCCACATGCGCTCGCCCGTATCGAGGAAGTTCTCGCACAAGGGATCGCAATGGCAGGCGACCAACGGCAGAGGATGGGCTGCAAGCGCTGCGCGTACGGTCTCCGCCTCGCGCACCACGTCATGATAGCCGGCCGGCAGATCGACATCCTTGGTCGCGAGCACCTTCAGATAGTCATCGATCATCGCAAAGAGCTCGAAGCGGAAATTAAACGTCGCGCTGCTGTCATGAAGCTTGCGGAAGGCGCGCCCGGCCCGCGCCGGGGATCCGCCGCGCGATTTGAAGTTTGCGGGCGACATGGTGACCGCGCCGTCAATGTATTTCGTCACCATGATGCCTGTCTTGGCATCGAAATGAACCAGCTCGGGACTGACGCCGGCACGTGCTGCTTCGCGAGCCGCCACCGCTTCATTGGCGCGATTGATATATTCTTCCGTGCCCTTGCCCGGAATGCGCAGGCAGAAATCATCATCGATCCGGAACACGAGATTGGTGAGGCCGCCAAGCCGCGCGATCTTCGCCGACGCCGCGCGATTGGCGAGTGCAGGAACCATGGCGAGGGCTTGTCTGGCCTGGTCGATATCCGCCGTCATGACTTCAACCGCTCCATCTTCGCATCATAGAGCACACGCGGGCCGCGCTTGGCCTGATAGGGTTTGCCGAAGGCCTCGATGCGGAAATCGCTCTCGCCGGCGATCTCCGCTGGCAGGTAGCCAAAAGCGATGGTCTTGCCGAGGGTATGCCCGAAATTCGCGCTCGTGACCGAACCGACGACATCATTACCGCGGAAGATCGCCTCGCCGCCAAGCAAGGGCGCAAACCCGTCTATAGTGAACGACACGAGCTTGCGCCTTGGCCCTTCCCTCTTGATGCGCGCCAATGCGTCGCGGCCGATGAACTCCCCCTTGTCCAAGGCAACCGCGAAGCCAAGTCCCGCTTCATACGGGTTGTAGTCGGGCCCGATATCGCCCGACCAATAGAGATAGCCCTTCTCCATGCGGCATGTGTCGATCGCCCGGTAGCCGGCATTGGCGATGCCATGCGCCTGCCCCGCTTCCCACAGCGTCTCATAGACATGAGCGGCGTAGTCCTGGCGGATATAGAGCTCATAGCCAAGCTCGCCGACATAGCCGATACGCGCCGCCGAGACGCGCGCATTGCCGACCTCGAAGCGCTTGATCTTCTGGAACGGGAAGGCCGCGTTCGAGATATCCTCATCCGTGACCGACTGGAGGATCTCGCGCGATCTCGGTCCGCAGATGTTGATCGTCGCCCAGACTTCCGTGACATCGCGCAAAGTGGCAGTGCCGTCTTTGGGCAGATGCCGCGCGATCCAATGCGCATCGCGCACGCCGAAACCGGAGCCGGTGATCACGAAGACGAGATCGTCATCGACATTGAACACCGTGACGTCAGCCTCGATGCCGCCCTTCTCGTTGCAGAGCTGCGTATAGATGGCGCGGTCTCGTTCGCCCATGAGATCATTGGCTGCGATGCGCTGCATGGCAGCGAGTGCATTCTTGCCCGAGATTTCGAGAACCGCGAAGGATGTCTGATCGATCAGGGCCGCGCGATCGCGGATAGCCTTGTGCTCTGCGCCAACCGCATCGAACCAGTTCGGCTTGCCTTCGAAGGAGGGAACATCCCGCGGCTCGAAACCATTCGTCGCAAACCAGTTGGGCCGCTCCCAACCGAATTTCGAGCCATAGACGGCGCCCTTGTCCTTGAGGATCGCATAGAGCGGCGAGCGTCTTAAGCCCCGGCCGGCATGCGATTCCTCGCCTGGCCAATGGATCTTGTAATAGGCACCATAGGCTTCGATGGCGCGTTCCTCGAGATAGCGACCCTGCGCATGGAGCGCGCCGAAACGGCGTACATCGAAAGGCCACAGATCCATGCCGGCATCGCCATGAAGGATCGTGTTCGACATGGCGAGCCCAGCGCCGCCCGAAGCGGCAATGCCCGCCGTGAAGCCGCAGGCGACATAGAAATTGTCGAGCTCGGGCGCCAAGCCCATGATCGGTTCGCCATCGGCCGAAACCGGGATCGGCCCGTTGATGACCGTCTGGATGCCAATCTCGTTGAGCACCGGCAATCGCTCCGCCGCCGGCAATGCGAAGAGTTCGAGCCGCTCCATGTTCGGTTCAAACAATTCGCGGCCAAAATCGAGGGGCGGCATGCCGCGGTGAAATCCCTTCGAACCGTCCTCCCACCCACCGATCGCAAAGGCACCGGTATCGGGCTTGAGATAGAAGTTCTTGTCGGGATCGCGCAGCGTGGTGAGGCCGGGTGCGAAACTGAGTTTCTTCTCGGTGAGGAAGTACTGGTGCTCGACGATGCCGGCGGCGAGCGGCACGCCAGCCATGGCGCCGACGCGCTTGGCCCACAGCCCGGCGCAGTTGACCAGAATATCACAGCCGATCGTGCCGCCATTCGTCACCACGCCCACGGCGCGGCGGCCTTCGAGCACGATCTCTTCGACGCAGACGCCCTCTTCGATTCGCGCGCCATGCATGCGGGCGCCCTTGGCATAGGCCATGGTCAATGAATAAGGATCGATATAGCCATCGCCCGGGATGAAGGCCGCGCCCTCGATGCCGTCGGTGATGATATAGGGAAAGCGCTCCTTCGCCTCGCTTGCGGTCAGCGAATAGCACTCGACGCCGAAGCTTTTCGCCTGCGTCATCGAGCGGCGGATTTCGCTCCATCGATTGCGGCTGCCGGCAAGACGCAGCGAGCCGACCTTCTTCCAGGAAATTGGCTGACCCGTTTCGGCCTCAAGCCTGTCGAAGACCGCGACCGAATTCTGCATCAGCCGCGTGAGGTTTTTCTTGCCGCGCAACTGCCCGACGAGGCCGGCGGCGTGCCAGGTGCAGCCATGCGTGAGTTGCGCCTTTTCGACGAGCAGCACGTCCTTCGCGCCATCGCGCGCCAGATGATAGGCGAGCGACGTGCCGATCGCGCCACCGCCGATGATCAGAATATGGACGTGGCGGTCCGCGTGGAAGCTCACGCCTTCACCCTTTCATTCTTGGGATCGTAGAGCGCTTCGAGATGAACCTGCGCCGGTACCTTCTCCTTGGCGACGACGAGTTCATACTGTCCGGAGCGGAGGTAATCATCATTCACGCCCGCGCCATTGCGCACATAGCCGAAACCGATCGGCTTGCCGATCGTATAGCCATATCCGCCGCTGGTGAGATAGCCGGCAAAGGCGCCGTCGCGCAGGATCGTCTCGCGGCCGAGGAGCACGATATTCGAATCGAGCGTCGTGAAACCGACGAGCTTCTTCGGCAAAATCGAATTGGCGATCCGCTCGCACGCCTCGCGACCGAGGAATGCTTGGCCGCCCTTGAGCTTCACCGCCCAGCCAAGCCCTGCCTGGAACGGATCGTCATTGGCGGTGATGTCAGAACTCCAGGCGCGATAGCCCTTCTCAAGCCGCAAGGCTTCGAGCGCGCGATAGCCCGTCGGCCGCAAGCCCAATGGCTCTCCGGCCGCCATCAGCGCATCGAAAATATCGCCCGCCGCATCGATCGGCATATGCAGTTCCCAGCCAAGCTCGCCGACATAGGTGACGCGCAGCGCTCTTACCTTATGACCCGCGATGTCGATGATGCGCGCATGGCCAAATGGGAAGCCAGCATTTGAAACATCGCTCGCCGTCACGCGCGCCAGAATGTCGCGCGATTTGGGGCCCATCAATGAAAGCGTGCCCCAGGCTTCGGTCACATCTTCGATGCGCGCATCGAGGCCGGGTTTGATGTGATCGCGGATCCAGCCGAAATCATGGGTGCGGAACCCGGTACCGGTGACGATGTAGAAATGATCGTTCGCCAGTCGCGTCACTGTCAGATCGCTCTCGATGCCGCCGCGCGAATTGAGCAATTGCGTGTAGACGACACGGCCCGGCGCTTTGGCGATGTCGTTCGCGCAAATCCAGGAGAGCGCGGCGGCGGCATCCCCGCCCTTCACTTCGAATTTGGCGAAGGACGATTGATCGAAGACGCCCGCGGCCTCGCGCACGGCACGATGCTCGGCCCCTACCGCATCGAACCAGTTCTGCCGCCCCATGACATAAATATCTTCGGGCTCGACACCCTTGGGCGCGAACCAGTTCGGCCGCTCCCAACCGAGCTTGGAACCGAAACAGGCATTGCGCGCCTTCAATCGCTCATAGAGCGGCGAAACAATGCGCGGTCGTCCACTTTCATACTCTTCATGCGGGAAGCCGATCGTGTAATGCTTGGCGCAGGCTTCGAGCGTGCGCGCGCAAACCCAGTCGCGATCCTTGTGGAGATCGGAGAAGCGCCGGATGTCGACGACCCAGAGATCCATCGGTGCTTCGCCGGTCTTTGCCCATTGCGCGAGAACCCAGCCCGCTCCGCCGGCGCTTGCAATGCCGAAAGCATTGAAGCCGGCACCGATATAGAAGTTCTTGAGTTCCGGTGCCGCGCCGAGAATGAAATTGCCATCGGGTGTGAAGCTTTCCGGCCCATGGATCATCTTCTTGATGCCGGTCTGGGCGAGCGCCGGAACGCGCGCCAAGGCCTGTGTCATATGCTGCTCGAAATGATCCCAATCGTCTTCGAAGAGCTGAAACTCGAAATTGTTGGGCACATCGCCGAGCGTCCAGGCGACGGGGTCCGGCTCATAGCCGCCGAAGACGAGACCGCCAACTTCCTCCTTGAAATAGGTGCGCCGGTCGGGATCGCGGATCGTCGCGACATCGGTCGCAAGGCCGTCAACCTTTTCGGTGATCACATATTGATGCTTCACCGGCTGCAAGGGAACGGAAACGCCGGCCAAGGCGCCGATCTGCCGCGCCCACTGGCCGCCGCAATTGACGACCGTTTCGCACGCGATGCGTCCTTGGTCGGTGAGGACGGCGACGACCCGGCCATCCTTGATATCGAAACCTTCGACGCGGATGCCCTCGACGAGCCGCGCGCCATGCATGCGCGCACCCTTTGCCAAAGACTGCGTGATGTCGGATGGGCTTGCCTGCCCGTCGGTCGGAAGGAAGGACGATCCGACAAGGTCGCTCGTATCGAGCAACGGCCAGAGCTTCTTGGTCTCGTCGGGCGACAGCAGATGCATGTCCATGCCGAAGCTCTGCGCAGTCGTTGCGAGGCGCTTGAACTCCGTCCAGCGATCCTCATTACAGGCGAGCCGCAAACATCCGGTCATCTTCCAGCCGGTTTCGAGCCCAGTCTCCTTGTCGAGGCGCTTGTAGAGATCGACCGAGTATTTGAGGACCTGGGTGATCGAGGCGGAAGACCGCAACTGGCCGACAAGGCCCGCCGCATGCCAGGTCGAGCCCGATGTCAGCTTGTTCTGTTCAAGGAGGACGACATCGGCCTTGTGGTCACGCGCCAGGTGATAGGCGGTCGAACAGCCGATGATGCCGCCGCCGATCACCACGATCTCGGCGCGATCCGGAATTGCCTGTGTCATAGCTTCCCATATTTGAATTCATATCCCGCCAGCATGTTTTCAAACCGGTCGCGATATTCTTCCGCATAGGCGACGTAATCGACGCCAGGCGCATTGAGATAAAGTTCGGAAATCATGCCCCACATCGATTCGCGCAAAGCCGAAGCCGTCTTCATCGCGTCGAAGCTGCGCCACACGGCTTCGTCCGCCCGCTTTCCAAAGTAGGTCTCGAGCAGCACCTGCTCTTCAGTTCGCCCGAAGGAGTTGTTCGCCGCGATATTGGCAAGATCGAACATGGCCGTGCCGAAGGCGCCATATTCCCAATCGATCAGCCACAGGCGCTTGCCGTCATCCATGAAGTTGGTCGGCAGAAGGTCATGGTGCCCGAAGACGATCGGCAACGGCACTTGCGCGGCTTCGAGCTTTTCGCAGGTTTCAAGCCAGCGCGGCAGGTCGGGGACATGCCTGTGATTGGCAAGCTTCAGCGTGTTGGCATAGTCGCGCAGAACATGGAATACCCAGAAGATCGAGCCCGGCCCCGTCATCCGCTTGCCGAGTTCGCGATGGCAGCGCTTGACAATCTCGACGCAGCGTACCGAATTGGCGCGCACATCGGTCTCGGTATAGGTGCGCGCCTTGATATGGCGCACCACCATGATGCCGGGCTCGCTGTAGATGAGTTCCGGCGACAGTCCCGCCTCGAAGGCGGCGCGCGTGACGTGCAGTTCCCGCTCGCGGAAGACGTGATGCGCCGGGTAGTCCTGCCCGACGCGCGCCACATAGGTGCCGGTATCGTCCTTCACCGTGAAGCTGGCATTGCTCACGCCGCCGGTCAGCGGCTTGATGTCGACGGCGCCCTTCCACAGCGCCAGGCCGCGCACGCGCTCCTCTGCAGTCTTGCTCATGCTCGGCCCTATGCGATTCCCATTTTGCGCTTGCGCTTGGCGACCCAGGCAGTGATGAGCCGGTCGGCGATGATGCCGATGAAGGCGATCGCCAGTCCCGCCACCAAGCCCTTGCCGGTATCGGCCTTTGACAGCGCCTTGAAAACTTCCTGGCCGAGATCGCGCGTGCCGATCATCGCGCAGATGATGATCATGCTGAGCGCCAGCAGGATGGTCTGGTTGATGCCGAGCATGATTTCCGGAATGGCGACCGGCAATTGCACCCGCCAGAAAAGCTGGCGCTTGGTGCAGCCCGAGACGATGCCAGCTTCGTTCAGTTCCTGCGGCACCTGGCGCAGGCCGTGATTGGTGTAGCGGATGGCCGGCACGATCGCGAAAGCGACGGTTGCGATCAACGCCGTGAAATCGCCGATGCGGAACAGCATCACCGCCGGAATGATGAAGCAGAACATCGGGATCGTCTGCAATGTGTCGATGATCGGCGTCACGATCTTCTCAAAGCGGTCATGACGGGCAGCAAGGACGCCGATCGGAATGCCGAGTGCCGCGGCAATGAAGGAGGCGGCGCCGCAGAGATAAAGAGTCGCCATGGTCTGCACCCACAGCCCCGTCACCGCGCAGAAGCTTGCGAGCAGCGCAACTATGAGGGCCAGACGCCAGGTACCGAGCCTGTAGCCCGCATAGGCCAAGGTCAGCACGACGCCAAGCCACGGCAGGCTTTCGAAGAAGGCGCGCAACGGGTTCAGGACGTAAAGCAGGAAGGCGACGCGCACCGCTTCGATCGCATCGAAGAAATGCAGGTTGATCCAGTCGACGCCGTTCTTCCACATCGGCCCCGTCGTGAAGGTCATCGCCTTCGGCACCGAGGCGAAGGCCGGGAATGCGATGCTGATCAGGGTCGTCACGACGAGAATGGCGATCGCGATGGCAAGATTGGGGTGGCGTGCAAGGAATGAGCCTTGCACGTCCTTCTGATCTTCATAGCGCTGGACAGCGGCGGCCTGGCTCAGGCGATCGAGGACGATGGCCAGCACGACGATGCACAGGCCTGCTTCCATCGCCGGGCCGACCTTGAGTGCGCGCAGGGCCAGCAGCACGTCCTGCCCCAAGCCGCCTGCGCCGATCATCGAGGAGATGATCACCATGTTGAGCGACAGCATGATCACTTGATTGATGCCGAGCATCAAAGACGGCTTTGCGGCCGGTACGAGCACGCGCCACATCTTCTGCCGCCGTGTACAACCGGCCATGACGGCGAAGTCCTTGATCTCGGAAGGCACCTTTTCGAGGCCGAGGATTGTCGCGCGCACCATCGGCGGCGTTGCAAACAATCCAGTTGCCAACAAGGCCGACACCGGATTGGTCCCGAACAGCAGCAGCATCGGAATGAGATAGGCGAAGGTCGGGATCGTCTGCATCAAATCGAGCGCCGGCGT
>JAESFU010000752.1_pt1 | contig 11908 bp, 9 predicted proteins | sample 9269461 | NCBI WGS metagenome assembly JAESFU01 (sample SAMN14502556, study PRJNA617107) | algae metagenome | isolation source: Stenomitos rutilans HA7619-LM2 and co-occurring heterotrophs from cave walls | place: USA: Waikapalae cave, Hawaii | collected 2009-07-28
CAGCGGAACAATTCTTATCAGTTATGACATTGAGTCTGGACATGGCCCTGTGCTTGAGTACATGAGAAAGCTTGGATACCACGACCTGATGGGGCCGCATCCTAATTTTGAATTACCCAACACTACACTATGGAAATGGGACTCCAGTACAGATCAGGCGACTAAAGATCTGAAAGCTGCGTGTCTTTCGGCGAAGACCGCTTTGCTCCGATCAATAGCGGCATTGGTTATACCCGGGGATTTTGTTTTGATCGATAGCTCAAAGAAGGTGAGTGAAAGAGTTGCCGGTTGAGGGCAACAATCGAAATGGGCGAAACGATGAAATCATTCAAGAAAGTTGACTAATGAAATGCAGCAACCGAACCAAGTAATTCAGGGATTGATATCTCGCCCAATTAGTGAACTCCCGTCGATTGACGTACTCAGAGAGAGATGATGATTATTCTAGTGGGATACTTCGCTATTCCGACGCACGTCTGATGCGTATGTCCATCATTCGTTGCTGCCATGAAGCAACGGTTCTGACTTGCTAAGCTTACTTGCCGCATTTCTCGGATCGAACCTGTAAATGACGGCTACCCAAGCACTGTGTCGTTACTTGCCATCAATTCACATTGATTTCTTTTATCGTGATGCAGTTATGCCTATTGTTCGTCAGGAACTGTGAGTGTCATGGGATATTGATCTTTCCTCTCATAAGTTTGTGCTGGTCTATTGCATGAAGTATAATTCACCTGTTTGGATATTGTGAGTTAAAGTAAGAGAGACTTACGTGCAATTGGTGTTACTCTATATTTTTCTCCATGTCCAACTCCATCTGAATATTGCAACGTTTGTATGGCGTTGCCCGTCCTGAAATTTTTTGAAAACCTAATTTGTAGTAGAGGTTGATCGCAGGCTTGAGCATCGTATTACTCTCCAGATATATTTTGGATGCACCCATAGTCTTCGCCGCTTTGATAATAGACTGACCTAAGAGCCAGCCGATATTTTTCCCTTGTGCTTTTGGAGACACGGCCATTTTCGCCAATTCAAAGTCATAGGCTGGGTCATTCATTTTTATCAATGCACAAACACCAACAGGTTCATGGTTGTATAAGGCTACTAATATCTTTCCGCCATTGTTTAAAATATATTCTTCTGGATTGTCCAATGCTTTATAATCAGAGTCTTCCATCTCAAAGTAGGCAGAAATCCATTCTTCATTCAATGATCGAAAAGCCTGGCGATACTCGGATTGATATTCGATGATCTTCACCAGCTTACTTTCCCGTTGCTTCTTTTGTTCGTGTACCCGTTTCAGTAAGGACTTACGATCCAGCAAAAACTCCCATTCAGCTATAGCTTCCCAAAGATCATGCGTTGCCTCCTTCATAATGTCTTCCATGGCGGCATCAACATCTGCATATTGAACCTTTATTTTTTCGGAGAGCAGTGCACCCTTTGGCGTAAGCGCGACAACATTTCTTCGCTTATCCTTCGATTTAAGATTGCCTTTCACGAGGCCGGCTTTCGTCATTTCCTTAATGATCTTAGTCACCGAAGGCTGGGAGTGCCCGATCTCATCCGCGATTTCCGTGATGGTCTTCTCATGGCTGATGTTGAGGATAAAGAAGACTGGAAACCATTTTGGCAATAACTCCACATCATACAATTCGTAAATCTTGGCCGCATCTTCCGTTATCCGTGAAGTCAACAGACGCAGTCTGCTTCCGATTGCCATCTTACCTGTTTTCTCGAAAAACTCCATACCGTATAATTAATTACATAATCAGTTATGTAAAAATAGAAAAACCGACTAAACCACCAATAATCAGTGTTCAAGGATTAGGGAAAATTATGAAAACTTCGAAATCAGCCTGAATTCTAATGTTAAAAACTAAAATAATTGGTTTATTATTTACTAAATATTTTAGTTTTTACTTTTGACAGGGAGGTATACAGGAAATGGAGCGCAGCAAACGGTCAGAAATTTTTTCACAATTGCAATCGGATATACTCCGGCTCCAACGCTTTTGCCCTTCCCATAGCACAGCCCTGGACATGGAACTCGGTTCCATGAGTGATGCTTTCCCGAATGGCTCTTTTCCTGTGGGAGCTGTCCATGAATTTTTATCGGATCGCGTAGAAGATGCAGCTGCCACCAGCGGCTTTGTTGGTGGGCTAATCTCTGGATTAATGAAACGCAAAGGGATAGGCTTATGGATTAGTGCTTCGCGTACACTGTTTCCGCCTGCACTGAAAATGCTCGGCATTGATCCTGAACGTTTCATCTTTCTGGATTTGAAAAAAGAGAAGGATGTGCTCTGGGTAATGGATGAAGCATTGAAGTGTGCAGCCCTTAAAACCGTAGTTGGCGAATTGAGAAACATCGACTTCACTGAGTCCAGACGATTACAACTGGCTGTTGAACAAAGTCAGGTTACTGGTTTTGTCCTGCGACATCAGTCGCGGAATCCGGGAACGACAGCATGTGTTTCACGATGGAAAATTTCATCACTGCCCAGCACAATAAAAGACGACTTGCCCGGCATTGGACATCCCGGGTGGAAGGTTGAACTGCTACGAATGCGCAACGGTAAACCAGGGACGTGGAATATACAATGGCAGAACGGCGCCTTTGTCCCGGTTCAAGGCACACCATTACTACTGGAGGTTCAACAAAAGAAAACCGGATGAGATGCAGCAACGATTTGTCTCCATCTGGTTCCGTTACCTCAATACGGACTGGCACGCTCTTCGCCAGCCGCATCTGAAGACTTTGCCTTTCGTGCTGCGCGCAAACTCGCATGGCAGAATGATCGTAACCTCTGCCAATGCTGTCGCAGAACGACAAGGAGTGTCCAAAGGAATGACGCTTGCCGATGCAAGAGTATTTGCACAAAACCTCGAAGTACTTGACGATAAGCCTGACCTTCCACAAAAATTATTGTATCGCCTTGCCGAATGGTGCATCCGGTTTACACCCATAGTAGGCATTGACTTGCCAGATGGTTTGTTGATGGATGTTTCTGGCTGTGCACATTTGTGGGGTGGCGAATCCAAATACCTTGTCCATATTCTCGATCGTTTAGCCCAGCGCGGTTATCACGTACGGGGTGCCGTGGCCGACACCGTTGGTGTCGCATGGGGTGTTGCTCGCTTTGGAAGGGAATCGCTCGTTGTCGACAGTGGTGATCATCTGCATACATTGACTGCTCTTCCACCGGAAGCACTGCGATTGGACATTGAAAATGTCCGGCGTCTGCACAAGCTTGGACTTCACCAAATACGGCAGTTTATTCAAATGCCGCGAAGCGCTTTACGCCGCAGATTCGGCCCTGCATTTTTAATACAACTTGATAAAGCCACGGGACGCGAGAAAGAAATCATCCAAGCCGTCATTCCGCCCGAGCTTTTCCAGGAGCGATTGCCTTGCATGGAACCAATCGTTACACTTACCGGAATTGAAATAGCCCTGCAACAGTTACTTGAAACACTTTGCCTGCGACTGCGTCAGGAACAGAAAGGACTTCGAGTCGCAACCTTCAAAGGCTATCGCGTAGATGGAAAAGTCGAGGTAGTTTCCATTGAAACAAACAGACCTTCCCATCATGTCCTCCATTTGTTCAAACTCTTTCAACTCAAACTCTCCTCCATAGAACCTGCACTTGGGATTGAATTGTTTACCCTTGACGCGGCCCGTGTTGAAGATCATCTTCCGCAGCAGGAAAACATGTGGGAAGTATCCGGAGGACTTGATGATGAACGACTCGCAGAACTCATCGATCGCATTTCCAGCAAAGTAGGAGCAGGTCACATTCATCGCTACCTGCCCGATGAACATTATTGGCCGGAACGATCCTTCAAACAGGCATCATCGCTGGAGGAGAAACCCAACACGACATGGCGAAGTGACAGGCCACGGCCCATGCATATCCTTCGCCCTCCTCATCGCATCGAAGTGTCAGCGCCGATACCGGACTATCCACCGATGTTATTTCGCTACAAAGACAAAGTACATAAAATAGTCAAGGCCGATGGACCTGAACGTATCGAACAGGAATGGTGGCTTGAGCAGGGCGAACATCGTGACTACTATTGTGTCGAAGACGAAGAAGGACACCGGTACTGGCTCTTTCGACTCGGTCACTATCATCACCAGATTTATCAATGGTTTATTCACGGTTTTTTTTTCTGATGCCAAATGAATTACACAGAACTACAGGTTACCAGCAACTTCAGTTTTCTGCGCGGAGCATCTCATCCCGAAGAACTGGTTGAGCAGGCAGCGAAGCTAGGACATCATGCCATTGCCATTACCGATCGAAACACACTCGCCGGTATTGTTCGGGCGCATGTGGCAGCCAAGAAGGCTGGCATACGCATCATCCCGGGCGCGCGTATCGATTTGCTTGATGGGCCAAGCCTCATTGCTTTACCAACAACCATGGATGCTTACGCAAATCTTTCCGGCCTGCTAACGCTCGGAAACCGACGCACGGAGAAAGGAAAATGTGATTTGTACAGACAGGATGTTTATGACCACTTGGCCGGGTTAAAGTTTATTGTCATTCCGCCAGATTCCTTGAATGCCGATTTCGATTTTGAAGACACATTCAAAAGACAACTGGTAGAATATCGCGACGCTTTTGGTCCTAACCTCAACATCGCAGCCACTCGTAGATACAACGGTGACGACGCAAAGCAACTCCATCGCATTCATCAACTCTCAAGGAAATATGCTATCCCCATGGTAGCATCAAATGATGTGCACTATCATGATCTCTCCAGACGCGAACTTCAGGACATCGTTACCTGTGTGCGTGAAAAATGTACGATCTATAACGCCGGCTTCAGACTATACCCAAATGCAGAACGTCATCTCAAGCCTATTAAAGAAATGGAACGCCTCTTCCGGCAATACCCGGGCGCAATCGAACAAACACAATTAATAGCAGAAGCCTGCACATTTTCGCTTGACGAATTAAAATATCGATATCCCAACGAGATCACCAGCGAAGGACGAACCCCACTCGAAGAACTTACTTTTCTTACTTGGCAAGGCGCTGAAAAAATATTCGGAGATGTTCCGCATAAAGTAAAAGCAAATATAAACTATGAACTGACCTTTGTCGAACAGATGAATTATGCGGAGTATTTTCTCACGGTATACGACATCGTCAGGTTCGCACGCGGAAGAAACATTCTTTGCCAGGGACGCGGATCAGCAGCAAACTCCACCATCTGTTATTGTCTCGGAATTACTTCAGTCGACCCCTCGAAATTCGACTTGCTCTTCGAGCGATTTATTTCTTCTGCGCGGAACGAACCTCCCGATATCGATGTGGACTTTGAACATGAACGACGTGAAGAAGTCATGCAATATATCTATCAGAAGTATGGACGGGAACGCGCCGCGATAGTGGCTACCGTAACACAACAGCATCATAAGGGAGCAATTCGTGATGTGGGAAAAGCAATGGGCCTATCGGTAGATACTATTGGAAGGCTCTCTGGATTGATATGGGATTTTGCTGACGAAGGATTTGATCGTCAGCGCATCTTGGATCAGGGACTGAATCCCGATGACAAGATCACGCGTAAGGTCTTGCAGCTTACTGCACAGTTTATGGGCTTCCCGCGACAGCTAGGACAGCACACCGGTGGATTTGTAATCACACAAGGCAAGATTTCTGATTTGTGTCCAGTCATCAACGCACGCATGGAGGACCGCACAAACATCGAGTGGAATAAGGACGACATTGAAGCACTCGGTTTCCTGAAAATCGATGTCCTTGCCTTGGGGATGCTGACCTGTATTCGAAAAGGATTTGACCTCGCTAAAAAGCACTATGGGCTCGAACTGACACTGGCCAATATTCCGCAAGATGATCCTGTCGTCTACGAGATGATCAGTCATGCTGACACCATCGGAGTTTTCCAGATAGAAAGCCGCGCGCAACAGTCGATGCTACCACGTCTGAGACCAAAATGCTTTTATGATTTAGTGATTGAAGTCGCCATCGTCCGGCCTGGCCCAATTCAGGGAGACATGGTGCATCCTTATCTGCGACGCAGAAATGGTGAAGAGGCAGTGGAGTATCCCTCTCCTGAATTGAAAGAAATTTTAGGACGCACCCTTGGCGTTCCACTCTTTCAGGAACAGGCAATGAAGATCGCTATTGTCGCCGCGGGCTTTAGTCCCACAGAAGCCGATGAACTCCGAAGAGCCATGGCAACTTTCAAAGCTAAGGGAACAGTCTCTTATTTCGAGCGGAAACTCATTGATGGAATGGTGGCAAAAGGATACACCGTAGAATTCGCACAACGCGTCTTCCGTCAGTTGGAAGGCTTCGGAAGCTATGGATTTCCCGAAAGCCATGCCGTAAGTTTTGCATTGCTTGTCTACGTGTCATCATGGATTAAATGTTATTATCCGGACGTCTTCGCCTGTGCACTGCTCAATAGCATGCCCATGGGATTTTATCAACCCGCTCAAATCGTAATCGATGCGCAAAAGCATGGTGTTAAAATGCTCCCAGTAGATGTCAATCATTCGGAATGGGACAATAAGCTTGAAGCGAAGGACGGTAAATACTATGCGCTTCGCTTGGGATTTTGTCAAGTCAGAGGTCTGCGTGAAGATGATATGAAAATTCTGACAGATGGTCGGAAGAATGGCTACAGCTCCGTACTTCAGATGAGAGAGGCAGGCATGACAGATGCCGTGCTTGAAAGATTGGCTGACGCCGATGCATTCCTTTCTGTAGGACTCGACAGACGAAATGCGTTATGGCATGTGTCAACGAAAGATCATCAGCGTCATGCATTGGTGCGCGCAGACCACAAAGAGGAGAGGAGCATTGACTTACCCAGGATGTCTCTGTCGGAGCACGTGATTCATGACTATGCCTCAACGTCGTTGTCCATCAAAGCACACCCGGTGAGTTTTATTCGCAATGAATTGAAGCAACTAAACATTCTTGCTGCAAGTGACCTTGCATTGGCCGAACCCGGCAGCATGGTAAAGACTGCTGGCCTTATCCTGGTACGTCAACGCCCCGGAACGGCCAGTGGGATTTGCTTTATAACATTGGAAGATGAAACAGGAACCTCGAACCTTGTAGTGTTTCATCAAATGTTTGATAAGTACCGGAAAGAAATTATACAATCGAAATTGTTGATGGTAGAAGGCGAACTTCAACGCGAAGGGGAAGTAATTCATGTCATTGTCAAAAGCTGTCATAATGCTTCCCGTCTCCTTGGAAAATTAACAATCACCGAAAGCGATCAACTGTCCAATACACCCAAATCAAGATCTGATGAAACCAGTTCGCCATTTCTGGATAAGAAACATTCGGGCAGTTCCGGGCAAATGAAGATGTTTCCGGAAGGAAGGAATTTTCGATAATGTGCTTTCATCAATTGAAATCAAGGATTTAATTAAGACCTGCCTTATGGTCTGTGTCAATTGTCCATATTCTAAAAGAAAATGCTGATCTGTTAAGAGTTTCCGAATCTTCTCCTCATTGAAGGCCAAGAGCAATGAATGCGAGTATCGTAAATACGGCCCTCAAATCAAATGTAGCCCTTTCCACGCCAGGTAAATTTGTCCATGACCTTACTACATTTATCCATGTTCTAAAAAGTGCATTCCGTGCAGCTTTGTCATGTCAATATCGACGCAATATTTAAAAACAGAAAATTATGACACGCTTACTTGCACTGGATCCTAATCAAACCACAGGAAAAACGAAAGATCTTTTTAATGCCTTTGATAAAGCACTTGGTGTTGTTCCCAACATGATGCGAACCATGGGACACTCGCCCGCACTCTTGGAAGGCTATGCTAATCTTAGCGGTGCACTCAGCAAAGGCGCATTAGGAGGAAAAATCGCAGAACTCATTGCCTTGAGCGTTGCCGAACTGAATGCCTGCAACTATTGTCTTTCTGCTCATACCTACCTGGGAACTAATCTTGCCAAACTTGATGACCTGGCGATGTCTTCAGCCAGACATGGTGTAAGCCAGGATACGAGGATAGATGCTATCCTGAAGTTTGCTCAGGTACTCGTAACCAAAAAAGGAAATACGAGTGACGAAGATGTAAGCAAAGTAAGATCAGCTGGAGTAACTGATGCAGAAATCGGCGAGATTATCGGTCACGTAGCACTCAACATCCTGACAAACTATTTCAACCTCACAGCCGGAACGGAAGTAGATTTTCCATTGGTTAAAAGTCTCCATCCCGCGACAGTCTAGTATTTAACAAATCTTGTGACAACAGGTTATCATCAGTAAAACCAAAAAATGATTTTAGTATGAAATTATTTCGCACAATTCTTTTTGCAGCACCGTTGAGTCTTTTTTCTGCCACACTTCTCGCCCAGGTCGTTGAACCCGTGGACAGGAATAAGGTCGCCAATGGCGGATATGATCTGGTCAGTTATTTTACTGACAACGCACCGAAAAAAGGTAGCCAGGAATTTACCGAAGAACGGAATGGTATACGGTATCAGTTTGTGTCCGCAGAACATCAACAACTCTTCAGAAACAATCCAGATAAATACCTTCCGGTATGTGGCGGCTACTGCGCATGGGGTGTGGCCGAGAAGGGTAAAAAAGTGCCCGTCAATCCAACAACGTATAAAATCATTGACGGCAAATTATACCTGTTCTTTAATGGCGATTTTAATGGCAAGCCTTTCAATACACTGCCCGAGTGGAACAACAATGAGGTTAACCTATTGAATGCTCTTCCTGCTAAATGGACAGCATTACAGAAATAAATATTTCCGGACGAGCCGGATTCTTTCGGCTCGTCTCTATTTCAAATCACTAAATCAATCAACATGGAAAAACGTCAACCATTACCCCCTTTTACACTTGAGACAGCCCTGCAGAAGGTGCAGGCCGCCGAGGACGCCTGGAACACAAGAAATCCAGACCTTGTCTGTCTCGCCTATACCGTGGACACCGAATGGCGTAACCGAACTGAATTCATAAATGGAAGGGAGCAGGTTCGGGAATTTCTGAAACGCAAATGGGAGCTGGAGCTTGACTACAAACTGAAGAAGGAACTTTGGGGCTTCCGCGAGAATCGCATGGCCGTACGTTTTGAATATGAGTGGCACAATCACGCAGGACAGTACTTCAGAAGCTACGGAAATGAGCTATGGGAATTCGATGAAAACGGACTCATGCGCAAGCGATACGCCAGTATCAATGATCTTGCAATTTCTCAAACAGATCGAAGACTCTAGCCAGACGTCACCGCATCAAGTTGGACGATTGAAACACGAAAACTAACTTTAGAACAACTACTTCTATGTACGACAATCCAAGCCAGCAAACTGTTTCAACAGTGGTCAATCCGCAAAACGGTAACCTTGCTTTCAGGATATTGACCTTTGACGATGGGAGATACTTTGATCATATTCAGCGACATAATTATTACTCTATCATCTGGATAACAGAAGGTACAGGACAGATGAGGGTAGATTTTTCCGAGTACGAATTTACGCAGGATCATCTCTTCAGTTTTTCGCTTTATCAGCCTTACATGTTCACGGGGAATCAGCTAAAGGGTGTAGCCGTCTATTTCCATCCGGACTTCTTCTGTATTCATAAACATCAGGAAGAAGTGGCCTGCAATGGCATACTCTTCAATAACATCTATGATGCCCCATTTCTGACTGTCGACCAAAGACTACGTGGCGATCTCAATGACCTGATTATGCAGATGAAAAACGAAATCCATAAACCTGATTTGGCGCAGTACGATATACTTGTGTCTTATTTGAAAATTTTTTTGATTAAACTCTCCCGTTTCAAAGTTGGACAGAGTCCGCAGCAGCCAACGTTCATGCCCGCCGAAAAAAATCGTATCGTTCAGAATCTGAAGTCTTCCATTGAAAAAGATTTCCGTGTCAAGCACGCGCCAAGCCAATATGCAGAATCACTCAACATATCCACGCGCTCACTGGCAAAGATCACCAAGAACCATTTCAATAAAACAATTACCGAACTTATTTCAGAACGGATAATTGTTGAAGCTAAACGCGAACTATATCTCACGCAAAAGACAGTGAAGGAAATAGCCTATGAGCTGGGCTATGAAGATGAGCATTACTTCAGCCGTTTCTTCAAAGTCAATACAGATGTCTCCCCGCAATTATTCAGGGAGACCGTCGGATTCGGACGGGGAACGGCTGCTAACTAGTGGTGATTATTCTCTTACCATTTTAAGAGTTGAGTGCTCTTGTCCTATTCTGGAGCAACCAACCAGATTTAATGTCTTTAAGATCGGCCCTCAGATGTTGATTAGCCGTGATCTGATCAAAAACCGCTGGGTTACCAAAAGGATTTTTATGACTGACTTAAAGCGCTAACGCTTAATTATTTCGCAGGTTTTATTTACTGCCGCTCCCGAATTGCTCACCAAGGAAGAGAGTACAAAGAACATCAAAGTGATGTAAAGGTAAGTAAGCTTCATAATCTTTAAAAGGCTAATTTTTATCCTCGTGCTAAAGTAAACCTATACCGAACAAAATTATGGCACATATCCATTGTTACCTTCCTGACTATTAGGTCGTTTGATTGCTAAAATTGTAAATTCACCAAACTGTATTGATATAAAGCATGAGTAAGACACAGACCCACCGTGATACGATTGACACTGATCTCAGACTGGACGATCTGGAATTGATTGTTTTGTTGAAAAAACGGAAAAGTGCATTTCTTCCAAGCATCCTTAAAGTATACGATTTGGTGAAGGAATTACTTAACACACGAATTCCAAAAGTGTTCCCAAACTATACTCTTCATAATGTGGGGCATTCGTTTCGGATAATGCAGTATATGGCGAAACTAGTTTCTGATCCTAATAAACTAAATGATTTAGAAGTCACCTTGTTAATTTATTCAGCGCTACTTCATGATATTGGAATGGCGGTAAGTGAAGAGCGAATTGGAGAAATTAAGAAAGATAAGTTTAGACATGCGAATATTAAGTTTTCTTCAATGAAGAAAATGATGAAGGGTAGTGACGATAATACGGTTTTACAAGAATATGTTCGCAGAGCTCACGCGTCACTCTCAGCGTTGTATATCAAGGAGAATCATCCAGATGAATTTACTATACCTAAACTCCCCACTTTAAGCTTTGCAAAGGAACTCGCACTAATATGTGAAGCACATACTCAAGATTTTGACTTTATCAAACGTAATCTATCAAACTATGAAGTCAGGGGTGATTATTATTTCAATGGTCAGTTCATTGCTTCGATCCTGCGATTATCTGACATCTTAGATATCGATAGCAATCGAACCCCTTATAATCTGTATAAAATTATTAAACCCTCAGGATACAGTGATTCTGAATGGAAACAGCATTTCGTGATTTCAAACAACGAAAAAATATATTTCAATGATAAAACTCAACAAAAAAGAATTGTATTCTATGGAAAATCTACTAACGCGAGCATTCACCGAAAGTTACTTACTTATATAAGTTGGGTCGAGAATGAATTGACAAGCTGTTGCAATTTATTTGGAAACATGCTTCCACAGTATAGAATGATATATGAACTCAAGCCTGAGGTTAATATTCAAGCTGAAGGATACTCATTTTCAGACTATAAAATGACTTTGGAATTTAAAGCGATTAGCGCACTGTTGATGGGAGAGAAAATTTACGGGCACAGGTCGTTGGGACTGCGAGAATTGATCCAAAACTCAATAGATGCTTGCAAAATTCGACAAGAGAATGAAAAGAATCAACATGAATTTGGTCAAGAAGAATATGAGCCGAGGATTGGACATTTCGCCTAAGCTGACCACTGGTTTTCGTTTCAAAGTGACCACCTGATTTCGCGACAAAGTGACCACCACTTTTCGCAGCAAACTGACCACTGAATTTAGTCCT
>JAESFU010000753.1_pt1 | contig 11889 bp, 10 predicted proteins | sample 9269461 | NCBI WGS metagenome assembly JAESFU01 (sample SAMN14502556, study PRJNA617107) | algae metagenome | isolation source: Stenomitos rutilans HA7619-LM2 and co-occurring heterotrophs from cave walls | place: USA: Waikapalae cave, Hawaii | collected 2009-07-28
CTTCAACGCAACATAGGCCTTCCAGTGCCGCGGGAACGGCACCTGGTCATGCCAGGACTTGCGCCTCGGATCGGGGTTGGGGTCGGTCATGGAGTTTGTCCCGCGAGAGAATAACGCAATTTGGATCCGTCCTGCTGCTCAACATCCGCTGGCGAACGCCTGACGATTTCTGCCGCGATAGTATCAAGCACGCTTTCCAGCGTGTTCATTCCAAAAACGCTTCACGAGAAAATTCTGGCTGGCAAGCCATGCATCGCGCTGAGCATCATGCGCCGATTGGACATGCTGGCTTCCATCGACTTCGATGATGAGCCGCGCGTCAAAGCACATGAAGTCCGCGACATAGAGACCGACCGGGACCTGCCTGCGGAACTTGTAGGCAGCGAATCGCCGGTCGCGCAGTGCTGACCAGAGTTTCTTCTCGGCTCGGGTCATTTCCCGGCGCAATTTTCGGGCGAATTGGAGTTGCGGAAGCGCCCCCTCATCCGCCCCCGGGGCAAGCCCGGGGGCACCTTCTCCCGCAAGGGGAGAAGGAAGGTCCTGGCTTTCATTTCTTCCTTCCCCCCTCGCGGGGGAAGGTGGCGCGGCCGGCGGCCGCGACGGATGAGGGGGTGTTCGCGTCATCGCTTGACCTCCCAGGAGGTCGTTCCGTCCTTGTTGTCCTTCAATACGATGCCCATGGCGAGGAGCTCGTCGCGGATGCGGTCGCTTTCGGCCCAGTTCTTGGCCTTGCGCGCGGCGAGCCTACGCTCAATCAACCTGCGTACCACATCCTCGTCTACGGCAATTACACCAACGAGCGGCGCCTTGAGGTCGGAATGATTCAGAGAAAAACCGAGTAGCGAAAGCGAACCGGCCAGTATCTCCGGATTGTCAATCTCGAAAATGCGAGCAATCGCGAGCGGCGTATTCAGGTCATCATTCAACGCGTTCATTACGCTCTTGTCGGGTGATCCTATCGGCGCACCCAACACGCGATCATACAAGCGCTCCAACACTGTCTCCGACTCGTCCAACCCGGAGGCCGTCCAATCAATCGGCTGGCGGTAGTGAGTGCGTAGCATCGCAAAGCGCAAGACCGAGCCTGACCATGCCCGACCGCCAAACCAATCTGTCTGGAGATGCTCATTGATGGTCACGAAGTTTCCGAGGCTCTTGGACATTTTCTGTCCTTCGACCTGGAGGAAGCCGTTATGCATCCAGATATTGGCCATGAGACCGTGCCCGAAGGCGCAACGCGTCTGGGCGAGTTCGTTCTCATGATGCGGGAACACAAGATCGATGCCACCGCCATGGATATCGAAGACTTCGCCCAGATGCTTCCAGCTCATGGCCGAGCATTCGATGTGCCAGCCGGGCCTGCCCCGGCCCCACGGACTGTCCCAGCCGGGCGTCTCGGCATCGGACGGCTTCCACAAGACGAAATCCATCGCATCGCGCTTGTAGGGCGCGACGTCGACACGGGCGCCGGCGATCATCTCATCGAGCGGGCGGCGCGAGAGCTGGCCATAGTCCTTCATCGACGGCACGGCGAACAGCACGTGGCCCTCGGCGGCATAGGCGTGACCGCCAGCGATCAATCGCTCGATGATGGTGATCATCTCGGGGATCGTCTCGGTGGCGCGGGGCTCGTAAGTCGGCTCGAGCACGCCCAGCGCGGCAATGTCCTTCCGGAACTGCGAATAGGTGCGCTCCGTCAGCTCGCGGATGGAGGACCCCTCCTCGCGGGCACGCGCGTTGATCTTGTCGTCGATGTCGGTGATGTTACGGACATAGGTGACGTGATCGGCGCCGTAGAGATGCCGCAACAGCCGGAACAGCACGTCGAAGACGATGACGGGGCGCGCATTGCCGATATGGGCATAGTCGTAGACGGTGGGCCCGCAGACATACATGCGCACGTTCTTCGGATCGAGGGGTTTGAACTCCTCCTTCGTCCGGGTCAGCGTGTTGTAAAGCTTCAACGTCATGCGGCATCCCAAGGGCTTGCCGGCCCGGGGATCGCTTGTTGAGTTGAATTAGGTAAAGCGGCGCCCTGCCAGCGGTGTGTCGGCTAGCTGATAATAATGCCGCAGATACAAGCGGCGGGTTTACGGGCGGCGGTCATGGCGGGGCTTTTGCCGCAAGCGGAAGGCTCCGTCAAGGCCGCATGGCTGCCCTGCCGGAGCGATCTTTGCCATGTGGTTTCCGGCCACTTAAGCTCAAGTCCGCCCGAAGGAATCGCGTTCCACCCCGCATGTCACCCGTGTTCAAAGCCGCCCTGTGGATGGCCGGCTGGCTCACCGCAACGCTTGCCATGACGGTGGCAGGGCGCGAACTCGGCCGCGACATCCCGGTCTTCGTACTCATGCTCTTGCGCAGTTCGATGGCGGTGGTGCTGCTCCTCCCCTTCGTCCTGGCGACCGGCGGGATCACCGGGCGAACCGAGCGGTTCGGTCTGCATGTCGTCCGCAATATCGTGCACTACGGCGCCCAGTATGCCTGGTTCTCGGCCCTGGTGCTCATCCCGCTGGCGCAGGTCATCTCGATCGAGTTCACCCTGCCGATCTGGGTCGCAATCCTCGCCTTCGCCTTTCTCGGCGAGCATCTCACCTTCGCCAAGATTACCGCGATCGCACTCGGCTTTGCCGGCATCATCGCCATCGTCAGGCCCGGCGTCGAGGCGATCGATGCCGGCCATCTCTTCGCGCTGTCGTCGGCGCTCGGCTTTTCGGTGTCGATCACGCTCACCAAGTTCCTAACCCGGACCGACAGCCCGCTCACGGTCATCTTCTACATGTTCGCGATCCAGACGGTCATAGGCGCGGTACCTGCGCTAGCTGTCTGGGAGTGGCCCGAGCCTCAGAACTGGGTGTGGGTCGCGGTCCTGGGTGTTGCCGGGACATTCTCGCATTACTGCCTTTCCAGCGCGATCCAGCTTGCCGATACGACGATCGTCACGCCGATGGATTTCCTGCGCGTGCCGGCGAGCGCGTTGCTCGGCTATTGGCTCTATGGCGAGGGGATCGACGCGCTGACCATACTTGGCGCAGCGCTCATCCTCGGCGCCAACACGATGAACCTGATCAAGGCGCGCAAGGCATGACGGGGGCCGAGGCTCATTACAAGCGCGCCGGTCTTATCATGGTGGCGCTTGCGGCGCTCGCCTGGTCGACGGGCGGCCTGTTCGTCAGGTCTATCGAAGCCGATCTTGCAACCATGCTGTTCTGGCGCGGTCTGTTTTCGGGCGCGGCGGTCTTCGTTTTCTTCTTCTACCTCGAAGGCCGAAACGGCTGGCAGGTTTTGCGAAAGCTGCGCTGGCCGGCCTTTGCCGTCGCCTTCGCTTCGGCAATGAGCATGATCAGCGGCATCGGCGCCCTGCAATTCACATCCGTCGCCGATGCCCTGGTCATCTATGCAACCGTGCCGTTTGTCACCGCCGCTCTCGCCTGGGCGACGATCGGCGAACGGCCGGCTTTGCACACGATGATCGCCAGCCTCGCAGCGCTTGCCGGAGTCGCGGTGATGCTGGGTGGCAGCTTCGGCGATGCGGTCAGCGGCGCGGCCTTGAGGGACGGCTTGTTCGGAAAATTTCTGGCCGTGTTCATGGCGCTCGGCATGGCGACGATGACCATCATCATGCGCAAGCATCAGGATGTGCCGATGCTCCCAGCGGTGGGCCTGTCGGCATGGATCTGCGCGACCGTGTGTTTGCCCTTCGCCGCGCCGGCGACCATCTCGATCGAGGATTTCTGGCTGTGCGTTGCCTTCGGCATCGTCCAGAACGCATCCGGCCTCGCACTCTATGCCATCGGCTCGCGCCGCATCCCGGCGGCAGAGGCGACATTGATCGCCGCACTCGAAGTACCTCTGACGCCCTTATGGGTGTGGCTGGTCCTTGGCGAAACGCCGGCGCTTGCTACTCTTGCGGGCGGGTCGATCGTGCTGACCGCAATGTTCGTCCATATCTATCTCGAAACCCGGCGGTTCGGACGCGCAGCGGGCTGACATCCAATAGTCTCCGTTTTGACCCATCGACCGCCTGAGGCTAGCTTGGAGCGATGAATTACTTGATCGTATTCGTCGGAGCCGGAATTGGCGGCGCATTGCGGCATGGCGTGAACATGGTCGCATTGAGGCTTCCCGGCGCCGACTATTCGCTGGGAACAATGGCGATCAACATCCTCGGCTCCTTCGTGATGGGAATTGTCGTCGGCATCTTTCTGGTGAAAGCCGATCTGCCCTTCGCCTTGCGCCTATTTCTGACCACCGGCGTTCTGGGTGGCTTCACGACGTTTTCCGCTTTCTCGCTCGAGGCGGTGGCGATCTATCAGCGCGGAGAGCCAGCGATGGCCGTGCTCTATGTCGCGGGCTCGGTCATCCTGTCGATCGCCGGATTGCTGGCCGGCCTCAGCCTAGCGCGCACTATCCTCGTTTCCTGACCAGTCGCTAAAATTTTCGTCGAATGCCGCGCTTAACCTAAACAGGCGGGCAACCCTCAATTGCATTCGCGGAGCGAATTAACCGCGTGTTTGCGAGCGGAAGTCGAAATCTCTCCTTATGCAAGGGGAAGATATCCGAAGCCTGGCGCGGATCGCAGGGAAGGCCATTCTCGTCGCGGTCGTGGCTTTTGCGGCCAATATCGCGGCGATGGAGATCACGCGCGGGGCTCAACAAGTCTCGCCGATCTGGCTTTCCAATGCGATCATTCTCGGCCTTCTGCTTACAACCCGCACGCGCAATTGGCCCTGGCTGATTGGCGCCGGACTGGTCGCCAATCTTTCCGCCAATCTCCTGACCGGCGACGGATTGATGCTCGGGCTCGGCTTTTCCGCGGCGAATATGCTCGAGGCGCTGCTTGCCGCCATCCTCATTCGGGGCGGCGAACCCGAGGGATCGATCGTCCTTACCGAGGGCAAGTATGTCGCACGCTTCTTCCTCTTCGGCGTTTTGCTCGCTCCGGCCCTGGTGGCGCCTGCCGGTGCGGCGCTAGTCAGTTTCGGCTACGGGATCGATGCCACGCATGTCTATCTGCGCTGGTTCGCCGCCGATGCGCTCGGCATCGCGCTTGTCGTCCCCCTGATCCTGTTCCTGCGCCATTCCAATTGGCGGCAATTGCTCATTCCCAGCCAGCTCGCGAAGAATGCCAGCATCATCGTGCTGACCGCCTTTGTGACGGCCGCCGTGTTCTGGCAAACGACGTTTCCTCTCTCCTTCCTTCCCTATGCAGTGCTTGCCTTCGCCGCCTTCCGTCTCGGACCTGCCGGCGTTGCACTCAATTGCGCAATCATGGCGGCGATCGCGATGGTGCTGACCATTGCCGGCCACGGCCCCTTTGCGCTCACCGCCGGCAGTGGCATCGCGGAGCGGATATTCGTCCTGCAGGTGTTCTTGAGCGTCGCCGTGTTCATGAGCATTCCGATCGCGACAGCGCTTGCCGAGCGCAACGAACTCGAGAAATCGCTCTACAAGGCGCGCGACGAACTCAGGGGATTGGCGTCGACAGACGCCTTGACCGGCTTGGGCAACCGCCGCGCCTTCGACGAGGCATTGGAGCGGGAATGGAACCGCGCCATCCGCTATCGCGAACCGATTTCGCTGGCGCTTCTCGACATCGACCACTTCAAGCGCTTCAACGATCATTATGGACACAAGCCGGGCGATGAATGCCTGGCAAAGGTCGGCCACCTCCTCACCGAAACCGTGTTCCGGCCGGGCGACATGATCGCCCGTTATGGCGGCGAGGAATTTGCCATTGTGCTGCCGGGCACCTCGGCGGAGGGCGCGCTTCAGGTGGCAGAGCGCGTAAGGCAGATCGTCGAGCATCAGGGCTGGCGCCATGTCGGCAGCCCGGAAGGCTGCATCACCGTCTCGGTCGGTGTCGCGACGATCGAACCGACGCCGCGCCAGACCAAGTCGACGCTCTTCGAACAGGCCGATGCAGCGCTTTACAAGGCCAAGGCGCAAGGACGGAACCGGGTGGAATGCGCAAGGCCCGTTTCGGCGCATGCGGTCGAGCGGAAAGTACCCGCCAAGTCCTAAGTCCGGCCCTTTTGCCACAAACTCGCCCCATCTTCTTTTCAACAGGTGGCGCCATGACCTTCAAAATCAGCCGGCGCCAGGCCCTCGGCGCAATCGCCACATCACCCCTCATCCTTGCAGCGCTCGATGCCGATGCGTCCGCGCTCGAACTTGCAGCACCCGAGCCCTTCGATTTCGACAAGCTCGCGGCGCAGGCCGAAGTCTTGGCGCGCGAGCCCTATCGGCCGGCCACGGTCCCCGCCGCGCAAACACTCGACAAGATTGATTTCGAACAGGCAATCGAGATCAACTATCGGCCGGAGCAGACGATCTGGGCCGACAGCGAGACGCCGATCCGCCTCTTCCATCCGCATAAATTCGCCAAAGAGCCGGTGCGCGTCTTCATCGTCGACCAGGGCGCGGCGCGCGAGGTCATCTATACCGCGGATCTTTTCACCTTCGGCCCGAAGGCTCTCTTCGCGCAGACATTGCCGCATGATGTCGGCTTTGCCGGCTTCCGCGTGCTCAATCCGCACAAGATCGGCGACTGGCTCGCCTTCCAGGGCGCGAGCTACTTCCGCTCATCCGGCGAGCTCGAGCAATATGGGCTGTCGGCGCGCGGCATCGCCATCGACACCGCGCTTCCGAGCCCGGAGGAATTTCCGCGCTTCACCGAATTCTTCGTCGAGCGCGACGGACCGGCGGTCAATGTCTATGCCCTGCTCGACGGGCCGAGCATCACCGGCGCCTATCGCATCCACTGTCGCAAGGACGGTGTCGTTACGACCGAGGTCGAGGCGCGGCTTTTCGCGCGCAGCGATATCAAGCGCCTTGGCATCGCGCCGCTCACCAGCATGTTCTGGTATTCCGAACTCAATCGCGCCGGTGCGCCAGACTGGCGACCCGAAGTGCATGACTCGGACGGACTGGCCTTGTGGACCGGCAATGGCGAGCGGCTGTGGCGGCCGTTGAACAATCCCAACCGGGTGATGACCAGCAGTTTCAGCGATCGCGCCCCGAAAGGCTTCGGCCTACTTCAGCGCGACCGCAGCTTGGCCGATTACGAAGATGACGGGGTTTTCTACGAGAAACGTCCAAGTGTTTGGGTCGAGCCCTTGGGCGACTGGGGCGAAGGTGCGGTTCAGCTTGTGGAAATTCCGACGGATGCCGAAATCCATGACAACATCGTCGCCTATTGGGTCCCGATCAATCCGGTCAAGGCCGGCGATAAGCTCGACTATCGCTATCGTCTCTACTGGACCAAGGATGCGCCGTTCCTGCCGAAGACCGGCCTAGTCGTTGCGAGCCGGCGCGGGCGCGGCGGCAGGCCGGCCGAAGTCGACAAGCTCGGGCTCGTGAAGTATGCGGTCGATTTCGAAGGCGGTGATCTGGCGAAATTCGAGTCGGGCGATGCCATCGAGCCGGTGGTCACGGTCTCGCGCGGCGAAGTGCTGAACCCCTATGCCCTGCGCGTCAACACCACCGACAAGTGGCGCTTGATCTTCGACCTCAAGGCCGATGGGACCGATCCGGTCGAAATGCGCGCCTATCTGCGCAAGAAAGCCGGCGAACCACTCACCGAAACCTGGCTCGCGCAGCACCTGCCGGGAGTGGCTTAGTCCCCCAATTACTCCGCAGCCTCCGCCGCCTCGTCGTCGTCGGCGACGCGTGGACGCAGCGCCTGTTCCTTCTTGAGTTCCTCGGCGACCAGGAAAGCAAGTTCGAGCGCCTGGGCCGCGTTGAGGCGCGGATCGCAGAAGGTGTGGTAGCGGTCGTTGAGATCGACATCGGAAAGCGCGCGCACGCCGCCGGTACATTCGGTGACGTCCTTGCCGGTCATTTCGACATGGATGCCGCCGGCATGCGTGCCTTCCGCCTGATGCACGCCCATGAAGCGGCGCACCTCGGAGAGGATCGCATCGAAGGGCCGGGTCTTGTAGCCCGACGCCGCTTTGATGGTGTTGCCATGCATCGGATCGCAGCACCACACGACATGACGGCCCTCGCGGGTGACGGCGCGCACCAGTTCGGGCAGATGCTTCTCGATCTTGTCGGCACCGAAACGCGAGATGAGCGTCAGGCGCCCCGGCTCATTGTCGGGATTGAGCACATCGATCAGGCGGATCAATTCTTCGGCCTTCAATGTGGGGCCGCATTTCATGCCGATCGGGTTCTTCACGCCGCGCAGGAATTCGACATGCGCATGATCGGGCTGGCGGGTGCGGTCGCCGATCCACAGCATATGGCCGGAGGTGGCGTACCAGTCTCCGGACGTTGAATCGACACGCGTCAAGGCCTGCTCATAGCCGAGCAGCAAGGCCTCATGGCTCGTGAAGAAATCGGTCGAGCGCAGTTGCGGTGCGGTGTCCGGATTGATGCCGCAGGCGCGCATGAAGCCCATCGCCTCGGTGATGCGATCGGCGAGCGCGTGGTAGCGCGACCAGGCCGGTGAATCCTTCAGGAAACCGAGCGTCCATTTGTGGACATGTTCGAGATTGGCGTAGCCGCCTTGGGCGAAAGCGCGCAGCAGGTTGAGCGTCGCCGCCGACTGTCGGTAGGCCATGATCTGGCGCTCCGGATCGGGCTTGCGGCCGGCAAGATTGGGGGCGGCATCATTGACGATGTCGCCACGATAGATCGGCAGCTCCTCGCCGTTCACGGTTTCGAAGGGCGATGAACGGGGCTTCGCAAACTGGCCGGCAATGCGGCCGACCTTCACCACCGGCTGGCTGCCGGCGAAGGTCAGGACCACCGCCATCTGCAGGAAAACGCGGAAGAAATCGCGGATATTGTCGGCGGAGTGCTCGGCGAAGCTCTCGGCGCAGTCACCGCCCTGGAGCAGGAAACCCTTGCCCTCGGCGACGCGGGCAAGCTTGCGCTTCAGCTTGCGCGCCTCACCTGCAAAAACCAGCGGAGGGTAGCCGGCAAGCTGGGCCTCGACGTCGGCGAGGCGTTTGCCGTCCTCATAGGCCGGCATCTGCTGGGCCGGCACGCTGCGCCAGCTTTCAGGTGTCCAGGTCGATGCTGCGGTCTTCATTGAAACGCTCCACAAACGGCGAAAATTGAAGGGAATTTGCACTGGCGTTAAGCGCAGTGCCACGACAAGTCAATTGCCCGGTCGCGGTGGGAACCTAAGGGCAACACTTACCTAAATCGGTCGAGATAGCCCTGGAAGGAGGCGGCCGCGTCGATATAGGCCTCCTGGCGGTCGACGCTCCAATAGCGCAATTCGTCGAGCTTGATGGGCTGGCCGGTGATCGCGCAGCGCACGTAATCGCCCTCTTCCAGCACCTGGAAATCGGCATCGAGGTAGCGGATGCGCGCCTCGCGGGCACGGGGGAAAATGGGGTCGTGGCGGTTCATCGGCCCTACATAGCGTTGGAATGCAACTTTTAGAAGAGCGAACCCTGGCGTGGCGGCATTTTCTCCCCGCCGTTAATCTTCGCGTCCCGTTTGCCGTCATGAAATTCGATGGCAACCGGTTGGCCCGGCCGGGTCGCGGCTGCAGCGGGCACGAGCTTGTCGGACTTGTCGCGGATGATCGCATAGCCGCGCTTCAGGACGGCCTTGTAGGACAAGGACTCGAAGAGGCGGGCTTGGCTGGCCAGCTCAGCCTGGCGTCGATCGAGCAGGCGGCGCACGGCTCGCGGGGCACGCAAAGACTGGTCATTCAGGCGGCGGCGCTGGTCTTCCAATCGGCGCTTGATCGGGGCGGCGCTGATCCTGCCCTTCAATCTTTCCAGGCCAAGGCGATGCGCGTGGCTGTTGGCGCGGAGCGCCTGGACGAGGCGTCCGCCAGCCGCGTCGAGGCGCTGGCGGGCGAGCGCCAGGACATCGTCGGGCCTCGGCAAGGCAAGGCCGGCGGCGCGCAGCCGGTTCCGGCGATCGGTCACAGCGCGTGCCATGGCGCGCAAATGCCGGCTGGATAATGTGGACAGATTGGCAAGCAGTTCGGACCGCACCGGCACGGCACATTCGGCGGCGGCGGTCGGCGTCGGGCAGCGCATGTCGGCGGCAAAATCGATGAGCGTCGTATCGGTCTCGTGGCCGACGGCTGAGATCAAGGGGATCGCGCTGGCCGCCACGGCGCGAACGACGATTTCCTCGTTGAAGCCCCACAGGTCCTCGAGGCTGCCGCCACCTCGCGCCACGATAATCACATCGGGCCGCGGAAGTGGTCCGCCAGCCCCGAGCGCGTTGAAGCCAGCAATCGCGGCAGCGACCTCGGCGGCGCTGGTTTCGCCCTGAACCCTCACCGGCCAGACCAGCACGCGGCGCGGAAAGCGATCGTTCAGGCGATGCAGGATGTCGCGGATGACGGCGCCGGTCGGCGAGGTCACCACACCGATCACGCGCGGCAGGAACGGGATCGGCTTCTTGCGCGCGGCATCGAACAGCCCTTCCGCGGTAAGCAGTCTCTTGCGCTCTTCGAGCAGTGCCATCAGCGCGCCGACACCCGCCGGCTCGATCGCCTCGATGACGATCTGATAGCCGGATTTCTGCGGATAGGAGGTGATCTTGCCGGTGGCGATCACCTCGAGGCCTTCCTTCAGCTTGGCGCGCAGCCGGCCGAAGGAGCCGCGCCAGATCACGGCGTCGAGCTTCGCACCCTCGTCCTTGATCGAGAAGTAGCAGTGGCCCGAGGAGTGCGGGCCGCGATAGCCCGAGATTTCTCCCCGCACCCGCACATGGCCGAAGCGATCTTCGAGCGTGCGCTTGAGCGCAAAGGCGAGTTCGGTAACGGAGAGTTCGGAGAGATTCGGCTTGTTCGTCCGGATCTCACCGGTTTCGGGATCGAAGTCTGTGTCGGCCATGGCGCACCCTTGCCAGCCTTGCGCTTCATGTCAATTGTCGGCGCCAAGCCTCTAAGGATTGGAAATCCTTGACAATGCGCGGCCGTTTGGTGCTTTTCGCGCATATTCTGGATCAGGCTCCGGTAACTTCATGAACGTACTCCTCATCGGCTCGGGCGGACGCGAACACGCCCTCGCCTGGGCCATCTCGGCAAGCCCGCTCCTCGGCCATTTCTACTGCGCCCCAGGCAATCCCGGCATCGGCGAGATCGCCGAACTCGTCGCGCTTGACGTCAAGGACCACCGGTCGATCATCGACTTCTGCCACATGGCGCAGATCAAGCTCGTGGTGGTGGGACCCGAGGCACCTTTGGTCGCCGGCCTTGCCGATGACTTGCGGGCAGCGGGCATCAAGGTTTTCGGGCCGTCGAAGGCGGCGGCACAGCTTGAAGGCTCGAAGGGCTTCACCAAGGATCTCTGCGCGCGATTCGGCATTCCGACCGCCGCCTATGGCCGCTTCACCAAGCGCGAGGATGCTTTGGCTTACCTCAAGCAGCATCCGGCCCCAATTGTCATCAAGGCGGATGGGCTTGCCGCCGGTAAGGGCGTTACGGTCGCAATGACCGATGGCGAGGCGAAGCAAGCGATCGATGAGATTTTCGATGGACGATTCGGCGCCGCTGAATGCGTGATCGAGGACTTCCTCGAAGGCGAAGAGGCAAGCTTCTTTGCGCTCTGCGATGGGGTGAATGCCGTGCCGCTCGGCACCGCGCAGGATCACAAGCGGGTCGGAGAGAGGGATACGGGTCCCAATACCGGCGGGATGGGCGCCTATTCCCCGGCGCCGGTGATGACGTTGGAACTGTGCCGGATCGCGTTCGACGAGATTGTCATGCCGACGGTCAAGGCGCTCGCCGGGATGGGCACGCCTTATGTCGGCGTTCTCTATGCCGGTTTGATGCTGACGGCATCGGGCCCAAAGCTCATCGAATACAATGTACGCTTCGGCGATCCTGAGACGCAGGTGCTATTGATGCGGCTCAAGGACGACATCCTCACATTGATGCTCGCGGCTTGCGACGGCACGCTCGATAGT
>JAESFU010000754.1_pt1 | contig 11888 bp, 5 predicted proteins | sample 9269461 | NCBI WGS metagenome assembly JAESFU01 (sample SAMN14502556, study PRJNA617107) | algae metagenome | isolation source: Stenomitos rutilans HA7619-LM2 and co-occurring heterotrophs from cave walls | place: USA: Waikapalae cave, Hawaii | collected 2009-07-28
CCTTGATTATAACATCGGCTACGTTCAGCGATCCGGACTTCACAACAACGTTCGACGGGACAGACACCGTTGCTGCATTTCAGCACCTGGTGATCCCGGTGAAATTCACATCATCCGCGCTTGGCCCGGACAATGGGACATTGTCGCTGCAAACAAACGATGCGACCAGCGCCACACTAACTGTTTGGCTGGATGGCAACGGCGTACCGGCACGGAATATTGAGGTGACACCGGCATCGCTCAGCGCTTCACTCAATACAGATAAGAGCACGACGCGAACACTTACTGTGAAGAACACCGGTGGAAGTAATCTGGACTTCTCGGTCGCAGTAACTTCGCCGTCCGTTTCAGCTGTTTCGAGCTCGCGCACGATCAGCGTTCCATCAAAAGGCGGTTCTGCTCAGACTGGTGCCGTGCAAAAACAAAAGGCCTCCGGCAATACCAGATTCAGGAATCAGGTAACGCTGCGTTCGGTAGGACAGACCACCGTAGTATCCAAAGTGTTGATTCTGACAGCAGACAATGACGCGTCGGACATCGAGACTGTATTGGACAGCTTTGATGATATTGAAGCTGATATTTTCCCGAAAGATTCATTGCCGACCATCAAGGTATCATCATTGGCCCCGTACGATGTTGTCTTCACCACCAACAATACACAATGGCTGGGTGCCGGCGGTGTTGATCCGGAAGTGATCGGCGATGTGCTGGCAGACTATATTGATGGCGGTGGTAAAGTTATCGCCAACGAATTCGCGTATTCGTATGATGCGTGGAAAATGGCGGGACGCTTTATCGATGAAGATTACGGACCATTCGAATCTGCCACAGCGGATGAGAACATTGATGCGGAGCTGGGCGATATCCTGGTGTCCAATCACCCGCTGGTAAAGGGCGTTTCGGCATTGTCCTATTCTGGCTATGTGCAAAACGTTTCGCTCGCTGACGGCGCTACCGCCGTGGCAGCGTGGGATAACGGTGAGCTTTTCCTCGCCGCCAATGCAAATGTAGTAGCGCTGAATCTGCTGCCGAGTCTGGGCAACGGCGATCCGCTGCAATGGGAAGGAGATCTTCCCCTGATCTATCAGAACGCCGTGCATTACCTGGTAGGACCTACAAACGTAACCGTAGATCCAACCGAAGGGACCGTTGCGGCCGGCGCACAACTCGATCTGACAGTAACCTTTGATGCCAGCGGCCTGGAAGCCGGTGTCTACAATAACACGATTAACATTACCAGCAACGCGCCGAACGAAGAGCTCGTAGCAGTGCCAGCCATCCTAACCGTATTGGGACCTGAGTTTACCGTACAGCCTGATTCGTTATATGAAGAACTTGAGAAAGGTGAAACATCCACCAAAACCATCGTACTGAAAAACAACGGTCCTGATAATCATGCCTTCACGGTAAAAGTGCAGGGCGGGACAATCGTGTCCTCCGTTCTTCAGAAATCTCCGGCAGCGCCACGCGCATCGTCTGCACGTCCGGAAGAGAAACGGAAAGAGCTGGCATCATCCCGCAGAAGTTCGGACTATACCGGTACAGCAGCCATTCAGACAGCTGGTCGCGCAAATGCCCGCAAGGCATCGGCGAAAGCCGGCAAAACCGCTGCGACCAACCAATATGCTACCGACTTTGAAGGTTTCGCCTTGGGTGACGTTACCGGACAGGAAGACTGGATTGGACAATTCGGAAACTGGACTGTTGAAGCGGAGAACCCGTTCAGCGCAGCGCAGCACTTCCGTGGTCTTGCGGATGGATTGGGACAGTCGCTCGCGGCATCTGCCGGCGTACCGATCGGTTCTGAACCTAAATCTACTTTCAATGCAAAAGTAAACGTAACCGGCACAGGCGTTACCTGGCAACTCATTCCGCAGTCGCCAAGCGCAGGCAGTGTGGTAACCCGTATACAGTTTGGACCGGATGGCAAAATCAGCGCGCTGGTACCGAACGGCTCCGCAGCGAAATTTGTACAGATCGGGACAACGCCAACCGGTTACTTTGATCTGACAGTAGAGGCTGACCGCGATTCAGCAACGTTTAAAGTACTGGTGAACAATGATGAGATTTTCGCAGGACAAGGCTTTGCGGGTGATATCGAGGAAGTTTACTTCCTGTCGCTGATGGAAGAAGCAGGCCCGACACTGGATGTGGATGACTTTAAAATCATCGACGGCGTGAAGCCACAAGGACCAAGCTTTATCTCGGCTTCACCGCTGAGTGGCAACCTTCCTTCAGGAGCATCTGCCACGATACAGGTTAAGTTCGATGCCACGATACTGGATTTCGGTACGTACGAAGCCTTTGTAAAAATTGATGTGGACGGATACAAACTGAATGTGCCTGCAACATTGGCGGTGGTAGGTGATCCGGACATCAAAGTGAGTCCAACAGTTCTGTTTGCACAGGTTGATTACAAAGAGGACACTACTCATGTAGTGGAAATCAAGAATACAGGTGGAAGACCACTGACATACAACTTGCAGGTACTGGGGGCATCCACCGATGTTGACAAAGTGCCGGTAAGTCCGATCAGCAAATTCAAAGCCGTTGCGTCAGACAAACGTGTAACCGATAAACTTTCAAAAGATGAGAGCCTGTCCAAACCGGTTGTTCAGAAAAATGCTTCCGTAAAAGTGCTGGCGGGTGCCGCTTTGCTGGAAGAGGACTTTGAAGGTGCCACATTCCCGCCGTCAGGCTGGACAGTGAAGGACAATGCCGGGGAAGGTGTGATCTGGGACTTTGCGGCTGCCTACGGCGAAGGCAATTATGCGGGCACAGGCGAAGCAGCCACCGCGAGCAGCGATGCGTTCGGCGAAGCTGAATTCGATACTGAACTCATTTCTCCGCTCATTACTACCACCGGCTATAAAAACATAGCGGTTCAATACAATGCGAGCTACCAGAATTTTGCCAACCTCGATTTCCTGAACCTGGATATTGAAGTAGGCGGAACATGGACAACTGTCTTGAGCTGGAACGAAGATCATGGCGTACTTCGCGAGTCAGGTGAATTTGTTACCGTACCACTGGATTCGTATCTGCACGGTGCGACAACATTCCGTTTGCGCTGGCATTATTTTGATCCGAATGCAGATGATTACGACTGGTATGCACAAATTGACGACGTAGTTGTATTGGGTGATTCACGTGCATGGCTCTCGGTTAATCCGGCCAGCGGCACAGTACCTGTACAGGGAACTGCGCTGATCGATGCAACCTTTGATGCCGAGGACATTGCACCGGGCTCGTATGTAGCGGGTGTGGTGGTACGAAGCAACTCGGTGTCCAATCCATTGGTAGGCATCGTTGCGTCATTGAAAGTGAACGAACCTGCGAAGATTGCGGTAACGCCTGCATCGTTGTACCAGGAACTGCTGATTGGCAACAAGGCTACGCAGACGCTGACTATTTCCAACAGTGGCAAAAGCTCGTTGAAATATGCGTTCGGTAATGCTCCTGTTCCGGACGCAGTGCCGGCCAGTAACAAGGCCCGCATCGTATCGGATAACAAGCGTACCACACCGGAGGTAAGCGCTGTAAACCTGCTTGACGCGCGCGCACTTGTGGCGTCGACTGTTGGCAAGAAAGCGACAACGCCATTGTATGTTACCGGCTTTGAGGATTTCACTACCGGTGATGTAAACGGACAGTCCGGATGGGCCGGACAGTTTGGTAACTGGACAATTGAATCTGAAGACGCTTTCGAAGGCGCGCTGCACTTACGCGGTCTGGCCGATGGTCTGGGTACGTCCCGTGCATTCTCGCCGGCGGTAGCCATTGGTACGGAGGACATTTCTTCCGCCGCCTTGCAGATTAAAGCGGAAGCAGGTGTAACGTGGCAGATCATTCCGCAGTCGCCAACAGCGCAGTTTGTAAACACACGCTTCCAGATTGCACCGGACCGTTCACTGAGCGTACTGGTATCGGATGGAGCAGGCGGTGGTGCTTATGCACCCATTAATGCGACATTGCCTGATGGTTATTTCAATTTCAGAATTGATGTAGAACGTGCAACGTCCAGGTTTACAATCTTTATTGATAACGTAGCCGTATTCGAAGGACTTGGTTTCGCAGGAGACATTGAACAGATCGTTCTGTTCTCGCTTATGGAAGCAGACGGACCGGTGGCAGATATTGATAACCTGGCCATCTATGATGGTGCGGCCGCTGCGCCGTGGTTGTCCTATAGCCCTAAATCAGGTATTGTCCCTCCGGGCGGATCGGCCAAAGTAACCGTCGTTTTCGATGCGAAAGATCTGGAGGAAGGTATTTATACCGACTCTCTGAAGATCTCCAGCAACGATCCGGCAAAAGCACTGGTGATTGTTCCGGTAACCTTGAAGGTTGAGAAAAACAATGCTCCGGTAGTAACGCCGGTTGCTGCCACAGTGGTTGAACTCAGCTCGCAGAACATAACCTTCACCGCCACCGATGTGGAAGGCGATGCTGTGACAATTGTACTGCATGAGAACCTGCCATTCATTACCAAGGTAAGCAGCGCCAACGGCACGGCTACCTACAGTGTGAAACCATTGCTGGGAAATGCCGGTGTGTATTCGTTGCCACTGGTAGCGACCGATGCAAGAGGTGCCAAAGATTCCGTTGTCTTCAAGCTTACGGTGTTGCCTTACGGCGTGCAAAGCTTCAGTCTGTATAATATCAATACGCAGGCGATCGTTGCCACGGCCGATACGCTGGTATATGATGTTGCATCACCCGGCGTGAATCAGCTGAACGTACTGGCCAATGTTGCTCCGGCAAAAGTGGGCAGCATCCGCTTCTGGATTGATGGTAAAGCAGACAACCTGGAGAGCGAAGCGCCATACAATATCAACGTCAGCAATTTGCAGGCACTGGGCGCCGGCTATCACACGATTAAAGCAGAAGCCTATACGCAGCCCTATGGCGGCGGTGTTAAAACCCATACACGGGAGGCAATTCTGCTGGTTAAAAATTCCGGTAGCATTACGGCCCTGCACCAGGTGGACAACGCCGGACGCATCATCCGCGAAGTATCAGACACCGTTGTGGTGAATGGTGGCGCGGGTAGTGCAACGCTGAACTTCCAGGCGACCACCAGCGGTGCCGTTGTAAGAAGCGTCGCGTTCAAAGTGAACGGCGTGATCAAAGCTGTTGACAATACGTATCCATACTGGGTGCAGAACCTTCCGCCAGTGGCAGGTCTCTATACGATCGAAGCGATTCCATATTCAAACTTCGATGCGAGAGGAATTGCCGGAAAATCGAGAACAGTAGTGATCGAAGTTGTGGACCCTTCCACGTCGGCCGGCGCACGCAAGGCAGGCATTGGCAGTCCTGTGGCTGAGAAATCGTTCACCATGTATCCGGTGCCCGTAGCCGATGTACTGACGATCAGCTTCACCAAAGATGTGGAAGGACCTGTGTCCCTGCTGATTCACGATGTGCAGGGCAAAGCACTTCACCGCAAAGATGGTGTTGCCGAAACATTCCGCGAATACAAAGTGAGCACACAGCAGATCGGTATCATTTCCGGTGAGTACTATGTACAGTTCATTCACTCGAACGGTCAGCGTGAAGTAAGTAAACTCGTGAAAGAGTAATTCAGATTTTTTTTAAATACAGAGAAGGATGGGGGCGACCTCATCCTTTTTTGTTGTCTCATCAGCTGATAATGGTGTGCCTGCATGGGATTCCACGCTGTTGGCAAGATCGCGACTGTGCTATGTCCGAAGCTTTGGGGAATGTTGCGCGAAGCAATGAGTACAATGGGCAATAGCGTAGTCGCGCAAGTAAAATCAATGGTTCTGATAATCGCCAGCGATTACCAGAACCATTGATTTTTTTGTGGCTCCCCGCCAGGAGCGCCGCTTGTCATCGCTGGTTACGGTATATAGATAAAAGAAATTCCATTTTACAAAGTATCAATCCGTATGTGAAATTTCAGCAGCTCCATCAGAGAACAAAATCATACTCACAGATATCAGATCAATTTCCTATTTTGAAATCAATTTTGAAATTCCATGAGTAAAACCGTATTGATTCTGGGAGCCAACTCCGATGTTGCCAAAGAGGCCTTGTTGCTGTATGTCCAAAAAGGCTACCGGGTAGTGGCAGCTTCGCGGAGCACAGGCGAGCTCGCCACGTTTTTACAGGATCATAAAATTTCATCTGCGCAGGCTGACGTATTATACTTTGATGCCGCCGCATTCGAAACCCATCAGTCGTTTTACGATGCTCTTCACATAAAGCCTCATATTGTCTTATACGCCGCCGGTTTTCTGCGGGACAATGAAAAAGCATTGCGCGATTGGGAGGGGAGCTTTCAGATGATGAAGGTTCACTATGCCGGTGCTGTGTCCATTCTCAACATCATTGCGATGGACGAATCCAGTACAAACCTGGAGCGTATTATTGGATTGTCCTCTTTGTCGGGTGTGCGCGGGCGCAAGAGCAATTTTATTTACGGAAGCACCAAGTCGGCATTCACCCAGTATCTCGCAGGATTAAGACAATACCTGTTCAGGCGAAACATAACAGTCAATGTAGTTGTGGCGGGCTACATCCGCAGCAAGATGACCGCCGGCCTCGACCTGCCCGAGTCGCTCATGCTGGAGCCGTCTTTCATTGCCCGCGCGGTTGTCAATGCCGGTAGCAGTTTCACAATAGTACCCGGCTGGAAATGGAAATTGATCTATCTCATCCTGAAAAATATGCCCGAGCGCCTCGTGGCCCGATTGCCGTAGGACATTGTTTTGAACACCCCTGTTTTCGTTTGTGGTAAAAGTCTATCTTCACCGTCCCGAAGCAACCCTACAGACTAACCCGAAGCCCTATGCGTATCTTTCTTTTTGCCCTTGGAATTCTCGTTCTCATCGGCATTGAAGTATTGAGAGTCTATTATATCATGCCTTTTCCGGGCAGTCAGCGCTCCGAATCGGTGGACCTTGCCTATTTTCTACACAATAATATCAACTACTTTCGCCTGATCGGATTCGCGTTGCTGGCGTATCCATTCATCACCTATTTCCGATCCGGAACGCTGGTGGTTAAGATCGTTGTCTCTGCGTTTCTGCTGGCGTATGTCATTGTGTTCTACATGTTTAATTTTAAAATGCTGGCCGAGAAAATGTTCTATCAGCCCACGGTGAAGATATTCGAAGGGGCATCGGCCAATAAAATTCCGGGCAGCAACCTGGTCATCGGTGTCACCATCGGTAACGAATCGAAGGCCTATCCCATACAACTCATAGGCTACCATCATCAGGTTCGCGACAGCATTGGTGGCGCACCGGTTATGATCACCTATTGCACCGTTTGCCGCACCGGCCGTGTGTTCAGTCCGCTGGTGGATGGCAAGCCCGAGAATTTCAGGCTGGTAGGCATGGATCACTTTAATGCCATGTTCGAGGATGCCACCACCCGAAGCTGGTGGCGCCAGGTTAATGGCGAAGCGATTACCGGTCCGCTCAAGGGAAAAAGTCTGAATGAAATTGCCAGCGAGCAAATGTCGCTCACTGCCTGGCTTGCGGCGCATCCAGAGACAAAAATCATGCAGCCGGACAGTACTTTTCAGGAGGAATACGATGCTATGAAAACCTATGACAAAGGCAAGGGCCGCGGCGAACTCACCGGCGTTGATTCACTTTCGTGGAAGGACAAGTCGTGGGTAGTGGGTGTGCAACTGGGTATGCAGGCACGAGCGTATGATTGGAATGACCTGCTGAAATACAGAGTGTTGAACGATACGTTAAATAAGACACCGGTGGCTGTAACATTGGCGGACGACAGCGTGTCGTTCCATGTTTGGAAGCGCGATACATTAGTATTTGAGTTCAACAAGCAGGCAAAAGCACTGCAGGACAGGCAGACACACTCTACCTGGAACTGGGCCGGACATTGCACGGATGGACCGCTGAAAGATGCGCAGCTGCCCGCGGTGCAGTCATACCAGGAGTTCTGGCACTCGTGGCGCACATTCAGATCGCAAACTACTACCTTTAAAAATTCCGGTGTGAATTGAATGAAATTGTAATTACTGTAAATTGAAGTATATTTTTTTATGTCAAAGCAAATGAACAAAGCCACAAACCTGTGGGGGATAGACATGGGAGGGACGAAAATCGAAGGCGTTATCCTGGAGTCTGAAAATGATGCAGCCGTACTTTTTCGCGATCGCGTTCCCACCGAGGCGGACAAGGGATATGATCACATTCTCAGTCAGGTAAAACTATTAATTGATAAGATGATTGTCGAGGCTGGTTATACGCCCGCTGCGATCGGCTTCGCTACGCCTGGTACACTCGACCCCAAGCGCGGTGTAATGAAAGGTTGCAATACCGTAGCCATGAATGGTAAGCCGATGCAAAAGGACCTTGAAAAACTGCTCGGCGTAAAAGTGTTCATGGCCAACGACGCGGATTGTTTCGCGCTGGCAGAAACCCGGAATGGTGTGGTGAAAGAACAATTTCCAGATGCACGTGTTGTATTCGGTGTAATCATGGGGACAGGCGTTGGCGGCGGCATAGTGATCGATGGAAGAGCCATCGTCGGTCTGCAAGGTATCGCCGGCGAATGGGGACACAATTACCTCGACGAATCGGGCGGACCCTGTTATTGCGGAAAGTCCGGATGTGTGGAGATGGTGATCTCCGGTCCCGCGCTGCAACGTTACTATTTTACAGAGACCGGCAACAACAAACCGTTAAAGGACATTGTGGCGCTGGCGGAATCGAAAGTAGATCCGGCGGCACAGAAGACGATGATTCGCCTGATTGATTTCTTCGGAAAAGCCATCAGTGTCCTGATTAACATTCTTGATCCGGATGTGATCGTGATCGGCGGCGGTGTGGGTAACATCGACCTGCTCTACGACCGCGGTGTGGACTCCGTGAAAAAGTATGTATTTAACACCGGATTGGACACGCCGATTGTACGGCCGATGCTGGGCGACAGCGCCGGCGTATTTGGCGCGGCATTCCTGGTGGCGGGTATCCATTAAGACGTAAATAATTTACGGGTTGACCGATGAGGTCAACCCTGAAGAAGATAGGCTGGCATGATAATATTATGCCGCCAGTGTAAGCAAGAGCCTGTTCGTAAACCACAACCAGATGAAAAGAATTGCGATACTTGGCCCTATTCCGCGTGACCACATTGTTACGCACCAGGGCGATCTTATTCAGAAATGGGGATGCGTAACACATCCCGTCATAGCGCTCTCCGTGATGGCGGGGGAGCAGATCGAAATTATTCCGGTCAGTCACTTGCGCCAGGTCGATGTGGACAATGTCTACGAAGTTTTCAACGGATACAGCGGTATCAACCTCAAACACCTCACATGCGAAAACGATCAGGGAGACATCATCAGTCTTCGCTTCCTGGACATGAACAACCGGCTGGAGCGACAGACCGGCTTCATGGACCCCATCATGCCGGACGATGTGAAGAAGCTGCTCGACTGCAAGGTCTTTGTGTTCATTCCCATCAGCGATTATGAAATTTCACTGGAGACATTAAAGCTCATCAAGAAAAAAAGCGAAGGCATCATTGTGTTCGATGCGCATGGTCCAACCACCGCGTGTCTCGTAAACGGTGAGCGCATGCGCAAGTTCTGGATCGATCGCGATCAGTGGCTTCCGTACATAGATGTATTGAAAATGAATCTGGAAGAAGCCCACGCGTCGTGGTTTAAGAAAGAATATGAGTCGCAGGACTTTTCCGAGTCGCCCGATGTTGATCGGGACAATCTGCGCGAGTTCGCAGAGCACTGTCTCGATCAGGGTGTGAAATGTGTTTACATTACCGTGGACTCCCGCGGATGCCTTGTCTATTTCCGACAGCGCGGCAAATTGGTAGAAGAGATGGTCCCCGCTGTAAAAGTTGAAAACGTAGTGGACACCACCGGCTGTGGCGATTCATTCGCCGGCGGCATTGGCTTCGGGCTGTTGCAAAAACCGAAAGACTACGTGGGTGCCGCACGCTACGGAAACGCTCTCGGGGCGCTGCGTACGCAGGGAAAAACGTTCGCCGTGTTCAAATCGCTGGAGGAAACCAATCGCATTATAAAAGAAACCTATTCGTAACAGTGGGACATGACATGATGGTCCCATTGCCTGATCACCATACTCTAAAACCTGAAACCTTGATAAACGCCTGTATATTCGATCTGGACGGAGTGATTGTGGACACCGCCCGCTATCATTTTCTCGCCTGGAAAAAACTGGCCGATGAACTCGGTGTAAATTTTACCGAAGCAGACAATGAACGCCTCAAAGGTGTAAGTCGTCTGCGATCCATGGAAATACTGATGGAACTCGGTAACATTCAACTCAGCCAGCAGGACAAGGAACGACTCGCGAACAAGAAGAACGACTGGTTCGTGGAGTATGTGGAGCGTATGGTTCCCGATGAGATTTTTCCGGGCGTAAAACAATTGATTGTCCAGCTGAAAGGACGGGGTGTAAAAGTCGGCCTTGCATCGAGCAGCAAAAATGCCAGCAGGGTGTTGCAACTGCTCCGCATTGGCGATCTCTTCGATACGATGGTGGATGGGACAATGATTGTTCACTCAAAACCCGATCCCGAAATTTTTATTCTGGCCGCTTCGCGCTTGCAGGTTCCGCCATCAGCGTGCCTCGTGTTTGAAGATGCCGAGGCCGGGGTGGAGGCAGCACTTGCAGCAGGTATGCGTTGCGTAGGTATCGGTTCTCCCGAGCAATTGGGTAAAGCCAATATAGTGATCGGCAAAACAGGCGATTTTACATTGGCAACGCTGGAGAGAATTTGAACCCATAAAGTTTTACATTCATACTAAAAACATTGTCCACTGATTAAAAAACATTCGACACATGAAAGAATATCTGAAGCATCACGAGTGGCATATCATAGAAGAGGGACTGGATCCGCATTACAACAAGATTTCGGAAAGCGTGTTCAGCATCGGCAACGGCCGGATGGGACAGCGTGCAAATTTTGAGGAAGAATATTCCGGCGAAACATTGCGCGGCAGTTATGTAGCCGGTGTCTATTATCCCGATAAAACCCGTGTGGGCTGGTGGAAGAACGGCTATCCCGAATACTTCGCCAAAGTGCTGAACGCACCCAACTGGATTGGCATTCATATCAGCATCGATAACCAGAAACTCGATCTCGCCAAATGCAAAGTCGAGAACTTCCGCCGTGTATTGGACATGCACACAGGCTTACTCACCCGTAGCTTCGTAGCCACCTTTGCCGATGGAAAAAAGATCAGCGTAAAGTCCGATCGTTTTTGCAGCATGGCGCATGGCGAAATCGGCGCGATCCGCTATGCCATCACACCCCTTAATTTCTCATCCAAAATAATGGTGTCCATTCATGTGGATGCGGATGTGGTAAATAAAGATTCCAATTACGACGAGAAATTCTGGGAAGAAGTTTATAAAGAGGCTTCCGAGGGAAAAGCCATCGTGACCGCGCAAACCAAGAAGACATTATTCCATGTAACAACCGGTATGCGTTATGTGATTACCACCGATGGCAAGAAGACAAACTTCGAACGCGTCAACATCGAGCAACGCGAGAAATATGCGGGCAACATTATCCAGTTTGATTTACAGGAAGGCAAGGAGACCGTAATTTATAAATATGCTGCCGTACTGTCTTCCGAAAATCATCCCAAAGAAAAACTGGCAGAAGCATGCAACCGCGTGCTGGACGAAGCCGTGGCCAAAGGCTTCGAAAAACTGTACGACGAGCACGCCGCTGTATGGAAACATAAATGGGAGGAATGCGACATCACCATTGAAGGAGACATTGCTGCCCAGCAGGGAATTCGTTTCAATATCTTTCAGCTCACCCAAACCTACACCGGCGAAGACGAGCGTCTCAACATTGGCCCGAAGGGATTTACCGGCGAGAAATAT
>JAESFU010000755.1_pt1 | contig 11874 bp, 13 predicted proteins | sample 9269461 | NCBI WGS metagenome assembly JAESFU01 (sample SAMN14502556, study PRJNA617107) | algae metagenome | isolation source: Stenomitos rutilans HA7619-LM2 and co-occurring heterotrophs from cave walls | place: USA: Waikapalae cave, Hawaii | collected 2009-07-28
CTTTGTCCGGATGGCGTTCGCGCAGATGCACCAGTGTGTGAATGGTGAAGCTCGGTTTGGGCAGATTGAATTCAACGTCGGTTACTTCAAGCTTGTAATTATCGTGGATGGCAGCCCGGACCATATCCAGGCGGTCGAACTCATGCAGCAAACCCTTGCTGGGCTTGAGCGGGTTTTGCGGGGACACCACAAACCAGATTTTTTTCAGGTCCGTCGCTTCCGCCATCATGTTGGCGATCATCAGATGCCCCATGTGCACAGGATTGAACGAACCGAAGAAGAGACCGATTTTCAAAATGATACAGCGTTGCTTTCCAGGCAATTTCAGGAATAATGCTTAGAAAGCATAGTTTTTTTAATGTGAAATGCGTGGTATCATCCTTAAAATCCACTGAAAGCAGATAGTAATTGTCTCACGGAAACCACAGAATGACACAGAATTTTTTGCAATGCATTTTCTGTGCACTTCTGTGTTTTCCGTGAGACACATGTATTTCGGAATGTAAAGCTAAGGAGAGATTAACATAATTGTCCCAATCTATAATCGGGCCTTCGGTATTCTAAAACAACGACCCCTGCGCTTCTGCCTGTTTTTTGAAATTGTCGTAGAGCGCCTGCGCTTCTTTCAGCGATGTGTCCAGGTGTTCGTTTACCAGCACCACATCAAACTTGTCCTGAAAAGACATTTCGAATTTGGCCTTGAAAATTCTGCGCGAAAGACTTTCGGGTGATTCCGTGCCGCGGTCGTTGAGTCGGGCCTCCAGCACTTCAATGGACGGGACTTTGACAAAAATGGCGAGCGCTTTTTCACCAAAGTATTTTTTCAGGTTGAGACCACCCTTCACGTCCACATCGAAGATTACGTTGTGTCCTTCGCTCCAGATGCGCTCAATTTCGGATTTTAGTGTCCCGTAGAAATTTCCTGCATATACTTCCTCCCATTCAATGAAGGCATCTTCATCGATCTTTTGCTTAAAGTCTTCCGGGGACAGGAAGTAATAGTCCTTGCCGTGTTGTTCCGTGCGGCCGCGTTTATCGCGGGTAGAAGCGGAAATGGAAAACCCCAGGTCGGGGTTTGATTCGAGAAGATGTTTAACGATCGTAGTTTTCCCCGAGCCGGAGGGAGCTGAAAAAATGATAGCCTGTCCCGCCATGAGGAATTAACGGGTCAGGTTTTGAATGACTTTCGTTTTGATGTTGTCCACCAGCTCTTGCGGCGCATCCTGGCAGCATTTGGTTTTGAGGAGTTGGCGTATGGCTACTTCGAGGTGATAACTCTTGTAACAGGGCATGCATTCGTCCAGGTGATGTTGCATGAAATGATCTTTCTGCTCCTGTGTCGCCTCGCCATCGAGAATCGCCTGAAGTTTCTTCAGGCATTCATCCTTGTCCGAACAATCTTGCTTCATTTTACTGGTATCAGGGGTACTCATAGGTTTTGCTTGTTATGCGGTTTTATAACCCATTTGTTTAGCGTATTCACTCAGTTTCTCTTTCAGCAGGTTGCGCGCCCGATGTAAACGGCTGCGCACCGTTCCGATCGGTATATCCAGGATTTTAGCCATCTCTTCGTACTTAAATCCTTCGAGGTCACACAGTATAATTACTGTTCTGAAATCTACATCCAGTGCGTTCAGTGCGTTGGATATCTCGTCGCCGATCATATCCTTCAATGCTTCCACGCGCAGGTCGGGTGTTATCTGCCGGTCAACTTCTTCCGAGTTGTAATAGCTTTCAACTTCCTGATAGTCCACTTTAGAAGGCTCCTTGCTCTTCTTGCGGTAGTCGTTAATAAAGCTGTTTTTCAGAATTCGAAACAGCCATGCTTTGGCATTAGTTCCTTTCTGAAATGATTCGATGAACCGATATGCTTTCAGATACGTGTCTTGCAGTAAATCTTTGGCATCGTCGCCATCAAGTGTGAGCCGGTATGCAAAGTTGTACATGGCGTTAATGTGGGGCATAAACTCTCCATGAAAAATACTTTCCTTCTCGGCTTCTGTATAGTGTTGTTTCGGTACTTCTTCAATTTCCATGAACAGCAAAAATAGGAAAAATATTGGCAGTTGGATTTCGGTGCCTTAAAACTCTTTTATCCGGAAATACACGGCGAATGAGTGTGTTACAAACCCCTTATACGCGTGCAGTTTCCTGCGGCAAGGATGTTTCCGGTGTTTCTTTCCCCACCGTATATCGCGAGAAATCGGCCCGCAGCATCTCATAGATGATCGTGAGCCAGATCAGAAAACTCGGAACGGATTTAATCGAATACAGACGCAGAAATGTACGGAAGGCTTTCGGGTAAACATCCGTTGTATTCAGACTTCCAAAGAAAATGGCCAGCGCCAGCAGAAGCCAGACATGCCACGCAAACGGCCGCGGCTGAATAACAAACCAGATGGCGATACCCACAAATACGATTACATACGTGGAAGATTCCGAAGCCGAACTGAAAATGATCGGGAACATCAATGTAGAAGCCAGTAACAGTAACTGATAGGCTTTGTGTTTGTATTGCGAAATGCGCAGGTAGGGAAGTGCGAACAGAATTACGCCGCCAATGAGAAAAGGCGTATTGGGTATTAACGGATCGCCCAGCAGTCGCCGCACAAATCCCATAATGGAAATGTCCTGATAGGACGTGAGCGAAATGTTTTCAGAATTTTTAATGACCAGGTATCGGTACCACTCGCTATACATGTTGATGATGTATTCGGGCGAACTGATGATCATTGGCGCAACGAATAATACGATTGTCCACACCACGCAGCCTAAAATAAATTTCGGTTTGTTCTTTACCAGAAAGAAAAATGCAAAGCCCACAACGCCATACAGTTTTACAAACGTGCCGATGAGAATGGGCAGTGGTGCCCAGAATTCTTTTTCGTCGTGAATGAAAACGTAAGTCAACACCACCAACGCTGCGATGGCGATACTGAACTGCACATTGAAACCGGCCGTGAGCAGATCGTTTACGCAGATCAGCAGGATAGCATTTTTCTGCCACTCGGCGAGCGGCAATCTTCGAATAGCCCACAGCAGCCCGAATACCAGCGTGGCAACCCAGAGCAGATGTCCAAACCAGTCGGGCATAATGGCGAACGGCGCGAACAAAAAGCTGAAGAACGGGCCGTAGTGATTTTTATCGTCGTACTCCGCCGGGTATCGTCCGTATTGCGACAGGCCATTAATGGCATGATAGAACGTATACTTGAAAATGTAGTAGTTGTTCATGATCGTGCCAATCAGATTGTGTTTCACAAAAACGATGATCACGACCAGCGCCCACAGCATGATCATCCATTTTTTTTCACGTAATATTTTTGAAAACCACGATTGCATGAAAGTCGATTTTAAATTCAAATGTTGGAATTTTGCCTTTCATAAACAATTCTCTAACCTTATACCATGGTTGACCTATCCATTATATTACCTGTATACAACGAAGAGAAAAATATACCTGTGTTATACCAGCGACTGAAGCAGGTAATGAATACGCTGAAAGCCGAGCACGAATTTATCTTTATCAACGATGGCAGCGCAGATGCAACCTTGCAGTGCGTAAAAGATCTGGCGGCAGAAGACAGTCACGTAAAGTACATAGACTTCAGCCGGAATTTCGGCCACCAGATCGCCGTAACGGCCGGGCTACACTTCGCCAACGGCAACCGCGCGGTAATTATCGATGCCGACCTGCAAGACCCGCCCGAGCTCATTGCAGACATGAATGCGATGATGGACAAGGGGTGGAACGTAGTATATGCCAAGCGAAAAGAACGCAGGGGCGAGAGCGTATTTAAAAAAGCAACAGCAAAATTATTCTATCGCATTCTGGCCAGTGTTACGGCCATCGACATTCCATTGGACACCGGCGACTTCAGGATGATGGACCGCAAGGTGGTGGACTCGTTGAACAAAATGCCGGAGCAACACAAATTTATCCGCGGCATGGTGTCGTGGATCGGCTTCCGGCAAACGTACGTGGAGTATACCCGCGACCAGCGCTACGCTGGCAAAACCGGCTATACCTTTTCCAAAATGTTCAGGTTTGCCGTCGATGGCATTACGAGTTTTTCCAACTTCCCGTTGAAGCTTGCTACCTACGCCGGATTTATCTTTTCCGGAATTTCCTTTCTGCTCATTCTGTATGCGCTCTACTCAAAGTTTATATCCAAAGACTACGTGCAGGGCTGGGCGTCCATCATGATCAGCATCCTGTTTATCGGCGGTGTCCAGCTTATCTGCCTGGGACTGATCGGCGAATATCTGATCCGGATGGACGCCAACATCCGGCAGCGGCCTTTGTATATTGTCCATGAGACAAATGCTGTTAAAAACAGTTAGATTTGGCGTACGTATGAATTACTACCAGGAAAAAGCCGCTGTATACTTTAATAATTCGCGCAAGGATCTGATCAGTTTTCTGCCGCAAAGTCCCGATCTGAAAGTACTGGAAATCGGCGCGGGCGGTGGCGCTACCCTGATGGACCTGAAGACCAACGGAAGAGCCGCCGAAGTAGCCGGCATCGAATTGTTCGAATTGCCCGGAACATTTCAGAGCGATCCGCTCATCAACCGCTTTATTATTGGCGATATTGAAAAAATGGAAGTGGACCTGCCCAAAGGGCATTACGACGCCATACTGTTTGGCGATGTCCTCGAGCATCTGGTTGACCCGTGGTCGGTGGTGGACAAGCTCGCCGCGCACCTGAAGCCCGGAGGACTTTTTATCGCCAGCATTCCCAATGTGCGGTCGAGACAGGCATTCAAAAATATTTTTCTGAAGGGCGACTTCCGCCAGGACAAGCAGGGATTGTTCGACAAAACGCATCTGCGCTGGTTTTGCAAGAAAAATATGATCGACTTGCTGACGTCGGACACACAGAAATTTGTATCGGCTACATCCAACCTCGAATTCAAAAAGAAGAGCGGCACCAAAACATGGAATCGCTGGACAGGCCGGATTCTCGAAGAATTCCTGACAGTACAGTTCGTTATTGTTACACAACGGATAAAATAGAATGGCAGCGGGAATTCTCGGCGTTGTTGTAGCCTACAATACAACGGATGTCCTCATTGAAAACATCCGCACGTATTTTTCCTGCCTTGATAAACTTGTTATAGTAGACAATTCAGACAAGCCTCATACTTTGTATCCCTTGTTGCAGCAAAATTTTCCAGCGGTGCACTACATCAAAAATGAGCGTAACGAAGGCATTGCACGTGCCCTGAACCAGGGTGCCAGTTTGGCCAACGACGGCGGATTTGCCTGGATGCTTACAATGGATCAGGACAGCAGGTTTACGGAACAGGCAGCACAACGACTTACTGAGACAATCCATACACCCGACGCGGGAGTTGGACTATACACACCTGTCCACATCAATAAAGATGTTGCCATCCGGCAATTCCCGGTTGAACGACAAGTAATAAAGAAGACCATGACTTCCGGAAACCTGGTGAGCATGCACGCCTACAATACAGTAGGCGGCTTCGAAGAAAAGTTGTTTATCGACTACGTGGATCATGAATTTAATTTCAGGTTGCGTAAAAACGGATTCAAACTTATTCGGATAAACACCTCGAGCCTGTTGCATAACCTTGGCGACATCAAGTCTTACAAGTACGGATTCTTCAGCATGAAGACAACCAACCACAGCGCCGTGCGCCGATACTATATTACGCGCAACCGGTTCTATGTCATCTTCAAATACTTCGGGTTCGCACCTAAATTCTTTTTTAAGGAAATTCATCAGTTCTGGACAGATTGCCTGCGCATTCTGGTGCTGGAGAAAAATAAAGGACAGAAGTTTCGGGCTGTAGCAAAAGGGACATGGGATTGGTTGCTGGGCCGGTACGGGAAATTAAATTCGTAAAAAGGATACTATGAAAGTCTGCGGTTTTTCATTTGTGCGCAATGGGACAAAATTTGACTACCCTTTTGAAGAAGCGATAAAATCTATCCTGCCGGTCTGTGACCAGGTCATTGTTGCCGTAGGCAATTCGGAAGACGATACGTTACAACGTGTGCGAGCAATCGATCCGAAAGTAAAAGTTATCGAAACCGTATGGGATGAATCGAAACGCGAGGGAGGACAAGTGCTGGCCGAAGAAACGAACAAGGCATTCCAAAGTATTGCCGCCGAATTCGATTGGGCTTTCTACATCCAGGGCGACGAAGTGTTGCACGAGCGGGACATACCGGTGGTAAAAGCAGCGATGGAGAAATACCTGCACACGTCGAAAGTAGAAGGACTTCTCGTCAAATATGTTCACTTCTTCGGCTCTTACGAATATGTGGGCATGAAACACTCATGGTACAGACGCGAGATCCGGATTGTGCGCAATCAGAAGGACATCTTCTCCTACAAAGACGCACAGGGATTTCGGCGTAAGCCCAACGAAAAACTAAAGGTGAAATTGATTGACGCCCATATCCATCACTACGGATGGGTGCGCCAGCCGGACGCTCTTCAGAATAAAGAGAAAACAAAAATCCGGTTATACAAAGACGATCAATGGATTGATCAGCATTTCAGCAAAAGCGATACCTACGAGTATGAAAGCATGCGTGAGCCGCTCACAAAATTTACAGGTACGCATCCGCAGGTAATGCTGGCGCGTATCAAGAAACAGGACTGGCCTTTTACGCCCGATATGTCCCTGAAGTATAGCTCGTTCAAAGACTGGCTCAAGCGCACGCTCGGCAAGTGGACAGGCTGGTATCCCGGCGAATACAAAAACTACAAACGAATCTGATCCTCGGCTTCCGAAGAGTAGAATTTAACAAACTTCTTTTTGTAGAGACTTTCCGAAATACCCTGCGCAATGCGCGCAAGCGATGAAGACTCGCCCCTGCTTTTCATCAGCGCTTTCAGATTTTTGCGCGACTGCATCCAGTGTTTCCGGTTGCTGAGAAATAATCGCAGCGAAGAGACATACGTTAACCGGAAGACAAGCGATCGGAAAATAAGCTCCAGAATAACCTGCACCCACCAGAACAAAAGCTGATAACCTTGCAGGTGGATGGCGTGCAGGTAAAGCTTGTTCCGGTTGTAAACTGTTTCCACATATTCCTTCTTGCTTTTTGCCTTCACCGTTGAAGATGTCTGGTGGCGACAGATGGCGCGATTTTCATAATAACATTTCCAGCCCAGTCGCCACGCACGGAAGGACAGATCGCAGTCCTCGATATAAAACGGTGAGAACAGTTCGTCGAACCCGCCCAGCGCGATAAGTTTCTCACGGCTCACCAGCGCGTTGGCTCCCGATAAATAAAACGTGTACAAAGACTGCTGTCCCATGGGGGCCAGCATGTAGTTCAGGGATGTTTTTACCTTCAGCCCCTGGTAGGAAGGAAACTTGGCTGCGTCCTGGATTTTGTCATTGTCCCAACCCAGAATTTTGCCCATTACGCCAAACGTGTCTTCCTGTTGAAAATATTTTAGCTGATGCGTAAAATATCCGCTGGTTAAAATAATGTCGCTGTTTAATAGAAGGACAAGATCGAACGATGCTTTTTTTATTCCGGCATTGCATGTACCCGAGAAGCCCCGGTTAACGTCGCTGGGTACGATGATTATTTGCGGGTAATGCGTTTTCAGAAATTCGATCGAGTGGTCTGTGGAGCAATCGTCGGATACAATAACTTCAAAAGGCAAGTTGGCTTCTTCCATCACCTTGAACAGCGGCGGCAGCGTTACAGGGAACAGCCGTGTCCCGTTGAAGTTGGGAATGATGACCGAGATTCCATTGGGCGTCTTCGCATTTTTTGGGGTTTCTGAAAATACAGGCAGACTGCGGTTGAGCTCCAGCAGTTTGGAGTATTTGAAAAATGTATAAACGGCATTCGAAAAAGAGATCTGAAGTCCTGCAAGCCCCGACATAAACCCGCGACGCAGCATGTAGTTTCGAATGAATGTATAGATGCTCTTGTAAAAGACTTTCCATTTGCTGCTCGCGGTTTTTAGCTTGCTGCTGCTGGCGAACAATGAAGAGTAGAGATTGGCTTTGCTCAGCAGTTCTTCGGCACTTTTATAGGCCACGTGCATGAGGTCGCCCTCGAGATGTCTCACAGCAACAGGCTGATTTAACATTACCTGCTCATGCGGATTTGGACCGCTCCATTGTCCATATTCCTTGTGCCACAGCCTTACTTTTTTATCGGGATACCAATCCGTAGTATGAATCCACTGTCCGCGGTAACTGGACAGCCTGTTCATGGAGAAAGCATACGTGCCGTCATTCTTTTTTGCGCCCGCAATCGACGCGCTAAGCTCCGGAGACAAATATTCGTCCGCATCAATCGAAAGAATATAATCGTGCGTGATTAATCCGGCTCCGAAATTTTTTTGCTCGATGTATCCCTTGAACGCGTTCTGTACAAACCGCACGCCTTTTTGCTCACAGATCAGCTGCGTATTATCCGTAGACCACGAATCGACCACAAGAATTTCATCTGCTACCGGCAGCAGCGAATCGATGCATCGTGCTATATTTTTCTCCTCATTAAAGGTAATGATGATGGCACTTATCCTGAACATGCAAAAGACAAAGTTTTAGGCAAATTAAGATTGAATTTACCAATAATGCAGGCTTTGCAAAATTAAGACTGACGGTTTTCGCCTGATGGCCACGCGTAAATGTTTCCGCGTAAACCTGTCCCCTTGAATTCTTATTTATGATTTTTATCTTGTGATGCGTGGCCGGACTCAACACTATCATAGACAAGTTATTGAAAACACTGGACGATGCGAGTCTGCTTCGAAGCTATCGCGAAAAAAGCGATGGATCTTTCGTGGCCGAGCTTTTTAACCGGTATGGCTCGCTGGCTTATGGTGTGTGTCTGAAGTATCTGAAAGATCGCGAGGAAAGCAAAGACGCAGTCATGCAGGTGTTTGAGAAACTTCCGGTCTTGTTACGGCAACATGAGGTTACGCATTTTAAGTCGTGGCTGTATGTAACCGTGCGTAACCATTGTTTGATGCAGCTTCGGGCCCGAAAAGGAAGAAATTTTGAAGAAATCTCCGAGCGTCTTATGGAAAGTGAAGCGCAACATCATCTGGAAGAGGAAATTGACAAGGAAGAGAACCTGACAAAGCTCGAAAAATGTATCGACACATTGGCTGACGAACAGAAACAGTGTGTGCAATTGTTTTACCTGAAAGAAAAGTGCTACAAGGATATTGTGCAGCTCACCGGTTTCGATGATAACAAAGTGAAAAGCTATATTCAGAATGGCAAGCGAAACCTGAAGATCTGTATGGAACGCAATGCATAACCGGCAACACGATATTGAGAAATACCTGCGTGGCGAGATGACGCCCGCCGAGATGCATGCGCTGGAACGGAAAGCCCTGAGCGATCCGTTTCTCCAGGAAGCACTCGAAGGTGCTCAGTCCATCGGGCCGGAAGATTTCTCCGCAGACATGCTGGAGCTTCGGAAGCACATGGAAGAAAACACCTCCAGGGAAAAAGTCATTTCCCTTTGGACATGGCCCTTGCGCATCGCCGCCGGACTCGCATTTCTTGCCGTTGCTACAGTATTAATCATCCGACAGCTTCCCGATAAGAATGATGGAAATCTGGCCTTGCAGAAAAATACATCATCAAAAAACGAAGCAGCCCCGAAACCCGAGTCAACTCAACCGGTATCGCCCGCCGACGATACAGATCTTGCAGCTGTAGAGACCGAAGCGAAAATTCAGAAACGCGATGGGGTAGATAATTCCATTGCCGACAAACCGCTGCCACCCGCAGGCAGTAGCCCTGTCGTTGTGGCGGAGGAAATTCAGGCCTCGCCACCGGAAACAGAATTGGCCGAAGCAAAAACGGAAAGAGCACAAACAATCATTGATACATTGGCTGATGCCAGACAGACTTTTCCGGTAGCCTCGGCGCCGGCAGCCGAGCCAGCCAGGGCAAAAGATATTTATTCAGAAGATCGGAGAGAGGAGGCTGCGAAAAAATCGTCAGGCGCTGCGGGTGGTTTGTCCGGCTATAGGAGCGCAAATAAAATTGTAAAAGGACAGGTGACCGACCTGACCGACGGCACGGGCCTTCCCGGCGTAAATGTTATGATCAAAGGAACAAATGTTGGGACAGTGACGGATATCCACGGCAATTATCAACTGACGACACCAGCTTCGGCAAACGAGCTTGTATTCTCTTACATTGGATACCAGAGCCAGGAGCTGGAAGTAGCTTCGCTGCCAGCTGATGTTAAACTGGAGCAGGACGTGTCGCAGCTCAGTGAAGTGGTTGTAGTAGGTTATGGCGAAACTTCCACAGACGATTCTGAAAAAGAGATGATCGAATTCGCGGTGCCGAAAGGTGGCAGAACAGCGTTCAAAAAATACCTCGAGAAAAATCTCACTTACCCCGAGCTCGCCCTCGAGAATAATGTAGAAGGAAAAGTAACCATCCAGTTCACCATCGGTGCCTCCGGCCGTCTGGACAATTTCACCGTATTAAAAGGCATCGGCTATGGCTGCGACGAAGAAGTTATCCGTCTCATCAAAGCAGGTCCACGCTGGACACCCACCAAACGGGACGGCGAATACACGACCGACAAAGTTAAAGTAAGAATGAGGTTCAGATTGCCCAGGAAAAAGTAGTCGAAGTGTAGGCATACGTTTTTCTAACGTGTCCACAGAAGTAAATTATTTTTTTATGGAAAAAATCAAGAATGGCGACACGGTAATGTACCGCAATCAACAAGGCATTGTGTATGGCAGACCACGCGAAATTAAAACACGCGGGTTGATCTACACCATCCGCATCGGCAACGACTATGTAAAAGCTTTCCCCAGCGAAATCTCGCCCGCAGATAAAAACTAAGTTTTTTTAATGAAGTAGATGAATGCATTTAATGCATCGCATGTACAATGTCTCACAGAAAACACAGAATTTTACAGAATCAAATTCTGAATTTATTCCGTGATCTTCCGTGCTTTCCGTGAGAGATTAACTTCGCCGTTATGCAAAAAAATAAGCTGTCCTTTTGAGACAGCCCATCATTGAGCAAACAACAAAGTCCTATTACTTCTGCTCCAGCAACCAGCGCTGTGCATCGTTGAGCGAGTTAAAAGATTTTACAACATCTGAAGAAGGCATCGCTTTCTTGGCCGATAATTCGGAGAAGATGTTGTTGGAAAATATCCACGCGAAATGTTTAAGTCCTGCTGCTACCATGTTGGGAAACCAGACAGTGGCTGTCCACTCTGCAGCTTCCTGCCAGGGACCAGTTACTTGGGAATTGTCATTCAATACTTTTGTGACACGTTTTTGTTTCAGCAAGTCCAGAATGGTATTTCCGGATTTGATGATTGATTCTTTGTTTTGAAATCCAATCCAGTTGCAATAGAGGTAACCATTTTTTGCATCATAACTGATTTCGATGTTCTTGGCTTTAAACAGTGATTCCATACAATATTTTTTTGGGGCTAAAATTTTATCGCGTAAATTTTTTTTTCGCGCAGACGAATATACAGATATCAAGAAAGAATAAAATCTGTGCCCGATTGAAAACACTACGAGTGTTTAAACACATTAAAAAAGGCCAGGTACCACCCTGGCCTTAAAACCTAAAAACAAACCAACCTTTTTTCAAGATTCGATTTTACTTACGAGGTATTTCGATCTGTTGGATTTATAGTGAAGTGATTTTTTTACAATCATCGTTGGCGTGAATTTTTAATCAGGACACAGTAAAATAATATGAGCAAGAATAGTTTAATAGGATTTATCGCGCTGGCGTTGCTCCTGAGCAGTTGTGAAGCCATCGGAAGTATTTTTTAGTGCGGGAGTTTACACGGGCGTATTTCTCGTAGTGCTGGTGATCATCGTTATTGTAGTGGTAATTGCAAAAATGAC
>JAESFU010000756.1_pt1 | contig 11867 bp, 8 predicted proteins | sample 9269461 | NCBI WGS metagenome assembly JAESFU01 (sample SAMN14502556, study PRJNA617107) | algae metagenome | isolation source: Stenomitos rutilans HA7619-LM2 and co-occurring heterotrophs from cave walls | place: USA: Waikapalae cave, Hawaii | collected 2009-07-28
CTTTAAGGCTTGTCATGGCTGATGCAGGCATGATGACCCTCGACTCTAGTGCACCACTGCCTTGAAGCCTAAGCCTTCGGCATTCTCCATCAACCCATTGTTAAGATACGGATGCGTTCACCCTGCCCTTTAAATTGACTCTCATCGAAATTTGTGATGAGACAGGTTATACTGATTAGGGTGTAAATTACGGGATGTAGCGCAGCTTGGTAGCGCGCCTGCTTTGGGAGCAGGATGCCGCAGGTTCGAATCCTGTCATCCCGATTGGTTTCAGAGTGCAGGTTCAGGAGATCTCTAGACGTTCATTGAGGTCTCATACTAATTCTCTTTAGGGGTTACGCAAATTCTCGCAAGACTAGCCATCCAGCCCCCAATTCTGGGGGAGCAAGAACTTAAAGTCCCTCAGAATTGGGGGATCTAGGGGGCGACTGCGTAAGTTCTACTCGTTAAAGACGCACAGAATTGTCGGTTGGGTAGAGCAGTGTGAAACTCAACATGGCCAAGCATCGATTGAGTTGAGTCTAACGAAACCCAACCGACATTTGTCTGCAAATTCATATGGAATTGGTATCAGCTCGGCGATCGGATCGTTATTCTTGCTGATGGCTGGGTATCCTAAAGCCAGTCATAAGACGTCGAACTGCAAAACGTAAAGAACCCGATCGCGCGATCGGGTTCTTTTTTGGTTGAGCTTCGTCTCTCAAACGTCGAAGGAGCGTTATGAGGGGCAGGATGCGGTGTGGACGAGCGTACCTCACCAAAAGTAAACTTTAGTTTCAACCCTGGAAATCACGACAAGAGAGGAGTAATCTAAGAATCAAGAAGCAACGAAAGGAGGCTTCTTAGGCAACAAAGTTACGGTTACGCAACGAAGTAAATCGCAATAAAGTAATGGTTCAGCTTACGTTAAACAGGAGGTTTTTATCGCTGTAACGTCTGAATCGGTTTCGTTAATTCGAGCAGCATTTAACCAGGTTGTTGATATCTCTTCATCTGCAATCTTGAGAGTAATGCGGTAGATACCCAAAGACTTAAAACTATCCTAACAACGGTATCAAAGCAACTCTAACTACGATCGTCATACAAGAGGAGATCCCTCACCTTGACCGTTCTAAATGCTGCGACAAAACTTAGTTCATGACCTTTGATCCCTTGATCGGAAGTTGAGATAGCCCCAAGCGTACACAACAAATGCGCTTGGGGCTATCTGTTAAGAATGCTTGATCTACGTCCAGCGATCTTAGACAAGCAGACTTACTTTGAAAGTCATCGTAGCTTATTAAAGTATGTCAGTTTTGCTAAAGCTTGCTCACCGATATATTCACCTTAGTGCTTCGCTGATTGTTTAACCGTTCTGCAAAACTGATAGGCTCTCTTTTTCTAAAAATGTAATAACCTTCCGCTTAAAGAACCTCGTGTTCTACGCAAAACATAGCGATTTCCACCGACAAGCAAGATGCCTGATTCTAAAGATAGTAGATTCCCTAAAACATATGCTTTCCCACCGTCAGTTAGTTCAAATATGTACCAACCTTGGTTGCTGTCATAGCCTATGAAGCTGACTGTGTCTTCTCTAGTTGGGTTTGCCCTATCATGTTCTTCTTGCTGGAGTTTAAGTTCATATTGTTTGCGTGCTTCGTCTAATCTTTGATGAAGTCGGTCTGTAAGCTCTCGAGTAGGATCCTCCGATAACCTTGATATGTGAGAAGTCAAAAGTTTAGGAAGGAATTGTTCAATGACTGCACTACTCAGAAGCCCAATTACCGAGCCGAGAATTAGACCAGTTGTACCAAATAAGCTGCCTACAAGTGCACCTAAAGATGTCCCTGCAATCCCTCCTAATACTTTGCTAAGTATTGGAACACCATCTGTGTTTATTCCTTTCCAAAACTCAAAACTAGAAAAATACATTCTTTTCTTGAAGCGCTTGAGTTTAGTGAAAAAGGGATCTCTATTCATGGCTGGTGAACAGTAAGTTCTGTTCGTTTGCTCACATTTTGATTATGAAATGACACTATAGCCAGCGTCATGTTATGAACTGTTGGGCAAAAGAGTATAGAAAGGGGCGATCGCTTTTACGCGCGATCGCCCCTCTTAATCATTTTTGGACTTAGAGTGCCATGAATTGACACCCCAAACCCTGTATCCAAATTAGTAGTCGAAGTCGCCGCCCATGCCGCCACCGCCACCAGCGGGAGCTGCATCTTTGGGTTCAGGCTTGTCAACAACGATGCATTCGGTGGTCAAGACCATGCCTGCGATCGACGCGGCGTTTTGCAGTGCCGATCGAGTCACTTTAGCAGGATCAACGATACCGGCTGCAAACAAGTCAACGAATTCGTTCGTTGCAGCGTTGTAGCCAACGTTGAAATCCTTCTCTTTGACGCGTTCAGCGATCACTGCGCCGTTTTGACCGGCGTTTTCAGCAATGCGCTTTAGGGGAGCTGCCAGAGCACGAGCCACGATCGACGCACCAATTAACTCTTCGCCCTTGAGGTTGCTGTTTGCCCAAGTTTCCAGTTCAGGAGACAGGTGCGCCAGAGTTGTACCGCCACCGGGAACGATGCCTTCTTCAACAGCCGCTTTGGTTGCGTTGATAGCATCTTCTAGACGAAGTTTGCGGTCTTTCATTTCAGTTTCGGTTGCTGCGCCCACTTTGATCACAGCGACGCCACCCGCCAACTTCGCCAAGCGCTCTTGCAGCTTCTCTTTGTCATAGGAGGACTCGGTTTCCTCAATTTGACGACGGATTTGCTCCACGCGAGTCTTAACAGCCTTTTCGTTGCCTTCAGCGACAAGCGTGGTGGTGTCTTTGGTGAGGGTGATGCGACGAGCCTTACCCAGCGATTCGAGCTTGGTGGTATCCAGTTTCAGACCAGCATCTTCGGTAATCAGTTGACCGCCCGTGAGAATAGCGATGTCTTCTAGCATTGCCTTACGACGATCGCCAAAACCAGGAGCTTTAACGGCTGCTACGTTCAACACACCGCGCAAACGGTTAACCACCAGGGTTGCCAGCGCTTCTTTCTCGATGTCTTCAGCGATGATGACGAGAGGACGACCCGCACGAGCCACTTGCTCCAAAACAGGTACCAGGTCTTGTACCAGGGTGATTTTCTTATCGGTGATCAAGATGAAAGGCTCATCTAAAACCGCTTCCATGCGCTCGGTGTCGGTGGCAAAGTAGGGAGAAATGTAGCCCTTGTCGAAACGCATCCCTTCGGTAACTTCCAGTTCGGTCGTCATGGACTTGCCTTCTTCGAGGGAAATCACACCCTCTTTGCCCACTTTGTCCATTGCATTGGCAATCATCTGGCCGACTTCATCGTCGTTACCAGCCGAGATGGCACCGACTTGCGCGATCGCCTTGGAATCTTCTACAGGACGAGCATGTTCAGCGATCTTATCTACCAGGTAGCCAGTCGCTTTGTCGATACCACGCTTCAGTGAAATCGCGTTAGCACCAGCAGCAACGTTCCGCAGACCTTCTTTCACGATCGCGTGAGCCAGCACAGTTGCAGTAGTTGTACCATCACCAGCCGCATCGTTGGTTTTGGACGCCGCTTGACGAATGAGCGCTACGCCAGTGTTCTCTACGTGGTCTTCGAGTTCGATTTCTTTGGCGATCGTGACCCCATCGTTCACAATCTGCGGTGCGCCAAACTTCTTCTCCAGTACGACGTTCCGACCTTTGGGGCCGAGGGTGACTGCCACCGCTTCAGCCAGAGTATCCATACCTTTTTCAAGGGCACGACGAGCATTTTCGTTGTAAATGATGCGCTTAGCCATATCGGTTTTTGGTTGTTAGTTGTTGGTTGTGAGCTTGAAAAGAATGAAGTGCTTGGTTGTTAGGGCTTGATGTTAGAGTGCGGCAAGCGGTCGTGCTAGCGGCGTCTAACAACGAAAAACTAAAAACTAACAATTACGAAACGATCGCCAAAATGTCCTTTTCAGACAGCAGGACGTATTCTTCAGCGCCGAGTTTGATGTCGGTGCCTGCATACTTGGAATAAAGCACCTTGTCGCCAATTTTTACTTCTGGCTCTTGGCGCGCACCATCGTCACTGCGCTTCCCAGGACCAACGGCCACGATTTCGCCAATTTGAGGTTTTTCTTTCGCGGCATCAGGCAGAAGAATTCCACCAGCGGTCTTCTCCTCAGAGGCGCTTACTTTCACAAAAACACGATCACCCAGCGGCTTTACAGTAGAGACGCTCAGAGTTACGGCTGCCATACAAAATTCTCCAAACTAGCAGGTTAAGCTGAACAACAAAATTCAGTTGCGTTAGCACTCAGGGCAGAGTTAGCACTCTCAACCCCTGAGTGCTAATCTACCGAAGGTTAGATACAATTGCAACTTTTTGCTCTGTACGGGTATCCGAACTGGAGTGAGTGGAGTGGAGGAAAGAGGGCGGGAGGCAGGGGAAGCAGAGGAGGCAGGGGAGGCAGAGGAGGCAGGAGGGAAGGGGAGAGTTTTGAGTTTTGAGTTCATTCTGTCTTTTGCCTTCTGCTTTCTGCCTTCACTATTCTTCACCCAAGTTAAGGCACATCTCAATTTGGGCAAACTGAAGGGACTTCAGTGATATGAATCGTTTTATTGATTGGTTCCTTTTGCGATCGGAGTCTTTCCCTTGGTTTGTCACCCTGTATCCAATGAATTTGATCAACATGACTTGCTGCCAACGCTATTAGAGAGCAGTTTGCAGGCGTTGCATCTAGAGGCAACGCTTCAGGAGTTGCAGCGTTATGATTTTTGCGTCGAGTTGGACTGTTTAGGTATCGAACTGGCTCATGTGTTTGAGCAACACCCACTTTTGCCAGGAACGGTGCTGGTTGAACGGGGTCGGTTTGTGGGAATGCTGTCGCGGCGACGGTTGCTGGAATACTTAATTCGTCCGCATGGCATTGATTTTTTTCTGAAGGAACCTCTGAGGGTTTTACACGGCTACGCTCGTAGCGATTTTCTGGTGGTGTCGAGTACAACGCCGATTGTGGTTGCTGCACAGCAAGCATTACGTCGATCGCCCGAACTGCAAGGGGAACCGATCGTGGTGCAGGCAGCCTCCCAGACTTATCATGTGCTGGACGTTCATACCTTAAATATTGCCTACTGGCAGATTCGCGGTGTCGAAACACAGGTACGGTACGAACGCACTCAAGCGCAACTTATTCAGAGCGACAAAATGGCGCGTTTGGGGCGCTTAGTCGATGGGGTTGCCCACGAAATTCTTGACCCAGTGAGCTTCATTTGGGGAAATCTGAGCCATGTCTCTGCTTACAGCGATAGCCTTTTGAAGCTGTTATCTGCTTACGAAGCCACGATGACACCATTGCCTGCTGCGTTGGTTCAGCTTCGAGATGAGCTAGAACTTGATTACCTTCAAGAGGATTTACCCCGCACGATCGAGAGTATTCGAACTGGTGCAGAACGCTTATCGAAGTTGGCGAGCAGCTTGCAAAACTTCTGCCACATTGATGAGGTGTATCCCAAACCCGCTGACTTACATGAACTTCTCGACAGCATTCTACTGCTGCTTAAAAGCCGCCTGACTAGTGAAATTCGAGTGGTGAAGCAGTACGGACAACTGCCTCCCGTACTCTGTTTTGCCGGTCAATTGCATCAAGTATTTATGAATATCCTGACCCATGCGGTGGATGCTCTGATCGATCAGGCCGTAAGTCAGCAGCTAGGACACGATTTTAAGGTGAGTCAGCCGTGCGGAATGACGATGCCAAACCTGACTCAACCAACGATCGCGATTACAACTGAAATTCGTACAACGATCGTTAACGGCAAGCCTTCACGCTGGGTCGCTATCTGCATTGCCGATAATGGACCAGGCTTGTCAGTAGAAGACCAGACGCGCATTTGGGAAACGTTTTCAGTGAAAAAACGGGCAGAAAAAGAAACCAGTTTGGCAGTGAGCTATCAAATTCTGACCGCTAAGCATGGCGGTAAGTTTGAGATGCGATCGCGCAATGAGGACTTTGAATCCTCCTACCGTAAAGCCACAGTCAAGACGGGTTGTGAGCCAACAGGTACATTTGCCTTTGAGCATTTTGCGACTGGTACAGAGTTTGAGCTGTTATTGCCCTTGGTTTAGTTCATAGAAAATATAAAATGTAGCTTGTAATACTTTTTGTTGTCTTCATATCTGAGTTGGATTTCTAAGAAATAATACAGACATATCCAAGCGCACTACTCAGGCTCACTGAAGCAGAGGTAACCCATGCAAGAACTTCAAGGCACGCTGCCCGTGTTTAACACACCTCAGGAGCTCGATCGCGCTGTGCGTCTTTACCAAACGAGCGATTTGAAGGGTGCTGAACTTTTTCGTCAGTGGTTAGCAATTCGTACTGCTTCGCTAGAGCAGAATGGCGCTGAACGAGCAGGCGATCGCGTTCCAGGGGATGACAGCTATTAGGCGATCGTAGGCTGGAGCGTCAGACTAGGAGTCAGAGATCAGACGTGCCAAGAACAGCAGTGAACCTGATTGGCTCCATAGGCGCAGCAGGCGTTGATGACCCTGAAACAGTCAGAAACAACTCTAGCTTCTGACTCCTGCCTTCCGCATGCTGCATTTGCTAACTTAGTTTGTCTGAAGCATTGGTAGCGCAATGGTGAAGCATGACCCTTGATTTGGGGTGGATTCTAACGTCACCGAACCACCGTGTAATTCTGCTAGTTTCCGTGTAATCACTAGCCCTAAACCGCTCCCCTGGTGTTTACGAGCCAGAGAGCTATCAATTTGCGAAAAGGGCGAGAAAAGCTTTTCCTGGCTAGATGCATCAATGCCAATGCCAGTGTCCCAAACTAAAAAGTGAATCATACCTTGTGGGCGGGTTGCTAAGCGATCGTCATCCTGCTCCAATTCGTTCAAAAACAGTTCATCTATTGGCGTATTGACACATGATGGCAGGGATTCCTGATACACTTTAAGCCCTACGGTGCCTTCCTGGGTGAACTTGACCGCATTGGCTAAAAGGTTGAGCAGCATTTGCTTCAATCGTCTGGGATCGGCAACCACCCAATCAATGCTTGGATCAAGATCCATTTCCAGCTTTAGCCCTTGATTTAATGCTCGTTCTTGAATCAAGCCCATTACGCCTTCGCAGATATCTGGCAGAAAGATCGCCTGAAGATCAAGCTCCAGGCGATCGGCTTCGAGGCGTGATAAATCCAGGATGTCGTTGATCAAATCGAGTAGATGTTGTCCGCTGTCATGAATGCGCTCGATGTAATCTCGTTGCTTTGAGTTAAGTGTGCCAAAAAAGCCCTGTAAGAGAACGTTTGAGAAGCCTAGAACGGCTGTGAGCGGAGTGCGCAACTCATGGCTGGTGGTAGCGATAAATTCTTGCTTGACGCGCGTGGCTTCGGTCAGTTGCTGGTTTTGGGTCTGTAAAAGCTGCCATTGTTGCTTGAGTTCTGTGACATCACGGCTCACGCTAATCACCCGCTGCACGACTCCTGAAGGCATTTTGATCGGGGTATAGATCGTCTCAAAGATTTTGCTGTCCTGTGTTAAGAGCAGTTCATGATCCACAAAGACTTTTTCACCCGTATCGAAAACGCGCTGAAGCATTGAGTCCAGAATGGGAGCAGTGTCGCCAAACAGTTCCTGGTTCGTTTTGCCGACGATCGTTGTAGGGTCTACTTCCAACATGGTAGTGCCCGCAGGATTCATCGATAAACAACGAAGTTTAGAGTCGTATTCGACAAAAACATCGCTGGAAGTTTCTAGAAAAGAGCGAAAATAGTCAGCGCTGACACGCAAGTGGTGCTTCTGGGCGTTTAGGTCTGCCTGCCGCAGGGCGATCGCGCATTGGCTGGCAACTTGCTCAAGTAACGTGATTTCGTCTGGTTCAAACGTGCGGGCTTGATGGCAGCAAACCGTTAGCAGACCAAGCAGCCCTTGATCATCTCGAATGGGGCTGGATACTTCCTCAATTGGCTTGGGTAATCGCATCATTTCTGAGGCGGCATCGGCTGATGGCTCTGTACAGCAACAGAGCACGTAGGCTGCTCTGAGAAGGCGATCGCTCGCCTGCCCTGGCTCTTGTAGCGATGGAGTCAGAAGACTTTCTAGTGAGGTCAAATGCAGTTCGCATGTTTGCCCGATAAGTGAAGGGCAAGAAGCAATCCCTTCCTGAATGGACTCATACTGGACGGTTAACTGTTCTTGATCAGCATCCACCAGGCTGGCAAAGCAGCGATCGACATTAAGGGTCTGCGTTAACCCTTCAACCGCCGCTTGCAAAACTTGATGGGCATCTAAATGCTGGCGCAGTGTTTCGGTTAAATGATGTACCAGACGTTCAAATTTGAGCGCTTGTGCGAGCGATCGCGTACGTTCGCTTACACGGTCTTCTAAGTCTTGTGCGCGTTGCTGAAGCGATTGCAGCAGATGGGTTTGTTCGGCGGCAGCGGCTAGTTGAGAGGCAATGACTTTTAGTAGCCGTTGTTCTTCGGCTCTCCAGACACGTGGCCTATGGTAATGCACCGTTAATAAGCCCCACAGTGTCCGCTTTTGAGGCTCTAGTGCTGCATCCATGCTCACGATCGCGGCTGACATGGTGCTGCGAGTGCCCATGTTGACCAGCATGGTTTGGTGGCATTCTGCCAAATCTTCGTCAAAGATATCTGTGACAGCCCATAAGCGACCATCGCGGTAGGCATCTAGATAAGGCGGCGGAATGCATTCAGACGAAAACGCCTGTCCTTGTATGGTGGGGTAAGAATTGGTAACGGCCTCAGCTAGACACGTGCCGCTACCATCGGGGAAGAGTTGATAGGCAATGACACGATCGACGGCTAAAAGGAGCCGCAGTCGTTCCACCGCAGCTTTCATCACCGCTTGAAGATCAAAGGTTGTTTGCAGTTGCATGGACATATCTGCCAAGAGTGCCTCACGCTCTCGGTATTGCCGCACTTCCTGCTCAATAAGATGATGATGGGTCAGGTTGGTCACGTAGCTTAAAAGCATGTCGTCTCCTGTCGCTGGATCAGCCATGAGAGACAATTGGACTTCAGCCCAAACAATGCCCCCATCACACCGCTGATAACGCTTTTGTAACGCCTGTTGCCGCTGACCACGGTCAAGCATTTGCTGAAGTAGCCTCACTTCAGCCGCAAAATCTTCAGGGTGAGAAATCGCGCGATTATCAAGCCGACGCAACTGGGCTTCTGTATAGCCGATGAGTTCACAGAAGGCTGGGTTGGCATACGTAATGCCACTATCCAACCCAAGCTGAAGAATGCCGATCGGCGCTTGGTGCAGGAGGGATTCGGGTGGAGTTGTCTGATGTGGCACAGACGGCATTATGTGAAGAGAATTGAACGTTGCAGTCGATCGCGCAGAACTAAGCGTCAGCGCAAAGCCGGATGAAGTTCAAACAGAACCACCGCAATGTCACTCTTGCTAGTGTTCCCCTCAGCGAGATTGCAGTGTGAATGCGATGTAAAGTTTTATCGCCCTTCACAAACTGGGGCAGTAGGGTGGGCAGATACAGCAGTTTGGATACAGAGCATTGGGTGTGCTTCCTGTAAGCGTACATCATAAGATCGTCGCCTTTGTCCTTAAAATAAGGACTGACACGGTAGAAGACGGTTCCCTCTTCTATCCTTTCACGATCTTGTCCTTTTAGCATGCCCCTAAATAGCACCAGTTCTTAAGCCAAGATGCAGGCGATCGGAAACATCACATATTCCAGAAAAAATAGCTTCCAGATGAATTGGTAGTGGCGACTAATAGCTGCTTGCGTTGTGAGGTCAACGCGAATGCTGCGAAACCACAGCACCCCCAAAGCGATGAGATGAGTCACCATCAAAAACAACGCATTGGTGCCAGGAAGCCCAAACAAACTCACGAGCACCATGCCTGCATAGCAACTGGTAATCACCCACAACGCCAGGTAAAACACAGTTTTTTGACCCAAGCGGAGTGTAAATGTAGTGATGTTGTACTGGCGATCGCCCTCTAGATCTGGAATATCCTTGAAAATGGCGATCGCAAAGGTGAAAACTAGCACAAAGAGGGTGAGTGCCCAAACGGTTGGCGGAATTACCAGTCTGCTCTGAAAATGCAGAAAAAGCCCTAGATTGACAATTACGCCTCGTACCGTGAAGACGCACAGCGAGGCCCAAACTGGAAAGCGCTTAAGCCGCAACGGTGGCAAAGAGTATGCCGTTCCGATCAGCAAGCTCACCCCAACGGTTGCCAGCAAAAAGGGGCTTTGCACAAAGGCCAGTAAGAGCGCCAGCATACCTGCGATCGCGACTATTACGATACCTTGCCTTGGCGAAAATTCTCCTGATGCCAGGGGTAGGTGGGGTTTGTTAATGCGATCGATCTCAATATCTTCAAGCTGATTTAGCCCGACAATGTAAACGTTGCCGCAGAGGCAGGCGAGAAGCGGCGGGAAGATTGCTGCGATGGCATTTGCGATCGACCACTGCCCGCTGCCTGTTGTGGCGATCGCATACAGCCCCAACACACTCAAACTGGTGCCGATAATGGTGTGTGGACGAGCAAACTTCCAGAATGCATAGAGTCCCGGAGCATAGCGTTGAACGATTCCCGCTTTCTCCAACTGAGGCGAGGAAAGAGGGGACTTTGAGACAATCCGACTCATGGGTACCTTTGAAAACAAGAGACTCTAAACTCTGGACTTTAGACGGTTCCCGACTTAAAGTCTAGTCGCCTGAGACTGGCTATATTGGTGTCAGCCAACGACATGTGTTGCTTGAGATCTGCTTTGACGAGAATCGCAATGGCAAGCGTTCGACTTCAGCGATCGCTGAAGTTTGTAAGATAAAGCTGTAGAGATTGTGTGGTGTAGACTGAAGAGCTGCCGCAATTTTCAAGGTAACGTTCAAAGCAATTGCTGGCGAGACTTTGAGCCTTTCTTGTTTTTAAACCAAGCCCAGTAAACAATGCGTGTGTTAGACAAATCCTTGCCGCTACTTCTGCCTGAGCAAACTGCAAAGGTCATCATTTTTGACTTTGATGGCACGATCGCCGATTCCTTCAACGCTGTTTTCAACATTAGCAACCGTTTAGCCGATGAATTCGGCTATCCGCACACAGCTTTAGAAGATGTTCACAAGCTCAAGAGCTTAAGTTCTAGAGAGATTTTGCGGCGATCGAACGTTCCCTTCTTTAAGCTGCCGTTTTTGCTCCGGCGGCTGCGCATCGAGCTAAATCGAGAAATTGCGGGACTGCAACCGATTCCTGGCATCATAGACGCACTTTTAGAACTTAAACATCAGGGCCATCATTTAGGCATTGTGACATCGAACTCTCGACAAAATGTCATCGCTTTTCTCAAAGCTCAAGCGATGGATGAATTATTTGATTTCATTGATTCTGGCTTAACCCTATTTGGTAAGGGCCGCATTATTCAACAAATTTTGCGCCAAAACCGCATCGATCCAGCCACCGCCATCTACGTAGGTGATGAAACTAGAGATGTAGAAGCCGCCCGTAAAATTGGCATTAAAGTCATTTCAGTGTGTTGGGGCTTCAACTCGTGTGAGGTTTTGGCGGCACAAAAACCAGATGCTCTGATTCTCGAACCCGCTGAGCTTACAAACGCTACCAGGCTCTAGTACGGTTGTCAGACTTCGTTTTGCTCAACATTAATCTCTGAAGCAACAGTTGTTTCAGTAGGACTTACGCAGTCGCCCCCTAAATCCCCCAATTCTGGGGGACTTTGAGTTCTTGCTCCCCAAGTTGGGGGCTGAGGCAGGGTGGTTTCATACAAGCAAAAGGAAATGAGGATGGACTGAGATGTAATTCAAACGGATTCAGTCCATGACCCTCATAGCCCAATTAAAACAAATTCCCGACGTTCGCCACATTCGGGGA
>JAESFU010000757.1_pt1 | contig 11848 bp, 9 predicted proteins | sample 9269461 | NCBI WGS metagenome assembly JAESFU01 (sample SAMN14502556, study PRJNA617107) | algae metagenome | isolation source: Stenomitos rutilans HA7619-LM2 and co-occurring heterotrophs from cave walls | place: USA: Waikapalae cave, Hawaii | collected 2009-07-28
CCATCGGAGAATCGCTGATCGCGTACGCAACTGAATAATCGGGACCTGTCCAACCGCCTTCGGACCACATAAAGTAATACTTATTGTTCCGGATGAACATAAAGGGACCTTCCACATATCCTTCCGGCGTCACTTCCTTAAAGATGGTACCATCGGCAAACGGGACAAAGCCCGTAAAATCGTCTTTCAGGCGTACCATGTTGCAATGCTTCCAGCCGCCGTAAAACATGTAATAGCTGCCGTCCTTGTCCTGAAACACAAACTGGTCGATCGGTTGTGCACCGTTGTGGAATTTATCGATCAGCGGTTTTCCCAGGTAATCCCTGAACGGACCCTGCGGCTTATCTGCCACAGCCACGCCGATACCGCCGTATTCCTGATCGTTCTGTATATCGTTGGCGCCAAAGAAGAGGTAGAATTTCTTCTCCTTCTCTACGATAGCGGGTGCCCATACGGCGCGTTTCGCCCATTTCACGTCAACGGTGTCCAATACGCGCTCGTGCTTTGTCCAATGCACCAGGTCGGGCGAAGAGAATGCATCGAAGCGCACCTGTTTTTCATAGCGCGCGGAGAAGGTGGGATAAATCCAGTAATGCTTGCCAATAATAATTGCTTCCGGATCGGCATACCAGCCGGGGAATACGGGATTGCCGGAAGGCTTATCTTTCTGTTGTGCCTGTGCAACAAGCGACAGGGCTGTGATGAAGAGGATCAAATATTTTTTCATACGATGTAAATCTGTTTGCTATGAAAAGCGAAGATATTATTTGCCGCGCAGTATGCAAACACGAAAATCTGCGGGCACTTTCCTATCTTCGTCTGGAGTAACACAACCCTGCTATGAAAACCTGCATCACGATCGTCACTTGGCTATTGGCAACACTTTCGGCATTCGCACAAACCGCCAATCCGCGCTACAACAAAACACTCGCCGATTCGCTGAAAGCTGATGAGTACGGTATGAAGATGTATGTGCTGGTCATCCTAAAAACGGGCTCCAACAAAACTGCCGACAAAGCCAAACAGGACAATCTGTTCCAGGGACACATGGCAAACATCGGCAAGCTGGCCAAAGAAGGTAAACTGGTTGTCGCCGGTCCGTTAAAGAAAAATGACAAAGAATACCGCGGCATTTTCATTCTGAATGCAGCTTCCCTCGACGAGGCAAAAACATTGCTGGACACCGATCCTGCCATCCGCGAAAAACTCCTGGACGCAGAACTCTATCAATGGTATGGATCAGCAGCCCTGCCGTTGTATCTCCAGTACCACGATGTTGTCGGTAAATCAACTTTCTGATTTCATCCGGCGATGCGTTGTTATACGGTCCTCCGGGTGCCTTGCATTCATGCGCTCATTCATCTACTTTCGTAATCAAACCAGCGCGCCATCATGACCACAGAAATATTTCTTCGCTACATACATTTCATCAGCATCTTCGCCATTGTCGGCTCGCTTGTTTCAGAGCACCTGTTGCTGAAAAAAGAGTTAACACGGGCAGAGATCAGCCGCATTGCGCGCGTGGATTCTGTGTACGGCATTGCTGCCACAACGCTACTCATTGCAGGACTCACACTCTGGCTGGGCAGCTTCGGCAAACCGGCCGTTTATTATACCAAGAACTGGATCTTCCACACCAAGATAACCTGCTTCGCCATCGTCGGACTGCTGTCCATTTACCCGACAGTCTTCTTCATTAAAAATCGCAAGGGCAATCCCGGTGAAGTTGTCATCGTGCCCCAGTCCATTTTCTGGATGTTACGATTTGAGCTGCTGCTGCTATTCGTCATTCCCCTGCTCGCCGGACTTATGGCACATGGCATCGGATTCTTCGGTTGATCCACCCGAGCCAAGACAATCACCACATTCGTCAGCGTACTCACGAGGTTTAATTCCGCTCAATAATCTATCTTCATTCCGGTAAGTATGCGCGATGCTCCGCATCGGAACCGTTATTTGCGCGCGTAAAAAATCCTTCAGACACCATGTAGTTTTTTACAGGTATCGGTTACTAATAGTATATGAAATCAACAGTATTGCAGCATGGCCGATAGTATAGATGCCGGCTTTGTACGGCTGGTCAATGAAAACCTGGGAATAGCACACAAGGTGTGTCGCCTGTATTATAGCGATGCGGCCGATCGGGAAGATGCGTTGCAGGAAATGCTGTACCAGCTCTGGAAGTCCTATTCGCGGTTCAACGGGCAGTCAAAGTTCTCCACCTGGATGTATAGCGTTTGTCTCAACACAGCCCTTACGCAACGTCGCAAAAAAGGAATTATTCAAAACGAGTCGCTCTCGCTGCGGCATCTTGAAATTGCCGAACAGGACAGCGACCCGCGCGAGGTAAACAATGCATTGCTGCTGGATGCGATCGCGCAACTATCGCCTGTAAACAAAGCGATTGTCATGTTATACCTGGAGGAGATGTCCTATGAAGACATTGCGGCCATCACGGGCATCACGCGGACAAACGTAAGCGTACGACTTGTACGCATCAAAAAAGAACTGGAAACACATTTGAAAAAGCAATTGTAAAAAAATTATGGAAACGCTTGATGAATTGAAGAATCAATGGAACGCGTCCTTCAACGCACCGAAGCCGTACGATGAGCCGGCTATGGCCGGCATTGTTCGCACGCGTGCAAAAAAACATATCGGCATGGCTGTCCAATACTTCTGGGCTTCGTTTGTACTGCAAATTATCGTGTACGCCTGTCTCTCGCATGTGGCGGTCCGCTACTGGAGCCATGCTGCACTGGCCGGGCCGGCTGTCCTGGGCATTGTATTGTCCATACCATTCACGTGGGTACTGCTGCACAAATTCCGGCAACTGGCTTTTATGAAAGCTGCAGGCAACGATATGGCATCCATTCATCAGTCTGTATCAAAGCAGCGCGATCTGTTGCAAAGCTTCTTTACGTTCAAGAACCGGTATGAATTGTTTTTCATTCCGCTGGCTTCCGCCATTGGCGTGTGGCTTGTATTCGAGCTGTATGTCCCCGGTGGTATCGGAGCGTATTTGTCTTCCGCATTCACCACGTTTGGTGTTACGCTGGTCATCTGCTTCCTGGCTATTCACAACGAGAACAAAAAGAATTTCCGCGAGCCACTACGGCAACTGGACGAGATTCTAAACGAATACCGCCGCTGAGAACGACTGGTCGCCTGCACAGCCCGCCGCATGCGACCGGCCCGCATTACCTGGCACTTTCCCGCCCGGACACTCGTTAAAAAAAATGCAATGCCGTATATTGCATTGTTTAACTGGTCATGATCCGAAGCTACCTATCACTCGCCCTGCGATACATGATCCGGCACAAGGGATTTTCCTTTATCAACATTGCCGGCCTTACGACCGGCATCGCGTGCAGCCTGCTCATTCTTCTGTATATTCAAGACGAGCTGCAATACGATACCTTTCATCCCGATGCACAGCATATTTACCGCGTCGGCTTTCACGGTGTCCTGCAGGACAAAAAAATTCACTCCGCCTATTCCGCCGCGCCGCTGGCGCACACATTGCAACGCGAAACACCCGCGGTCGATGCCGCCGTTCGCATCACCAGCTGGTCCACGTTTCCCATGCGGCATAAAGACCGTGCTTTTACCGAACCCAACCTGCTCATCGCCGACTCCAACTTTTTTCATTTCTTTCACTTCACCCTTCTCGCAGGCCACCCGGACAGTGTCCTTAACGGCACACACAAAGTCGTCATTACCGAATCGGCCGCCGTACGTTATTTTGATTACAAAGGTCCCGGCGACACATCCCCCATCGGCAAAACCATGGTGCTCGCCCAGGGTTACGAAGCACAAGTCTCCGGCATCGCCGCAGATCCCCCGCGTAACAGTCATTTCCATTTTACATTCATCCTGTCCATGGATTCGTGGGACGAAGTGGACAATAACGACTGGGTTACCAGCCGCACCATTACGTATTTCAAACTGAAGCCCGGCACGCCCGTCAGCACCATCGAACAAAAACTGGCTACCTACGTGGGCCGCTATATCAACCCCGAGCTCGAACGCCTCAAACGCTCCAACGTCGATCAGTTTAAAATTCAGGGTAACAACCTGGGCTTTTTCATTCAGCCGCTTACACATATCCATCTGTACTCGTCGCTGGATGATGAGATCGAGGCCAACAGCCGCATACAGTACATCTACCTGTTCAGCACCATTGCGGCATTTATTACACTGCTCGCCTGCATCAACTATATGAACCTGTCCACGGCGCGCTCGGCCAGCCGCGCCAAAGAAGTGGGCGTTCGCAAAACCGTGGGCGCCCCTGCCTCGCGGCTTATCGCGCAGTTTCTCCTTGAGTCATTTTTCTTTGTCATCATTGCCGTGGCGTGCGCGCTCTTCATCGTGCTTGTCATGATCACGCCGTTCAACATCCTGGCCAACAAACAACTTGGTCTGCAATCGCTGCTGTCGCCGGCGTTTCTCATCGGGTTGCCCGTGTTTGTCCTTATCGTGGGGCTGCTGGCGGGCAGCTATCCTTCCTTCTACCTCACTACCTTTTCGCCGGTGGAAGTTATGCGCGGCCGCATCCGTTCGCGCATGCGTCGCTACAGCATCCGTAATGTCCTTGTTGTGTTCCAGTTCTTTATATCGTCCGGTCTTATCGTCGCTACCCTGGTTGTGTCCCAACAGCTGCGTTACATGCAGCAGGCAAGTTTGGGATTCGATAAACATCATGTCGTAAACCTGCTGCACACCGCCAACCTGCGCGAGCATGGGCACGCCTTCAAAAAAGAACTACTGCAGCATCCGCAGATTGTGGCCGCCAGCTATTGCAATCGCCTGCCGCCTAACATCGACTGGCAATTTGTGTTCAGTACCACGCATCCTGCCAAAGATTATCTGCTCAATGTATATGAAATGGACTACGATCATCTACAGGCCATGAAGTACAAAATGGTAACGGGTCGTTTCTTCTCTCCCGATTGTCCGTCCGATTCCACCGCCGTGATTCTCAACCAGCGCGCAGCCACCAGGCTCGGCCTAACATCGCTCGCCAACCAGACTCTATGGAGCGTATACGGTGGCAACGAGCGCGCCATCGAACATGAAGTGATCGGCATCATGCAGGACTTCAACTTTCAGTCGCTCCGCGATTCCATCCAGCCTATGGCCATTGTCCTGGGCAAGCAACCCAACTGGGAGATGGCCATTCGCATCCATCCCGAAGATCAGGACAACACCCTGGAGCTCATCCGCAGCCTGTGGAAAAAACACTCGCCGCAGGCGCCGTTCGAGTACACATTCCTCGATCAGAATTTTATGAACAAGCAGCAAACCGAAAAGCGTGTAGGACAGATCGTCGGACTCTTTACCATCCTTGCCATCCTCATCGCCTGCCTGGGTCTCTTCGGACTCGCCAACTTTACCGCCGAGCAGCGCATCAAGGAAATCGGCATCCGCAAAGTTCTCGGCGCCACACCGCAGGGCATCATCGGTTTACTCAACAAAGACTTTCTCCGGCTTGTGCTCATCGCCAATGTGCTGGCGTGGCCGGTGTCCTGGTGGCTCATGCACATCTGGCTCAACCAGTTTGCGTATCACATCCGGCCTGCATTCTGGGTATTTGTGGTGGCCACCGTCTCCACATTTCTCATTGCCCTCGTCTCCGTCAGCTACCGGGCATGGAAGGCGTCACAGGGTAATCCCGTCAACTCCCTGCGGGCTGAATAATCTTTTTTTGAAGGCACATAGGGGTAGTACCAATATGGGTTGTCTGAAAGAAAACACAATCCCATTTGAGTTATGAAAATATATAAAGCCACCTCACTCCTGTTTGCCGTGCTGGTCATGGTTAGCACATTGGCCACAGCACAGGAAGAAATCTCGCAAAGCCTGCGTCCGTTCAACAGAATCATTGCCTCGCCCAGAGTCAACGTCATTTTGCAGGAAGGCACACAGGAGAGCATCCGTCTCGTATACAATCGAATCGACTCCGAGAAAATCAACGTCGAAGTACGAAACAAAACATTGCGCCTCTTCCTGGACGACGCCAAGGTATTGGACAAGCTTACGCGTTCGGGCCGGCATCACTACAGGAAAAGCGTATATGAAAATGTTTCCGTCACGGCATATATTACATACAAGGAACTGAAGCATCTGGAAATTCGCGGGGCACAGGAGCTAACCTGCCAATCGCCGCTTAACGCGCGCAAATTCACCCTCAAGGCCTATGGCGAAAATGAAATCAATCTCGCAGCGCTGAACACCGAATACCTCAAAACAAGTTTGTACGGCGAAAATGAATTGAAGATAAAAGGCGGCGTGGCCGAGTACCAGAAGTATCGTCTGTTTGGCGAAAACAAGATCGACACGCAAGCACTCAAAAGCTTTAACACCACCACCAACATTTACGGAGAAAGCAAAATCAAACTCTCCACACAAGACGAACTGCGCATAAATTCCTTTGGAGAAGCAAAAATATATTATACCGGCAACGCTGAAGTCAGCAAAGGTCTCGTGTTCGGTCGCACGTCGGTAACACACAATCAGTAATCATCAATCCCGGAGATGAAAAGACTTTCCGTCATCATCTCCGACAGAGCATAAAAGTCTTGAGTTAAATGCAGTAAACCAGTTAGAATCGTGTCAGATTGATTTCACTGCATTTGCTCAAGACTTTTATTTGTATCAACAGCAAGACAACAGCATTCGGCTATGTCCCGCAGAGTCTCAGGGTGCCTCCCGCGTGCCTCGGGCCGGGCTATCCGCTGCAAGTCCGCCGGCGCGCAAGCCCGCACACTTCGTGCTTTTCGCTGCTATCCCTGGCACGTGCTCTGTGCCGTACGCATGTCCTCTCGAACTATGGTTTTACCGTTACCTTACCCGATGCGCCTAAAGCCTTTTTCGCTTCTGCCGGCAACGTCCAGTGCTGATCAAAATATCCCTCCGCTACCACATTCGCGGTCGACTCGCGGAATAAAATAAAGTCCTTGAAATTATTCAGGCCCATCAGCGCCGGCGGCAGAAAGGGTCCGGCCTGTGCGCCCGTCCACCAGCTCAGTCCCGAGTTCACAGCCACGTAGTGTCCATCAATCGGAAACACATAGAACAATCCATATTCGTTCACAGATGCATTCAGATGTATCGGCAACCTATCCTTGTACTTGTCGATCAGCAGATTGGTCTCCTGTGTGCCAAGCAGCACCAGGTTGCAGCTTTCAAAATCGCTGGGTCGCACATCCTTGTCGGCCACCACACGCGGAAACACCATGATGCGTCCCAGAAAGGCGTTGCGATACATTGCCCAGTTGGCAGCCTGCCCGGCAATGTCCATCCGCAGCCGCAACTCCGCCTCCGACGGATTGCCTTTGGTTCCATATACATAGATGTGCCGGCTCGCAAAGGCGTCACTCAGCGGTCCTTCCAGTCCTGCTTTTTTAACAGTCGTACCCGGCGTATACTGGCCGGCTGTCCACTTGCCTTGCTGCTGCACAAACGACAATTCGCCCGCCGCAGTCTTTACTTTTTTTCCGTTCAGCGTCAGTTGCAGCGGCTGTCCCGCATTGTATTTCGGATGTCCCGTCAGCTGCAAGGTGAACGCGCCCAGGTTTGTAGCCGTAATGTCCAATTGATTGGGCCCTGTAAATTTTGCATCCATGGTAGCCAACACGCCCGGCGTCAGCTGATCGAACCTCACCCAGTACGAACTGTTGTACTTGTAATTCCGGGAATTGAATAGCAACCGGTCGGGGAACCTGTTGCGTTTGAATTTACTGAACCAGTCGAACACGACGCCATCCTTATAAGCATCCTCCCAGCTGTTGTGCTGCACACCCGGATACTCCGCGTATGAGACATTGGCGCCCAGCTCTTTCAGTTTCTTTGTCCAATCGCGCGATATGGACACCGGCACCACCGGGTCCTGATCGCCGTGGTGAAAAAACATCGGTGTGTTGAGCACATTGCCAATAAGATCAACTGTACCCGGCGGCGGCGCGGGACACACAGAGTATATCGCCGCCCAAATATCGGGACGTGTCAATCCGATCCACAGCGATCCGCCGCCGCCCATGGACAAGCCCGTCAGATACGTGCGGTCCTCGTCAATGGGGAAACGTTTCTTCACGTCTTCCAGCACACTGTATACGTCGTGCTCGGCAATACCCTGGTAGCCCATGGTGCCACGCGCATAGGGCGACGCTACAATGTAGTCCACATCTTTCCATGCCGGAAAGTAACGGGTCGCCTCCACATCGGTCTCACCGTTTGCATTGCTCTTGCCGAACACGCGTCGCAGCGACAGCCGGTGATTGGAGCCTGCACCATGCAGCATAATGACGAGCGGATATTTTTTGGTCTCATCAAAATTTTTGGGCAGGTATAAACCGTAAGGCTGCTCCGTATCGTCTACGGTCGAAAAGAATGTAAGCACCTGCGGACCTGCCGGAAGTTTCTGTGCCTGCACGGCAAATGAAGTAGCCAGTAGCATCAGTACAAGAAGTTTTGTTTTTTGCATCACTAAAAAAGAATGTTTGGTTGATTGTGAATGTTACGCATTTATAAGACCTTATTCAACACTTTTTATTCAGCGCATGTAAGGCCGGGTTGATGCGTGTACGAGGTGGCTCCTATGGAGCCGGACTTCCACGCTATTCCGAAACGGTATAGACAGGAAACACCTTCAGAATTATGATTCGCTTTCCAACAATATTCTGCTTGTCCTATTTCAACTGATACAGACAAGCTCTGTCCTAAGTCTGCTCCGGAGGAACACCCGTCTATAGAGCCAGAACAATCTGTTTCGGCCGCAGCATAGAAATCACTTTAGAATCGTAAATCGAAATCCGCCGCGGAACGGATTGATGGCTTCCTTTTATAATGCGGATTCTATCTAAAAAAACAGAATACGTTCAAAAAAGTGAAGCCCGGCCTTGTACGCCTGGGCTTCACCAAACCTAGAAACTACCCCCTTGCAACGCACGTGCATCGCGAAGTTCTTTATGTAACTGCTCGCCTGCCGGCAACCTCGTTAATAGCTCAAACCGTGTCCAAACTTGTAGAGCGGATCTTTGGAGTCGTATGGCACATCGGGCAATTGCTTGCGAACAGCGTCCATCGAAGACGGCAACTCAAAAGGCAGCTTGCCGCCTGGCTTTGACTTCCCAAACACTACATCGAGTACCGCGGCATCACTGGCGCCATAGTCGGCCAGAAGCCCTTTTGCCAGATGGCTGATCTCGGGAATTACGGCTGGCCTGTCCAGGTAGATGTCCACTACAGTCGGGACAGTCTTCAGCAAGGTGAGAATGCTGTCGAGCTGTACTTTTTTAAAATCCAGGTCACCATGGTGAAATCCCCTGGCAAACATATTCTTTGTATCCACAGGATACCACGGCGTATTCAAACGGACGATGGCGATGTCTGCCTTGGCAGGGGCTGTTACAACCTCACCGTATTGCGCTGCGACCTGTGGGTTGATATTCTTTACATAGATCTTCAGTTTACCGGTCGTCAGCGGAAGAATGCTCTTCCTGTCCTTCGTCTCATCATTCTTCAACAGCGTAATTGCGCGGCGCTGTGCGTCTTCGCCGGCCTTCCTGAATTCTTCCTTTCCTACCGTGCTGGTGGCGTTGGTTACGTTCACATACGGGTTTTCGAAAAGTCCCAATAAGAATTTCTGGCGCAGTAATCGTTTCACCGATTGGTTGAGCCTGTCCTCATTGATCTTGCCGGCCTTTGCCAGGTTTATTACATGCTGCACGCAATCCTCGCCGCCAAACTGATCCACGCCGGCGGTCAGTGCTTTCAGTACGCGATCCTCTTCCGACAAATTCTCTACGCCCCACGCGCGGGCGGGCCATACAACATCGCCCATCTTCGTATCGGTAATCAGTCCCCAGTCCGTACATACTACGCCATCATACTTATACTTGTCGCGCAGCAGTCCGGTAATGATGTCCTTATTGAAACTGAACGCTACATTCTCACTGGTCTGATCGGTAGGAATTCCGTAGTACGGCATGATGGCGGCCGTATGTGCTTCGAACGCGGCTTCGAAGGGAATGAGGTGATAGTTGAAATTCTTGCCGGGGTAAATCTGTCCCTGCTGAAATTCGAAGTGCGGATCGAGTCCATCCTTCTGCGGTCCGCCGCCGGAGAAGTGCTTGGTCATGCAGGCCACGCTGTTTGAGTCCAGCGTTCCACCCTGGAAGCCTGCGATATATGCTTTCACCAGTTTTGCAGAAAGGTGCGCATCTTCGCCGAATGTCCCGCTGATGCGTGCCCAGCGCGGCTCGGTGGCCAGGTCTGCCATGGGATGGAGCGCTTCACGGATTCCAACCGACACATATTCCTGTCGCGCGATGTCCGCATGTTGTTTCATGAGCGTTTCATCGCCGATGGCGGCAAAGCCAAGAGGCTCCGGCCATTGCGAAAAAGCGTTGGCCGTTACTGAAAATATATTGTTGCTGAAGGCATTGCGCGGATCGGAGGCCACGGTTACCGGAATGCCCAATCGTGTTTTCTCTTCGGCAAATTTCTGCACATTGTTGTACCAGGTGGCGAGTGCCTGCGTACCCGGCACGGCCCATATATTGAGGTGCGTCATGTGCTTTTCGGTGATCAGCTTCGGCGCCGTCGGGGCAAAGGCAAACATGCCGGTGCCGGGTTTCTCGTCCAGCGAGCCATCATCGTTTATGCGCACACCGTTAATGAACAGCATGCCTGCTTTTTCTTCGAGATTCATCTGCTGCACGAGATCGTCCACGCGTTTATCGATCGGCTCGCGGGCGTCTTCATAAATATCGCGCTTGCCGTTTTTATTCAGATCGCGGTACGGCGTATGGTCAGAACATGAAACGGCTGTGGCCAGCACCATCGCCGCTGCCACATACGTCCGGGTAATTTTGGTCATAGTTCAATGCGTTTTGTATACACAATGATACTGAAAGCAGAATGTGTTACCAATACACAATGAAATAAATATCACGTACGGCATGCATGCCGTGCTGGTAATATCCCTACAATCGCGATATTTGGCGTTTATGAATTCGGAAAAGCAGTTACAGGATTTTTTTCTGAAAGGAGAACAGACGTATGTGCCCCGCGTTTCGGTAGACTGCGTGATCTTCGGTTTTCACAGCGACCAGTTAAAAGTGTTGCTGCTGCGCTGGAAAGAAGGGCGCCTGTGTTTGCCCGGCGGTTTTGTCAAATGGCAGGAGTCTGTAGACGACTCGGCTGTGCGTACGCTGAAAGAGCGAACCGGCCTTGAAAACATTTATCTCCAGCAATTCCATACGTTCGGTGCGCCCGATCGCGAGAAGGGCAAAAAGCTCATCGGCATACCCGACACGAAAAAATCATGGATGCGCGAGCGGTTTATTTCCGTAGGATATTATGCGCTGGTGGAGTTCTCCAAAGTAAATCCGCAGCCGGACTGGCTCAGCGACGAATGCCGCTGGTGCGACATACACGAAGTGCCGCGCCTCATTTACGACCACAACGAGATGGTAAAAAAAGCACTGGAGAAACTGCGGCTCAGCCTCAACGATTACCCGGCAGGCTACAACCTGCTGCCCGAGCGCTTCACGATGCCGGAGTTGCAAAGACTTTACGAGACCATCCTCGACAAACCACTCGATCGCCGGAACTTCCAGAAAAAGATGCTTGCCATCGGCATACTCGAACGACTGAAAGAACGCAAGACCGGCGGCGCGCACAAGGCACCATTCCTCTATCGCTTCGATAAAAAGAAATACGAGCGCGCCATGAAGTCAGGACTGAAGTTCGGTTTTTAAAACACATCCATTTTGTAGAGCATCGTGCCCACGGCAGTTCAATCGCAACGGTGTAGCCGGCGGTATCTTTTTTTAGTCTTGTC
>JAESFU010000758.1_pt1 | contig 11833 bp, 9 predicted proteins | sample 9269461 | NCBI WGS metagenome assembly JAESFU01 (sample SAMN14502556, study PRJNA617107) | algae metagenome | isolation source: Stenomitos rutilans HA7619-LM2 and co-occurring heterotrophs from cave walls | place: USA: Waikapalae cave, Hawaii | collected 2009-07-28
ATCATCAAGCAGACCGGCGGCTTCATCTTCTGCACGAGCAAGATGGGGAAGGGGACGACGTTCAGCATCTTCCTGCCGCGTCATCGTCCGAACCCGGCGGCCGAAACAGGGCCGCGCGAAGACAAGGAAGAGAGGAAGGAAGCCCGCCGCGCCGACCTGACGGGCAAGGGCACCATCCTGCTCGTCGAAGACGAAGACGCGGTTCGCGCGTTTGCCTCCCGCGCGCTGGCGTCGCGCGGCTACACGGTGCTGGAAGCCGATTCCGGGGCTCGCGCCCTGGAGATCTTCGGCGAGCATGAGGGCGGGATCGATCTCGTCATTTCCGACGTCGTCATGCCGGAAATGGATGGGCCTACGCTATTGAAGGAGTTGCGCAAACGCGGTGTCACGACCAAGATCATCTTCATCTCGGGCTATGCCGAGGATGCCTTCCAGAAGAACCTGGAAGGCGAAGACGATTTTGCTTTCCTGCCCAAGCCATTCTCACTGAAGCAACTGGCGGAAGCGGTGAAGGATGTCATGGGAGGTTAGCCGATGCCGCAATTGCTCGCCGAGCTTGAAGCCGAGCTCGCGCAAGGAACGGTCACGGCGCGTGGCCTCGTGGAGGAATCCCTAGCGCGGATCGGCGATCCCAAAGGCGAAGGCAAGATCGCCTTCCTCAAAGTCTATGCCGACCGCGCCCGGCATCTCGCCGATCATTATGACGGCGCGCGCAAGGCCGGGCATCCTCTACCGCGATTTGCCGGCATCCCATTCTCGGTCAAGGACCTGTTCGACGAGACAGGCGAGGTGACGCGTGCCGGATCGCGGCTTCTCGCCAAGGCGCCGCCGGCCAAGCGAGACGCTCCCGCGATTGCGCGATTGAAGAGCGCCGGATTCATCGCCATCGGTCGCACCAACATGACGGAGTTTGCCTATTCCGGCGTCGGCCTCAATCCGCATTATGGAACGCCACGCTCACCCTGGGACCGCAAGACGGGACGCATTCCGGGTGGTTCGTCATCGGGAGCAGCAGTCTCCGTCGCCGACGGCATGGTGTCCCTGGCGATCGGCTCGGATACGGGGGGATCGTGCCGGATCCCAGCCGCCTATAACGGGATCGTCGGTTATAAGCCGAGCACCGGACGCGTCCCGCTCACCGGCGCCTATCCCCTGTCTGCGAGTTTCGATTCGATCGGGCCAATGGCCAACAGCGTTACTTGCTGCGCGATTGCGGATGCGATCATGGCAGGGATGGAGGCGGAAGTTCCGGATGCCATTCCGATGGATCGGATTCATCTTGCCATTCCGCGATCCCACCTTATCGAAGGTCTCGAACCGGAGGTCGCGAATGATTTTGCCCGAGCGGTGGCGGCCCTGCGCAGCGCGGGTATGCGGATCGACGAGATCGACTATTCGGAGTTGCGCGATATCCCGGCAATCAATTCCAAGGGCGGCATCGTCGTTGCCGAGGCGCTCGCGCAACATCGCAAGCAACTCGAGGAAGCGGCCGATGTCTATGATCCGCGCGTGTCGCGCCGCATTCTCGCCGGAGGCCAGATCAGCGCGGCCGACCTCATCGACATCATGGCGGCCAGGCGGAAGCTTATCGCTGACAACGCCAAGCTCATGGCGAGCTTCGATGCGCTCGTTGTGCCGACGACACCCAATGTGCCGCCGCCGATCTCGGCTCTCGATCGCGATGAAGACTACATGCGCCTCAACGGCATGAGCCTGCGCAACACCGCGATCGGCAATTTCCTCGACCAGTGTTCGATCTCGTTGCCGATGCAGGCGGCGGGCGAGCCGCCGACAGGCCTCATGCTGATGGCGCCGCATGGCCGCGACCAGCACATGTTTGCGCTCGCACGGGCAGCCGAGATCGCACTCGCCGGCATCACCCGCCGCTGATCTTTCCGAAGCTTCTGTCGAAGAAGGCAAGCCAGTTGCCGCCCATCACCTTGGCGACGTCGCCGTTCGTGAAGCCCGCCTTGGCGAGACCGGCAGCGATATTGGCGTGATCGCGGTTGTCCTTGAACCAGGAGGGCTGCGGCGGGAAACCGGGGCGATCTTTCGAGCCTTCGCCGAAATCGATTTCCTTGGTCCAGCGCCCGGTGCGCATCCATTTGACGACCGAATCCGGCTGGTCCTGGCAAAGATCGGAGCCGATGCCGAGATGATCGACTCCGATCAGTTCGGCAGTCTGCGCCGCCATGGTGCAAAAATCTTCCAGAGTGCATTCGGAACCGCCGCGCAAATGGTGCGGATAGAGCGACAGACCGAGCATGCCGCCGCCGGCGGCGAGTTCCTTCAAGACGGTGTCCGACTTGTTGCGCAGTGCCGGGTGCCAGGATTTGGGGTTGGCATGGGTGACGGCGATGGGGCGCTCGGACGCGGCAATCGCTTCCAGCGTCGAGCGTTCGCCCGAATGCGACATGTCGATCACCAGGCCGACGCGATTCATATCGCGGATCACCTGACGACCCATGCGCGTGAGACCGCCGTCTTCGGCCTCGTAACAGCCGGTGCAGAGCAATGATTGGTTGTTGTAGCTCAATTGCATGAAGCGCAGGCCGAGCGTGTGAGCGATCTCGACGAGCCCGATATCGTCTTCGATCACCGAGCAGTTCTGGGCTCCGAAGAAGATGGCACAGCGTTTCTCCGATTGCGCGCGGCGGACATCCTCTCCCGTGCGGCCCGGAAAGATGAGATCGGGGTAACGCTCGAACCAGCGGTTCCAGCGTTCGATGTTGAGCACCGTTTCGCGGAAGCTCTCGTGATAGCAGATGGTCACGTGGAGTGCGGAGAGGCCGCCCTTGGCGATCTCGCGAAAGATCTTTTCCGACCAGTTGCAGTATTGAAGGGCGTCGATGAGGGGAGGAGGCGCAGTCATGGCGCGACAAGACCGCTTTGACGCCTAGGCGTCAAGGTCGGGAGCGGCATGGCGCGCAATGGACTTGGCAAGTGCCATTCGCTAAGACGCAACAACGTTTCTACAGGCAACAGGACAGGCTGATCATGCTCGATTTCGCAACGGCGCGCGCCCGGATGGTCGAATCCCAGTTGCGCCCCAACGCTATCACCGATGTCGGCGTGCTGGAGGCGATGGCTTCGGTCGCAAGGGAAGATTTCGTGCCCGCCGACCGCCGCAGCCTCGCCTATATGGACGGCGACGTGCCGGTGGCGGGCGGTCGCTATCTCATGGAGCCGATGGTGTTCGGCCGGTTGCTCCAGCTTGCCGAGATCGTGCCCTCCGACCGCGTTCTCGATATCGGCTGTGCGACGGGCTATGGCGCCGCGGTACTTGCCCGCATCGCGCAAACGGTCGTTGCCATCGATCAGGACAAGCCGCTCGCCGATGAAGCCGCAAAACTGTTGCGCGAGCAGGGGGTCGGCAATGTCACGGTCGAAAACCGTCCGCATGCCGATGGCGATGCGGCGCACGGACCTTACGATGCGATCGTTTTGGAAGGCCGCGTACCGGTCGTTCCGGAGAAGCTCTTCGAGCAGTTGAAAGAGGGCGGGCGGCTGGTCGCCGTCGTCGGCAATGGCGATCTCGCCCGGGCAATGCTCTATCGGCGCAATGGCGCCATCGGTTCCTACGCGGCATTTGATGCTTCCGTGCAACAGTTGCCGGGCATTGTCGCGCCGAAGCCCGGCTTCGTCTTTTAATTGTCTTAGTCCTCCCCAAATCGTAGTCTTCCGGCGGGGCGCGGGAGCTGGCGGAATAATTGCCATGCCGGGTAGAATCGTGCGTCTATGTTTGTAGGCGTTTGGTAAGCAAAGGCCGGGGGAATCTGCGTGATTTCACTCGGCTCGAACAGAGAGGAGTGGCGATGACGCAGCGTGGGCACCTGACCCGGGCCACGATGGCATTGCTGTTCGCCATCCTGCCGTTGACACTTTCCGCAAAAGCTGACGCCGACACGCTTCCCGAGGCCTGGGCCTCGGCTTACGAAACCAATCCGACGTTACGTGCCGCGCGCGCCGGCCAGCGGGCGACGGACGAAGTCGTGCCGCAGGCTCTGTCCGGCTGGCGCCCGCAGGTCAACGTCCAGGGCGAACTTGGCTGGGAGCATCTGCGCACCAAGAACGTGCCGGCCGGCGACGATTTCATCGATTCCGCCGATCAGACCAATCCTGCCTCGATCGCCATCGGACTGTCGCAGCCCTTGTTCCAGGGCTTCAAAACGGTCGAAGGGACCAAGCAGGCGCAGGCGCAGGTTCAGGCCGGCCGGCAGGACCTGCTCGCCACCGAGCAGCAAGTGCTGTTCGACGCGACTCAGGCTTACATGGACGTGTGGCGCAATCGCCGCGTGGTCTCGCTCAGGCAGAAGAACGTCCAGGTTCTCCAGGAGCAGTTGCGCGCCGCGCAGGAACGCTTCGATGTTGGCGAAGTAACACGCACCGACGTCGAACAGGCGCGAGCCCGTCTCGCCTTGTCGCAGGCCACGCTCGCCCAGGCTCGTGCCGATCTCGCCGCCAGCATCGCGACCTATACCAAGGTCATCGGGCAGGCGCCCGGCAGCGTGCAGTACCCCAAGCTCACAAGGCTGCCGAAGCGGCTCGACGAGGCGATCGCGATCGCCAACGAGACCAATCCTAATATCCTTGCCGCGGCTTTCGTCGAGGAATCGGCGGAACATGCGGTGAAGGTGGCGCGCGGCGACCTGTTGCCCAGCCTATCGCTTGAAGCATCGGCTGCCTATGACGTCGACGATCTTTCCGACGACAAGCCGGTCCAGACCGAATTGTTCACGGTGGGTGCGGTGCTCAATGTGCCGCTTTATGAAGCCGGTCTCGTCTATTCGCAGGTCCGGCAGGCCAAGCAGATCGCCAGCCAGCGCCGTATCGAGGTCATCGAAGTGGCGCGCGCGGTGCGCGAAGTGGTGGTGACCGCCTGGAGCGCCCTCGAAGCGGCGCGTCAGAGCATTGTTGCCAACAAGGTGCAGGTTTCCGCCAACGTCCTGGCGCTGGAAGGCGTCAGGCAGGAATATCTCGTCGGTTCGCGCACCACTCTCGACGTGCTCGACGCCGAAGCCGAACTTGTCGAATCGCAAGTCCTGCTTGCCGATTCCGAACGCGACCAGATCCTTGCCGCCTACCAGCTCGTATCCTCGATCGGCCGGTTGACGGCACGCGACCTTGCACTCAACGTTCAGTACTACGATCCGATCGAGAATTACCGCGACGTTCGCGACAAGTGGATCGGCACCGGCGTACAGAAGGTCGAGTAGGCGCGCAAAAGCCTGTCGAAAAGCATCGAACGGGATTGCTTGGCAGTTTGCGCCGCCGCATTCTTTGCGCAATGCTCAAGGACTAGCAGACGAAGTGATTCGGCTTGCTTGGGCGTGAGGCGGTGTAATGGGCAAAGTAGAGCTGGCGGCACAGCCGGAGATGGAAAACATCCTGGCCTCGATCAAGAAAGCCATTCACGAAGAGACGGGCGGCGCCTTGCGGGGTACGATCACGGGGGCTGAGTCGGTGGGTACGGTATTCGGTGGGTCGATGCGAGAAATGCGCGTGAGAGTGGGCGAGGAGCCCTCGGCAGATCATTCAGGGTCCGGAGACTTGTCAGACTTACGCAGCAAGATCACCTCCTCGCTCAGCCAGCACGATCCGGCTGAGCGATATGCCAGCCCATCGCGCGCGGCGGCGCCATCGCGCCCGTCAGGCTTTGCCGGGATCCTGAGCGGCGAGACGCGCCCGCGCGAGCCCCAGCACATGCGCCGCATTGCCGACCCGATCCGGGAAAATGCCCTCAGTCTTCAACAGCGCGGGAGCACGGGATCATTGAGCGAGCAGGATTATCAGCACCCGGCCTCGAGCCGCTACGCACAGCACGGCGATTGGGAGCGGCAGTCGCATGTGCCGCCGCATCAGGACTATCCTGTGCCGGCCGAAACCCAGCCGGCGCCCGCCTTGCCGGAACCGATGATGTCTGGCGATAGCAGCGCCGCCGCCAGCGCCGCCTTCGGGCGCCTTGGCGACACGCTATTGTCGCGGGCGCTCAACGACCGGCCGATCGAGGATCTGACGCGCGAATTGCTCCGCACCATGATCAAGCAGTGGCTCGACGACAATCTGCCGGACATGGTGGAACGCCTGGTGCGCGAGGAGATCGCGCGCGTCGCCCGCCGCGGCGGGCGGTAGGCTCCGTTTCTCGCCCTTCGAGGCCCGCTGCGCGGGCACCTCAGGACGAGGACCCAAACGATCCTCATGGTGAGGTGGCGCCGCAGGCGCCCTTACCCAATCTTTTCCCTCCGCCGCCGAAGGCGGGGAGGGTGGCGCGTAGCGCCGGGTGGGGTCGTCCCGTTTAATCTGTCGTCAGTCGCGTTGGCGGAACCACCCCACCCGTCACGCTGGCGCGTGACACCCTCCCCACGCCGCTTCGCGACGCGGCGAAGGGAGGCGCTGACATATCCGGTTGGAACCCGCCGGGATGACGAAGGCGGTTGAAACCCATCGGGGGGTGGTGTTTAAGGCTGCCGACCCCCACCGGATTGACCTGCCAAAATGCTTGAGAAGACCTATTCGCCCGCCGAGATCGAAACCCGGCTCTATGCCCAGTGGGAAGAGCAGGGCCTGTTCAAATGCGGGCGGCGCCCCGACGCCAAGCCCTTCACCATCGTCATCCCGCCGCCCAACGTGACAGGCTCTCTGCACATGGGCCATGCGCTCAACAACACGATCCAGGACATCCTTGTCCGCTTCGAGCGCATGCGCGGCCGCGACGTTCTCTGGCAGCCGGGCACGGATCACGCCGGCATTGCGACCCAGATGGTGGTCGAACGCCTTCTCCAGAAAGAGAACAAGACCGACCGCCGGAGCATGGGCCGCGAAGCCTTCCTCAAGCGCGTCTGGGAATGGAAAGAGGAATCGGGCGGCGCCATCTCGGGCCAGCTTCGCCGGCTCGGCGCGTCGTGCGACTGGAGCCGCGAACGCTTCACCATGGATGAGGGCCTGTCGCGCGCGGTCATCAAGGTCTTCGTGCAGCTCTACAAGGAAGGCCTGATCTACAAGGACAAGCGCCTCGTCAACTGGGACCCGGTGCTCGAAACGGCGATTTCCGATCTCGAAGTCGAGACTCGCGATACGAAAGGTGCCATGTGGTCCTTCGCTTACCCGCTGGCGGATGGCCCCGTCGATGGTGTCAGCGAAGTGGTGATCTCGACGACGCGGCCCGAAACCATGCTGGGCGATGGTGCCGTAGCCGTGCATCCGTCAGATGCACGCTACAAGAACCTCATTGGCAAGCTGGTGCGCCTTCCGATTGCCGAGCGTCTCATTCCTATTATCGCCGACGAATATCCAGATCCGGAATTCGGCACGGGCGCGGTGAAGATTACCGGCGCGCACGACGTCAACGACTTCGAGGTGGCGCGCCGCCACAACATTCCGCTGATCGTGCTGATGGACAAGAAGGCACGTATGGTCTCGAGCCCTGAGAACAACGTGCCGGAGCGCTATCACGGGCTTGACCGCTATAAGGCGCGTGAGCTCGTGCTCAAGGAGATCGAGGAGCTGGGCTTCCTGCGCGGCAAGGAAGAGAAACTGATCCCGCAGCCCTTTGGCGACCGTTCCGGCGTGGTCATCGAGCCGTTACTTACAGAGCAGTGGTATGTCGATGCGGCTACGCTGGCTAAGCCCGCCATCGAGGCGGTCGAAACCGGTAAGACGGTCTTCGTGCCCAAGACCTGGGAGAAGACCTATTTCGAATGGATGCGCAACATCCAGCCCTGGTGCATTTCGCGCCAGCTCTGGTGGGGCCATCAGATTCCGGCCTGGTACGGCCCGGATGGCGAGATCTTCGTCGAGGAGACCGAGGAACTCGCACTTGCCGCAGCCGCGCGCCACTACGACTCGCGCGTGATGCTCACGCGCGATGAGGACGTGCTCGACACATGGTTCTCGTCCGCCCTGTGGCCGTTCTCGACGCTTGGCTGGCCGGAGCAGACGCCGGAAGTGCGGCGCTATTATCCGACCGACACGCTCGTCACCGGCTTCGACATCATCTTCTTCTGGGTCGCCCGCATGATGATGTCGGGACTGCACTTCATGCATCGGGTGCCGTTCCACACCGTCTACATCCATGCCCTCGTGCGCGACGAGAAGGGGCAGAAGATGTCGAAGTCGAAAGGCAACGTCATCGATCCGCTCGAGCTCATCGACAAATACGGTGCCGACTCGTTGCGCTTCACGCTTGCCGCCATGGCGGCGCAGGGCCGCGACATCAAACTCTCGCCGGCACGCGTCGAAGGCTATCGCAATTTCGGTACCAAGCTGTGGAACGCGGCGCGCTTTGCCGAAATGAACGGCGTCACCCGCGATGCCGATTTCGATCCGATCGCCTCGCGGCTTACCGTCAATCGCTGGATTGCCGGCGAGGCGGCGCGCACCCGCGATCTCGTCACCCGCGCCATCGAAGAGCACAAGTACAATGAAGCGGCCGGCGCGCTTTACCAGTTCGTCTGGAACATCTTCTGCGACTGGTATCTCGAACTCATCAAGCCAGTACTGACCGGCACTGATGAAGCGGCGAAGACCGAGACGCGGCATTGCACCGCCTGGGTCATCGACCAGATCCTCTTGCTGCTGCATCCCTTCATGCCCTTCGTCACCGAAGAGCTCTGGCAGCAGACGGGCGCGCAAGGGCCAAAGCGCGAGTCATGGCTGATCGAGGCGCCGTGGCCCAGCTATTCCAAGCTTGGCGATGCAAAGTCGGCAGGCGAAATCGACTGGGTCATTCGGCTGATCTCGGAAATCCGCTCGGTGCGCGCGGAAATGAATGTGCCGGCCGGCGCCAAGATTCCGTGCGTGATTGTCGGCGCCAACAAGGAAAGCCGGCGACGGGCCGGCGCCTGGGAAGCAGAGATCATGCGATTGGCGCGGCTTGAGTCTCTAAGCTTCGAGGATCGCGTGCCGAAGGCCTCCGCGCAGATCGTGCTCGACGAGGCGACCGTCTGCCTGCCGCTCGAAGGCGTGATCGACATCGCCGTCGAGCGCGCGCGCCTCGCCAAGGAGATCGAGAAGATCGCCAAGGATCACGCCGCCATCAAGGGGAGGCTCGACAATCCGGGCTTCGTTGCCAAGGCTCCGGAAGAGGTCTTGGAAGAAGCGCGCGAGCGGAAAGTCGAGCTTGAAGCGCGCAAGCACAAGCTTAGCGACGCGCTGAAGCGGTTGGGGTGAGTTCGCTCATGGTTCGAGGCTTCGCCTCTGGCGAAGCACCTCACCATGAGGTCTCAAATTAAATGTCCTCATGCTGAGGTGCATCGCGCAGCGATGCCTCGAAGCATGCTGCTTACGTCTTGGCGTTCGGGAAATACTCCGTATGCGTTTCGCCCGTGCAACCGAAATAGAGTACGCGTTTGCCGGGGAAAGAGACGAGGTAGCCCGCGCAACCGGCGCCGGCCACCTTTGCGCAGAAGCCTTTGTAAGTGTAGCCGGGCACTAGCGCCTGCGCCTCGCGAATCGCCTCGCGCACGATCGCGGCATCGAACGCCTCGGCGACCGGCGTTGGGGCAAGCGTCGCCTCGAGTGTTACGGCCTCGCCAGTCTTGAGGTAGTAGGTCGCGGTCCTGGATCGCAAATCGACGGAATAACCGTCAAAGCCCGCGTTCATCAGCATGCCGACGATCTGCGGAAAGGTCATGCTGCCTGATTCTGACCCTTCGAGACAGGTGCGGGCGATGTCTTTCCAGTCGATAGCCATCGGTTGGGTCCTCAAGGACTTCAAAAGCCTATAGGCGCTGACTTAAGTAGTGGCTACGGCCGGTGACGTCGAGCTTGAAACTGTGGCGAGAGACCCTGGCTCCATCTTGTAATCATGAAACTTATTGCAGGCTTGTCGGAAGACATCCGGTGTCTTTGCTTCGCCAACGCAAATCACTTTTGTGCGCGGCGAACGGAGATGTTTGGCCAATAGTGTGAAATCGGAATCGCTCGTGACGAGCCATATCCTGTTGAAATCGTGCGTTTGATGCTTGTGAACGCAATCGATTACTAAAGCGAAGTCGGTCGCGTTCTTCTTCCTCACTGACGGCGGCGTCTTAACTTGATCGAAGTCGTGCTTGGCAAAGAACTTCTTCCAGGCGTTTAGGGTTTGCTCGCTGCCAAAAGCTCGTCTTGTACCTGCTGTCATGAGGTGATGCTTATTCGAGAAGAACTTCAGAAGAAGCCTTGCACTCGCATTCTCGCAATCGATGAACACCGCCAATTTTGGATTCGTCATGATCGCCCTCCGATGAGAGGTGGAGAGTGCCCGTAAGGCGTGAAAACCCCGGAAATACGTTGCGTCAATTTTTAGGCGCCGACGTGAGGACCAGCCGGGCTCCCGTCAGCATTTTATCAGTTTGGCTCGGCCAAGTTGCCCTGGCTGCACAATCCCGTGATCTCTTGACGTTAGGTCTGGTCGAATGGTGGGATGTTTGGTAGGTTGTACAACTACGGGAGGAGCAGGCATGAGAACGGCGCGCAAGAACCGCCTGGCATTGTCGCCAATCGAGCCGCAGCGCCCGCGGGCGACGCTGACCGTCGAGCAGCAGAACATCGCCATCCTGAAAGAGGCCTATACCGCCTGGGACGCCGGCAAAGGCTCCGATCCCACGGTCTGGACGCGGCTCGTGGCACCGGCTTTTCTCATGCATTTGCTGGCGCAAGGCACGCCGCCGCTCGAATTCACCGCGCGGATCTGCTCGCCGGCGGATTTCGACCGCTATTTTCAAGGGCTGGCGCGCGACTGGTCGATGAACTTCTTCCGCATCGACCGTTATGTCGCGCAAGGCAACATGGTGGTGGCGATGGGCGAGTGCTCCTTCACCAACCGGCACACCGGCAAGACGGTCACGACGCCGAAGCTCGATACGTTCAAGTTTTTGCACGGTAAGATTGTAGAAGTTTCAGAGCTCTACGATTCCGCGAAAGTCATCTCCGCAGCCACACCCTGAAACGGCGCGGATGGTACGAAAAGGGAACAACCTCCCGTCGATGGCCTCTCAGAGCGCCTAGGAAGGTCGTACAGAGCTTCCAGGGCCTGAGGGGTGGTTGGGTAGCCCTTTTGTTCGAGGGCCCCTAGCGCTCATCCTAGGCTCTTCCAGAGGCATAAAATCTTAAGTTGCCATTTTGTTCTAATCGCAACTTTGGGGGTCATTGCCCGCCTTTACGCGCCCCTTCATAGTCGCCGCCTTTCAAGGAGCGACTTCCAATCATGACGACCGCCGATCTCATCATCACCAATGCCAGGGTGCTCACGCTCGACGACAAGCGGCCGCATGCCGAGGCAATCGCGCTCACCGGCAACCGGATCGCGGCGCTCGGCTCGAATGCGGAAATCGCCGCCTGGAAGGGCTCGTCCACGCGGGTGATCGATGCCCAGGGCAATACGGTGATGCCGGGGATCATCGAAAGCCACATGCATCTATTTCCCGGCGCGGTCGAACTCGATTCCCTCATGGTCACCGGCATCGAGGGCATCGATGCGCTGACCAAAGCCGTACGCAATTACGCGAAGAACCGTCCGAATGATGCGATCATTGTGGCGAATGGCGCCAATTACACCGCCATCCGGCCGGATTCGACGATCACCCGGCAGGACCTCGACCAGATCCTCCCCGACCGGCCATTCATGATGGCCTGCTTCGATCATCACACGGTGTGGGCCAATACGGCGGCCTTGAAGGCGGCCGGGCTGCTGCACGGCAAATCGCTTCCGCCCGGCAATGAAATCGTGATGGGATCAGACGGGCTTGCGAATGGCGAGTTGAAGGAGATCGCCGCTTTCGGACCGCTCTTCGCAATGACGCCGACGCAGGGCCGCGAAGGCCTCGGCATGGCGACGGGCGAGGGCCCCGTGCCG
>JAESFU010000759.1_pt1 | contig 11823 bp, 7 predicted proteins | sample 9269461 | NCBI WGS metagenome assembly JAESFU01 (sample SAMN14502556, study PRJNA617107) | algae metagenome | isolation source: Stenomitos rutilans HA7619-LM2 and co-occurring heterotrophs from cave walls | place: USA: Waikapalae cave, Hawaii | collected 2009-07-28
AGGCCTCGCTTGGGGTTGACGGGGATCTGGTTGACGCCGCTGAGCTCGTATTCAACCGGGTCTTCGATCGTGATGATCTTGAGCTTGGGGTCGTAGAGCTTGGTGAGTGCAGCGTAGAGCGACGTGGTCTTACCTGAACCCGTCGGGCCCGTGACCAGCACCATGCCGTGCGGGAGATCGATCCACTTGGCCATCACGTCGCGATCGACTGCACGCATGCCGAGCGCTTCAAGGTCGAGCTTGATCGATTCCTTGTCGAGGATTCGCATCACGACCGATTCGCCGTAGATCGTCGGCACGGTCGAGACGCGGATGTCGATCTTGCGACCTTCAAACCGGAGCGTGATGTGGCCGTCCTGCGGCGCGTACCGCTCGGCGATGTTCATCCCCGCCATGATCTTGATACGGCTGGTGATCGCGGCCTGGAGGTGCCTCGGGGGCGATTCCTGCGCGACGAGCACGCCGTCGACCCGGTACTTGACGCTCAAAGTCTTTTCAAAGGGCTCGACGTGGATATCGCTGGCCCGTGCACGGATCGCTTCGAGGATGATCAGGTTGACGAGGTTGATGAGCGAGGGCTGCTCTGCCATCCGGTGGAGGTCTTCAGCCTCGACGGATTCGAGATTGCCCGAGAGATCGTCCGATGGCTCATCCTGCCCTGCGAGGCGCGCAGCCATCTGGGCAGCGGTAATGCCGTAGGCGTTGCGCAGGAGCTGCTCAAAGACCTCCGAAGTCGCGCCGATGCGCACCACGGGCTTGGATGCAGTGACAGAGATCTCGTCCGATGCCGAATAATCCATCGGATCGAGCATCGCGACCAGGAGCTTGCCGCCCTCGATCGCGTACGGCACTGCACGAAGACGCACAGCCTGCTCTGCGGTTGCAGAGCGAGCCGCGGCCTGATCGATGTCTGGAAGCTGCTCGAGGATGGGCCGTCCCCTCCCACCTGCAGCCCCCTCATTGGCCCTGGCAACCGTTGCGCCTGGACCCTGCGAGAGTGTCGTCATCCGTGCACGCTCCGAGCCCGAACCGGCCCCCAACGAAATCCGCCGGATCGGCGGAGGAGGGCTACGTCAGGCTGATCGCTATCCCATCCAAGTGCGTAACGCGAACAAACACCGTTTGTTGCACGTCCGGGCGCGGAAGTCGAGAGTTACTCGTCTTCCGCTTCTTCTTCACCGTCGAAGTCAAAGTCTTCCATCATCTCCGCCTGGCCTGCGTTCATTCCCTGCGGCGCGGCATCTTCCTTCGGAAGCTTGCTCTTCTGGTCGTCCTTCAGGACCGCAAGAAGCTTGTCCTTGTAGCTCTTATCAAGCTCCCGACGGGCCTTGCGGGCCTGCGTGACCGGGTTGTCCTGCTGCTGGCCACCCCAGTTCATCATGGAAAGCATCGAGCTGCCTTCCTTGTCCTCGCGCTCGGTGATCGCAACAGACCACTTGTCGTTCAAGGGGCCAGACTCACGGACGTACCCTGCCTTGATGTCGGCGATCGCCGTCTTCTGGTCGCCGTCGAGGTCGGGGAGCTTCTCTGCAGCGTCGATCGCCTGGGTCACATAGGCCTTGCGGTAGACGCGGGGGAAGCTCCGGCGCTGAACCTCCGCATCAAACTTCGCGCGGGTTTCCTCGGGGAGTAGCGCAGAGACCCGGCGTGCACCATCACGATTGATGTTGCGGACCACGATCGCCTCGTCGCTGAACTTCTTCATCATCTCCTGGATCTTCTGGAAGTCCATGTTCTCCATCATCTTCATGGCCTTCTCTTCCATCTCCTTGAGATAACGCTCGACCTCGCCCAGCTTGCGATCAAGCGTGAGTTCATACTGCTCGAGCGCTTCGTTCACTTCGGGCGTCGTCTTGCCCTCTTCGGGGGCCATGCCGACCCTGCGGAGGCAATCGGTCACGTCGACCGCAACGCCCGCCACCACCGGGATGCGGAGGTACATTTCTCGCTTGCGGTGACGCTCAAGAGAAGGCCAGCGTTCTTCCTGCTCGGGCGTGCAGAGGCCCTTGACGTCGGCAAGGAAGGCTTCCTGTGCAGTGAGCATCCGCTTGGCAAACTCGCGCTGCTTCTCGGGGAGTTCCTTCTGGAAGACCGACCAGTCCTGCGACTCCTGTGCCTCTTCCTGGATGCGCTTCATGTACCCCTGCATCTCTTCATTGATGCCGCGGTGCTCCGAGGCGTACCCCTCGTGAAGCGTGAGCATGGTGTCGACCTGGTCCTGGTCGAACTTCAGGATCTTGCCGTAGAGCTGGATGGAACGCTTGGAGATCGAACCGTCGGTTCCCGGGCCGCCGCCCATCATCTGGAACATCTGGGCCTGTGCGGGTGCGGCGGGGATCGCAGCACCAAGCAGGACGCCGACCGAGACCGCACCCGAAAGAACAAACGTCCGGGCGTGCTTGAACATCGCCGCCGCGTGATGCATAAGGCTCATCGACATACCTCCCAGTACGATCTATCTCATACGATGTATGGAATCAGGATACGTTGGACCCGACGACGTGATTGTACAGACAATGCCGCCCCCCGGTTTTGGAAAGCGGCATTCCCTGCCCGCAGCCACCCGTTTTCGCCACCGACATGCACGGAGCATGCCTAGGCGTTTCTCGGGAGAGTCAGCGGCCGATGATGATTCGGTTTCCCGCAACGCCGGTTTCCCCGCCCTCGTCCTCGATCTCCTCGCCGTCTGCGTTCGGATTTGCCCCCCCCTTGGGGAGTTTTTCCCGCTGGGCAGGGCTCAATGAAGAGTTCAGCCGCTCGCGGACGCTCTGATCAAGCTCCCGACGTGCCTTGCGTGCCTTGGCAAGGGGCGACTGATCCTCTTCCCCGCCGCCAGTCGAGATGCGGAAAGACGTCGAACCGTCGCCAAACGACATATTGCCCGGGTCCATCTCGTCCTTCTCGATCTCCGCGGCCCATGCATCGTTCAGGCCGGCGACGTCGCGGTCGTACGACTCCTTGATCGCCTTGATGCTCTCGCGCTGCGAGCTTTCAAGATCATCAAACTTGATCGCTGCATCCATCGCACGCGTCACCTGCGAGGTTTTGTACACCTGCGGGAAGAACTGACGCTTCACTGCCTTGTTGAAATCCGCGCGGGCTTCCTCGGGCAGCACCTGCTCGATCCGTCGTGCATGGTCCTGGTTGATCTGCTTGATCCGTGTCCCGACTTCCTTGGTCTCTTCCGACCGCTTGCGAAGTGCATCGAGATCGATCGGACCCCCAGCAAGGTTAAACTCGCCCTGCTTATCGATCATCGACTTCTTGGCGATCAACGCACGGTCCAGATCAAGCTCATACTGGCGCGTCGCCTCGACCACCGTTTCAGGCGTCGGGACAAGCTTCAGGCCGTCCACGACATCCAGAAGGTCCACTGCTTCGCCGCTCAGCATGCCGCCGCGCAGGGTCGTCTCGCGCCGACGTGCACGCTCGATCTTGTCCCAGTTGGCCGTCTGCTCATCCGACAGCACGAGCTTGAAGTCGTTGAAGAACTCGGTCTCTGCCTTGGTCGATGCATCGCGGAACTTCTTCTGTGCAGCAGGCATGCGATCGGTGAAGACGCTCCCATCCTGCGTGTCTTCAAATGCCTCGCGGATCTCTTCGAGTTCCTTCTGAAGCTCTTGCGATGCGCCGCGATACGTCGCCTGGTATCCCTCGTGGAGAGACTTCACCGTCTCGCGCTGGTCGTCGTTCAATTCGAGGAGCTTGGCATACTTCTCGACGCTCCGCGTGCCGATCTGGTTGCCGCCCCCACCGCCGCCCGGCGAACCGATGAACGAACGGGTCACGACCCGCTGCTGGGCGTCTGCGTGGGATGCAGTGAAGGAAACAAGCCCCGCTGCGAGAATGCACGGTGCAAGACCGGCCCGGAGAATCAATGACCTGATGGACATGAACATGGCTCTGGCTCCGCGCTCCGGTCCGGCAGAATCGCCGCCCGGCTGGGCAAGATGGATGCGCCAAGAACCCCTCTCCGTCGCGGGTTGGGGCTCTCGATACTGTTCTATATCAGACAATCAAGATCCGGAAGCAGGGCTGGCCCTGCTCAAGCGTGATTATTCCGCGAACATCGCCTCGACAAACGAGTCGGGATCAAAGGGCTGGACATCCTCGGGGGTCTCCCCCACCCCGATGAACTTCACGGGGATCGACGTGACATCCTTGATCGCGATCACGATGCCGCCCTTGGCGGTGCCGTCGAGCTTGGCGAGGAAAATCCCCGTCACCCCTGCAGACCCCTCGCCACCCGAACCTGAACCGCCGCCTGCAGCCACTGCCTTGTCGAACTCCTCTGCCTGCCGGAGGGCGTTCTGGCCGCTGGTCGCATCAAGTACCAGGAGAACCTCGTGCGGTGCACCGGGGATCTGCTTCGAAACCACGCCGCGGATCTTGGTGAGCTGCCGCATCAAGGGGTCCTGGGTGTGCAGACGGCCTGCAGTATCCAGGATCAGGAAATCGACCTTGCGCGACTTTGCAGCTGCACACGCGTCGAACGCGACTGCAGCAGGGTCGCCGCCCTGCTGGCCCTTCACGACATCAACGCCAAGACGCTCTGACCAGATCTCAAGCTGGCGAACTGCACCCGCGCGGAACGTATCGCACGCACCAAGGAGCACCGTCTGGTTCTGATCGCGCAGCGTTTTGCACAGCTTGGCGATGCTTGTCGTCTTGCCCACGCCGTTGACGCCGGTGACGAGGATCACCGTCGGGCCTGCACCGGGCGGCGCGGTCTTGAGTGCACGATCTTGAGGTGGCCAGAGCTTCTTGAGCTCTGCCTTCATGTAATCCAGGGCCTGCTCGCCACGTTCCATCTTCCCTGCACGGAAGTCCGCGCGGATGCCGCTGATCAAACGCTCGGTCGTCTTCACGCCGACATCTGATTGGAGCAACCTGCGTTCAAGCTCCTCGATCAATGCTTCATCGAGCTTGCGGCCAAGGAGAATCGAGCGGATGCCCGAGACCACCGCCTCGCGCGTCCGGTCGAGCCCCTGCTTGATCTTGGAGAGAATGGACTTGAAGAAGGCCATGCGTGGGTGGTTGCTCTTTCGACCAGTCTGCAGTTAGTCCGCGTCGTCCGACGATGATTCAGAGACCGGCGAATCGGTCTGCGATGCGTCGCCCTCGATTGATGCATCACCTTCGTCGCCCGCACTCCCTGCTGCACGCGCGGGATCTTCCGCGAGCACCTGCTTGAGCATCTTGTCGAGGAGTGCGTTCACGAACGACGGCGACTTTTCCGTGCTGAACCGCTTGGCGAGGTTCACGCAGTGGTGCACGACCCACTTGGGCGGGTTGCGACCTGCAAGCATCTCGCTCCGTCCAAGACGAAGGATCGCGCGGTCGGTCGCTGCCTGGCGGTGCGGAGGCCATGCAGGTGCGAGCTGTGTCGTGATGCGATCGGTCTCGCGCGAGCGTTCCATCGCTCCCTGCGCCATCTCGACTGCTTCCGCGACCACTGCATCGGCGTCATCAAAGATGCCGTTGATCGCTGCAAACAGCGGCTCCATCGCTTCACGTGCACCCGATGCAGTCAGGTTGTCGCGATATGAACGTGCGTACACGTCGCGCACCTCGCTAGACCACGACGTGAAGTCCGGCCCTGCAGGCGCGGCTGCTTTGCCGAGAGGCTTGTCTGCTTCAAGCTGAAGGAAGCCCGTGACCATCGTCCGGACCGAGTCGGTCAGGCGAGAGGTCAATCCCGCGACTGCAGCACTCGAATCGCCGTGCGTGCCACCTGCACCAGAGCCCGAGCCTGATGCCCAGCTCTCGATCAGCGCGAGCGTGTCCTTGCGGTGCTTGACCATCGCATTGGCGAGCTGCTCTGCAGTTTCATCCACTGCACCAGCGCCGCTTGAATCAAGCAGGAAGAGGAACTGGAACGCAAGCTCAAGACGGGGGTTCTGAAAGCTCATCGACGGGCCCCCTTGCGTTCTGCCTTGTCAGGCTTCGCGACACTTGCAGCACGCGCCGCGACCGGAAGATCCCGGAGGATCCGGATCTGCTCGATCGTGTCGAGGAGTGCAGACATCGCTTCCTGGCCCTTGTTGCCCGAAGACCCCCCTGCACGCGCCTGGGCCTGCTTGGGCGTATCTACCGTCAAGACCCCGAACGCCACCGGAATGTCGGTCGCGATCGTGACATTCACCAGCCCCTGCGACACCGCCTCTGCAATGTACCGGTCGTGGCGGGTCTCACCTTTAATAAGGCATCCGAGGGCCACGACCCCGTCAAACCGGCCGGTCCGTGCTGCAGCAAGGCTGAGAGCAGGAAGCTCGTAGGCACCTGGCGCCTCGACAATCACGACCGAGCCACCTGCAGCCTGCGGATACCGCTGGGCAAACTCGGCCAGTGCCCCATCGCGCAGGCGATAGGTCACCGACTCGTTGTAGCGGCTGACGACGACGGCCACGGTCGGTGCTTGGACGGCCTGCGATGTTGAACGACCCTTAACGGGCCGGGATGCGGTCTTGGGCATGGGACCGCGATGGTAGGTGGGGATTCGGACAGAAAAGCCCAATCTTGCCGGGCTCTTCCCTCAGCGTGCCAACGCCCCGCGCTGGCGAAGAGTGATGTCACGCCCGATCGGGCCTGAATTCGAGACAACGTACCACGCATTCACCGCAGACTCGTGGCCATCCATGTGTACGCCCGTCGGTGTTTGATCAAGATGCGCGACACCCGATAGCACGGGCCATAACAATCGCCACTTTCGCCTCCACCCGCAACGCAAACTTAAATCCCTTTCATCGCGAGATTTACAACCCGCACGCTTGCATCCGTCATGCCATCCAATAAGCTGAACCTCCCGCATTCTGGAGGCAGCCATGCAAACCCGTGTCCTTTTCGTTACCCGTGCTGCACTTCTCGTGGCGGCGTGTGCATCGCAAGCCTTTGCAGACCCGGTGCTCATCACTGCACCCAAAGTTATCGGGCCGACCGATACCACGATCACGCCCACGGCGGGCGGCAGTCCCGTGCCGCTGTCACAGGCGGAGATCGTCGTCCAGGGCACGACACTGACGATCGACGGACGTCACACCATTCAGTCGCTGGTCGTTGAACGCAACGGATCCAACATCGGTGGCGTGGTAACGCACACCGCGGGTGTGCAGTACGACTACTCGGGCGGTGCAGGGACGGATGTCGTCTACGGAACGTACCTGACGACGACAGGCAGCGTCATTGTCCAGGGTGCTGCCGGTTCGCTCGTGGCCAGCAGCATCGCGGTGAATGCACGCGGCTTTGCTGCACAGCAAGGGCCAGGCGCAGGTCAGACCGCCAGCGGCAACTACGCAGGCGGCGGTGGATACGGTGGCGCGGGCGGTGATGCAGCGGCACCGGGTGGCAATGTGTATGGCTCGGTCCTCCACCCTGCGAATCTTGGTTCGGGCGGCGGTGGTGCGGGCAGCCCGGGAGGTGGTTCGCTCCGCATGGCGGTCGCGGGGACGCTCACGATTGATGGAACGATCTCGGCGAGCGGCGGCAACGCGGTCAACACCTTTGGTGCTGGCGGTTCTGGCGGCAGCATCTGGATCAGTTGCGCATCGCTGAGCGGAGCGGGTTTGATCGCCGCGAACGGCGGTGCAGCCAACGGCACCGGTGGTGGCGGCGGCGGCGGACGCATCGCGTGCTACTACACCACGAGCAATTTCGCGGGAACAACCGTCGCGACTGGCGGTGCACCGAGCGTCACACGTCGTGGCGGCGCGGGCACGATCTATTTCAAGCCCACTGCATCGCTGGGCCTTCTCATCATCGACAACGGTGGAACGTCGGGCGAATACACCGACCTTGCGGGCATCCACACCTTTGACGCGAGCATGATCGTCAGGGGCGGCGGCATCGTCGGCAACCGGTCAACGACGAGCGGCCTTGTGATCAATGTGCTCGGCAATGTTGACGTCGAGAACACCGGCCTGATCTCGATCGCCAATGCACGGATGAATGTGTCGGGCAACATGAACGTCGCATCCGGCGGCGGCGTGACTGCCAACGCGATGGGATTCATCGCACGCGAAGGCCCAGGCGCAGGCCAGACTGCCAGCGGCAACTACGCAGGCGGCGGTGCATATGGCGGTGCGGGTGGTGATGCGGTCGCCCCCGGCGGCGAGGTCTACGGCTCGGTCTTTGAACCGACGGATCTTGGTTCGGGCGGCGGCGCTGCAGTCGGCGGAAGCGGCGGCGGTGCGATCCGTCTGAACGTGAACGGCCTGCTCACGGTTGATGGCACGATCACGGCCAATGGCAGCGCGGCAACCGGCACGTTCGGCGGCGGCGGCTCTGGCGGCAGCATCTGGATTGATTGCGGCACGCTGGGCGGCGGCGGTTCAATCACTGCCATCGGCGGGCTGCCCAATGGAACGGGCGGCAGCGGTGCAGGTGGCCGCATCGCATGCTACTACGGAACATCCAGCTACACGGGAGCGCGTCTGGCGTCGGGCGGTTCGGTCGCGGCCAATCGTCGCGGTGGAGCAGGTACGGTGTACTTCAAGCCCCACGCATCGCTAGGCGTGCTGATCATCGACAACGACGGTACACCGGGCGAGTTCACGGACTTCTCGGGAACGCACAGCTTTGATGCAAGCCTGATCGTTCGCGGCGGCGGCGTGATCGGCAATAAGTTTGCCGCAAGCTCGCTCGTGCTTGAGTTCGCGGGCGATGCATCGATCCAGGCGGGCAGCACGCTGTGCGTCAACGGCGGATATGTCGACGTCGCGGGCAACATGACGATCGACGCGGGTGCACAGGTGACGGTGAACAGCCTGGGATATGCCGCGCAGCAGGGTCCTGGCGCGGGGCAGACCGCCAGCGGCAACTACGCAGGCGGCGGTGCATATGGCGGCGCGGGCGGCGATGCAGTAGCGCTTGGTGGCAACGTGTATGGATCGGTCGTCGAGCCGGTCGACGCAGGCTCGGGTGGCGGCGCCACGGTGGGCGGTTTCGGCGGCGGGGTGATCCGCATGTCAGTCGGTGGGACGCTGACCAACAACGGTTCGATCTCGGCCAACGGCGGTGCAGCATCCGGTACATTCGGCGGGGGCGGTGCAGGCGGCAGCGTCTGGATCGACTCTGGCACATTGACCGGAAACGGCTCGATCACGGCGAGCGGCGGTGCTCCCAACGGCAACGCGGGCGGCGGCAGCGGCGGCCGCATCGCGATGTACTACGGCACCACGAGCTATACCGGCACAAGCCTCGCGGCGGGTGCTGCATTAAGCCCTGCACGTCGCGGCGGTGCAGGCACGATCTACTTCAAGCCGACTACGGGCCTGGGAACGCTCACCATCGACAACGGTGGCACGCAAGGCGAATCGACCGACTTCTCCGGTGTGCAGACCTTTGATGCGAACCTTCTTGTTCGCAACGGCGGCGTCGTGGGAAATCGTTCCTTCGCCAGCGGGCTCGTCTTAAACATCCTCGGTAGCGCTGATGTACTTTCGGCATCGGTGGTGTGTGCAAACGGCGGGCACGTCAACGTCTCGGGCAACATGACCGTTGACAGCACATCGCAGATCAATGTGAACTTCCTTGGGTACCCTGCACGCCAAGGCCCGGGTGCAGGCCAGACCGCGAGCGGCAACTACGCGGGCGGCGGTGGGTACGGTGGCGCAGGCGGCGACGGTGCAGCCGCGGGCGGCATGCCCTACGGCTCGTTGCTCATACCAAACGATCTCGGATCGGGCGGCGGCGGTAGCGCAGGCGGTGTCGGCGGCGGTGCAACTCGCCTTTCGGTCGGCGGAACGTTCACGCTTGACGGAACGATCAGCGCCAATGGCGGAGCGGCGGCGGGCACATTCGGCGGCGGCGGTTCGGGCGGCAGCGTGTGGCTCACCTGCGGCACCCTCATCGGCGACGGTTCGATCACCGCCTCGGGCGGTGCTCCCAACGGCAACGCAGGTGGCGGCGGCGGTGGCCGCATCGCGATCTACTCGTGCGACATCCAGATGCTGCTCACCAGGTTCACCGCGCCGGGCGTCGGCGCAGGGATTCGTCGCGGTGATGACGGCACGGTCTACTTTGGTTCGTCAGACATCAACATCTTCCTCCAGCCCGATTCGACAAGCTACACGGGCGGCGATGAGATCTCGCTGATCGTCGATGCGGCAAGCACGAGCGAACTGACGTACCAGTGGTACCGCGAAGGCGAACCCGTCATCGACAACGACCGCATCAGCGGCTCGACGACCAACCAGCTCACCTTCAGCCCGATCGACTGCTCCGACGGCGGCGTCTTCTACTGCCTCGTGCGCGACGCGTGCGGTGCATTCCCGACCGACCCCGCGACCATCACCGTCCTTGCACCATCTGATTACGACGGCTCGGGCTTTGTCGATACCGACGACTTCACCGCGTTCGTGCTCGACTTTGAACTTGGCATCGACGCAGCGGATTTCGACGGGACGGGCTTTGTCGACACCGACGACTTCACTGCATATGTGCTTGCCTTTGAAGCAGGGTGCTGAGCCATAGAAAATGGCCGCGGGCTCCCGTATTACGGGGAGCCCGCGATGACCGCCGCGGCTGTAAGCCGAGTTCTGTCCATGCGGGGCTTGCCAGCCCCGCGGGGAGCGACCATTTCTCTGGGCACACCGTTGCCGATGTGCTCAAGCGGTCTACCCGCCCTCCAAACGAGCGGTCGGACCGACCGCACGCGGCACACACACGCGAGGGAGAGCTGCTTGACCTTGCACGCGGCGGGGTTTGCCGTGCCCCGACTGTCACCAGCCGAGCGGTGCGCTCTTACCGCACCATTTCAACCTTGCCTGATCCCGCTTGCGCGGGCCATCGGCGGTGTATTTTCTGTGGCACTTTCCCTCGCCCTGGGGTCACCCGGGCGGGTGGGCGTTACCCACCGCCGTGTCCTTCCGTGCTCGGACTTTCCTCAGGAACTGGCCAGCAAGCCGTCCGGTTCCCGCGATCGCTCGCCGCGGCATGAGCCACTGTAGGAGACCTCAGGCCGCTGCCTTGCACTTCTCAAGCGTCTGGCGCACCTTGGCGACAAGAACGTCGGGCGTGAAAGGCTTGATCACGTAGTTGTTCACGCCTGCCTTCAGCGCATCGATGATGCGGGTCTTCTCTGCTTCGGTCGTGACCATGATGATCGGCGTTTTCTTGTCGCCCTGGCGGACCTTGGTCGCCATGGTGAGGCCGTCCATGTTCGGCATGTTCCAGTCAAGAAGCACAACATCAAACGTCGCGCCCGGCGCGCTGATCGCAGCCAGGCCCGCGACACCGTCGCCTGCTTCCGTGAACTTCACTTCGCCAAGCGCCGTGAGAGCCTTCTTCTGGATCGTGCGCATCGTGCTGGAATCGTCAACGAGGAGTACATGCATGTTCAGTTGCCTCCCTGCTTGGGAGCGCCGTTGGCGCACTTGATATTCACTTCGATCACAAACTCACCCATCTCGGTCCTGCAGGGGATGACGATGCAGGGCACATCGGTGAGCATGGCGATCGAGTGGCCCGACCCGCGAACGACGGTCGGGGTGCTGATAGTGGAATTCTGGCCCAGCTCGGTCTTGGCCGCGCCGGCGACCATGTTGGCCAGTTCGCCGATCGCGTCGGCAAAGTCGGGTGAATCGACCGACACGGGAGAGCCCGTGAAGGCCTGGACGATCGCGGCTGCAGCAGCTGCAGGGAAGTTCAGGACCACCGACCCCGAGATGCCACCGGAGAACCCGATGATGCCCGAGATGTCGTACGTGTGGACCGGATCGCTCTTGAGGTGCGGCTGGCGCACGCTGATGTCAATGCCGACCATGGTGCTGAAGACCGTTCGTACCGATGAGACGAACGGCACGACCAGGGCGGCGATTTCCGTCG
>JAESFU010000760.1_pt1 | contig 11799 bp, 12 predicted proteins | sample 9269461 | NCBI WGS metagenome assembly JAESFU01 (sample SAMN14502556, study PRJNA617107) | algae metagenome | isolation source: Stenomitos rutilans HA7619-LM2 and co-occurring heterotrophs from cave walls | place: USA: Waikapalae cave, Hawaii | collected 2009-07-28
TCGCCGGCAAGAACGAGGTCGATATCGGCCGCGTCCGCATCGTCGAGCACGCTCACCCCGACCCCGTTCTCGGCGGCATTGAGCACCGTGGCGGCGCGTGCGAAGCGGTCGATGTCGGTGGCAAAGACCCGCGCTGCGCCCGCCCTCGCCGCCGCGATGGCGACCAGCCCGGAGCCGCTGCCGAAATCCAGCACCGTGCGTCCGGCGACCGCCGCGGGGTGAGCTGCGAGATGCCGGGCAAGCACCGCGCCACCGGCCCAGACATAGGCCCAGTACGGCGCCTCACCGGTATCGAGCTGGCTCAGACGGCTGCCGGCATGGCCGGTGAAGAGCCGGATGTCCGGAAAGCCCGGCGCGGGCTGCAGCAGCAGGCGTTCGCGGATGAAATCGGCTGGTTCGATCAGCCCAGCCCCCAGATCGCGGCGATGCTGTAGAGGCCGCAGAACAGCACGTAGCTCATCAGCCCGAAGCCGACCAGCCAGACCGGCAGGCGCTGGCGCGCGTCCGAGGAGATCACCCCGACCCAGCCGAGCATGCCGATTCCGCCAAGGACGAGGAAGAACAGCACGCCGAACCAACCCATCATGTCGTAGACATAGCTGACCACGAAGGGCGAGATCGCCGCGGCAATAGCGGGAAACACCAGCCAGCGCGTCTGTTTCTCGCGCCGCAGCACGGCGACGATCACGCCGATGACGACGAGCAGCATACCGACAACCGGCAGGATGCTCATGATGTCGATGCGGCCGCCCAGCAGCGCCGAGGGCGCCGAGAAATAGGCGGACGTCATCGTCCACCAGGTCGTGAACATGTTCTGCAGCATCGTGCCCTCGTAATGCTGAGGCGAGCCGCCTCCGTTCGTGCGGAGCCGGCTCGTCGAAACGGTCTAAAGCAATGTCGTCTGGCTGGCCGGCGGACCGGTCAGGTATTGAACTTGAACAGCATCACGTCGCCATCCTTGACGACGTATTCCTTGCCTTCGTCGCGCGCCTTGCCGGCTTCCTTGGCCGGCACTTCGCCGCCCAGGGTGACGTAGTCGTCATAGGCGATGGTCTGGGCACGGATGAAGCCGCGCTCGAAATCGGTATGGATCACGCCGGCCGCCTGGGGGGCCCGGTCGCCCTTGTGGATCGTCCAGGCGCGCGCCTCTTTCGGGCCGGCAGTGAAATAGGTCTGCAAACCAAGCAGTTGGTAGGCTTCGCGGATCAAACGATTCAAGCCGGGTTCGTGCAGCCCGAGCGACTCCAGGTACTCCGCCTGCTCCTCGTCGGGCAGCTGGGCCAGCTGGCTCTCGATCTCGGCCGAAATGATGATCACCGCGGCGTTGTGCTGCTTGGCGTAGGCCTCGACCAGCTTGGTCATGGCATTGCCGGTTTCGGCCGAGCCCTCGTCGACATTGCAGACATAGAGCGCGGGCTTGCTCGTCAGCAGCTGCAGCTCGCGGAAGGCCTTCTCCTCGTCCTCGGAGCGCTTCACCAGCCGCGCCGACTTGCCGTCGCGCAGGAGCACCAGTGCGCGGTCGATCAGGTCGAGGGTGATCTTGGCTTCCTTGTCGCCCTGCTTGGCCTTCTTCTCGACGCCGTTGCGGCGCTTCTCGAGGCTTTCGAGGTCGGCGAGCATCAGCTCGGTCTCGACCACTTCGGCATCGGCGATCGGATCGACCTTGTTGGCGACGTGGATGATGTTGCCATCCTCGAAGCAGCGCAGCACGTAGGCGATGGCGTCGCATTCGCGGATATTGGCGAGGAACTGGTTGCCCAGCCCTTCGCCCTGGCTCGCGCCCTTCACGAGGCCGGCGATATCCACAAAGCTCATGCGCGCCGGGATGATCTGCTGGCTCTTGGCGATCACCGCGAGCTTGTCGAGGCGCGCGTCAGGCACCGCCACCTCGCCGGTATTCGGCTCGATGGTGCAGAACGGGAAGTTGGCGGCCTGGGCGTTCGCGGTGCGCGTCAGCGCGTTGAAAAGCGTCGACTTGCCGACATTCGGCAGGCCGACGATGCCCATCTTGAAACCCATGCGGGATCTCCGGAAATATTTGCGCCTGACATGGTTCGATGAGGCGTGGAAGTCAATCGGTTTGGTGGGGAGGAAAGCTCGTCGGCAGTCCCACACGCGGCGTGTCATCCCTGCGAAGGCAGGGATCCATCTCACCGCCTGCACCAGCCGAAGCCTGGATCCCTGCCTTCGCAGGGATGACAGCCGGTGAGGGAGGTGGACTGCCGGGCCCGAAGGGCAGGGCGCCCGCGCTCCCTCAGTCCTTCTTGAAAATCTTGCCCAGCATCTCGGCCATCGGGCCAGCCGGCTTCGCCTTGGCCTGCTCCGGCGGCGGGGCAGCCGGGGCCTTCTTGCGTGTCGGGTCGGCCGTCTCCGGGCGCTGCGGGCGGGCGGCGCCGTCGCCCTGGGTGGCGATGGCAAGCTTGTTCATCAGGCCGTTGTCGTCGCCCCTGATCAGCATGCCGGCATTGTCGGCGAGGCTGTCGAGCAGGGGCGTCAGCCAGGCCTGCGTTTCGGCCTTGGAAAAATCACCGAGCACATGCGGCATCACCAGGTCCTTGTGGCCCGGATGGCCGACGCCGAGGCGGACGCGGCGATAGTTCACCCCGATCTGCGGGTCGATCGAGCGGATGCCATTATGCCCGCCGGTGCCGCCGCCGACCTTCACCCGCGTCTTGCCCGGGGCGAGGTCGATCTCGTCATAGAGCACGGTGATGTCGGCGGGGCCGAGCTTGTAAAAGGTCGCGACCTTCTGGACGCTGTCGCCCGACGAATTCATGAACGTCTGCGGCTTCAGCAGCAGCACCCGCTCACCGTCGATCGTGCCTTCCGAAATCAGCCCCTGGTACTTCTCGCGGAATGCCGGGAAGTTGTGCCGGCGCGCGATCGCGTCCACGGCGAGGAAGCCGATATTGTGGCGGTTGTTGCGGTATTTGTCCCCGGGATTGCCGAGGCCGACGATGAGATGCATCGGTGGGTGTCCGTGCCGCTTAAGAAAAACAAGGGGCGGACCGAAGCCCGCCCCATAAGTCTGCGCTCAGGACCATTCGGTCCAGTCGCATTATTCCTTGGCGGCTTCCGGAGCGGCAGCTTCAGCTGCACCGCCCTCAGCCTCTTCCGAACGCAGGCCCGACGGCGCAACGATGGTCGCGATGGTCAGGTCGTCTTCGTGGCTGTGGTCGGTGGCACCGGCCGGGAGCTTGACGGAAGAAATGTGGACGCTGTCACCGACATCGAGACCGGTCAGGTCAACAGTGACCTCCTCGGGGATGTTGTCGGCATCGACGGTCAGGTCGAGCGTGTGGTGAACGACGTTGAGCACGCCACCGCGCTTGATGCCGGGCGATGCGTCTTCGTTGATGAAGTTCACGTGCACCTGGACATTGAGCTTGGTGCCCTTGCCGACGCGCAGGAAGTCGACGTGGAGCGCCTTGTCCTTGACCGGATCGAGCTGGTAGTCGCGCGGAATGACGCGGTGCTTCTCGCCGCCAACGTCGACGGTGACGATGTGCGAGAGGAAACCACCGGCGTAGATCGCCTTCATCGCCTCGTTGTACGAGATCGAGATCGGCAGGGGAGCCTTCTTGTCACCATAGATGACGGCGGGAATGAGCCCCTCACGACGCAGTGCACGAGCGGCCCCCTTGCCCACCCCGCTCCGCGCCTGAGCCTTGAGCTCCTTGGCAGCAGCAGCCATTGAATGTTCCATTCATGGGTTGGTGTGAACTTCGAGAAGTCAAAGCTCACGCACCCGTCCTCCAGGGGTGACGGGTGCTTCATGGGCCGTGGCTATAGTGGAAGCCACGTGCGCGAGCAAGGGTTCACGTACGGGTCAGTTGCTGCACTGTTCGATAACCGTATCACCGGTCGTGATCTTGATGCACTTTTCGTCCGTGAGCTCATCGAGGGCGTCATTCAGTGCCCTGATGGCCTCGGGGCTTGGACCCGCGTCCCCGCCGCCCGACGCCGCACTGAACATTTCGTTGTCGCTGGTAATGAGCGGCGGCGGATTGGGGTCCCTGATGAAGGTGATGGTGATCTTGTTCTGGACGGTTCGGCTGATCTTGCCGGCGTTCAGGGACGCGGTGAACTCAGACGTCTCCAGGGTCAGGCCACCATCGAGGCTGCGAGTGGCGGTGAAGTCGACGACCATGTTCGTCTTGTCATCGATCTGGATATGGCTGGCGCCGTCATTAGCATCGGCACGCGCCAGGTCGGCCAGCGTTGCGCCGACACCCATGCCCTGGCTTTCAGGAGAGAGCTTCGGACAACCGGCCAGCACCTCAGCGCCGGTCGCGGTCTGTGGATTGAGCGCACCGAGCGAGATGAAGTCGCGGAACTTGTAGTCCTGTCGCGCCGTGTCGCTGAAGGTGGCCGATCCGGGCGCCGTCAGCTTCCCTGCCGAGATGGTTTGCCGCACGGTCAGCCCCGGGGTTCCGGCGCTGGTGCGGTTGGTGATGAGGTTGAGCTCCGCGCCCGCCGCCCATCCATAGAACAGTCCCTCCTGGTCGGGGTTGTCGGCATAGATCCCGGCGAGTTCGCAATGAAGTGCTGCGACGATCTCCGAAACCCTTACAGGAGCGACAGGAAGTCCAGCGGGAATTGTTGCGCAGCCACTCAGCAGCAGAGAGAAAGCGAGACCAAGGGCAGTCTGGCGTCTGCTTCGCCCGCTCCTTAACCTTCTCGCTGGAAGTGACGTGGTTCCGCTGGAACCAGTGGCAACCAGTGTCTGCATGTTTGCCCCCTGTAGCAAATGTTGATGCTACGGGGATTTAAGTATTTATGTCTGGCGTAGTGCTATGCGCATAACTACTCGCGATACAAATAAAAGCTCGGCGTCGCAGTCTTGCAACACAGGATCAGCCGTGGAAGACATGCTCGATGTCGTGGCGTAACTTCTCGGCGGCTTCGCTGAAGGCGCCCAGTCGCCCAAACGCACAATGTCTCGCCGTGACGTAATTCCGGTACGTCAACTAACGTACTAACAATTCCGTTAGATCGGAAGTCAAATTATGTCGAGACGAAACACAGAGACGCCACGACGAAGGTGGACCTAACCGTCCGCCAATGCCGCCAGTCGATCCTGCAAGTAGCTCCTCACGGCCGCGTCCGTCGTAAGCCCTATCGCTACTGTGAGTGCTTGATAGGCTTCAGTCTTGTTGCCGTTCAGCGCATGCAAATGACCCAATGTCGCCCAGTAGGGCTGGTAGCTTTGCATGCGCTGGTCAGCGGCCAGCGGCGCGATGGCAGCGAGCGCCGCAGCAGGGCCGTCGACTTCTGCTATCGCCGCTGCCCGATTGAGCGCCACCACCGGCGAGTGGGTGCGCTGCAGCAGGTGGGTGTAAAGCGCGAGGATGGAGGGCCAGGTGTCGAGGCCGTTCAGCCGCCGCGCCGCGTGGGCCGACTGGATCGCAGCTTCGAGCTGGTAGCGGCCGGACGGGCCACCGGCGCTGGCATTGCGCAGCAGCGTTTCGGCGACGCCAATCAGGGATGTGTCCCACAGCGCCGTGTCCTGCCGGTCGAGCGGAACGTAGGCGCCGGTCGCATCGCGCCGGGCCGGGGCGCGGGCGGCGGTGTAGAGCATCAGCGCGAGCATGCCCTTTGCTTCCGGCTCGTCGGGCAGCAGCGATACCAGCAGGCGGCCGAGCCACACGGCTTCCTCCGCCAGGTCATCCGCCCCGTCGCCCAGCTCGTTCCAGCCCTTGGTGTAGGCGGCGTAGATCGCGTCGAGCACGGCGCCGAGGCGTTCGGGCAGGTCCTCGCGCTCGGGGATCTCGAACGGGATCGACGCCTCGCGGATGCGGTTCTTGGCGCGCACGAGGCGCTGGCCCATGGTGGCGGGCGGGATCAGGAAGGCCGCAGCGATATCGATCGCGGTCAGCCCCAGAATGGTCTGGAGGATCAGCGGGGCGCGCATGCCGGGCTCCACCGCAGGGTGGGCGCAGGCGAACATCAGCGCGAGGCGCCGGTCGGGAATGGCGCCGCCGGCATTGGCGGCTTCTTCGATTTCGTCGGCAATGAGCTTCACATGCTCCTCCCCCGCCTGCCGCGTCTGGCGGCGGCGGACAGCGTCGGTCTGGCGGCGGCGCGCTACCGTCAGCAACCACGCGTCGGGGTTTTGCGGCACGCCATCCGTCGGCCACATCCGGAGCGCGGCGGCAAAGGCCTCGCCCAGCGCGTCCTCGGCGCCCGCGACGTCACGCGTGCGGGCGGCGAGGTAGGCGACGAGGCGGCCATAGCTCTCGCGCGCCACCCGTTCGGCGGCGATGCGGGCTGGGGTGGCGGCCTCGTCGGTCACGCTCATTTCCAGTTCGGCACGACGACCGGGCGTACTTCGATGGTGCCGAAGCGCGAGCTCGGGCAGCGCTGGGCCCAGGCTACGGCTTCCTCGAGCGTATCGACATCGACGAAGAAGTAGCCGGCGAACTGCTCCTTGGTATCGGCATAGGGGCCATCGAGGATGGCGGCATCGTCGCCGGTACGGACGAGGGTCGCCTTGTTCGACGGCTCCAGCCGCTCGCCGCCATTGAGGCCCGCCTTGGCGAGGGCCTCGTTGAAGGCGCCGTAGTCGGCCCAGAGCTGCTTCTGGTCGGCCTTGCACATGGCAGCGTCGTCGTGGTGGATCAGCAGCATGTAGCGCATGGAAATCTCCTGTTGTGGATGCGCCGGGAATTGCCCCGGCACATCCATGTCGCGTGGGCCAGCCGGCTTTCGACCGGCCCCGAAAAAATCATGCGCCTTCCGGTCGTGTCGGCCAGATCGGGCGCACTTCGATGGTGCCGAACTGGGCGGCCGGGCATTTGGCCGCCCACTCGACAGCTTCCTCGATCGTGGGCACGTCGATCATGTAGTAGCCGCCGAGCTGCTCCTGCGTTTCGGCATAGGGACCATCGAGCACGACGGCCTTCCTGTCGCGCACGCGAACGCTGCGGGCAGACGGGGTAGGGCGCAGGCGCTCGCCACCAACCATGACGCCGGCCTTCACCATGGCCATGTTGAAGGCGTGGTACTCCGGGCTCATGCCCGTGTCGTCGACTGTGGTGGAGTTATTCATCCGGGTCTCGTCACCCATGATGAGAAGCATGAACTTCATCGATATTCTCCTGCTCGGGTGCCGGGCGGAATTGTCCGGCTGACCCGATGACGGCCAGGCCTCAGGAAGTTCTACAAAACGACACGACGATTTTCAGCGGCAATGTCTTATCTGCGGTGCCGCGCCACTCAGCGGCATCCGATCTGCTTCTTCATCCTCCCCTGCGAAGCGGGGGAGGGGACCAGCGAAGCTGGTCGAGGGGGCGAGGCTGGACTGGGTGCACGTGGCCGCCCCCTCCACCGCCTTCGGCGGTCCCCCTCCCCCGTAAGCGGGGAGGATGAAGAGAGCGTGTTCCACTAGCCGCGCAGTCCGGGCGCATCGGCGTAGTCCGAAAACACTTCGCGAACCTCGATCGAGCCCCATTGCGCGGCGGGACACTTGGCGGCCCAGTCCAGCGCCTCCTGCATGTTGCCGGCGTTGATCAGGTAAAACCCGCCCAGCTGTTCGCGCGTCTCGGCATAGGGGCCGTCATGCACCTTCAAGGCGCCGCCCTCATTGGCGAAGCTGCCGGGCGAAACCTCGCCGCCGGCCATGCTGATCGTCTTGGCCGCATCGGTCTGCTGCAGCGGCGCGGTCATGATCAGCGCACCGGCCTTCTTCAGCACCTCATTATAGGCGCCCATGATCTGCATGGCGCGGCCCATATCCTCGTCCGAGAACTCGGCGCCGGCCTTTTCGTCGGCATAGAGCAACATCAGGTACTGCATCGTCTCTCTCCTTGGCTTGACGTTAACCTGTCAAACCAATGTCGGGCGAGGGGAGAGCATTTCGACAGTCCGGGCGAGATTCTGGCCTTCAGGTGCCGTTAATGACCGGTTCAGGTCGACACCGGTGTTGGGTCAGCCATGCTGGTGCATTGTAGGCGATATGCCGGTTGAGCTGGCCGAGTTCCCCGCAGCGGACGGCCGGAGAGCCGCGCAATCCGGCCATTCGCGCGGCTTTATCCCCAGCCATCGGCGCGATGGGACAATAGGCCATCGGCAACGAGAATGGCGCAGGCAGCGTGATTATCGAGGAAATTAAACGATCCGGCGGCGAACCGTTCAATTTCGTGCGTGACCTCAGTCCAGAAGGCTCGAAACGCTCTGTTCGCTGGCCGTACGGGCGATGGCCTCGCCAATCAGCGGGGCGATGGAGATCACCCGGATGTTCTTGGCGCTGCGGGCGGCCTCGGTCAGCTCGATCGAGTCGGTGATCACCAGCTCCTTGAGCTTTGACGCCGCGATGCGCTCCGCCGCACCATCCGACAGGACGCCGTGGGTGATGTAGGCCGAAACCTCGGTCGCGCCGGCCTTCAGCAGTGCTTCGGCCGCGTTCACCAGCGTGCCGCCCGAGTCGACGATGTCGTCGATCAGGATGCAGGCATGGCCGGCGACATCGCCGATGATGTTCATCACCTCGGACACGCCGGCGCGCGGGCGGCGCTTGTCGACGATGGCGAGATCGGCGCCGATGCGCTGCGCGGTGGCGCGCGCCCGGGCCACGCCGCCGACGTCTGGCGATACGATCATCACGTTGCCCGACTTGTAGCGCTCCTGGATGTCGCGAACCATTACGGGCGCGCCGTAGAGGTTATCGGTCGGGATATCGAAGAAGCCCTGGATCTGGGCGGCATGGAGATCCAGCGTCACCACGCGGTTGACGCCGGCCTCGGTGATCAGGTTGGCCACCAGCTTGGCCGATATCGGGGTGCGCGAGGCCGACTTACGATCCTGCCGCGCATAGCCGAAATAGGGCACCACAGCGGTGATACGTCGAGCCGACGACCTGCGGAGCGCATCCGAAAGGATGAGCAATTCCATGAGGTTATCGTTGGCCGGGTAGGATGTCGACTGCAGGATGAAGACATCTTCGCCACGCACGTTCTCGTGGATTTCGACGAAGATTTCTTTGTCGTTGAAGCGCTTGACGGTGCAGTCGGTGAGCGGCAGCTCGAGGTAATTCGCGACGGCCTCGGCCAGCTCGCGATTGGAATTGCCGGTGACAAGTTTCACGGGCGCGGGCTCCGGGGGCGGCCGGGCGGGAGTGACCGGCTCCTCATGGGCGGGTCTTTAGCTTGGCCGGTGCCGGGTGGCAATGCGGCTTGTGACGAATGAATGAAGGAATCTGCGACGATCAGAGGCCGCCAAGCCCGATCACGCTCAACTGCCGGCCGGCGCTGGTGCCCTTGTGGGTCGCATAGCGGTGCGAGAAGTACTTCTTGGGCTCGGCATAGGTGCAGATGCCCAGATCGTCGATCAGGCTCACGCCGGCATTGGCGAGATGGTCGAAAACGAAGCCAGGCAGGTCGAAATGCTCGCGGCCGCCGGCGGGCGTGCTGATGCGGTTGGCCGCGTCGCGGTGGTCGCGGAGGAGGTTCGCCGCGAAATCCGGCCCAACTTCGTAGTTCGGCCCCGAGATCGTCGGGCCGATGGCGGCAACGATCCGCTCGGGCCGGGCGCCGAGATCGACCATGGCAGCGACAGTCGCCTCGGCAATGCCGCCGACCGCGCCCTTCCAGCCGGCATGAGTGGCGCCGATGACGCCCGCCACCGGATCGGCAAACAGGATCGGTGTACAGTCGGCGGTTAGGATGCCGAGCGCGATGCCGGGGACCCTGGTCACCAGCGCGTCCGCCTCGGGCTTGTCGCCGGGGCCGGGCAGGCGGGTGACTTCGAGCACGGTGACCGAGTGGACCTGCTTCACCGTCACCAGCTGGTCGGGCGAAAAGCCAAGGATACCAGCGATCTGCGCGCGATTCTCAGCGACATGATTCAACTTGTCGCCGCTCGATTCCGAGGTATTGAGCGAAGCGAACTCGCCGGTCGAAACGCCACCGCGCCGGCCGAAGAAACCGTGTCGCACCCCGCCCAGGCGCTCGAGGGCGCGGCTCGTTTCAAACGGGGTGCTCATTGTGGAAAGCCGATCGGTTCAAGTCCACCGGAATGGGCGCAGAACACCTTGAACAGCGTTCCCATCTCCTCGGGCGCGGTCAGCCGCCGCAGGGCAGCGCCGATCTCATCCATCTTGCCCGGATTGGCGCGCGCCAATGCCGAGGCGCGCTCGACAATGCCGAGACCGGCGAGGAAATCGCGCTGTGTCGAGAGCTTCTCGACCGTCAGGCCGACTTCTTCCGCCACGATGCGCAGTGCGCCGAAGCTGACGTGGGCGGTGAGATCGACCTCGCCGGGCGATTCCAGCGGATCGACATAGGCATGCCTGCGAACCGCCTGCAGCGTTTCCCCCGTCTGCAGCTCGCCGTAGCCGTAGTCGATGGCGAGGAGGGCGCCGCGCTGGTTGCGAATGCGGGTGCCGAGCGTCTGAATGATGTCGGCGGAGGCCAGGCTGACTTCGTAGATCTCACCTGGAGCGGCGCCGCGCACGGCCTCCGGCATCGAGGACTCGGGGATCGGTGTCGGGTTGAGGCCGAACACGCGCTTGCCGTCGCGCAGCCCGACCTGACGCTCGTGCCAGCTCTCCTCGCCCTTCACGAACTGCCGGATCGGCATGGCGTCGAAAAACTCGTTGGCAACGACGAGCAGCGGGTCTTCGGAAACTGCGTCGATCTCGGTGGCCCAGTATGGGTTGTACTGGCCAAGCCGTTCGGCCTGCTGGGATTTCAGCGCCGGATTGGTCTCGAACAGCTGCAGGTGGCAGGCGTTGAGGAAGCCCTCGGCCCGTGCCGCAACGCGGAGCGCGTCCTGCATCAGCGTGCCGCGCCCGGGGCCAAGCTCGAGCAAGGTGAAGCTCTTGGGCTCATCCAGCTGCTGCCAGAGATTGACCAGCGAAAAGCCAATCAGCTCGCCGAACATCTGGCTGATCTCTGGTGCGGTGATGAAGTCGCCCTTGGCGCCGAGCGGATCCTTGCCGGTGTAGTAGCCGGAACGCGGATGGGTCAGCGCGAGGCTCATATAGGTGGCGATCGACATCGGCCCGTTCTGGGTCAACTGCATGTCGATCAGTTCGCCGAGCGTGTGGTCGTCAGCCATTGCGCGGTCTCAGCGCGTAGAGAACGAGGCCGATGCCAGCGGCGAGTACCGGCAGGCTCAGCACCATGCCCATGGTCAGCCAGCCGCCGAACAGGTAGCCCACCTGGCTGTCGGGGAGGCGGAAGAACTCGACGAAGATGCGGGACAGCGCATAGCCAATGCCGAAAATGCCGGCGACGAGGCCGGGACGCTTCAGCGCCTTTAACTGATGCGTCGCGAGCCTGATGACAATGAAGAGCACGATGCCTTCGAGCAGCGCTTCATACAGCTGGCTGGGATGCCGCGACAGCAGTTCCGGGTCGGTCGGGAACACCACGCCCCAGGGCAGGTCGGTCGGCGCGCCATAGAGCTCGGCATTGATGAAATTGGCGATGCGGCCGAGGAACAGGCCGATAGTGCCGATGGCGCCGAGCAGGTCGAAGCCCGACAGGATGTTGCCGCCTTTCCAGCGCGTGAACAGCGCCATGGCCAGCATGATGCCTGCAAGGCCGCCGTGAAAGCTCATGCCCCCATCCCAGAGCGCGATGATCTGCCCGGGATTCGCGAGGTAGTAGCCGAAATTGTAGAACAGCACGTAGCCCAGCCGCCCGCCCACGATGATGCCGATCACCGACCAGAAGGCGAAGTCCCAGATCGCGGGCGCCTCGAAAGGCGGGCGATTGTCTTTCCACAGTCCGTGCTGCCGCAGCAGCGCGGCACCATAGAACGCCCCACCGACGACGCCCACCAGATAGGCCAGCG
>JAESFU010000761.1_pt1 | contig 11797 bp, 5 predicted proteins | sample 9269461 | NCBI WGS metagenome assembly JAESFU01 (sample SAMN14502556, study PRJNA617107) | algae metagenome | isolation source: Stenomitos rutilans HA7619-LM2 and co-occurring heterotrophs from cave walls | place: USA: Waikapalae cave, Hawaii | collected 2009-07-28
TTGCCCGTAGCCAGCACTGCGATGGAGTTGCAGGACGTATACGCGCCGTTCACGCAGACAGTCGTTGCACCGGCTACACCTCAAAAATCAGAAAGAAGATTTATCGATGCCATCAGCGATGCCCTGCGTCAAAGCATGGAGCGCTATCCGTCCCTCGTGCTCATGGGACAGGACATTGCCGACTATGGCGGCGTGTTCAAGATTACCGAAGGGTTTGTAGAGAAATTCGGAAAAGATCGCGTGCGCAACACGCCGTTGTGTGAAGCTGCCATTGTTGGCACTTCGCTGGGCCTGTCCATCAAAGGCATGAAATCGATGGTAGAAATGCAATTCGCAGACTTTGTTACGGAAGGCTTTAACCAGATCGTAAACAACCTCGCGAAAACGCACTGGCGCTGGGGGCAGCCCGCCGATGTCGTTATCCGCATGCCTACCGGGGCCGGGACAGCCGCAGGTCCGTTCCACTCACAAAGCAACGAAGCCTGGTTTTTCCATACTCCGGGATTAAAGATCGTATATCCATCAAACCCATACGATGCCAAGGGATTACTGTGCGCCGCGCTGGAAGATCCAAATCCGGTCATGTATTTTGAACATAAGGCGCTGTATCGATCGCTGAAAGATTTTATTCCCGATGATTACTATACCGTCGAGATCGGCAAGGCAAATCTTGTAAAAAAAGGAGAAAAATTGTCCATTATAACCTACGGCATGGGCGTGCATTGGGTACTGGAGGTATTGTCCACCATGCCGGAGATCGAAGCCGATGTCCTCGACCTGCGCTCGCTCTTGCCGTGGGACAAAGACGCCGTAAAACAAACCGTAGAAAAAACAGGCCGCGTGTTGATTGTACATGAGGACACGCTAACAGGCGGCGTAGGAGCCGAGATTGCCGCATGGATCAGCGAGCATTGCTTCAGTAATCTCGATGCGCCCGTAATGCGCGAAGCCGGATTGGACACCGCCATACCATTCGCACCCACACTGGAGCAGAATTTTTTGCCGAAGGCGAGGTTGAAGAACAGGATTAAGGCGTTGATGAGTTTTTGACATTATAATGCTGATATTGTCGCATGAGTAAAGTAACAGACACTTTTTTAGGATTTGCTATTGGTGACGCACTGGGTGTGCCGGTTGAATTTTTGTCGCGAGAAACCATTCGGCAAAAACCGGTAATGTCCATGCGCTCGTTTGGGACACACAACCAGCCCGCAGGGACATGGTCTGATGATAGCTCCATGGCATTTTGCCTGGCGGAAGCATTAATCCCCGGATACAGCCTGGAGAGGGTTTCGGAAAATTTTGTTCGTTGGTATGCAGACGGCTACTGGAGCGCACATGGACAAGTGTTTGATATCGGGATCGCTACATCCAAATGCATTCATAGACTGGCAAAAGGAATATCGCCGCTAACATCCGGGAACGCGACCGAAGGTGACAATGGAAATGGCTCTTTAATGAGGATAATACCCTTGGTGTTTTTTCTGGAAAAGGAAAGTATTGCAAGGCGATTTGAGATAGTGTCTGAAGTATCGGCCATAACCCATGCACATATCCGGTCCGTCATTTCTTGTTTTATATACACGGAGTTTGCGCATGAATTACTCCGAGGGACTGAGAAAAACGTAGCCTATCGGAATATGCAGAAGAAGGTTGTTGATTTTTTGCAAGAACATTCAATATGTTCAGATGAAGAGTTACACAAATTTCACCGCATACTGGAGTTGCCTTACGGTGAATATGAGATAAAACCATTGCTTCAATGTCAGGAAGATGAGATTTCATCCAGCGGCTATGTCTTGGACACATTGGAGGCGAGCATCTGGTGTTTTTTGAAGTATGATAATTACACAGAAGCTGTCCTGAAAGCAGTTAATCTCGGCAGTGATACAGATACGACAGGATGTGTTACGGGTGGACTTGCAGGTTTATACTATGGAGCTGAAAATATCCCTATAGAATGGCAAGACGCATTAGTACGAAAATCTGATATTGTAGACCTTTCGAAACGCCTGGCTGGAAGTGTCAAATTGAAAGTTGTCAATCAGCATGAGAATTAATATTTAAGTTTTTATGAAATGATAAGCAGTAATGATAACAAGACACACGCACAGACGTAGCGGTGAAAACCATACAATCACCAAATCAACACGTCTGCTGGCAGGAAACACCAATGCCGTATATGGCTTGGCCAAGTCCGTGAGCGTCATGCCGGGCGATGTGATCCGCTGAAAAATCTGCAACAGTAACAAAGGGTAATCAATTTAATATCCGGCTTGCGGCAGGAGAAATTATTTCGGAATCAACGGAAGTAGCAGCAATTTATGCACCCATACCAGGTATAGGTGCTACGATTGGTACAACAACGACAACCAATGCGGATGGTTCCTCATCAACGGCATATAAAGCGGAGATAGGTCATGGAGCAACAGGGATAATAGGTGTGGGCCTCGAGTACAATATTAGTGCGGGATTCGAGTACAAAAAAAATAACTAAAAGAATAGATGAAGACATTAGGAAAAAGTACAAAAGAAAGACAAGCTATTACACTCTTTATCTCTATTATTTTTTTTCTTCCATTCTTGATTTTTTTTCTATTCTCCCAAGCAAAAATAATCTTAGTAATAATGCTGCTTTATATAATTTTCATGACGGTATTAAATTTAATATATTCAAACGTGTATGAGATTGAAGTGGGTAAGGAATCAATTGTTATTAAAAGTTTATACAGGAAAATTATTGTCCCTTCGAGTGAATTTCAATCAATAACTAAAGTTTTGCATTTCTCGGGATCAAAATTTATCCCATTTCCTTTCATGTCTCCCCCCTATTTTATGTGTAATATGAAGGATGGCAAAAGTTATATATATGTTGATATGAGTTTAAAGGCATTCTTTTCTAGTTTTTCGTTTGATGGAAACTATTTGCAAAGGATTAATAAGGATATTATCAGAGTGATTGAGCAAAAGGAGACATAGATTATTATATATTGTTTCGCGGTTGATTCCCACTTTCTCTAGGTCCCTTTTCATGGTTTAGCAATCACGGTCCAGAAACCCTACAACATCTCCCGCACATCCTCCCACGAAACCAACTCCATCCCTGCCGGCACACTCTTCACATTCGAAACAATCTCCAACGGAAGATTCTCACTGCCGATATTCGACTTCGCCAGCAATGTCCAATCATGAAGAAATATTTTCCGGAAGTATTGCGCGAGTGGTTTGTCGTGGAATAGCAAGCTCGCATCACGATTTACGGAGACACCGTCGTTAGACCAGTTCTGGCTGCCCAGCATTACAGACTTGCCATCGACGACAACGCCTTTGTTGTGGCAATTCTTTTGAATGCGGATGAAGTCTTTGTCGAATCCCATGTCCACGAGCTTCTCGAGGTTTTCGCGGGCTACGGAGGAGATCACTACACGGAAAATAATTTTCACGTCTACGCCTGCGCGTTGTTTGGCGAGCACGGCGTCGATCAACGCTTTTAGTTTTGCATGATTTTCTTTCGGCGCGTTGAATGTTTGATTCTGGATCAGCAATTCATTTTGCGAACTGTTCACCAGCGCGATCACCTCGTCGTAAAAATTATCGGGAGTGAGAAGCGGCGTTACATCGAAGATGCGATCAGCGGTGAAAGGTTTGAAAGATTGCAAACGGATTGCAGCTTCTTCGGCCAGTCCTTCGAATGTCTTCGGAACAAGGAAATTTAATTCTTCCAGCAACGACTCCTGCGCCGGTGGCAAATTGTTTTTGTTGTTCTCATAATCATTGAGAATATATTTCTCCAGCGCCTTGGCTATGCCAGCATGCTCTACAACAGCGTGCCATTCGCGGTTGTAGGTTTTTAACAGATACGGCTGTTCCTGGTTGTCCAGTTTCTTGATGTCGGGTTGGTTGGACGACTGCCAGTTGCCGCTGGACAGCCAGAAAGCTTTGCTGTCCTTTACCGCTACTTTAATATGGTAGGACGAAGATACCCACCCGTTCACGCTGCCGATCTTCACCCACGCATTTTTAAACTTCTGTCCCAGGTGTTCTTTCAGTTGCGCTACTACCTCTTCATCCTTTAAGTCGTCAGCCTTTGTCCCTTCGCCTACGCTTTCGCGTGGTTGCAGCGTGAGCGTCATGTTTTTAAAGGTGGCGTGGTCGGTAGCTTTTTCGATACCGGCAACAATATGTTTGGAGCCGAAGTCGTACATGCCCACCGTAAGCGTCTTTTTTATATTGGACAGGAAAGGACTCAGATTCTTCCATCCTTCTTCAGGACTCACGTGCGCAATAACTTTCATTTTGGCACGGACGCGTTGCAGCCTCGTGTTGGCGGGCGGCGTATAGGTAATTTCCTGTGCCTGCACGCCCGACAGCACAAGCGATTCCAGTTTTTTCTGTCCATGTTTAAAGGCAATCAGATCTTCAAACGTTGGCCCGGTAACTTCTACGGTGTAACCTAGAAATTCAGAAGGAAGCGGAGCGGTTGTCCCATTGCTAGCGGCCTGCATATCTTTTTTTCCAATGACGGTTATCACGATAGCTCTTTCGTCAGTGATCCAGCCGTTGCGGAAAACATACCCCATGCGAACGTTTAACACATCGGGTCGCTTGAGAAATTCCTTGCGCGCTTTTTCAAGGACAGAGTCAGCAGGGTATATTGAAGTTACGGGAGAATTTCCCTGCGACGTTGTAACGATGGGCGTGATCACATTGGACAAGGATGCCGTTTGTCCACCAACGTTTACCGTTATCGATACAGGCACGGTAAACGTAACACTTCCATCGGCATTTATGCGCGATGAGCGCTCGTCGTTAACGGAATTTGTAATAACAGGGACAACGGAGGGTATAATCTTTGGAGGTTGCGCTGTAAACATTTCATCATGAAGCCTGGCTTCTTCACTTGTTAGGTTCTGCGACTCCAGAAATTTCAAAATAGTACTTACGCGAACGCCCTCGTTGGCAATCCACTGGATCTGATCTTCGCCCATGCTTTGATTCCACTTGCCGCCGTTCACCGCGAGAATATTCCCGGCTGCGTCAGCCTTCCATACACCGGAGTGATGCAGCGCCACAACTTCCCATCGCTCATTAAATACGGGCGATCCTGACGAGCCCGGCGTGGTGTCCGTTTTATAGTGCAGATAATTGTCCAATACATCAATAAGCTGATTCTCGCGAAGTCCGATTTGCTTCGGCATGCCATTCGGATGCTGAATGATGTTGAGCCATTGTGAGATGATGGTCTTCCCTTCTTCTTTGGACAGTTTGTTCCAGCCGAAGTCGCTGATGGACTTCCTGGCAGCATTCTCCGGTTTCACGGCCACCAGCGCAAAGTCCAATGCTTCGTTGGAAACATAAAACGCATCCGGATCGAGCTGAAAAATTTCGGATGACAGTAAGTTATTGTTAACATCGAGCTCATACCGAAACTCCAGTTTGGCGCAGCGTGCAACCGATTCGTCGGGAAGGACATGATGATTGGTGAGCATTAGACGCGGTGAAACCATAAAGCCGGTTCCATAACCCAGCACGTTGCCGGAGTTTCCACAGAGCCAGATGCGCCCGATGGTTTTGGAAATCTCCAGTCCGATTTGCAAAAAGGCGATGCTCACCAGGTCGTTTGTCCCAAGCACTCTTTCGAGACTGAGGTATTCATCATTACGTCTGGCCGATTCTTTTAAAGAAGGAATGCCCTTGGCAGTGTTGAGAATCTCGGCCGCATCAACAGGAGAAACACCTCTGCGGGACAGGAATTTTTTAACCCTTACCGGCGAGTCAGCGTCGAAGTAACGATGTTCGTCAATCAGCCGGATGTTCCGGTTTCTGATCAGTTCGCGTTCCTGCCAACGCTGTTGCGTAAGGCGAATTTGTTCGTTGAGTAGAGGGTCCATAGCTATAAAGGTTCAACATGCTGGCTAATCTGAAGGAATAAAAATGAAAACAACATATCTTCATCCTGCAGCACACACATGCAGAGAAGAATGATCGCGTATTAATGTTACTAAACCCAAGCAGTATTTACCAGCAGACTGCATTAATTTTCGATGATAAAAATCCACAGCGGCTCTCAGTTGCCGTGCCATGTGCCGATCACACATAAAAGCATCGTTGAGAGTTTACATACCGGTCAACTAAAATTAATGTTCCGGTAAACAATCACTCACATACGTTAGCCTTTGTTGAAATTTTCTCAAACGTTTTCGCTTTTTCTTCAGATTTTCAAAATGGCAACCTCTGCAATCGTATTCGTTTTTTAGTTTTCAAAATGTTTGGAATAAAATCTGAAAAGATTCAAAAAATTCTGCCGTTGATTTTTTCGCCAAATATTTCTTCTGTTTTCTCCCTATTTTTATAAACTCCGTTTTGCCCTAAACGGAATTTTTGACGCACCCTTACAACCAGACAACAGAAACGATGAAGAAAGAAACGACCAGCCGTGGTTTGTACACCCCCGAACTGGAACACGATGCATGCGGCATCGGCTTTGTCGCCAACATCAACGGCACAAAGTCTCACCAGAACCTGACCGATGCCCTCACGATGCTCGAGAACATGGAGCACCGCGGCGGTAAAGGCAGCAGTCCTAAAACCGGCGACGGCGCCGGCATTCTCCTCCAGATCCCACACGATTTTTTCGCAGAAGAATCCAAACGACTTGGCTTTGAAATTCCGGCGCCCGGCAAGTACGGCGTAGGGATGGTATTTTTTCCGCGCGATAAAAAAGTAAGCAACGCATGCCGCGAGGTATTACGCAAAAACATTAAAGAATTAGGACTTGACCTGATCGGCTTTCGTGTTGTACCGGTAGATCACAGTGTTCCGGGCCCGGGTGCTGCCGAAGTAGAACCAATTATTGAACAGGTATTTGTAAAACCAACCGATGAGACAGTAGCAGGCGATGCCCTCGAACGCAAACTGTTTATTCTGCGCAACTATACACAACATACTGTTGCCAACACAGTAAAAGGTAACAACAAGGAATTTTATGTTACCAGCTTCTCGGCACGTACCATTGTCTACAAAGGACAATTGCGCACCGAGCAACTTCGTATTTATTTTAACGACTTGCAGGATTCGCGATTGAAGACGGCGATGGCCCTCGTTCACTCGCGTTTCTCTACCAATACATTTCCGAACTGGAAACTGGCGCAGCCCTTCCGTTACATTGCGCACAATGGTGAGATCAACACCATTCGCGGTAACGTGAACAAAATGAAGTCCAAAGAAGCGTTGTTCAAATCAACACTGTTTTCGGATGAAGAGCTGAAAAAACTTTTGCCCATCACAAGTCCCGATGGATCGGACTCTGCCAACCTCGATGCACTTGTGGAAATGCTTGTCCTGTCCGGACGCACCATACCGCACGTAATGATGATGCTGGTGCCCGAAGCGTGGCAGGACAACAAGCTGATGGATCCGCACCGCAAAGCATTTTACAAATACCATGCGTCCATGATGGAACCATGGGATGGACCCGCCGCACTGGTATTTACAGACGGCGTGCGTATCGGGGCTACACTGGATCGTAACGGTCTGCGTCCGTTGCGTTATTGCGTTACACGTTCTGGTCGTGTTATCGCAGCGTCGGAAGCGGGTGCGTTGCCGATCGATCCGAAGGACATCGTTGAGAAAGGACGTATCACGCCGGGCAAAATGCTCATGATTGATACAGAGAAAGGCAAGATCCTCGACGACGAAAAAGTAAAACGTTCCGTATACGAAGGCAAATCATACTATAACTGGATTATTCAGAACCGCCTCAAGCTGCGTCTGGAGCCCGAAGTAGAGTGGAGAGAAACTACCTTCGATGAGAAGACATTGATTCAGCGTCAAAACGCTTTCGGTTACACCGCCGAGGACATCAAGACGGTACTTCATCCCATGGCTGAAAAAGCGTACGAAGCCATTGGCTCGATGGGTGATGATACACCGCTGGCGATCCTGTCCAAAGAAAGCCGACACCTTTCGAATTATTTCAAGCAACTCTTCGCACAGGTTAGTAACCCGCCCATCGATCCGATCCGCGAGCGATTGGTGATGTCCCTCTTCACACGCGTTGGCGCAAGCCTGAACGTGCTGGACGAGACACCACAACACACCAACCAGATTCACATCTCGCAACCTGTGTTGCTGAACGAAGATCTGGACAAGCTGAAACACTTACAAGATCAGGGTTTTGAATACGCCATTATTCAATGTGTATTTAAAGCCGATGGCGAACCGGGCCGTCTGGAAGAAAGCGTTACGCGCATTTGCTGCGAAGCCGAGAAGGCTGTACGCGCTGGTAAGAAAATTCTCATCCTGTCCGACAGAAAAATAAGCAACGAATATGCACCGATACCATCCCTGCTTTCGGTAGGTTCTGTTCATCAGTACCTCGTGGAGAAGAGAATCCGCACGCAGGCGGGGCTTGTCGTAGAAGCAGGCGATGCATGGGAAGTACATCACTTCGCCACCATCATCGGCTACGGTGCAAGCGCCGTGAATCCGTACCTCGCGCTGGAGTCCATTCACTCCATCAACAAGCATGGACATTTCTACAAACCGCTCGCCGACGAAGAAGCATTCGCAAACTTCCAGAAAGCAATCGGCAATGGCTTGTTGAAAGTAATGTCCAAAATGGGCATCAGCACATTGCAGTCCTATCAGTCGTCGCAGATTTTTGAAGCGGTGGGACTTGGCAGCGATGTAATGGAGAAATGTTTCCGTGGAACAATAAGTCGCATTGAAGGACTTTCCTTTGATGACATCGCGCAGGAAGTTTTGATTCGCCACCACCTGGCCTTCGAGAACGAAAGCAAAGAATTGCAGGTTGGCGGGATCTACCAATGGAAACGCCGTGGCGAGAAACACATGTTCAGCCCGGAAGTAATTCACCTGCTGCAACACTCCACCAAAACGAACAACTACGATCAGTATAAAAAATACGCACAACGCATCAACGATCAGACACGCGATCAGCTCACGATCCGTGGACTGCTGGAATTCAAAAAACGCAATTCCATTCCGCTGAGCGAAGTAGAACCGGTAGAAGAAATCTTCAAGCGTTTTGCCACGGGCGCAATGTCCTTCGGCTCCATTTCGTTCGAAGCCCACACTACGCTGGCCATCGCCATGAACCGCATCGGCGGCAAAAGCAATAGCGGTGAGGGTGGAGAAGATGAGATCCGCTACGAGAAAAAAGAGAACGGCGACTGGGAGCGTTCTGCCATCAAGCAGGTTGCTTCCGGACGTTTCGGTGTAACGAGCTATTACCTGGCCAATGCAGACGAACTGCAAATTAAAATGGCACAAGGCGCGAAGCCCGGCGAAGGTGGACAATTACCGGGACACAAAGTTGATGACTGGATCGGTAAAGTTCGTCACTCCACGCCCGGTGTTGGTTTGATCTCGCCACCACCTCACCACGATATTTATTCTATTGAAGATCTGGCGCAGCTGATCTTCGATTTGAAGAATGCAAATCGTCAGGCACGTATCAACGTTAAGCTCGTATCCCAGGCGGGTGTTGGTACTGTGGCTGCCGGTGTGGCAAAAGCAAAAGCCGATGCCATCCTGATTGCCGGTGCCGATGGCGGTACGGGTGCGTCGCCGATCAGCTCGGTGCGTCACGCCGGGTTGCCTTGGGAACTTGGTCTCGCCGAAGCACACCAGACACTTGTAAAAAATAACCTGCGCAGCCGCATCACACTGCAAACTGATGGGCAGATCCGCACAGGCAAGGACATTGCCATTGCAGCGATGCTCGGCGCCGAAGAGTGGGGTGTTGCTACAGCCGCACTGGTTGTGGAGGGTTGTATCATGATGCGCAAGTGTCACCTGAATACATGTCCCGTTGGTATTGCCACACAAGATTCGGACTTGCGCAAACTGTTTACCGGTAACCCCGATCACGTGGTGAACTTCTTTACGTTCCTCGCGCATGATCTGCGTGAGAACATGGCCGAGCTTGGCTTCCGCACCGTAAACGAAATGATCGGCCGCACAGACTTGCTGCGCGTGCGTCAGGACATTGAACACTGGAAAGTGAAGAAGCTGGATTTGTCGCCGATCCTCCACCAGGAGAGCGGTCGCGAAGGTGTAGGACTTTACAAACAAATTGAACAGGACTTCGAACTTGAAAAAGTACTCGACTGGAAACTGGTAGAAGCGGCGCGCCCTGCGCTCGACGATGCCGAAGCCGTTCAGGAGAAGTTCATCATCCATAACATCGATCGTTCCGTTGGAGCATTGCTGTCCAACGAGGTGTCCAAAAAATACAAAGGCAAAGGTTTACCGGAAGACACGATTCACTTCCAATTTAAAGGATCAGCAGGACAAAGCTTTGCTGTGTTCGGTGCCGCAGGCTTAACCTTCGAACTCGAAGGCGAAGCAAATGATTATTTTGGAAAGGGACTCTCCGGAGGCAAGCTCATCATCTATCCGGACAAAGAATCTACTTTCAAACCAGAGGACAACATCATCATCGGTAACGTAGCGTTCTATGGCGCGACATCCGGTGAGGCTTATATCCGTGGACAGGCCGGCGAGCGTTTCTGCGTTCGTAACTCCGGTGTAACGGCGGTAGTGGAAGGCGTAGGCGATCACGCCTGCGAATACATGACCGGCGGACGTGTTGTTGTGCTGGGTAAGACAGGCAAAAACTTCGCGGCCGGAATGAGCGGTGGTATTGCCTATGTGTTCGATCCTGAAAATGCATTGGACAGACTTTGCAACCGCGAGATGGTTGACCTGGAGACGCTGGAAGAAGAGGACAAGGCCGAAGTGAAAGCCATGATCGAGAAACACCACAAATATACCGGAAGCGATCCGGCCGAGTGGTTGATCGAAAACTGGGCTACGGCCAGCGACCTGTTTGTGAAAGTAATGCCGCGCGACTACAAAGCGGTATTGCAAAGCAAAAAAGCCCAGCAACGTCAGGCCGCTAACGGTAAAGCTGCTGCCCCGCAGCCAGCCCTCGCAAAAAAATAATCAACTACAACAGACACCACCAGACATGGGACAAATAGATGGATTTATGAAGTTCGACCGCGAGATGCCCAAGTCCCGCGATCCGAAAGAACGTATAAAAGATTACAAGGAAGTTTACAACCCGCTCGACAAGGAAAAGGTAAAACAGCAGGCAGCCCGTTGTATGGACTGCGGCGTACCATTCTGTCACAACGGTTGTCCACTCGGCAATAACATTCCTGACTTCAACGATGCTGTGTACAACGGCAAGTGGGAAGAAGCTATCAAGATTTTGAGCAGCACCAACAACTTCCCGGAATTCACCGGACGGATTTGTCCCGCGCCGTGCGAGGCAAGTTGTGTCCTCAGCATCAACAACAAGCCTGTTACCATTGAGTATATCGAAAAAACAATTGCTGAACAGGCTTTTGAAAAAGGTTATCTCAAGGCAACACCACCAAAACAACGCACTGGCAAACGTGTTGCCGTCGTTGGCTCCGGCCCTGCGGGACTTGCGGCTGCAGCACAGCTGAACAAAGCGGGACACTGGGTAACGGTGTTCGAACGCAACGATCGCATTGGTGGACTACTGCGTTATGGCATTCCGGATTTTAAACTGGAGAAACATGTGATTGATCGTCGCTTGCGCCTGATGGAACAGGAAGGCATTGTGTTCCGCACCAATGCGCACGTAGGCGTGAACATCAGCGCGAAACATCTGCAGGATGAGTTCGATGCCATCGTGATGTGTGGCGGCGCTTCGGCTCCACGCGATCTGCCGATTCCCGGAAGACAATTGAAAGGCGTACACTTTGCCATGGACTTTCTGCCACAGCAAAACAAACGC
>JAESFU010000762.1_pt1 | contig 11789 bp, 6 predicted proteins | sample 9269461 | NCBI WGS metagenome assembly JAESFU01 (sample SAMN14502556, study PRJNA617107) | algae metagenome | isolation source: Stenomitos rutilans HA7619-LM2 and co-occurring heterotrophs from cave walls | place: USA: Waikapalae cave, Hawaii | collected 2009-07-28
TTTAAGTGAACAATGCTATAATCAAGTCCAAAGTGTATTCTCTTCAGCAAGGTAAAATTGTAATGAAACATAAGGCTATGCAACACTCATGGACAAAATCGTAATACGACAAAGACACGTTGTTACCCAACAAAGCCAGATTGTCTCCCTGAAAACTATTTCTTTAACCAACATAGCGACTATGTTGGAAAACAGAATGACTTCTTCAACCTACATGGCGGCTATGTTGGCAAACAGAATGGCTTCTTCAACCTACATAGCGACTATGTAGGCAAACAGAATGGCTTCTTCAACCGACATAGCGACTATGTAGGCAAACAAAATGATTTCTTTAACCGACATAGCGGCTATGTTGGCAAACAGAATGACTTCTTCAACCGACATAACGGCTATGTTGGCAAACAGAATGACTTCTTTAACCGACATAGCGGCTATGTTGGCAAACAGAATGACTTCTTCAACCGACATAGCGACTATGTAGGCAAACAAAATGATTTCTTTAACCGACATAGCGGCTATGTTGGCAAACAGAATGACTTCTTCAACATGCATAGCAACTATGTCACCTTACAAAATGGCATTGTTATCCAACAAAATGAATAAACTTGGCTAATTTGAGATGTTTAAATGATACAAAGGACATTGTTCTGTTATAAGTGATGGAATCCGGGGACAAAATAGCAGCACGTCACGGAGAGATTCTCAATAAACGGAAACCAAACTGTCTTCCCGGGTGAAATGAGGATTGCGACTCATTCACTGCTTTTACAGGAACACAATTTTTTCTGACCGTGACATGCGCCTTGCCTGTACAAAGACAGAAATTGCACGGACAAAGACTGTAGCCGTGCAACAGACTACGGCTTGCCCACAGCAGCACACCGCCCTCCTTCCCTGCTCAAACTCACCATCAAGCATAAAAAAAGAGACTGCCCTCATCAGGCAGTCTCTGTTGCTTGTTCACTATAATCTCCCTGTCCTATCGCTGCACAAAGTGAAACACCATGTACTCGGATTTTACGGGATCGCGTTTGCCCAGCCAGATTCCGGTGACGGCATCGGTTACCGGTGACTTCTCTACTTTCACAATCTTCCATGTATTGTCCTCTGTGGTGGTTGCCACGGCGAAGCCTGCAATGGCGATGCTCGGCGTGATGCCGGTGAATTGAATGACATTGGTAGGTTCATCAATGGCGTATGTGCCGGTTGCGGTACTGCCGTTGTCCTGTGTTACGGTTACCTGTCCATTCTGGTTGAAGCTGATGGAGGCATTGTCGATGTTAGCAACGTCTGCATCACCATAAGGTGCCCAGCCGGTGGCCATGATGTCGGCGCGGCTGTCCCAATCGTTCAGAAGCTTGCCTGAAAGATCGGCCCAGTTGTAGGGTACTTCCAGGTCTAGCTTCCAGGTCTTGGTCGGTGTTACCGACAGCAACTCGGACTGATCGCCGAAGTCAAAGTTCGGATCGGGCTGATCTTCCGGCACATAATTATCAGCGTATTCTTTGGAGATGAAATTCCAGGAATACAGGTAGTCGCCTTCGCTGTTGGTCCGGCGCACGCCGATCTGAAGCTGGTCTTCTGTGAGGGACAATACCACGAGGTTGTTGTTCCAGTTGGACGCATTGGGAATAAAGCTTGCCGAACGCAGGATGGTAGCGTCTGTGGTTGTAATGGTTTTTGCATCTACATCCAGGAAGAATGTCCCGGATTCATCTTTGGCTTCGGTTACTTTATGCGTTTTCATAAAAGGACCACCTTTCAGGCTGAACGTCATCGTGCTGGCCTTGTCGGCTTCCGGGATAATCCATGTGTTGCCAGCCCACTCCGGTGCCCAGCCTATCACAGCGGAACCATCTTCTACTTTCTGCCATGTTGTGAGCGGCTCGTAGTAGGTTAGCGGTCCGGCAAATATGCCGTGTCCGCCAAAATCGAGTATCCATGTTTTTTCATTGCCTACGCCGCCGGTGAGGTTTGTCCACAAGGGGTCATTCACATAGTTCAGGTTGTCCTCCGTTACCTGAATGGTTACGGGCTCCAGCTCCACCACGCCGCCGGCGGTGAGTGCCGAGAATTTGATCACATACTCGCCCTTAAAGGCAAAGCGCACGGTATCCACCGCACGATTGGACTTGCCGGTACCGTAATCCCACATGGAGATGGTGCCGGGCGTATTGTTTTTCAGGACAACCGTATTACCGCCTGCATCCAGGCTTCGCTCCTGTATCACTTCAAAATCGATCTGGGACTCGTCCAGTTTAGCGCCGAGCTCCTGGCCATCGTCCTGGCATGCGGTGAACACCATCGCAGCGGACAAGATCATCAAGAATATTGCTTGTATTTTTTTCATGATTCTAAATCGTTTATTGCCAGCCTTCGTTTTGCTTCAGCACATTGCCCGATAGTGTTATCTGTGTGTCCGGAATCTGTTGCAGGCCTTTTGTTAATTGAATATTGGATGCCTTGATGGCTTTGGTTGCCGACGCACCGCCGTTGAGCACAGTAGTATTTTCGGCAATGGTGGTGGCTGCCACATCTACGCCCTGGCGCAGCAAGTCCCAATAGCGAATTCCTTCCAGCGCAAATTCGAGACGGCGCTCTTCCAGGATCGCTGCTTTTGAAATGGTGAGCGGCGTGAACGCAGTCTTGAATGCGCGCTTGCGCACGGCATCAAAATAGGTTTGCGCATTGGGACTGCCCAACTCTGCAGCCATCAGCAATACATCCGAATAACGGATGGACACATAGTCCTGAAACTGTCCGATCTGAAAATTGAGACCACCGTTCTGTTCGGCTGTGCTCTTTCCGTTTTCGTCCACCATGGGTGTGTATTTTTTGCCGTAGTAGCCGGTGTACTCGCGCTGCTTGCCCTGGTTGGTGAATTTTATTTTTTCTCCGGCAATGGAAATGATCGATGCCACGCGGCGCGTATCGTCCTCGTCGTAGGCGTCCCACAGTTTCGGATTTACGGTTGACCCGCCCCAGCCGTTGCCATACGGATAACTGAACTGCTCGCGGATGCCATTCATTACCAGCCAATGATTTCCATCGGTGTTTCCATTGTAATCGCTGGTGTAGGTGTACTTGATCGCGAACACGGTTTCCTTATTATCCTCGCCGGCATACGCTGCTACAGAAGCTGCAGGCCACAGCTTGGCGAAGTCGTCCAGCAGGCCATGTCCACTGTTGGCAATGGCGTCTTCGAGGTAAGCAAGCGCTTCTGCTTTGGAAATGATTCCGGCCAGATCGGATTGATTGTAGTATCCGGTATAGTACAGGAAGACACGTGCCGCCAAAGCTTCTGCCGCCCAGCGTGTAACTCTGCCGTGACTCGCCACGGGTTGTGTAGCATAATTTGTTGACGGAAGATTTTCAGCAGCAAACTTCAGATCTTCTGCGATCACCTGGTATACGTCGGTTGCGGCAACCTGCGGAACGTTCTCTGCTGAGGGCACCGTGAGCAAGGGAATGTTACCCCACAGGCGCACCATATCGAAGTACAGATAAGCACGGATAAAGCGCGCTTCTGACTCATACTGTTTACGAAGTTCCGGCTGCGTGCCCCAGTCCACCTGATCGAATTTGCCAATCAGCGTATTGCAGCGAAACACAGCCTTGTAATACAAAGTCCAATTGGACAAAAAGATATCCCGTTGCGAATAGCTTTTATCAAACTCATCCAGTGACTGATAAATAAAATTATCGGAATTGCCGGTGCCGCCGAAAGCATTGTCCGAAAACACTTCGGACGCTACCGGAAGACTTACGCCTTCAGACCAGATTGTTTGCAAGCCATCATAACAGCCGATTACGGCTTTGGAGGCATCGGCGGGTGTTTTATAAAAATTGGTATCCGCGGCCGTCACCACAGGTTCCCTGTCAAGAAAGTCGCTGCAGGCAGCCAATGCCAGCGCGCTGATCATGATACAATATTTTGAAACTGATTTCATACTCATCTGTCCATTAGAATTTAACATTTACGCCCACCATGAATGTTCTGGGGCGCGGATAGTAGCCCAGGTCGATGCCGGAGGACATCGGATCGACACCGTAGCCGATCTCAGGGTCCATGCCCGTATATTTTGTCAATGTCAGCAGGTTGAGAGCCGAGCAGTATATTCTGAACTGGCTCGCGAACTTATTGTCCAAAAGCTTCATCAGATCATACCCCACGGTTACGTTGCTGATGCGAAGAAAATCTCCATTGTGGATGTACAGATCGGAGAAAGATGTCCAGTTGCTGTTGTTCTCTGTAATGCGCGGCATTGTGTTAGACGAGCCCGGACCGTGCCAGCGATCGAGAATAGCTGTTGTATAATTGCTGAAGGCACTGGATTGATTGCGATATGATTGGACAATCTGGTTGCCGGCCACACCGTTTGCAGTTATGCCCAGATCGAAACCATGGTAGTTTGCCGAGATGGAAAACCCGAATGTGAAATCGGGTACGGGACTTCCGATGTTGGTTCTGTCGCCGTTGTCGATCACACCATTGCCGTCGCGATCCACATAGATCACATCGCCGGGTTGTGCTGTGGGTTGAATGATCTTCCCTTCACCTGAACGATAGGCATTAACCTGCTCTTCCGTCTGAAAGATACCGGCCGTTTGCAGCCCCCAGAAATACCCGATCGGATACCCGTTCTGCATTCTGTAAAACTCCAGCGAGTTGTCGAAGAGCTGGTTGATCAACCCGTGGACAATACCATCCGCTGTTGCAATGTTGCTGACTTTATTCTGATTATATGCGCCGTTCGCATTTACTGTATAACTTAGATCACCAACCTTGTTATTATAGGACAGTCCCAACTCGACACCTTTGTTCGTAACGTCACCACCATTGATAAACGGTGCATTGGCACCGGCCGTCGCCAGAATGGGAGCCAGCACGATCAGGTCTTTTGTCTTTTTGGAATACAGATCAAAGTTTACGTTGAGTCTGCCGCTCAGGAATCTGGCATCAAAACCGATGTTGGTTTGCTCGGACGTTTCCCAGCTCAGGTTTGGATTGGACAGACGATTCTGATACGCACCTGGCGTGAGCGTTCCTTCCTTGTCGCCAAAACTGTAGTTGGTATTGGTAAGCTTGATATCGGCTACGTACTGGAATCCATCTACGCGCTGGTTACCCACTTGTCCCCAGCTTGCGCGGAGTTTGAACGAGCTCAGCCAGTCGCTTCCCTGCAGAAACGGTTCGTTGGTAATAACCCAGCCTGCCGATACGGACGGGAAGTATCCCCACTGATGTCCCGGAGCAAACTTTGAAGAGCCGTCGGCGCGGAACGTGGCATTGAAGAGATAGGTTTCGCGGAAGTTGTAGTTCACTCTGCCAAAGAACGATTGCCTGTTTTCAATGGCGAGATCGTTGGGACCGCCCGTAAGAGAAATGCGCGCGGCATTGGATTTATTGGTGGCACCGGACAACCACGCCTGATCCAGATTGCTGAAAACCAGATCGGAGTTACCCGCGGTAATGCTGTTATCGGTAAACTTGAACGTTGAGGTTCCGGCCATCACGTCGATCTGATGCTCGTTCACGTTAAAACCATAGCTCACCAGGTTGTCCCAAATCCACGTAGTGCCTTTGCCCATATACTGCGTTACCTTGGTAAAATCATTGTATGCGTAGGCGGACAGTTTGTAAACCGGCGTGAACGAATGATTGTCGCTGGAGAAATAATCGATCCCCAGGCTGGTTCTGAACTTCAGATTTTTCACCGGTTCTACCTGTGCATATACATTCCCCACCAGTTTCTGCGAAGCGCTTTTGTTCTGGTTGTTGTACACCATGAGCGCATACGGATTAGCCTCGCCTGTGTTCCAGGTTGAGTTACTGTTGTCGTAGAAATTTCCGAGCGCATCGTATACCGGCACAAAAGGACTTGTATTAAATGCCGCACGCAATGTGTTGCTGTACTGGTTTCCCACAGCAACGCCGTTATTTTCGATATAGGCGAAGTTGAGATTCTGTCCCAGGGTCACAACGTCTTTGTAAAGCTTGTGCTCCGAGTTGATGCGGAAGTTGTAGCGTTTGTAATTGGAAAGATCTTTTCCGCCCACCACGCCTTCCTGCGAGAGATAGGACAATGATGTAGAGTACACGGACGCTTCAGAACCACCGGACGCGCCGATGGAATAATTCTGAGTCACCGCATCCTTCACAAACATCTGGTCGATCCAGTCTGTCCCTTTGTCCATGGCGGCGATCTGATCGTTGGTAAAGTAAGGAGCTTTGCCGGAGTTGATCGCGCCTTCGTTCATGATAGATGCGTACTGCTGCGAGTCCAGTGTTTTTATTTTGCGTGCCACATTCTGCACACCATAGAATGCATCGAATGTAATTTGCGCATTCGTATTTTTCTTGCCGGATCGGGTAGTGATCAGCACTACACCGTTTGCAGATTGCGACCCGTAAATAGCGGCCGAGGCGGCATCTTTCAATACAGTAATCGACTCAATGTCTCCGTTGTTCAGGTATGAGACATCGCCCGTCAGCACGCCGTCCACGACGTAAAGTGGTCCTGCGCCATTGTTCGTTCCCATACCGCGAATGATCACATTCATGGAAGAGCCGGGCTGTCCGGATGTTGAGGTAATCTGCACGCCGGGAGCCTGTCCCTGCAATGCCTGCAACGCATTCGTTGTGCTGAGCTTCTTCAGGTCATCGCCGCCTACTTGCAGGTTGGCACCCGTGTTGAGCGCTTTTTTCTGAACGCCATACCCCACCACAACAACCTCTTGTAATGTAGAGATGTCTTCTTCCATCGTAAAGCTGATCTGTGTCTGATTTCCCACAGTCGCTTCCTGCGTTTTATAACCGATAAAGGACACGACCAGCACATCGGCCGGCGACGCTGCAAGTGAATACAGACCTTCTATGTCTGTCGTTGTGCCGGTAGTGGTTCCTTTTATCAGGATGCTCACGCCCGGCAGCGGAGCGCCTCCGGCGTCCAGAATCTTTCCTGTGACGGGTTGTCCCTGCGCATACGCAGAGATTGCACCCAGCAAAAGAAAGCATACGGAAGCAAGCATACAGCTTCGGTAAACTTTTGTCATCATAGGTTTTATTAATTTGGTTTTGTGTTTCGTATACATAATCCGGTGCGCAGGTTATTTTCGGGACACGGTTATAGCATCTCCCTTGTATGGGACCACCTGGTCGGGTTGAGCATTTACACTCACCCCGGCAGCGTGATCTTTTTTAACCCAAACTATATGAATAGTCCGCGCGGCAGGCATACCGTTGTAAGAGCCTGTGCGCTTTCCAATCGTCAATGTTCCATCAGCTTCAGAATATGCCATGTCTATTTTACTGAACTGTCCTTTCTCGTAGTTGTAGTTTGTCCCTTCGTCCTCGTATAGGGTGAACGAGGCATCGGCACCGGTATAGATATAGAGCGTCAGCGGATCGGCAGGTTTTTCAGCTGTATACTGCAGCTCCGGGCCGGCCGGCAAAATGGAACCAGCTTTTACAAACAGCGGCATCTTGTCCAAAGGTGCATGAGCCTGTATGGTTTGATTGCCCGCCACGAACCTGCCGGTGTAGAAGTCATACCAGCCCTGTCCGCCCGGCAGGTACACAGGCCATGTTCGCGCTTTGTATGTGGTTACGGGCGCCACCAGCAGCGAAGGTCCATACATGAATTCGCTGGCGTTATTGATCACCGACTTGTCCTGCGGGAAGTCCATCACCAGGGCACGCATAATGGTATAATCCTCAAAATGTGTTTTACCGGCCAGTGAATAGATATACGGCATCAGCTGATAGCGCAATTTTGTATAGGACACTATGGTCTGATAAGCGATGTGATTTTCCGGCGCTGTATTGAATACTTCACGATACGGAAATTGTCCGTGGATCCGATACAGTGGATTGAAGACGCCAAACTGTACCCAGCGTACCATGCGCTCGCGCCATTCCTCCAGGTTCTCACCGGTTGCATGCTCGTATTTTTTCTCTACGGAGAAGCCGCCAATGTCCGTTGTCCAATAGGGTATTCCGGACAGTGAGAAGTTAAGCCCCGCCGGAATCTGTGTTTTGAAGTCCTGCCAGTTGGCAGCAATGTCGCCGCTCCAGGTGGCGGCATAACGTTGTGAGCCCGCAAATGCCGAACGTGTAAAAATAAAAAACCGCGTGTCCGGATCGGTCTTGCGCAGTCCTTCGTATACGCCGCGTTCGTTCATGAGCGCGTAGGCATTAAAATATTTGGTAGACGATCCGAGCGCCGTCGGATTCATGAGCTTTTTACGCTCATCAATCGAAGCATTGGACAGAATATCCGGCTCGGTGGAATCCAGCCACCAGGCATCAATCCCTTTGTTGTAAAGTTTGTTCTTAATGAGATCCCAGAAAGCAGCACGCGCCTGCGGATTGTACGCATCATAAAACGTAGAGATATATCCCTTGCCGATCCAGTCACGCTGACGATTGGTGATATTTGTTTTGTACAGATACCCTTTGCTATCGAAGTCCTTATATGTATCGATGCCTTCGTAAAACTTGGGCCATACGGAGATCATGAATTTTGTATGATACTTGTCATGCAGATCGCGGATCATACCGGCAGCATCGGGGAAACGTACCGGGTCGAACTCCTGGCTCCCCCATTGATCTTCTTTCCAATAGGACCAGTCGAGGACAATATTGTCCAATGGAATTTTTCGCTTGCGGAATTCGCTGACAACATCCAGAATCTCTTTCTGTGTTTTATAGCGTTCGCGACTTTGCCAGAAACCCAGCGCCCATTTGGGAATGATTTCGGATTTTCCCGTGAGGGTGCGATAACCGTGAATCACACCGTCCAGGTTGTTGCCGGCAATGAAGTAATAGTCGATCTGATCGCCGGCTTCGGAGAACAAGGACAACCGGTTCTGATCTTCTGCCGGAGTTGTTTGCCACTTCAGGGATAAATAGGACTCGCCGCCATCGGGCAACCATTCTATGCGGATGGGATATTTCTTGTCTTTCTCGGCCGCCAGTTCAAACTTTGCCGTGCCGGGGTTCCAGGCCTGCCGCCAGTGGTCAACCTGCAGTGTCCCATTCAGCCATATTTTAACATAGCCGGCGTAGTACAGTAAAAATCTGTGAACACCGCTCTGATCCGAAGCGATGTTACCTTCCCAAACGACTTTACCATCGCGCAGGGGAAATACCTTCGGGAATTTCGCTTGATCGCTGAGAAACTCGTAGTTGATTACAGAGTCCCTGCGTGTGAGATAAATCTTTGTCGAATCGTCCTTCGCGCTATACACGGCAGATAATCCACCCGCATTACCTTGCGCATCGAACAGTTTCAGCTTCGATAATGAATTGTACTCGCGCGGATCGCCGAACTTCGTCAACGAATAATTATCCCAGAGAATACCGTAATTTTTGTTGGACACCACCAATGGCACGGCTACTTTGGTATTGTATTGAAAGAGCGATACATCCTTTCCCTTATAATTCATCAGGCCTTCCTGGTGCTGTCCCAATCCATAAAATGCTTCGTCTTCGGGCGACTCAAATACCTGCTGCAGTGTGTACATCTTTTCATTGTCCACGGTTATCGGGCGAATGATTTTACCGCCGCCTGTCTTTTCGCGCAGAATGATGTTTCCGGTTGTATCGGCAAAGGAAACCTCGCCGGTGGACAGCGATACGATGGCGTGTAGCCGCTTCGTAACAAGGGTCAGATCATCTTTCGATTCCTTCAGTTGCCAGTCGGCTGAGCCTTTTATGCCGGGTACGAGAATGAGACTTTCATTTGTCGAGAAGGAATCCACGGGCGAGGCCATCACATGAATGATGTCGTCGTTGATTACCTGGAGCCGGACGTTTTTCACCCCGGTCTCGTTGTTCAGCGTTACCACTACGCCGTCGCTGAGTTTTCTGAATTTCCTGTCTGATGAACATGCGCCGAGGAGCATGGTCCATACCAGAATGTTTGCGAATACTACCTTGTTCATGATTTTACGTTCGTGCTGCAATCGCTTTCATACACATAATTTCTCGAAAACGATTGCAGTAAAGGTATGGCCGATTTCAGCCACCCGTGGGTACGAAAATGTCTGATCGTAGAGGCTCAGATGTCTTTACAGGGTATTGAAATGTTTCATAAAACGGGTTCAAATCGCTTCGACGCGCCGGCAAGCCGATTTTTGTTCCGTGGATGGACACGGCAAATATGCCTCCACGACTTCCGCCGGAAACACTTTTAATGCACAGGTTATCGGGGCAGAAACGCGTCTGCCCGGGACTGTTACCGTAAAAACCGGGAAATCAGAATCAGAAAAATGCGATAAAGGACAACAGGCTGGCAATGGCGATGTAGATGGTTATTTCGAGTGCCAGGATTATGCGCGACGAACGTTTCAATTTTGAATTAGACATCTGTTCTTTCATAGAACAAAGCTAGGCAGGACGTTGCCCCGGCAGGTTATTCAAATGTCTGTTCCCACGGATCGAAATGTATTATATGCCACAAAACAACGTTATGGATTTCTTTTTCCTGCCGCATAAGCAGAAGGCAACACGTTATAGGCTTCTTTAAAATAGCGCGCAAAATATTTGGGATTGTTGAAGCCCACCTGGTATGCAATCTCCGCTACGGTAAGCTGGCTTTTCTCCAGCAACTGTGCGGCCTGCTGCAGTCGGATGGTGCGGATAAATTCGAGCGGCGACTTGCCTGTAAGCGCCAGAATTTTTTTATACAGGTGGGCGCGGCTGATGCCGAGCTCACGGCTCATGTCCTCCACCGAAAACTCTGCACGCGATACGTTGTCCTCCACGCATTTGATGGCGTTCTGAATAAACTTCTCGTCGAGGGGGGTGATCACCAGCTCACTCGCCTTCACATCGAGTTGACGGGCAAAGCTCTTGTGAAATTTTTCGCGCTGCGCGATGAGGTTCTGAATACGCGAGGCCAGAATCTCAAAGTTGAACGGTTTGGTGATGTAGTCGTTCGCGCCGGCGTGAAAGCCTTCAACCTTCTGTTCTTCTGCCGCGCGTGCCGTTAATAATATTACCGGCGTATGCGAAACCCGCGCGTCTGTTTTGATCATGCGACACAGTTCTATTCCATTCATCTCCGGCATCATTACATCACTTACCACGAGGTCCGGCAACAGTTCCTGCACTTTCTTCCATCCTTCCTTGCCGTTCGAGGCCTCCATCACCTGGTATTGAAATTTCAGGTTGTCCTTGAGGTAAAAGCGAAAGTCTTCGTTATCCTCCACGAGCAACAGTACCGGCTTGCGAATGCCGGCGGTATCGGTCTCTTCCGGCATGTCCACCACGGGCAGTTCAATTGTTTCAGCGGCCGGCGCTTCGCGATGCACTGTTACTTCCCGCAACGGCAGGGTTACTGTAAAACAGCTTCCCGCGCCCGGCTCGCTCACCAGCGTTACGGTTCCACCGTGAATCTTGACGAACTCTTTTGTAATGGACAACCCGATGCCGCTTCCCTGGTTCACCATGCTGGCGGGCAGATCGTGCTGAAAAAAACGCTCGAAAATTTTATCCTGCTTGTCGAGCGGAACACCAATACCCGTATCCCGGACACGCATGATTATATTCTTCTGATCTGCTTCAGTCTGCAATTCTACCTGTACAGAGACTGTACCGCCCTCCGGCGTGAACTTGAATGCATTGGACAACAGGTTGAACAGAATCTTTTCCAGCTTGTCCTGGTCGAACAATGTCTCAACCGAAGTGATCGAAGACGCAAACTCCAGCCGGATGTTTTTCTTTTCCGACAAGTCTGAAAACGAGTAAACCGTTTCGCGGATAAAGTAAATAATGTCCCCTT
>JAESFU010000763.1_pt1 | contig 11781 bp, 10 predicted proteins | sample 9269461 | NCBI WGS metagenome assembly JAESFU01 (sample SAMN14502556, study PRJNA617107) | algae metagenome | isolation source: Stenomitos rutilans HA7619-LM2 and co-occurring heterotrophs from cave walls | place: USA: Waikapalae cave, Hawaii | collected 2009-07-28
TAAGTGCTTGATGAAGTCAACGGCGGTGCGCTTGGTGAGCGTATCCATGCGCAACTGACCGCTCTGGTTTGCGGTCAGAAAATCACAGAGCACGTTGACGGCTTTCTTGTACATGGCCGAGTCCTTGGCCTTGCCATCGTAGCGATCAAGGAACCGGTTAAGGTGCGCACCCTTGATCGGGATGGAGCCCTTGATGATGGAGTCGATTTCCGCCCGGTCGGTCTCATAGTCATAGTTAGCCGGGGCGTCGGGGATATGCTTGACCGCCGCTGCCGATTGGCGAGCAATCCGCTCCAATACAGCTTCCGGCAACTCAGTGGTTTCCAGCACCTCACCCGCGACCGGGGAGGGAATCTCAATCACCCGTCCGTCGCCGTATCCGCGAACATGAGTAAAGCCAAGCTGTTCCATCCACCGAGCATAGTCGGAAGGCTGGGGAACGCGGCCCGCTGCGATCATCGCCTTTTCAAGCTCTGTCAGCGCCATCGCTTTGCCGTTCGGCGGGGCGGCATAGACCGCAACCGCTTTGTCTTCCACAATGGTCGCACCGTCCAACGCGGCCGCAATCTGCTTTTCCCAGTTGCGAATGAACGACCATTTGGCGTCATCGAGCCGGTTCTTTTCTTCTGTCGTGGTCGCCTTGCCGAGCCGCTTGACGAACAATGGGCCACGTTTCAAAGGCTTCCGGGCATTCTCAGGAATCGCGAGTTGCACGCTCCACTTATTCGAGCCCTTGGGTTTTTCGACAAGGTAGCGGTAGTCACGGGACGGTTCGCGGGTGCGGAGTTGAGCGGTCACGGGCTTACCCTTTCTCTATACCCAGTTCTATACTCACGCAGGCCCGATTTTTCCAGCAAATACGGTGTTTCTTGCGCTTCCGTGGTTAATGCCCTCTCCCCTCGTGGGAGAGGGCGGGGCCCATTGCGCAAGCAATGGGAGGGTGAGGGGGATCAGGTCTCGCAGAGGCTGCGAAAGCGGTTCCCCCTCACCCTAACCCTCTCCCCGCCGGGGAGAGGGAACACTTAAGGACTCACCAATGCCAGAAACATTCGACATCGAAATCAGCACGCTGACCATCGAGACCGAGCGGCTCAAATCCGATCTTGCCGATCTCGATCGCCTGGGGCGGACATTCGGCAATACACTGACGCGCGCCTTTGCCTCCGCCGTCGTCGACGGCCGCAAGCTTTCGGATGTCTTGCGGTCGCTAGCCTTGTCATTGTCATCGCAGGCGCTCTCGGCGGCGTTGAAACCCTTGGGCGACGCGGTCGGCGCGGCGATGAGCCAGGCGGTGCCATTCGCGCAAGGCGGCATCGTGTCGAGCCCGACTTACTTTGCCCTGAAAGGCGGCACCGGCGTCATAGGCGAGAAGGGTGCCGAAGCCATCATGCCTTTGGCGCGCGGACCCGACGGGCGGCTTGGCGTAAGCGCGGATGGCGGCCGCGCCATCAATGTCACCGTCAATATCGCGACTCGCGATGCCGAGAGCTTCCGCCAATCGCAATCGCAAGTCGCCGCGACCTTGTTGCGCGCGCTCGAGCGCGGACAGCGGAATTTGTGAGGAGCCATCATGCCTATCTTCGACGAGGTGCGATTTCCGCCGGCGATATCGCGCTTGAACTCCGGCGGACCGGAGCGGCAGACCGAGATCGTGGCGCTCGCTTCGGGCCGCGAGGAGCGCAACAACCGGCACGCGCATTCACGACGCCGCTACAATGCCGGCTTCGGCGTCGCGACCCTCGACGATATCCATGCGATCGTCGCCTTCTTCGAGGAGCGCCGCGGGCGCCTGCACGGTTTCCGCTGGAAAGATCACGCCGATTTTAAATCCTCCGCGATCGAAGGCGCGATTGCGGCGGATGACCAGCAGATCGGCACGGGCGATGGCACAACAACCGCATTCCAGCTGATCAAGACCTACGGGACAGGCTTGCGCGATTATGCCCGTACCATTGCGAAACCGGTCAACGGCTCCGTCCGTATCGCGGTGGCGGGTGTCGAGAAAGTGACGGGGAGTGATTTCACCGTCGATCACGCGACAGGGATGGTGACGATTGCATCCGCTCCCGCGGCAAGCGCTGCGGTGACCGCGGGCTTCGAGTTCGACGTGCCGGTGCGCTTCGACACCGACTCGCTGGTCATCAATCTCGCGGCGTTTCGCGCCGGCGAGATCCCGGACATCCCGATCGTGGAGATCGTGCCATGAGGATGATCGATCCTGCCTTACAGGCGCATCTCGACGCAGGCGCGACGAGTCTGTGCCATTGCCTGAAGCTCGAAGCACGCGACGGCGAAGTCCTGGGTTTCACCGATCACGATCGCGATCTGGTTTTCGATGGCGTGACTTACGAGGCGCAGTCGGGCTTTGAGGCAAGCCGCATTCAGTCCGAAGCCGGCTACGCGCCGGGCAATCTCGACATCGCCGGCACGCTGACAACCGATCGGCTGACTGAGGCGCGGCTGCGGGCGGGCGTCTATGACCGCGCGAATGTCACGCTGCATCTCGTCAACTGGGAGGACACGGCGCAGCGCTTCCTGCTGCGCGCCGGCCATCTCGGCGAAGTAAGCCACGGCGAACTTGGCTTCACCGCGGAATTGCGCGGGATTGCACAGAAGCTCGACGAACCGCAGGGCCGCGTCTTCCAGTATGGCTGCGATGCTGTGTTGGGCGATCAGCGCTGCGGTGTCGATCTCGGGGCTATGGAATTTCGGGGCGAGGGGACCGTCACGGAGGTCGGCGGCGCCGATCGTTTCACGATCGAAGGGCTTGGCGGTTTTGCTGGTGACTGGTTCTCGGGCGGAGTCGTTTCGTGGACAAGCGGCGCCAATCAAGGCCAACGCCGCGCGGTGAAGCAGCATCGAAGCTTGGATGGCGTGGTGACGCTCTCTTTTTGGCAGGCGATGCGCGCGGCAATATCACCCGGCGATGCGTTCGAAGTGACGGCAGGATGCGACAAGCAATTCGCGACCTGCCGTGCGAAATTCGCCAATGCCGCCAATTTTCGCGGCTTTCCGCACATGCCGGGTAACGATTTCGTCGCCTCCTATCCCAATCGCGACGATCCGAAGAATGACGGGGGCAGCCGGCAATGAATGGCGACACGATCGCCATGTTGGCGCGGAATTGGATCGGCACGCCCTATCGTCATCAGGCAAGTCTTAAAGGCATCGGCTGCGATTGCTTGGGCCTGGTGCGTGGCGTGTGGCGCGAGGCGCTCGGCCCGGAGCCGCAGATCGTGCCCGCCTATTCGCCGGATTGGGCCGAGGCGGGACTGCGCGAGGATCTTTTCGAGGCGGCGCAGAGCCACATGATTGCGCGCGAGGGTCAATGCTTCGAAGCAGGCGACGTGCTGCTGTTTCGCTGGCGCGTGCATCTGCCGGCAAAGCACGCAGCGATAGCGGTTTCGTGCGATCGCATGGTGCACGCGCAGGAAGGCGTGGCCGTCTGCGCGGTGCCGGTCAATGCGTGGTGGCGCAGACATCTCGCCGGGATTTTCGCGTTTCCTCTTTCAGTAACAGTTTCCGTCATGCCAGCGAAAGCTGGCATCCCCTGACGCAGTGCCGCTAGCGGAGATGATTCAGGGGACCCCAGCTTTCGCTGGGGTGACGTTCAAGATTGTTCTCACCAAACAGTGAAGAGAAGCCATGGCGACACTGGTTCTACAATACACCGGCGCGGCGGTGGGCGGCGCGATCGGCGGGCCTGTCGGTTCGACGATCGGACGCGCGGTCGGCGCCATCGCCGGAAGCTTCATCGACCAGGCCCTGTTCGCGCCGAAGCCGCGACGCCGCGAAGGCCCGCGCCTCGACGATCTGCGCATCATGGGATCGACCGAAGGCGCGCCGATCCCGCGCGTCTTCGGCGCCGTGCGACTTTCCGGCGAAGTGATCTGGGCGACGGATTTTCAGGAAGTCGTCAACACATCGACGGAGAAGTCGGGCGGCAAGGGCGCATCGAGCCAGCCCAAGACCAAGACGACGGAGTATCTTTACTATGCGAATTTCGCAGTTGCCCTGTGCGAGGGTCCGATCGCCGGCATCGGCCGCATCTGGGCGGACGGCAAGCCCTTCGATCCGGGACGCGCGATCTGGCGCTGGTATCCGGGCGATGAAACGCAGGAGCCCGATAGCCTGATCATCGCCAAGGAGGGCGCCGAGGCGGCACCCGCCTATCGCGGCATCGCCTATGTCGTCTTCGAGAGACTGGCACTGGCACGTTTCGGCAATCGCTTGCCGCAATTGTCCTTTGAAGTCTTCCGGCATGTCACGGGCGCCGCCGATCTGGTGCGCGCGGTCAACATCATCCCGGGCGCGACAGAATTCGGCTACGACACGCGCGCCGTCAAGCGCAAGGCAGATGAAGGCGAGACCGCGCCTGAAAACACGCATCTTCTGGCGCGCAGCACCGACTGGACGATGTCGCTCGACGACCTCCAGCGCATCTGCCCCAATCTTGGTGCGGCGGCTTTGACCGTGAGCTGGTTCGGCGATGATCTGCGTTGCGGCGTCTGCACCATCGCGCCGCGCGTGGAGAGCGCTGAGAAGAAGACGCCCGGCGTCACCTGGCGCGTCGCCGGCCTCGAACGCGAGGACGCGCGCGAGGTTGCGCGGCATGAGGAGAGGCCGGCCTATGGCGGTACCCCATCCGATCTCTCCGTCGTTCACGCCATCGAGGATCTGAAAGACCGCGGATTGAAGGTGACTTTCTATCCCTTCATCCTGATGGATATCGCGGCGGGCAATGACAGGATCGATCCTTACACGGAGGAAGCGGGCCAGCCCGCCTTTCCCTGGCGCGGGCGCATCACCTCGATGCCGGCGCCGGGAAGACCAGGCTCGCCGGACAAGACCGCCGCAGTCGATGGGCAGATCGAAAATTTCATCGGTGCGGCGAGCCCGAGCGATTTCACGATTGCGGGCAATGACATCGTCTATTCCGGTCCCGCGGAATGGAGCTTGCGCCGCATGGTACTGCATTATGCCAAGCTCTGCGCACTGGCCGGTGGCGTCGATACGTTCCTGATCGGGAGCGAACTGCCGGGCCTCACTACCTTGCGCAATGCGCCCGGCAATTATCCTTTTGTCGCGGCGCTGGCCGCACTTGCCGCCGATGTCGCGACGATCCTTCCCGATGCCAAGATTTCATGCGCAGCCGACTGGTCGGAATACTCCGGCCATCGGCCAGAGGACGGCTCGGGCGATCTGTATTTCCATCTCGATCCATTATGGTCGTCGCCGGCGATCGATTTCGTCGGCATCGACAATTATCTGCCTCTCGCCGACTGGCGCGATGGTACGGCACATGCGGATTATGTGGCCGGGGCGCGATCGATCTACGATCCGGGTTATCTCAAAGCGAATATCGCCGGCGGCGAATATTTCGACTGGCACTACGCAAGCCTCGCTGACCGGCGGTCGCAGACAAGAACGCCGATCACCGACGGCGCCTACGGCAAGCCCTGGGTTTATCGCGTCAAGGACCTCGTCTCTTGGTGGAGCCAGCTGCACTACAACCGGCCGGACGGTGTCGAATCCGCGACGCCGACGGCGTGGATGCCGCAATCGAAGCCGATCCGCTTTACCGAACTTGGCTGCCCGGCTGTCGACAAGGGCGTCAACCAGCCCAATGTCTTCTATGATCCGAAATCATCGGAAAGCGCCCTGCCTTACTATTCGAGCGGACGGCGCGATGACCTCATGCTGCATCGCTTCCTCGAAGCGGTGCTGGGCTATTGGAGTAGAACCGGCGCACATAATCCGCTGTCGCCCGTCTATGACGGGCCGATGGTCGATGTTGCCGATATCCATCTTTGGGCCTGGGATGCCAGACCCTATCCGGCCTTTCCGGCACTCGACGAAGTCTGGGCCGATGGCGCCAATCACGCCCGCGGCCACTGGCTCAATGGCCGCATCGGCAATATCACGCTCGATCGCTTGGCAGCGGCCATCTGCGATGCTTACGGATTCGCGCATCATGAGGAGGAGCGCATCGATGCGCTGATCGAGGGCTATGCGCTCGACCGCATCATGAGTGCGCGCGATGCATTGGAACCTTTGAGTCAAGCACTCGCGTTTGACGCAGTCGAATCGGGCGACGTCGTCAAGTTCCGTCCACGAGATCAGCACGACGTGACAGTTATCGAGGCTGGCGACTTGGTACGGCTCGGCGCCGACAAGCCCGATTTGACGATCACCCGGCATGACGAGGCGTTGCTGCCGCAAAGCCTGACGCTCGCCTATATGGATCCCGGCCTCGGCTATCGCCGCGGCGCTGTCGAAAGCCAGGACCTGACGGGAACGAGCCGTCGTGAGACCGGACTCGATCTCGCTTGCGCAATGAACCAGCAATTGGCGGGCGAGCGCGCCGAGATCATGCTGCGTGAGGCCTGGGCGGCACGCGAGACCTTCTCGTTTGCCTTGCCGCATAGCCGCCTCGCGGTCGAACCGGGCGATGTCGTCGCGCTCGATCTGGCAGCACGGCGGCATCTTGTTCGGATTACAGAGGTGAGTGACGGTGGGCGCCGCGATATGCGTGCGGTGAGCCATGACTCGGCAGTCTATGAGCCGGCCGGCAAACCGGCACGCAACGCGCGCATGAGCATGCCGGCGGTGACGGGACCGCCGCTCTTCGTCATGATGGACCTGCCCTTGGCGGGCGAGAACATCGTCGCGCATGCGCCCTGGATTGCGGCATGCGCCAAGCCGTGGCCTGGAGCGCTCAATCTGCTCGAGCGGATCGGACCTTCGAGCTTTGCGCTCAACCGCACGATCGAGGCGCCGGCCTGCATCGGGACATTGATGAGCGCGTTGCCGCCGGGCGCGGCGGGTCGCTATGACCGCAAATCGCGCGTCACCGTGAAACTGCATGCGGGCGCCTTGAGTTCGCTCGGCGATGCCGAGTTGCTCGCAGGCGGCAATGCCGCGGCGATCGGCTCGCCCGAAACGGGCTGGGAGATCGTGCAGGTCCGAGAGGCTCAGCTCGTCGGCGCCGGGTTGTATGAGATTTCGTGGCTGTTGCGCGGCCAGCGCGGCACGGAGAACCTTGCCGCTCTCGGCTGTGCGTCGGGAAGCCGGTTCGTGCTGCTCGATGCCGCGGTCGTCCAGGCCGACACGCCGCTTGCAGCGATCGGCATCGCGCCGGTCTTCCGCATCGGGCCGGCTGAGAGCGACCACGGCGATCCGTCCTATGTCGAATTCGCCCATGATGTGACGGCCCTTGGCCTGAAACCCTTCGCGCCATGCCAGATCCGCGCGCGGCGCGATGCCGGCGACATCGAGATCACCTGGATCCGCCGCACGCGGATCGACGGCGATGGCTGGGGCATCGTCGAAGTCCCACTCGGCGAGGAGGGTGAGACTTACCGGCTCGACATCCTCGCGGGCCCGGTTGTGGTGCGCAGCGTGACGCGAGCCGAGCCGCAATATCGCTACGCCGCCGTCGATGAGCTTGCCGATTTCGGCGCGCCGCAAACATCGCTCACGATTCGCATCGCGCAGGTGAGCGCGATTCTTGGACCCGGAACATTCCTGGAGACGACCATTCATGTCTGACACGACACATCTGGCATTGCCGCTGCTCGCCGCCGACCAGGCGCAAAAGCATGTGACGCATAACGAGGCCTTGATCCTCCTCGATCACGCGATCCATCTCGCAGTGATCTCGCGCGCCCTCGCAACGCCACCGGGCGCCCCCGCGCATGGTGACCGCTATCTGATCGCTATCTCCGCGACGGGTGCGTGGGCCGGACATGACGGCGAGCTTGCCTTCTATCAGGACGGCGTGTGGCGCTTTGCCGAGCCGAGAACTGGCTGGCGCCTCTGGTCGATCGATGAAGAGAAGTTCTTCGTCTTCGATGGAACGTTATGGCGCGATCTTCAGAATCTGGATGAACTTGCCTTGCTCGGCATCAACACGATGGCCGATGCGACGAACAAGCTCGCGGTGCGGAGCAATGCCGTGCTCATGACGGCGCTCGCCGACGGCGATGGCGGCACCGGCGATATACAGGTGAAGCTCAACAAGGAGACGGCGGGAGATACCGCCTCGCTTCTCTATCAGGCGGGATTTTCGGGCCGCGCCGAACTGGGCCTCACCGGCGACGATGACTTCCATCTCAAGGTTTCGCCCGACGGTTCGTCATGGACCGAGGCTTTGGTGATCGACCGCACCACCGGCCGCGCGACATTCGCCGTGTCGCCGCAGCGGCTCCAGCTCGATGTCTTCACCGCGAGCGGGAGTTACAACGTGCCCGATTGGGCGCGGCAATTGCGCATCGTCTGTATCGGTGGCGGCGCCGGTGGCGGTTCAGCGGCGGCGGGTTCCAATGCTTCGGCGCGTCTGGGCGGGCAGGGCGGCGGATCGGGCGGCGTCTCCGATGAGCTGTTCGATGTCGACGAACTCGACGCGACACTCACGATCACCATCGGCGCCGCCGGTACCGGCGGTACGGGCGTCACCGGCAACAGCAACGGCAATGCCGGGACCACCGGTGGCGAGACCAAGGTCGCGAGCGGCGGCACGGATATACTTTATGCCGGTGGCGGCACGGCGGGCGTCGGCGGCACCAATGCGCAGGTCGCCGGCATCGCAACCGGCGGTCTCGGCAACAAGCCCGGCAATGCCGGCCAGCCTTCCGTGCTGACCTCGGTGACGCCCGCCAATACCTCGCAAGGCGATTGCCCTGGCGCCGGCGGCCCGGGCGGCGCGTTGCAAGCCTCGGGCACCGCCAATGCCGGCGGCGACGGCAGCTTCGGCTACTTCATCGGCGGCATCGGCCGGCGCGCCGAGCGCGGCACCGGCGGTGCGTCGGCGGGCGGTGCCGGCGGTGCGGGCCAGAACAAGAATTGCGATCGCGGCTTCGGTTCAGGCGGAGGCGCCGGAGGTGCCAACGCATCCGGCAATGGCGGAGCCGGCGGAGCAGGCGGCGCGCCGGGCGGCGGCGGGGGTGGCGGCGGCGCCTCGCGTGACACGGCAACTTCGGGCGCCGGCGGCAATGGCGCACGCGGCGAAGTGCAGATCATCGCGATCGGCTGATCGCCACCTCGCACTCAACTCACATTACTGACCGAAATTGAAGGAGATCGACATGATCACCGCTACACTGCTGCGCGCGATCGCGCCCAGGGCTAACCCGAAACTTGCTGTCGAACTCGCTGCGGCGATGGAGGACGTCCTGCCCGCCGCGGGAATTTCGACGCCATTGCGGTTGGCGCATTTCCTGGCGCAGGCCGCGCATGAATCGGCAGGCTTCAAGACGCTGACCGAATATGCCTCCGGCGCCGATTACGAGGACCGCAAGGATCTCGGCAACATCGAGAAGGGCGACGGCAAGCGCTACAAGGGCCGCGGCATCTTCCAACTCACCGGCCGGGAAAATTATCGCGTCATCGGCGAGAAGCTTGGGTTGCCGCTCGAAGCCGAACCACAGCTTGCCGCCGAGCCGCGTGACGCAGTGCGGATCGCCGCCGAATATTGGACGAGCCGCAACCTCAATGAAGCCGCCGATGAAGATCAATTGCGGGTCATCACACGCCGTATCAATGGCGGTCTCAACGGCCTTACCGATCGTGCGCGTTATCTCAACCGCGCCAAGCTTGCGCTCATCCCGGCGCCGGTAAAGCCGTCCGCGCCGCCTGATTCAGACCCGCTGATCGGTCCCAACTCGCCCGCGGCCTTGGTGCGTCTTCTGCAAAGCGAATTGAACAAGCGCAACTACGATTGCGGCGCCGAGGACGGACGCTTCGGCGCTCTGACCCGCGCCGCGGTCCTGGCGTTGAAAGCCAATGAGGGGCTCGAAACGACCAAACCCGCGGTCACGCTCAGCGTCGTCATGGCGGCAAAGCCATGGATCATCGCCGATCGCCAGGAGAAGACGGCGAAGGATCTGCGGCGCGATGGCGATCAGGCCATGAATTTTACCGCGCGCATCAAGGCGGCCGTCGCCTGGCTGCTCGGGCTGTTCGGGCTTGGCGGCGGCGCCACTGCAATCGAAGGGGCGGGGGACGGCTCAACCTTCTTCGACCGCGCGTCCGATGCGCTGGGTCTTTGGGAGCGGTTGCAGATGCTGGCAGCACCTTTCGCCGACATCGCGCGCTTTGCCGTTCACTGGTTGTGGCTGCCGGCGATATTGGCGCTCATCGCGACATGGCTTCTGTCGCGCCACTGCGAGAAGCAACGCCTCGCTGCTTACAAATCGGCGCGGATGCTCTGATGCCGATCCCCTTCGCCGTGATCGGCGCCGGCGTCGCGGCCTGCATCAGGCCCTTCGCCAATCCTCTCACCTGGCCGGCGCTCGCACTCGTCTTCGGCCTGGGCTTCTGCAAGGGCGACGATTATCGCGACCGCGCCTGGCGCCAGGTGATCGCCAAGGAGCGCAGCCTGCAGGAACAAGTGCTGCGAGAAGCCGACGAGCGGCTCTTTGCCGTTCTCGAACGCCTCAACCGCGACAAGGAGAAACGCGATGCCCGCATTGCCGAGCTGGCTACGAAACTGGAGAAACTGCCTCGCCTCAAGCGCGGTTGCCTTGGCCCTGATGTCGTGCGCGCCATCAACCGGGCTTTATCTCGCTGACCTCGAAACCCCGAATGCCAAGGCACTTGCGGCGAAGACCAGGAAGAATTGCGCCCGCGTCCTGAAAGAGCGAAAGCTCCCCGAACTATCGCGCGAGCTGACCGAGGCCGAAGTGGCCGCCCTCATTGTCCGCCGCGGCGGCCTGGCGATCGACTGCGCCAAACCGGCGCTCGCCTATGTCGAGCATGTGACAAAGACCCACCGCAAGCTCGGGAAGACGAAGCGGACCAACCGTCGGTGAAATTCGATTCCGAAACAGCGGCCTCCTAGGAAAGTTTGACTCACAACTTTCGATAGGTAGCGCAATCGGTTGAAATTAAACGATATTTGTCGCCGGGGCCGGCGCAATCCGACATTCATTATCGGTTCAGGCGGCACAATTTATGACGGGCGCGAGCAAGGGCGTGACCATGACAAGCCGGTTTGTGCACATAGCCGCTTTGGCGGCGATGTTGCTGGGAGCTATCCCGGCAGCCGCTCCCGTCATGGCCGACGACCAGCCCGCCAATCAGCAGGGCAAAGGCAAGAAGAAGATCACGCCATCGACCGCCGCGGTCCGTGCCCAGCAGATGAATCCCGGCAGCACGGTTCTCGAAGTTAAGGATGCCGGCAACAAATACATCGTCACGCTCAAGACGCCCGGCGAGCTCAAGCGGGTCGTTATCCCGAATTCGCCTTGACGGGACGCCACTCCCCATCCTACCCGCTGTCACGATTGAGGAGCACAAAGCCATGCGCTTGCTTGTCGTAGAAGACGATCCCGATCTGAACCGGCAACTGGTTACCGCCTTCACCGATGCGGGCTATGCCGTCGACAAGGCCTCGGACGGCGAGGAAGGCCACTTCCTTGGCGACACCGAGCCCTATGATGCGGTGGTGCTCGACCTTGGCCTGCCGGTGCTCGACGGGGTGAGCGTGCTTGAGAAGTGGCGGCGTGCCGGGCGCAAGATGCCCGTGCTTATCCTCACCGCGCGCGATCGCTGGAGCGACAAGGTGGCAGGCTTCGACGCCGGCGCCGATGATTATGTGGCAAAGCCCTTCCACATGGAGGAGGTTCTGGCCCGCATCCGCGCGCTGGTACGCCGCAGCGCCGGCCATGCTTCGAATGAAATCGGGTGCGGACCTTTGCTGCTCGATACCGCCGGTGCTCGAGTGACTGTCGATGGCCGCGCCATCAAATTGACTTCGCTGGAATTCCGCCTGCTTTCCTA
>JAESFU010000764.1_pt1 | contig 11758 bp, 14 predicted proteins | sample 9269461 | NCBI WGS metagenome assembly JAESFU01 (sample SAMN14502556, study PRJNA617107) | algae metagenome | isolation source: Stenomitos rutilans HA7619-LM2 and co-occurring heterotrophs from cave walls | place: USA: Waikapalae cave, Hawaii | collected 2009-07-28
CCTGTGCGCACCGCCATGACCTCCAAGGTCATCACCTGCCCGTCCACGGCTTCGGTGTCGGACCTCATGGAAACCATGACGCGCCACCGCATCCGGCACATCCCCATCGTCGATGGCGGCAAGCTCACCGGCATCGTCTCGATCGGCGACGTGGTGAAGCGCAAGATCGAGGAAACCGAGCAGGAAGCCCTCGCCCTCAAGGAATACATCGCGAGCTGAGTCGGACGGGCGCAGCCCGTCCTTGATCCTCCCCCGCGGGGCGGGGGAGGTGCCGGCAAAGCCGGCGGAGGGGGCCGCGATCCCTCGGCGCCCGCCCCCACCTTTCCAACCTTGCCGCGAATTCATCCCGCCGCAACACCACCGCAAGCCGGCGCACGCCATCTTGCCTCCATCGAACCCGATGGAGACCCTGATGACCTCGACCCGTGCAAAACTGCTTGCCGCTCTCGTCGCCGCCCTCGGCCTCACCGCCATGAGTCCTTCCTTCGCCGCCGGTGCCCAGCAGCACCGGCCCGGCGTCGACCAGCGCGACGGCCGCATGCTGGAGTTTCGCCGCAATGGCGTCGGCGGCGCCTTCCAGCTCGCCGAGGTTTCATGTGCGCCCCACGCAGCGGATCGGCTGGAAACGCGGCTCGATCGAGTGTCCGCACGACTGGACCTCGCCGGCGAGCAGCTGCAGCTGTTCGATGACTTCCGCACCGCCGCCCTCACCGCCCAGACGGGCTACGCCGACGAATGCGCAACCCTCCGCCCCGCCGGCGGGAAGACCGCCGACCTCGTCGACCGCCTGGAGCAGCGCCTCAAGCTCGACGAGGCCCGTCTCGCCGCCATGACCGAGCTCCTGCCCCAGTTCAGAAGCTTCTACGACAGCCTCAGCGCCGAGCAGAAGCAGTCCCTGATGCCCATGCGGCCCTTCACCGGCGAGCTTCGCCAGGGCCATCCGATGGGCGACGCCCGGCCCTGATCCGTTTGGGCGGCTGAGCGTCCCACTCAAGCGGCCGAGCCCCAACCTGCCGCGCGCCGCCCCTCCTGAAGCCCCGGTGTCCCTCCGCCGGGGCTTCTTCTTGTCCACACGGCCGTGTTGCCGCCGTCATCCAGCTCCGCTAACCATCGGCCATCCCCGTGAGCCTCCGATGACCGACCTGCCCCTCGATCCCGACCTGATCCGCGCCGAATTCCCCGCCTTCAGCGAGCCGAGCCTTTCCGGCTGGGCCTTCTTCGAGAACGCCGGCGGCTCCTATACGTCACGCCATGTCATTGAGCGGCTGGAGCGCTACTACCGCGCCAACAAGGTCCAGCCCTACGGCTTCTATCCCGCCTCGCGCGAAGCCGGCGTCCTCATGGACCAGGCCTACCGCCGCATCGCCCAGGCCATGAATGTCGGCATGGACTGGATCCATTTCGGTCCCTCCACCTCTGCCAACACCTACGTTCTCGCCAATGCCTTCGGCGGCTGGCTGAAGCCGGGCGAAGCAATCGTCGTCACCAATCAGGACCATGAAGCCAACACGGGCGCCTGGCGTCGCCTCGCCGAGCGCGGCGTCGCCATCCGCGAGTGGAAGGTCGACCCCGAGACCGGCCGCCTCGACCCGGCCCAGCTCGACACCTTGCTCGACAGCAAGGTCCGCGCCGTCTGCTTCCCGCACGCCTCCAACATCATCGGCGAGATCAACCCGGTCGCCGAGATCGCGAAGAAGGCCAAGAGCTACGGCGCCATCACCGTCGTCGATGGTGTCTCCTACGCCCCGCACGGCCTTCCCGACCTGCTCGAGCTCGGCTGCGACATCTATCTGTTCTCGGCCTACAAGGTGTACGGCCCGCACCAGGGCGTCATGGCGGTCCGCCCCTCGCTCGCCACCGAACTCCCCAACCAGGGGCACTTCTTCAACGACACCCAGCCGCGCAAGCGCCTGACCCCCGCAGGTCCCGACCACGCCCAGATCGCCGCAAGTACCGGCATCGCCGACTATCTCGAGCGCGTCGCCGAGATCGCCGGGGACGCGGTCGAGGGCGCCACCCCGTTCCGCAAGGCGCATACCGCCATGCGTGCCCAGGAGATCGCCCTCCTCACCCCGTTGATGGATTATCTCGGCACCCGCAACAGCCTGCGCATCATCGGCCCGGCCGATCCTGCGATCCGCGCGCCTACCGTTTCACTGGCTGTGAGCGGCCTTGCCGTCGAGGCGGCCGAGCGCCTCGCCCGCCACAAGGTGATGGCCTCCGGCGGCAATTTCTACGCCTGGCGCCTGCTCGAAGCCTTGGGCATCAACCCCGGCCACGGGGTCTTGCGGCTTTCCTTCACCCACTACACGACGCCTGCAGAGATCCAGCAGCTGATCGCCGCGCTCGACGCCGAACTAAAGTAACCGGCCGGCTGTGCTGTTGCCGCAACAGACCCGATTCCGGCGAAAGTGCCGGGATGTCTCGGCTCTCGCGCGAGTCAACCCCGCGTTTCGGAATACTGAATTTGCGTTGCTGCATTGCAATGAATTCGTGATTTGACTGGCAATCGATCCGTACTAAATCTGCCGATGCCGCGAGTAATCGGGGTCTGTTACACAGTGACGCCCACCTACGTTGCCGCGTTAGGTGGGCGTTATTGTGGGAGACCGGGCCGGCGGAGTGCCCCCGCGCTCGCCGGCCCGCTCATCAGGGCCGCTGATCGGGTCCATCGCCAAAATCTGTTCGACGCCGAAGTGTCTGCACGGCTAGACAGCCCGCCATGACCCGCCCCATCGCCGTCCTGCTTCTGCTCATTGCCACCACCATCTGGGGCTTTGCCTTCGTCGCGCAGAAATCCGCCATGGATCATATGGGACCCATGACCTTTGCCGGCGCGCGGTTCCTGCTCGGCGGCATTGCGCTCCTGCCATTCGCACTCGGCGAGTTCCGCGCGCGGCGCCAGAACGTCGAACGGCTGACGCCCCGCCACCGGCTTCTGCTCGCCGCGCTCTGCGTCACCTTCTTCCTCGCCTCGGCCCTCCAGCAATACGGCCTCGTCCAGACCTCGGTGACCAACTCGGGCTTTCTCACCTCGCTCTACGTGCTGTTCGTGCCGCTCATCGCCTTCCTCGCCATCCGCGTGAAGCCGCACCCGATCATCTATGTCGGCGCCCCGCTCGCGCTGATCGGCATCTACTACCTGAACGGCGGCCAGCTCTCGAACTTCAATGGCGGCGACGGCCTGATGGTGCTGAGCGCCGTCTTCTGGGGCGGTCACGTCTTCCTGGTCGGCTATCTCGGCCGAGAAACGGGCCTGCCGGTCATCATCTCTGCCGTGAGCTTCATCGTCGTCGGGCTGCTGTCGACTGCCGTCGCCCTCGGCTTCGAGGCTCCTGATCCGACAACGCTCGCCGATGGCTGGATAGAGATCGCCTATGCCGGGCTCATGTCGACCGCCGTGGCCTACACTTTGCAGGCCGTCGCCCAGCAATATGTGCCCGCAGCCAACGCGGCGATCATCCTGTCGGCAGAAAGCCTGTTCGCCGCGCTCGGCGGCGCGCTGCTGCTGGCCGAGCGGCTGACGCCGATCGGCTACGCCGGCGCCGCCCTCATCTTCTTTGCGATCATCCTCGTCGAGACCGTGCCGGCCCTGCAGCGGCGCGCGGTGGGCTAGGTCAGTCGACCCGCACCATCGCGTACTCCTCGCAAACCACGATCATCGCGCAGACTTTGACCCGCAGGTCGTTGTTGCCGCGGAGCACGATCGTCGCGTCGCCGGTCTGGCCGCCGAGGCTCATCTTGCCCTTCCAGCGATTCTCGCCGTTCGGCTTGGCGCGATCGATGATGAGCGTGTTGAGGTACGGGCGGTTGCGCTTGTTGTCCATGTTCCGGCGCAGCGCCACGAGCTCGAAACAGAGCGAGGCATCGTTCGGACCGCATCGCGTTACCGAGTAGTCCGAGTTCTTCTCGGCGACCCACACGCCTGTGGGGTCAAGCGCCTGCGCCGACGCGCCCGAAATCATCGTGGCCGCCAGTGCCAGCGCCACGATCGCCTTACCCAAAACCTTCATATCGCTCTCCGAAGAGCCCTGCCCGCCCTCTTCGGCTAGCGGGGGATAATGTCGCCAATATGATCTGTCGCGTCATCTGCTTGTCATGTCGTCTCAATAGCTTGGCTCGCGTCCGGGCTGGTCCCCCTGTCCCGGCGCCTGGCCAGTTGCTCCCGCCAAAATCGGCAACCGGCTCTCTGTGCATGCAGGCTGGACTTGCCGCCAGCTTCCATCCTGCCGCCGAGCCCCATCGGCACTTTCTCATCGGCCGCCCCCGCCAGGCGGCCGATTTTTGTTGAGATATGCGGTTTGGCCTCGCCGCCACTTCGCCGCTGCGGCATGAACGGCGCCATGGCCAAGCTCTATTTCTCCTACTCGGCGATGAACGCCGGCAAGTCGACCCTGCTGCTGCAGGCGTCGTACAACTACCTTGAGCGCGGCATGCGCACCCTGCTGTTCACGTCGAAACTCTATGCCGAGGGCGATGTCGGCATCATCTCCTCCCGCATCGGCATTTCCGCCGAGGCCGAATTTTTCACCGACGAGGATGACCTCTTCCAGCGCGTCAACGACCACCTGCAGGAGAGCAAGGTCGATTGCGTCTTCGTCGACGAGGCGCAGTTCCTCACCTCCGACCAGGTCTGGCAGCTTGCCCGCGTCGCCGACCGGCTCGGCGTGCCTGTGATGTGCTATGGCCTGAGGACCGATTTCCGCGGCCAGCTCTTCCCCGGATCGTCCGAACTCCTCGCCATCGCCGACGAACTGCGCGAAGTCCGCACCATCTGCTTTTGCGGCAAGAAGGCCACCATGGTTGTCCGTCGCGACGCCGCCGGCGGCGCCTTGACCGAAGGCGCACAGGTCGCCATCGAGAAATCGGTGTACGTTTCCCTCTGCCGCCAGCACTGGGAAGAAGAGATCGGCCGCTGGCCGCCGAAGGGACCGCGTCATGACCACTGAACCCGCAGATCACATCGAGCCCAAGGGCACGCTCACCGTCCGCACCCTCGCCATGCCCGCCGACACCAACCCCGCCGGCGACATTTTCGGGGGCTGGGTGATGAGCCAGATGGATATTGCCGGCGCCATCGCCGCCGTCGAGCGCGCCCAGGGCCGCGTCGTGACCGTCGCCGTCGAGGCCATGACCTTCATCGCTCCCGTCAAGGTCGGCGACGTGCTCTGCGTCTACACCTCCGTCGAGCGGGTCGGAAACACCTCGGTCACCATCGCCATCGAAGCCTGGGCCCGCCGCAACCGCATCGCCGACCGCGTGAAAGTCACCGACGGCCGCTTCGTCTACGTCGCGCTCGATGATGACGGCAACAAGCGCAAGATCCCCGCCTAGTCCTTCATCCTCCCCTGCGAAGCGGGGGAGGGGGACCAGCGAAGCTGGTGGAGGGGGCGGCCACACGCCCGGCAAGTAGCGCCAACGCCCTAAGCTAGCTCAACTTTCCCACCGCTGTTGCATCGCCGCCCTTTCAAGGCATCGGCCGCCCGGTTACTCTGCGCGCAACAGGGACATTTGGGGGCAAGCATGAAGTTCGTACTGGCAGTTCTTTCCGCGCTGGCGCTTCTTGCCCTCGGCTCCACCGCCCAGGCGCAGACCGGGACTCCTGCTTGGTCGATTCGCCCGCTGATCCTCCAGGAGGGTCCGGGAACCGCCTACGACGTGACCGGCGAGATCGCGGGTGAAACCCGCATCTATGTCGATCGCTGCTCCAAGGCCTGGTGTCGCGTCCATAAGGGCAGCGCTGCCGGCTGGACCAGCCTCTACGACATCTCGTTCGATCACCACGCGCGCGGTCCGCTGACCGGCCCGCGCCTCAACTACAAGAGCGGCGGCCCCGGCACGGTTTGCCTCTACGAAGGCCCGAACTTCACCGGCGCCTCGCTGTGCCGCACTTCCGGCTTCGTCGCCAAGGACCTGCTGCTGCTCCACCTCGATAACCGCTTTTCCTCCGTGTCGGTCGAAGGCGACGTCTCTGTGATTCTCTGCCGCGATCGCGAGTTGAAGAGCTACTGCGAGCGGATCAACGAGAGCGAGGCGCACCTGCATGGCTTCCTCGACAACAACGTGACCTCGGTGCGCATCTACTAATCCCACGCTTTACCCGGCATTGACCAAAACGCCGTTGAGGCACCGCGAATAGCTCGCGGTGCCTCATTTTTTGGCACAATCCTCGGCCAGAAGTGGAACCCGGTCGCACAGGCCGCCGTTTCCTCGCGAACTGCGGCACCGCCCGACCCAAAGCGTCACTAGAGAGGACTCCCCATGAACATCAAGAAACTGGCTACGGCTGCTGCCGTCGCGCTCAGTTCAATCGTGCTCGCGACTGCGGCCCAAGCGGCTGTCGCCACCAACACTGTCAACGTCCGCTCGGCCCCGGTGAACGGCGCCGTCGTCGATGTGCTCCGGCCCGGCCAGCAGGTCGAGATCGATCGCTGCCAGGCCGGCTGGTGCTATGTCATCAAGTCGGGGCCCGATGGCTGGGTTTCCGCCCAGTACTTGAGCGATGAGGACGACGACGACTTCGGCGGTGGCCCGGGCTTCGGCGGCCCTGGTGGCCCCGGCTTCCCGCCGCCGCCTCCGGGCCCGGCCCCGGGTGGTCCCGATGTGAGCATCGGCTTCTCGACCCCCGGCTTCAGCTTCCAGATCGGTTCGGGTGGCTTCGACATCCGTCCCGGCCGTCCGATCGGCCAGCGCGATCGCGTCTGCTTCTATGAACGCAGCAACTATCGCGGCGACAGCTTCTGCGCCCGCCCGGGCGAACGCCTTGCTCGCCTTGGGACTTGGGACGAGGAAATCTCCTCCATCCAGATCTTCGGCGACGCGCAGGCCCTCATCTGCGAACGGACCAACTTCAACGGCCGCTGCATCGTCATCTCGCGCAGCTCCCGCAATCTGGGCGGCGCCGACGACCGCATCCGCTCGATCCGCGTCCGGTAAAGAGCCCTCACACCACCGGATGCATTGGAAGCGCCGCCCCTCACCGGGCGGCGTTTTCTTTTGCGGCATTGCGTGTGATGAGTGGGCAATGGTCGACACCCTGCACATCGGCGGCAACGTGCATCTGCCCCTCTCCGAAGTGGAGATCGCCTATATCCGCAGCCCCGGCCCCGGCGGCCAGAACGTCAACAAGGTCGCTTCCGCTGCCCAGCTCCGCTTCGACCTGCTGGGTTCCCCCTCGCTCCCCGAGCCGGTGAAGCAACGCGCCGCCGCCCTCGCCGGCAGCCGCCTCACCACCGACGGCGCCATCGTCCTCACGGCCAACCGCTTCCGCAACCAGCCCCAGAACCGCGACGACGCCCTAGACCGCCTCGCCGACCTCCTCCGCGCGGCCCTGGTCCCTCCAAAACCCCGCCGCCCCACGCGTCCCACGCTGGCCTCCAAGAAACGCCGCCTCGAAGGCAAATCCCAGCGCAGCACGACAAAACAGCTCCGCGGCCGCGTGGACTACTGATTTCTCAGTCGGGGGTCCTCCCCCGCGGGGCGGGGGAGGGGGACCAGCGAAGCTGGTGGAGGGGCCGCGATCTCTCGGCGGTGCCCTCCCCCGCCATAACCCCGCCTCAATCTCCCGGCCAATCTAGTTTGCATCGCAAACCGAGTGCACCATGCGCGACCTCGACAAGGCCCTGGCCGACATCGTCGAAATCAAGAGCCGCCTCGCCCAGTCGAGCCAGTTCCATGGCCTTGGCCCCGCCGCACTCGCCACCACCGGTGCGCTCGCTTTGCTCCTCGCCGTCGCCCAGACCATCTGGCCGCCCGCGCCCATTCCCTACTTCGCCGCCTGGATTGTCACCGCCATCGTCGCACTCGTCCTCATCGGCGCTGAAATGCTGCGCCGTGCCGATCGTCACCATGGCGCGCTGGCCGACCAGATGATCCGCGAAGCGGTGCTGAGCTTTCTGCCCGCTGGCGTCGCCGGTGCCGGCCTCTTCGCCTTGGTCTTCATCGCCGCGCCGCACATGACCTGGCTGCTCCCCGGCCTGTGGCTGATTCTCGTCAGCCTCGGCATCTTCGCCGCTGCCCGCTCCCTGCCCCGTGCCATCGCCTTTGCCGGCGGCTGGTATCTCGTCTCCGGATTCGCCGTCCTCCTTCTCGCCGCCCGCAGCGAAACCCTTTCGCCCTGGTTCATGGGCGTCCCCTTCGCCATCGGCCAGCTGCTGGTCGCCCTCATCGTCCACCGCGCCACCCGAGCCGCCAATGTCTGACTCCGCCCCCTTCGCCTATGACGGCCTCGACCGCGTCATCCACGAGAAAGCCCGCCTCGGCATCCTCACTTCGCTCGTGAGCCACCCCAACGGCCTCGCCTTCAACGACCTGCTCCGCCTCTGCGGCCTCACCCAGGGCAATATGAGCCGCCACCTCGCCGTGCTCGAGGATGCCGGCCTCGTCGCCATCCACAAGGGCTTCGAGGGCAAGCGCCCGCGCACCGAAATCCGCCTCACCTCAGAAGGCCGCCAGCGCTTCCTCGACTACCTCTCGACCCTCGAGCAGGTCATCCGCGACGCCTCAGCCCGCGCCGACCTAGCCCCCGACGCCACCCCCAAACCCGCCTGACCACTTCCGACTTCCGACCTCCAACTTCCGCCCTTCATCCAAGAGGTTTGCAATGCAAACTAAATCCACCCACAAACTCCACCTCGCCATCATCATGGACGGCAATGGCCGCTGGGCCGAAGCCCGCGGCCTGCCCCGCGCCGCCGGACACCAGGTCGGCGCCGACGCGGTCCGCACCATCGTCCGCGCCACCATCCAGCGCGGCATCGGCGCCCTCACCCTCTACGCCTTCTCCACCTACAACTGGCAGCGCCCGGAGCCAGAGGTCACCGGCCTCATGAACCTCCTCCGCCGCTTCCTCATGGTCGAGGCCCCAAAGCTCCGCGATGCCGGCGTGCGCGTAAGCATCCTCGGCCGCCGCGACCGCGTCCCGCTCGCCTTGCGCAAAGCCATCGACGCCATCGAGCGCACCACCGCCGGGGGCGAACTTCTCCACCTCCGCATCGCGCTCGACTACTCCGCCCGCGAGGCCCTCCTCTCCGCCGCGGCCGAAAACCTCACGCCCGAGGCGTTCGAAGCCCGCCTCGGCACCAGCGATGTCGATTTCCTCATCCGCACCGGCGGCGACCAGCGCCTGTCCGATTTCCTGCTCTGGGAATGCGCCCAGGCCGAGCTCTACTTCACCCCGGTGCAATGGCCCGATTTCGGCGTCGCCGAACTGGACACGGCCCTCGCCGACTACGAGCGCAGAACCCGCAGCTTCGGCGCCCTCATGCCGGCGCGAGCCACTGCGTGACCAGCGTTCCAGCCACCGCCGCGATCGCCGTCACGAACGTGCCCCACCCCATGTCCACCAGCGCCACGCGCAGCGTGTAGCCCTTCATCGTTGCCATGTTGGTCATGTCGTAGGTGCCGTAGGCGACGAGCCCGAGCAGCGCGCCAAGGAGAAGCGCCTGAACCCAGCCGCCACCGGTCGTCGCCGGGATCACCACCAGCGCCACGATGCCGACGACATAGAGAAGGTAGAACCCCGCGGCGTAGCCGAGCTTGGGCTGGTCCAGCAGCAGGCTGCCGATCTCGCCGCGATAGAACCCGAGCGCCCGCGTCAGCCACACGAAGTCGAGCCCGAAAAACACCACCGCCGTCGCCACATAGGCAATCACATACTTCAGCACAGCCGCCTCCGATAAGTCTCAGAGCGCCCTCAGGAAAAGTTGCAGACTTTTCCGGTTCGAAGGCGCGACCAACTACCCATACTAGCTACGCAAAAAATGCACGGCCGGTTGCACCAAAATCGCCGAAACACCCGTTGCTGCCCCCAACGAGCACAAACGGGAGCGTCAAATGGGTGCCAACTGGGGCGGGGAAAAGCGGATCGCGGTGATCGGATCCGGCATAGCGGGCCTCTCCGCCGCGTGGCTGCTCTCCAGGCGCTACGACGTCACTCTATTCGAGGCCGACAAGCGCCTCGGCGGCCACACCAACACCCTGACCGTAGACACCCCCGATTGCGGCCCGATCGCCGTCGATACCGGCTTCATCGTCTTCAACAACCAGACCTACCCCAACCTCACCGCCCTGCTCGATCATCTCGGCATCGCGCACCAATATTCCGACATGTCCTTCGGCGCTTCGATCGACGGCGGCCGCATGGAATATTCGAGCGTCGGCCTCAACGGCTTCATCGGCCAGCGCGCCAACCTCGTCCGCGCCCGCTTCTACGCCATGGTCCGCGACATCCTGCGCTTCTACAGCGCCGCCCCGCGCCTCCTCGCCCACCCCGAGCGCTACGGCCACCTGACCCTCGGCGAGTATCTCGACAGCCACCGCTACTGCGACGCCTTCGTTGAGGATCACCTGCTCCCCATGGGCGCCGCCATCTGGTCCACCACCTCCTCGCAGATGCGGGCCTACCCGCTCCTCGCCTTCGTCCGCTTCTTCGCCAGCCACGGCCTCATCAAGCTGATCGACCGCCCGCTCTGGCGCACCATCTCCACCGGCTCTGCCAGCTACATCGCGCCGCTCACCGAGAACGTCGATATCCGCCTCTCCGCCCGCATCGACCACATCCGCCGCTATCCCGGCCATGTCGACATCGTCCACGAAGGCGGCCACGCCGAGTCCTTCTCCGACGTCGTCATCGCCACCCACGCCGATCAGGCCCTGCGCCTCCTCGCCGACCCGAACGATGACGAGCGCGACCTGCTCGGCAGCTTCCAGTACACCGACAACACGGCGGTCCTCCACACCGACGCCAGCCTGATGCCCAGGCGCAAGCGGGTCTGGGCCAGCTGGAACTATATCGGCGAAAGCGCCACCACCGACGACACCCAGCTGTGCGTCACCTACTGGATGAACAAGCTGCAGGAACTGCCGACGAAGACTCAGCTCTTCGTCACGCTCAACCCCACCCGCCCCATCGCCGAGGGTCACCTGATCGAGGCTATCGCCTACACCCATCCGCTCTTCGATCACGCCGCCCTCGCCGCCCAGGAAAAGCTCTGGACCCTGCAAGGCCGCAACCGTACCTGGTTCGCCGGCAGCTATTTCGGCCACGGCTTCCACGAGGATGCGCTGCAGTCCGGCCTCGCCGCAGCCGAAGGCATTGGTGGCGTCACCCGACCCTGGACCGAACCCGCCGGCGCCTGCCGCATCTCCCGCGCCCCCGCTTTCGCGGAAGCCGCCGAATGAACTCCGCCATCTACGAAGGCGACGTCTACCACGCCCGCTTCAAACCCAAGCGCCATCGCCTGCACTATCGCGTCTTCTCGCTGCTGCTCGATCTTGACGAGCTGCCGGCGCTCAACTCGCGCCTCTTCGGCCACAACTGCCCGGCCCTGTTCAGCTTCTGGGACAAGGACCACGGCGACGGCCGCACCGGCACGCTCCGCGCCTGGGTCGAGCAGCACCTCCGCGACGCGAACTACCCCGAAGCGGCCGCGAGCATCCGCGTCCTCTGCTACCCGCGCATCCTCGGCTACGTCTTCAACCCGCTGACCCAGTACTACTGTTACGACGCCACCGGAGCCCTGCGCGTCATCCTGCACGAAGTCTGCAATACCTATTTCGAGCGCATGACCTACGTCATCCCGGTCACCGGCGACGCCACCCGCGTCCGCCAGGACTGCCCGAAACTCCACTTCGTCTCACCCTTCGTGCCGATGGACTGCACCTACCGCTTCGACATCCTGCCGCCCACCGACCGCGTCCGCATCGTCATCGCCGAATCCGACCCCGCCGGCCCCCTCCTCACCGCCAGCTTCTCCGG
>JAESFU010000765.1_pt1 | contig 11750 bp, 9 predicted proteins | sample 9269461 | NCBI WGS metagenome assembly JAESFU01 (sample SAMN14502556, study PRJNA617107) | algae metagenome | isolation source: Stenomitos rutilans HA7619-LM2 and co-occurring heterotrophs from cave walls | place: USA: Waikapalae cave, Hawaii | collected 2009-07-28
AGGAACGATTCACCGGGATCTAGAGCGATGCGGATAATCAGCCAGTCGGACAGGACGGTCGTGCCGCCGGTGACCGACGAGCGATCGCCGCCCGATTCGCGGATGACCGGCGCGGATTCGCCTGTGATTGCGGATTCATTGACTGAAGCAACACCCTCGATCACTTCGCCATCGCCGGGAATCACTTCCCCAGCCTTGACGTAAACGATGTCGCCCTTGCGAAGCGCAGCTGCAGAGAGCGTGGTTCGTCGGGCGTCGCGAGATGGGCCATCAAGCTTGGTCGCGACGACATCGCGGCGAGCCTTTCGCAGGCTCGCTGCCTGTGCCTTGCCACGGCCTTCTGCCATCGCCTCTGCAAAGTTTGCAAAGAGCACGGTGAACCACAGCCAAGCAGCGATCATCAGGATGAACCACGCAGAGGCTTCACCGTGGCCGACGATGGCCTGAACGCCCAGCACCGTGGCAAGGACACTGACGACCCAGACCACGAACATCACCGGATTGCGGATCTGAACGCGCGGATCGAGCTTGATGAACGCCGCTGCGACTGCGCCCTTGACGATGGAGGGGTCAAACATGGACCGGACTGAGGTTGAAGTGCTCATGGAAAGTCTCTGAACTCATGCGAGGTGCAGGTGCACGTCGCGTGCGAATTACTTTGCGCCGATGCCCGACATCTGGAGGTGTTCAACGATCGGCCCAAGCGCAAGAGCAGGGACGAACGTGAGTGCACCGACGATCACGACGACCGCGATGAGCATGACGACGAACACAGGGCCGTGCGTGGGGAGGGTGCCTGCAGTGATCGGGACCTGCTTCTTTGCAGCGAGCGAACCTGCAGCGGCGAGGACGGGGATGATGATCCAGAACCTGGAGAAGAACATGCACAGCCCAAGGAGCATGTTGTTGAAGGGGTTGTTCGCGCCGTACCCCGCGAAGGCAGAGCCGTTGTTGTTCGCGGCAGACGAGTACGCATAGAGGATCTCGCTGAACCCGTGCGGTCCGGGGTTGGGTACGTTGGATGCATTGGACGGCCACAGCACAGCGATTGCAGTGCCCATGAGGACCAGACCGCACGGGATCAGCACCGCGAGCGCGGCCATCTTCATCTCAAAGGGCTCGATCTTCTTGCCCAGGTACTCGGGCGTGCGGCCGACCATCAGCCCAGCGACAAAGACCGCGACGATCACGAACATCAGCATGCCGTAGAGGCCTGAGCCGACGCCGCCGAAGATCACCTCGCCCAGCTGCATCAGCCACATCACTACAAGCCCGCCCAGCGGCGTGTACGAGTCGTGCATCGAGTTCACGCTGCCGTTGCTCGCAGCAGTGGTGGACGTTGCCCAGATCGCGGAGTTTGCGATGCCAAACCGCGACTCCTTGCCTTCCATGTTGCCGCCGGGCTGGATGGAGCTTGCGACCTGATCAACGCCAAGAGCAGCGATCCTGGGGTTGCCGCTCTGTTCTGCCCACGCACAGAGAGAGAGCATGGCGGTGAACACGATCACCATCGCGGCAAGAATCGCCCAGCCTTGCCTGCGGTCGCCGACCATTTCGCCGAACATCCAGCACGATGCAGCGCCGATTAGGACGATCGCGAGCATCTGGAGGAAGTTGGAGAGTGCAGTGGGGTTCTCCAGCGGGTGTGCGGAGTTTGCGTTAAAGAAGCCGCCACCGTTGGTGCCGATCTGCTTGATCGCGATCTGCGATGCAGCAGGGCCGAGCGGGATGGTCTGTTCGGCCACGCTCACTGCATGGGTGACTGGAGAGCCATCTGGAGCGAGGATCGGATTCCCTGCCTCGTCTTTGGCTGCATCGCTGTATTCAAGAGGGACCGTCAGCGTCACCTTCTCATACGGCTTGAATGTCTGGACGACGCCCTGGCCGACAAGCACTACTGCAAGAACGAGCGACAGAGGGAGAAGGATGTACAGCGTGCTTCGCGTGAGATCAATCCAGAAGTTGCCGATCGTCGCTTGAGATTTCCGTGCGAGGCCACGGATGAACGCAGCGAGCACTGCCATGCCGGTTGCAGCAGAGACGAAGTTCTGGACGCCAAGCCCCAGCATCTGCGTGAGGTACGACATCGTCGTTTCACCACCGTACCCCTGCCAGTTGGTATTGCTGACGAACGAGATGGCGGTGTTGAACGAAGAGTCTGCGGTGACGGCACCAAGTCCCTGCGGATTCAGCGGCAGTATGCCCTGCACACGCTGCAGCAGATACACCGCAAGAAGCCCGACTGCACTGAAGAGCATGACGCCCATGGCGTATGTCTTCCAGTTCGTCTCTTGCGTGCGGTCGATGCCTGCAAGTTTGTAGATCAAACGCTCGATAGGCCCGAGCACGCGATCAAGCCCGCACGGCTTTGCCTGGTACACGCGAGCCATGTACCAGCCCAGCGGCTTGACGAGGAGGATGAGCACTGCAAGGAAAAGGATGATCTGGAACACGCCACTGGCGGTCATTGGAACCACTCCGGCTTGAGCAGGGCACACAGGAGGTAGATGAGGAGCAACGCAGCGATGAGCCCACCGATCACATAGATCAGCGTCATGGTGCGTCTCCGTGCTTGTGTGCGTTTGCAGGGTGCATCAGCCGACTGCACAGCTTGATGAGACCCAGCGTCGCGATCAGGCACGCAGCCATGATCGCCAGGTGGAAGAGGTCGTTCACATGTATCTCCAATCGGTGGTGAGTATGGAGGTCACGTGCCCGGTTGGCGATCAGCGCGGTATAAAGAAACAGAACCTCCCAATAACACACTTGTTTGCAGGGCAAAAAGGCAAACACCCTGCGTTTATGCAGCGTTGATACGGCTCGCTGCGATCTTGATGCGGCGCTGAGCGACTTCGTGGTGGTCAGCGTCCATGCTCATGCACTTGATCATGCTGCGTGCCTGCATTCGGAGTTCTTCAACGCGAATATGCACGCCATCAAGTCACTGGAGCATGTCGTGCACGAACCCTGGATCACTGTGCTTGCGATTATCATGATCCCCTGCGGCGTCCTTGCGATTCTGAACCTGTTGCGTGTGCTTGCGAGGGACTTCAAGAGCGAGCAGGGATGCGTGAAGCCGAAGCACCCTGCAAAGCAGTACGAGGTTGCGGTAAGGAAGCAGCGTCGTGGCCATTCGACCACGCTTCGCTGGTCAGCGATCATGCTCATCCCTGCACTGGGCATGAATCTCGCGATGGCCCGGCCTGCTCAACCCACCGAAGCTGCAAGTGAGCCTCCTTCAGAGAAGCCCTCGCTCAATACACCTGCTCCTTTAGAGCAAGCGGGCAAAGATGCAGGCACGAAGAGTCCGTTCAGCCTGCAACTCAATCTCGATTACACCAGCGCCTACTTGTATCGCGGGATCATCCAGGAAGACTCGGGGTTCATCCTCCAGCCTGCAGCAAGGTTGACGATCAATCTCCACGAGAGCGAGGAATGGAAACTCGACGCGTACTTTGCAACGTGGAACAGCTTCCACGGCCAGAAGACCGGCGCAAAGACGTCGGGTGACTTCTCCGAGTACTGGTATGAGTCGGATCTGCTCGGTGGGCTTGCGCTCTCCACCGGCAAGCTGAGCTTTGCGATGCAGTACGTGTTCCTCACGAGCCCGAGCGATGCGTACGAGACGGTGGAGGAGCTGAACTTCACGGTCGGTTTCGATGATTCGGATCTGCTGGGTGCATTTGCGCTCAAGCCTTACGCGTTGCTCGCGATCGAGACGGGCGCGGATGCCTCGGACGGTGCGCACTCTGATACGGGCACTTACTTGGAACTTGGCGTCGCCCCGGGCTTTGAAGTCGATTACGGCGCGACGCCCATCACGATCACGTTCCCTGCTTCGGTTGGCTTCAGCCTTGAAGACTACTACCAGGATGCAGAGGGCAAGGATGATGCGTTCGGCTTTGCACAGATCGGCGTGAAGGCGTCGATCCCGCTGCCAATGAATTCACGGTACGGCGCGTGGACGCTCAATGCAGGTGTTTCTGCGATTCTCCTGGGCGATCACACTGCAGACTACAACGGCGGTAACCACGAGGAACTTGTCGCGACCATTGGTCTTCAGCTCAACTTCTGAGCACGGGTGTTTGCGTTCAACACACGTTTGTCATCGTGGTCAGCAAATGGTCAGCGATTTCGGGAAAAGCACAAGCGCGGCTTCGAAAGGCGGGTAGGTGAGTTCCCTGCAGCCGGTGCGTAATGCGAAATGGAAGCCGATCGACCCCGGGTCTCTCCCCCGGTCTGGGAAACTCGGGCGATGGTGAGGGGGTGCGCGGTCGATAGATCGGTTCGTACGGTGCGGGCATCGGCGCGTCTTGAAGGCCAGATGGGCAGACTGGGCGTGCAAAGTCCGCAATAACCGTGCTCTGCACGCTTTTTGCCGGTGTGTAACTACCTAGTAGAACGACGACTGTGGTGTTCGCGAGGATTCGTTTCGGGGACGGGTAAATCCCCCGGCTTGGTGTGCCGATCAAGAGACTCAGGAGCCATCTATGTCCGATCCTTTCCAGTCACGCAAACCGGTCTTCAGCGAGTTCGCGAACGATCCGGACATGTGCGAGCTGGTTGAAACGTTTGCAGACGAGATGCCGGAGAAGATAAGCCGGTTTGAGTCTGCAATCGCGGATCAGAAGTTGGATGAGCTTCGCCGGTTGGCGCACCAGCTCAAAGGTGCGGCAGGCGGGTACGGATTTGGGGTCGTGGGGGAGGCCGCGGGTCGTCTGGAGGAGCTTCTTGTCTCCTCGCCCTCGGTGGCTGGTTCCGATGCGTTCCTCGATGAGGTGAAACGCGACCTGGCCGATCTCCTGGACCTTTGCCGTAGCGTTCGTGCCAGGCCCTGAGTGCTGGCACGATCTTGCGTGTGTTGAGAGGGTGCGTCGCGATCGGTTCCGGGATCATCGAGGCGGTGCGGAAACGTGACTGAGAGCAGCAACATCCCAGCCGATGACTTCAAGCCGCAGGTGCTTGTCATCGATGATTCAATGGACGTCCATCGTCTGTTGAAGGCGCGTCTTCGGACCGAAGAGCTCGAGTTCCGCGAGGCAACCGCGGGGCCGGTGGGCATCAAGCTCGCCGAGGAGCACACGCCGACGGTGATCCTCCTTGACCTCGACATGCCCGGCATGGACGGGTTCGAGGTTCTCCGCATCCTCAAGGAAAATCCGCGGACGCTCCAGATCCCGGTGATCGTTCTCTCGGGCCTCCAGAGCTCGCAGGACAAGGTCACTGCGTTTGATCTTGGTGCAGTCGACTACGTGACCAAGCCATTTGACCTGACCGAGTTGCGTGTCCGCGTCCGCGCGACGATCAAGATGCAGCGATTGATCAAGATGCTCGCGCAAAAGGCGCAGATTGACGGCCTGACCGGGCTGTGGAACCGCGTGTACTTCAACTCGCGATTGGCAGACGAGATCGGTCGCATCGCACGTCGGCCCGGCAGTGTGGCGCTCGCTGTACTCGACATCGACCACTTCAAATCGATCAACGACACCTACGGTCACCCTGCAGGTGACGCGGTGATCCAGGGTCTTGCCAAGCTCCTGACCAAGGAATGCAGGCACACCGATTCGATCTGCAGGTACGGTGGTGAAGAGTTCGGGATCATCATGCCCGACACGAACGAGGCGGATGCACGCCTTGTTGCAGACCGGATCCGCGTCGCGTTTGAGCAGCTCAACTGGCCCAGGCACCCAGAGCGCAAGACGACGGTTTCGATCGGCGTTGCTGCAGTCGCGGGCCAGGGCATGGTCGCGCCCGAGGCGGTCCTTGAGTGTGCAGACAAGAACCTTTACTCCGCCAAGCACGGCGGGCGTAACAAGGTCGTGTGCTCATCGCTTGAACTTGCAGCGACCGCAGCGATGATCAAGCCGCAGCCGCCGTCGTCATCCGCGGCTGCGTGAATGCGAGCAGAGTAGAGACCACTAGACACAGGCGGGACGCCTGTGCCACGAGATGCAGTAGTCAAAGTGCATCAGAACGGCAAGATTCAGAACGGGAAAATCAGGCCCACGTACAGCATCGCGCTGTCGCGTGACGGGTTGTCGTCATCGCCTGCGATACGTGCGTTTGAGATGTGGTGCCAGCGCAGGCCGACATCAAGACGCAGGCCTTCATCGGTGAGCTGCTTGGTCACGCCCACGCCAAGGCGGGGCAGAAGATCAAAGCTCGTGCCACCATCGGGCACTTCGCCGGTCGCGCCGAGCACGCCGATGCCGCCCATCGCGTAGACGGTCCACGTTTCGTGGTGGATGAAGTGCCAGCGGAAGAGGATGCTGCCCGAAAGGCCGCCCTCGTTGTCGCCGGGCTGGTTGAAGTACCACCCACCTGCTTCGAGCGCGACTTCGACATCCTGCGCGAGGAACGTCGACCACGCGAAGTAGATGTACTGGTCGACCGAGTCTTCGAAGTTGTCCGCGATGCCGTAGCCTGCCCAGAGCCACTCGCTGCCCTCGGTGCCGTAGGCAGGCGCGAGCTTCAGCGAGGTTGCGTCCGTCGCGTCGCTGGTTGTTGCGGGCTTCGTTTCTGCCTTCGTTTCTGGCTGCTTTTCAGTTGGCTGGAGCGAGATGGCGGCAGGCGTGCGCGTGAGCGTGGAGGTAGATTCTTCTGCAAGTGCAGGTGCGGCGAGAAGTGCAAGCACGGCGACCAGCGACGCAGGGTGGTTCATGGTGTGCGTAGCGTACCCGGCCCGGGCCGATGAAGGGCGCTGGACGCCAGGCAAATGAATAGTTGACAGGCTTTGCAGCACTGCTTGAAACGGGGCAGGCCGGGCTTGCGATGTCGAGGGCTGCTCAGCGGGCGATGAGGGAAGTCCCGGTCATGTCCGCGGGTGCAGGGATGCCGAGAATGTCGAGGACAGTGGGGGCGATGTCGGCGAGCCGGCCGCCTGCTCGCAACTTCTTGCCTTCAAAGGCCTTGCCGACGATGTGCAGCGGCACTTCGTAGACCGTGTGTGCCGTGTGCGGGCTGCCGGTCGCGGGATCCTTCATCTGCTCTGCGTTGCCGTGGTCAGCAGTGACGATGCAGGATCCGTTGCGGGCGAGCGTCGCGTCGACGATCCGGCCGACGCAGGCATCGACGGTTTCGCAGGCAGCGATCGCTGCAGCGAGGTTGCCGGTGTGACCGACCATGTCGCCGTTGGCGAAGTTGACGACGATGACGTCCTGGCAGTCGGGTGCAGCGAGGCGGCGGAGGACCGCGCTGCACACACCTTCCGCGGACATCGTCGGCTGAAGGTCGTAGGTTGCGACCTTGGGAGACTGGACGATCTCGCGAGATTCACCGGTGAAGGGTTCTTCGCGGTAGTCGTTGAAGAAGAATGTGACGTGCGGGTACTTCTCGGTCTCCGCGCAGCGGAACTGCGTGAGCCCCTTGGCGGAGAGATATTCGCCCAGGATGTTCTTCATCTTGGGCGGCTTGGGGAACGCGACGGTGACATAGGGGTCAAGGGCATCCCAGTACCGCGTGAGCGTCACCATCTCGACGTCGAGCGCTTCACCGCGTTCAAAGCCCTTGAGGCCGGTGTCGGGCGAGGCCGCGACATGGCCGAAGAACTCGGGGAGGACGAAGGCCTGGATGAGTTCGCGCGGGCGGTCGCCGCGGTAGTTGTAGAAGATCACTGCATCGCCGTCGGTGATGCGGTAGGAAAGACCAAGCTGCGGCGAGGGCGCGATCCAGCGCGGCGGAACGAACTCGTCGCCCGCCTGGTTGGGCGCGATCGGGTGGTCGTAGTAATCCTGGATTGCAGCGATCGGATCGGGGAAGGTCGAGAGATCGCTGACGGTCGGGCCGCGTGCAGTGAGGGCGTAGTAGGCACGCTGGACGCGTTCCCAGCGGTCGTCGCGGTCCATGGCCCAGTAGCGGCCCATGATCGAGGCGATGCGTGCGTTGCCTACTGCCTTGCACTTCTCGTGGACCTGGCGGACGTATTCCTTGCCGCTGAAGGGGCCGGTGTCGCGACCGTCGGTGAAGAGGTGGATCGCGACGCGCGTGTGGTTCAGCTTGCGGGCAAGATCGAGGATCGCAAAGAGGTGGGCAAGCTGGCCGTGCACACCCGCGTCAGAGCAGATCCCCATCAGGTGGAGAACCTTGCCTGCGTCGCGCGAGCGGGTGATGACGTCGGAGATGACCTTGTTCTCGCCAAGGCGGCCCATCCTGCACGTCTTGGTGATCGCGACCGATTCCTGGTCGACGATCCTGCCTGCACCGATGTTCTGGTGGCCGACCTCGGAGTTACCCATCGTGCCTTCAGGAAGGCCGACGTCTTCGCCGCTGGTCCGGACGAACGTCGAGGGATATCGGGCCGCGAGCGAGGCAGCGACCGGCGTCTTTGCCAGCCGGATCGCGTTGAAGGCGTCGTGTTCCTTGTGTGGGTTTTCACCCCAGCCATCACGGATGATGAGAACAAGCGGAGCGTTGAGTGCCAAGTAGAAAGCCCTCCGAGCCGGGGTTCACGTGGCGAGACAGTGAGGAGCCCAGACCCTTACCCAGTCCACGCCACGAGCGCCAAAGATAGGCGCGAAGGTACGCAGCGGCGATGCAACCGAGCCATGCCTGATTATGGAATCGATGGTCGTCGATTGACAATGGGGAAGACACCCATCGTGACGTGAGAATCGTCACGGGGCTTCATCCCGTTCATGAAGAGCATGGGTCCGCTTCCTAGCGGAGTGACTTATTTGTCCGCCTTAACCAACGTACTCGGCAGGTCTTGCGACTGCAGGGATGCCGTCGCCGGGGAACTGCTTGATGCCATCCTGGCGCGGGACGCGGCCCTTGCCGCGCTGCTGCGTGGGCGTGCGCTCGGGGATGACGAACTGTTCGGGTGCCTGCGATTCTGAGTAGGCCATGGCTGCATCTGCTGCAGCGAGCATGGTCTCGTCGGAGTTCTCGTAGAGGCCGCGGTAGCACTCGTGGATCGCGCATTCTGCGATGTCAAAGAAGTGGAACGCAGCGGCCTTGTCGCGCTGGTACTCAAGGTCCGATGCGCCGTTGTTCTTGTGCTGGCGGAGGTCAAGATCGAGCTTGCTGAGCGTCGTGCACCATGCGTGGAGCCACATGGCGGCGTCGGCGATGCGTGCCTGCACTGCCTGGCGCTCAAGGAGCTTGACGTCCCACTTATAGGACATCATCTTGAACTGGTACGTCTGCTCGCGAACAAGGCGCGAGATGCGGTCTGCCTCGTCACGCAGCTCGGGGAGGACCTTGTTGATCTTCGGCAGGCCCCTGCGGATGCCCAGGAAGACCTCAAGCCCCAGCGGGATCGCGATCTTCATGATGCGCGGGTTCAGCGAGTTCTTGATCGCCTTGCCGATGAACGAACCGAGCGATTCGTCGGGGTCCTTGAGGAGGGCCTGCTTCACGCCGAGCATCTGCTCGGCGAGCTGCTTGCCGCCGTACCCAAAGACGTACGACTGCATGACTTCGTTGGCGCCTTCAACGATGAGGTTGATGCGCGAGTCGCGGAAGATGCGTTCGACCTCGTTCTCGGTCATGTACGACTCGCCGCCCATGATCTGGACGCCGTCGTTGACGACGCGCCAGCCCATTTCCGAGCAGAAGACCTTGCACAGCGCGGTCTCGACCTGGATGTCCTCGTCCTTGCGGTCGAGCATGCCGGTGGTCATGTACAGGACCGAGTCCATGGCGTAATCAAGCGCGGCCATGTGCGCAAGACGCTTGCGGACGAGTTCCTGCTTGGCGAGGGGTGCCTGGAACTGGAAGCGGGTCATCGCCCACTTGGTGGCCTGATCGCGGACGCGACGCGCACCGCCGAGCATGCCTGCAGAGAGCGTGCAGCGACCGTAGTTGAGGCACGAGAGCGCCATCTGAAGGCCGCGGCCTTCCTTGCCCAGGAGGTGGCTCTTGTGGACGCGCACGCCGTGGAAGCGGATGCGTGCCTGCCAGGTGCCGCGGATGCCGCACTTGCTCCGGTTCTTCTGGAAGATCTCGACGCCTTCCATCCACGGGTGGAGGACCAGCGCGGAGATCTTGCCGTTGCCCTCAGGTGTCTTCTCGCGTGCCATGACGGTGAAGAGGCCCGAGAGCGCGCCAGAGGTTGCCCACTTCTTCTCGCCGTAGACGATGTAGTGGTCGCCGTCGCGTTCGAAGTAGGTCTCCGCACCGCCTGCATCGCAGCCGACGTTGGGCTCGGAGAGGCAGAAGGCGCTCAGCCACTCGCGGGCGAGCTTGGGGAGCCACTTTGCCTTCTGCTCGTCGGTGCCAAAGAGCATGACGGCCTTGCACCCGATCGACTGGTGTGCGGAGACCATGACTGCAGTCGAGCCGCAGTACATCCCGATGCGCTCGAGGACGCGGTTGTAGCTGGTGATGCCCATGCCCAGCCCGCCGTACTCCTTGGGAGTCGTCATTCCCAGGACGCCGAGCTGGAAGAGACGGTCGATCACCCAGCGGGGGATCTCCTGCTCCTGATCGATGGCGATCGAGGGATGCTCGGTCCTGAGGTATTCATCGAGGCGGGCAAGGAGCTGGTCGCACTCTGCCTGCTCGCGTGCTTCCTGCGTGGGGTAGGGGAAGTAGAAGTCTTCCTTGATATTTCCCCAGAAGATGTTCTTCACCGGGCCGAGCTTGGTCGGCTCTGAACCAAGCCATTCCTCGGCCTGCTCAAGTAGCTTCTTGTCGGCGGCGGAGATTCCTTTGAGAGACTTCAGGTCGGCCATTGGGGAACACCTTTGAGAGTGAACGGTCGAGCAGGGGATGCGGGCTGCTCGCCTGGTAAACGTTTTCGATCAGAAGGTCGCGGGAATCCCGCGTCCTGGTACTGCAATGACGGAAAAACTCAGGCCTTGGGAGGCGCGGACTTGGCAAAGAATGCAGCGAGCGCTGCACGAGAGGGCGGTGTGTGACGGAGCTGGACGAGGTGGCGCTGCTCGACTTCGAGTGCAGCCTTCCAGCCGCGGGTCAGACCTGCATCCGCAGCATCAAAGACTGCTGCAGCGGGGGGCGTGGTTGTGACTTCGGTACGGACCTTGGAGAGCGCGTCCATGATCTTGGGCGCGATTGCAGGGCGACCGATCCAACGCGAGGGTGCGCCGTCGCGGTTGGTCCTGATCGATGCACGGCCTGCGATCCACTTCTTGCACGTCGAGATGAGTTCTGCAGCAGAGGGGGCGATCTCATCAAAGAGACCTGCATCGCGGGCCTGATCAAAGAGCATGGGGGAACCTGCAGCGGTAAGGGCGAGGGCCTTGGCTGCGTCCATGCGTGCAGGGAGGAGGTTGGTACCACCCCAGCCCGGGCAGAGCGAGAGGCCGCACTCGGGCAGGCCCACGGGGTAAGGCTTGCCGGGGTTGCCATCCTTGGATGGGGGCGGCGAGGCGACGAGGCCATCGCAGTGCATGGCAAGTTCAAGCCCGCCGCCCAGTGCAGCGCCGTTGATTGCGGCGACGGTGGGGAATGGGAGCTGCGAAAGGAGGCCAAAGACGTGCGAGCCGTACGCGAGATAGCGGTGGAGCTGGTCGTCGTCCCACTCGCTGATCGACTTGAGATCCGCCCCCGCGACAAAGACGCGTTCAGAGGCAGATGCGAGGACCAGCCCACGCAACCCCGAGGGGAGGTTGAGGAGCGTTGCTTCGAGCCGCTGGATGAGCGGGTGATCGAGGACGACCACGGGCTTTCCGGGCTGCTCGAGCGTGACGACTGCGATATTGGGGTACGAGCCATCGCGATCCACGTGGACCGGGAGGGGCTGGATGGTGCCAGATGCACCGGAAGTGGGGGCGGTGGGGGTCGTATGG
>JAESFU010000766.1_pt1 | contig 11727 bp, 6 predicted proteins | sample 9269461 | NCBI WGS metagenome assembly JAESFU01 (sample SAMN14502556, study PRJNA617107) | algae metagenome | isolation source: Stenomitos rutilans HA7619-LM2 and co-occurring heterotrophs from cave walls | place: USA: Waikapalae cave, Hawaii | collected 2009-07-28
AGTCTTCGATATCAACGAAGCCCGAGCCGTCGTAATCCGCGGACTCATCACCAAGCTCGAAGGCCGTGACGAACGCCGAGTAGTCCTCGATATCGACAAAGCCCGAGCCGTCGAAGTCCGACGGGCAGGACGTGTCGGTGATCGTGAAGGTCCACGATGCACTGCCGTTGGCAAGGCCGTTGCCCGACGGGAGCGATGCAGGGTCGGAGCCATCTGCGATCTCACCGTCAAGACGGCGACCTCCTGACGTTGCAAGGACGTCCGACACCTGGACCGTGTAGGTTCCAGGCACGAGCGCCACTGCAGGTGTCAGCGTCGCGGTGAAGTTCGACGCGGTGTACGCGAACGTCGTCGAAACAACGCCCGAAGGACCCGTGAGCGTGAAGTGCGAGGCGTTCGCGCTGACATTCTCGCTGAACGTCACGGACACTGCTGCAGGCGGCGTGTCGCCATCAATCTCAGCGCCCAGTGCAGGCGTCGCCTGCACGATCTTCGGTGGGCCTGCAACGTACGTCACCGACGCCTTGCCGGTCTGGAGAATCCAGTCGTCAGGGTCGATGCTCACGCTCGTCGCTGCAGTGTGAATCGGAATCACAAAGTGCTCGGTCTTGGCGTCGTTGAACACCTTGTAGTCCACGCCGTTCACGCGAACTTCCATCGGCATCGTGTAGACCGGATAGCTCGCGGACTGGTTCTGGTTCAGGTAGAGGCGGAGGTAGTTCTGGCCGTTGATGTTCACCGTCTGCCAGCCGTACTGGTATGCAGGCGCGCCGGGCGAATAGACCCACTGGTTCATGAACCACGAGAGGTCGTACCCCGCGATCTCTTCCATGTCGCTGAACATCTGTTCGGTCGTCGCTGCACCACCCTCGCGGTTGGCGCGGTAGTTGGCAAGACCTGCAAAGAACGCATCATCACCCATCACGCCGCGAAGCATGTGGACGAGCCATGCGCCCTTGTTGTAGCTGTTGGTCGAGCTGAAGATCGCGTTGATGTCAGCGACATCGCTCACGTACACCGTTCCCGCGACGCTCGAAGGCTTGCGTGCATTGATCGCGCTGCGAAGTGCAGCGGCGTTGACCGTGCCGCCCTTGCGCTCTTCCCAGATGCATTCGCCGTAGCTGGCAAACCCTTCATTGAGCCAGATGTGGTTCCACGTCTTGCAGGTCACTGCATCGCCCCACCACTGGTGCGCAAGCTCGTGTGCAGTGACGCTCTCGGAGAACGTGCCCTGGCCAGTGATCGTCTGGTGCTCCATGCCGCCGCCAAAGACGAACTCGTACATCCCGTACTTCTCGTTGATGAACGGGTAGAGCCCGAAGACGGGGCGGAACACGCCGAGCATGTCGACGCACTTGTTCCATGCGTTGCGGTTGCTCGTCGAATCGCTGCCGGGCGTGATGTAGAACTGAACGGGCATCGTTCCCGTTCCATAGTTGTAGTTGACGGTCCAGGTGTTGTACGCGGTCGAACCGATGCTCACGAGGTACGGCGCGATCGGGTAGTTGCTTGCCCAGCGGTACCGCTTGCGGCTGCCCGTGAGCGTGTCAACGCCCTGGAGCACGCCGTTCGACGCGGTGACGTATGCAGCAGGGGCCGTGAGCGCCAGCTGCATCGTGAACTTGTCGCCGTTGTCGCCGGGCTGGCTGAAATCGCCGTCCTTGGTCGGCCACCACGTGGCGGAGAAGTACGGCTCGCTGAGCGTGAAGATGCCCGGCTGGCCGTTGATCGTCGTGAACTCGATCGAGCCGAACCCACGCGACACTGCAGTGCCGTTGTACCCGATGTAGACCGTGAAGATCTCGCCCTCGTTGTATGCACGGGGGAGCGTAATGGTTCTGCCGTAGCTGTTGCTGCCGGGCGTCGAGATCGAGGCGTTCACGCCGTCGACCTGGCACACCGTCACTGCAAACTGGCTCCGGAGGCGGATCGTGAACTGCGTCAGGCCGTTCTTGAGGCTCTTGACGGTCATCGTGTTCGAGCCGCCGATGCCGTCGCTCGCATAAACCATCTCGATATCGAGGTTCTGATGGAGCACGTCCGTATCGGTTGAAAGCTCGCGCGTGCCGAATCCACTGCCGTTCCCATCATCATCGGGGAAGGTTTCGAGCAGGACCGGGCGGTGCGACTTGCCCTCGGGATGTAGTTCAGAGAACTGGCTCTGGGCGATCAGGCGAGCTGCAGTCTGCTTGCCGCACATGTAATCGCGGCCAGGGACATGATCGTGCGCACAATCGTGGCCGACCGGTGCCGATTGGAAGCCCATCGCACCGCCGGCAAATGCCGCCAGGACGACTGCAGACAGAGACACCCGCGTGCACATCTGCACGCCCGCAACCGCGCTTGCTCGAATCATTTCCTCACCTCGTCGTGGAGAATGGCCTGACAGACCACGAGGACTCGCAACCCCGAACCTCATATACCCGAAGCAGCCGCGTCCAGTCAAGGACAAACCCCTGCCCACCACTGGCCCACGCTTATCGGGCATGTATAAACAGCAGGATTTTGATGCCTCAATCGCTTCCCAGCGCTCTCTCACGAGGATTGCCTACATTGACAGCCCAACTCACGAGGATTTCAGGATGCCCACGTACCCCTTTAATCGCCGGACCGATGACCTCCTCGCCAAGCTCCACGCAGACGGGCTTTACAAGCACCTCCAGACCATCGAGAGCCCGATGGATGCGTCGGTTAAGATCCGCAAGGCAGATGGTTCGCTCCAGGAAGTCCTCTGCTTCTGCTCGAACAACTACCTCGGCCTTGCCAATCACCCCGAGGTCGTCGAAGCAGGCGAGCGTGCACTGAAGGATTACGGTGCAGGGACCGCCAGCGTGCGCTTTATCTGCGGCACCTTCGGCCCGCACCACACGCTCGAAGAAATGATCGCAAAGTACATGGGCACCGAGTCGAGCTACACGTTCGTCTCGTGCTGGACCGCGACCGAGGCGCTCTTTCCCACGATCTGTGAAGCAGGCGACCTGATCATCTCAGACGAGCTCAACCACGCCTGCATCATCGATGCGATCCGTCTCACGCCCGTCATCAAGAAGGGCGTCCTCAAGACGATCTACAAGAACAACCGCCTCACAGGCCCCGATTCACTCCAGGCACGCCTCGAAGAAGCGCGCGCGAACAAGGACGTGACCGGCCAGATCTTCGTCGTCACCGACGGCGTCTTCAGCATGGAAGGTTCGATCGCGGATCTCCCTGCCATGCGCAAGCTTTGCGATGAACACAACGCGATGCTCATCGTCGACGACTCGCACGGCCACGGCGTGATGGGCAAAACCGGCCGCGGCACGCACGAGCACTGGGGCATGGAAGTCGAGCGCGGTACGGGCTCGAACCGCATCGACATCTTCACAGGCACGCTCGGCAAGGCACTCGGCGGCGCTGCAGGCGGCTTTGTCGCAGGTCCCAAGCGCGTGACGGACCTGATCGTCCAGCGCGGCCGCCCGACACTCTTCTCAAACGCACTCCCCGTTACTGTCGCTGCAAGCGCTGCAAAGGCCATCGAGATCCTGATGCGCGAGCCCCAGCGTGCACAGAAGCTCAAGGACAACGTCGCGTACGCACGGACAGAGATCAAGGCTGCAGGCTTCCAGGTGCTGGAATCCCCCACAGCGATCTGCCCGATCATCGTTCACGACACCGCCAAGGCCATCGCGATGAGCAAGAAGCTCCTTGAGATGGGCGTCTTTGTGATCGGCTTTGGCTTCCCCGTCGTGCCCGAAGGTCACGCGCGTCTGCGTGTTCAGATCTCCGCTGCACACGAGAAGTCGCACATCGACACACTGGTGTCGTGCCTCAAGAAGCTCTGATTTCTGCCGGTAAACGAGTGCGGGTACACGTCCTGACTGATGAAAACGCAGCACGCGGCGATCAGGATGTCGCTGCTGTGCGTGGTGCACTTGCGCCGATCGGGAAGAGGATCCGGAAGCATGTCCCGCGCCCGGGCTGCGAATCGACCTGGATCAGCCCACGATGGCGACGCGCAACGCCCGCAACAACCGCGAGCCCCAGCCCCTTGCCGCGCGGCTTGGTGGTGTAGAAGGGTTCAAAGAGCTTCTCTGCACGCGCCAGGTCCATCCCCGGACCGTTGTCGCACACTTCGACATACGCAAACTCGCCCGGCCCCTCTGCAGCGGAGACCTGCGCGGACTTGATCTGTGCATCGGTCGCGAAGGTCCTCCCGGTGCGCGTCACGACCTCGCCCTTGAGGCCCACTGCGTCGATCGCGTTCTGCACAAGGTTCAGGATCGCCTGCCGGAGCGGTGCAGGTTCGCCCTGCACCACCGGCGGTGCTTCCGCGACGGAGGTCGCGATCAATGCATCAACGGGCACGCGCGCGGGCATTGCAAGCTCGGTTCCGACGTGGTTTTCCGAATGATCCGCGCCGATATCTGTACGTGCAGGGGCAAGCCTGATCTCAACACCCGGTGGCAGTACTGCAGAGAGATCGCGGAGCGTCTCCTGCACGATCTGATCAAGCCGGACCGACTCACGCCGGGCCATGCCACCTCGCCCGGTGAACGTGAAGAGCTGGCGAGTGATCTCAACTGCAGACTGCGCGATGTCCTCGATCGCACGGACACGCTGTGCTGCCGTCGAATCCGCGCCAAGGTCCGAAAGCGCGAGCGCCGCGTTACCCATGATCGCGGTGAGGAGGTTATTAAAATCGTGCGCAATGCCACCTGCAAGAAGGCCCAGGCTCTCGAGCCGTTCATCGTTCTTGGCCTTGCGCTGCATCTCTAGTATCGTGACCTGTGCACGGCGCAGCTCAGAGACATCCACCGCTGCAGAGACCACGCCGCGAATGGAACCATCGGCGGCACGGAGCGGCTCGATATTCAGGCGATACTCGCGAAGGTCAGGACTCAGCCCGTGCTCAACCTTGAGCGTCATGCCCTTGCCGGTATCCATCACCTGCTTCTTGGCCTCGGTCAACGCAGTGGCGGATTCGACGCAGAGCATCTCCGTATCGGTCCTGCCGAGCATCGAGCCCGGGCCGAAGCACTTCAATCCGTTGTGCACCCACGTGTAACGAAGATCGGAATCCTGGTTTGCGACCATGATCTCTGAACCTTCGAGCGAGACACGGAATCTTGCTTCTGCTTCGCGCAGCGATTCAGTCGTCCGCCGGTGTTCGAGAAGCTCTGCTTCGAGCTCCCGCGTCCGTACAGCGACGCGATCGCGCAGCGTCCGGTTCCACACGAGCATGATCACGATGCAGGCAGCGACCGGAATGCCAATCCACGCTGCATACCGCATGACCCGACCCACGGGAACCGTCGACCGTCCCGCGACACCAAACCATCGCTCATAAATGCGGTTGTACTCGCCGGTCGCGCGGACCTTGGCGAGCCCTTCGTTCACCCTGGCGATCAAGGCTGCATTGACGTTCGGCGATGCGAACGCACGGTTTGAAATAAGCACCGGCGGGCTGGTCGAAACGATGTTGGCGAAGTTGCCCGTCGAGATCGCGCTCCTGCCCGTCTGCGAGCTCACCACCGCTGCATCGTGCCTTCCCGAGGCAAGCAGAGCGATCGCGTCGGGCTCGGTGTCGACCGTCACCAGCGTGATATCAACGCCGCTGGCCATCACGGCTTCCTGGACGATCGACCCACGCTTCACGATGACCGTCTGCCCCGCGAGCTCTGCGATCGATGCAGCACCACGGTCGCCATCACGAACGAATATTTCCCAGCCGTAAACCGCGATCGGGTCGCTGAAGGCCATCTGCGTCTGGCGTGCAGGGTCGATGGCCATCGCCATCAGGTCGTACTCGCCGCTGGCGAGCTTTTCCTTCACCGTCCCCCACGAATCGAGCTCGACCGCGACCGGCGTGCCGTTGGCAATGCCAATGGCCTTGATCAGGTCGACGATGAACCCTGCAGGCTTGCCGGAGGCATCCAGAAACTCATATGGAGGAAGGTCGCGATCACCGCCGTAGCGGATCGTCGCCTGCTGCCCGTGTGCAGATGCCACCTGCAGCAACAAGAACACAGCGATGAGCAGCTTCCAGCACTCTGGAGCGCTCTTGAATGCACGGACGCATCGATCTGACCACTGAACCGGACGCATTTCCCAGAACCCCCTGAATGCCACACTTCAAATAGCTTATCGGCATGGAGAGAATCGCGCGTCACGACTTGCTGCCAACGTGGGCAGTTTGGATGATCGCGTTTGGATATTGACTGGTATAGCGTGCGGGGCAAGTGCTGCGGGTCGCGTCTTTCCGCGTCCCATATTCACCCTGCAAAGTGCCAATCCCTTTGATCGACGGCCAGGACACCGGCGGCACCGGACGACGGCCGCTTATGGCTGCTGCGATCAAGCTCTGACCAGGTTCACGGGCCATCCGTGCACCGGGCCCGGCCGTCGATCAAAGGGACTGATCTCCACAACGAAGGTTATCCGGCGTGGAAGAGGAGGGTACGCGCCCCACTGCTGCTGGTACACTCTCTTTCAAGTGGATCCACGCGACACATCGACATTGGATGGGCAGGGGCAGCAACCTGCGCCTGCTCGGAACGAAGATTACGGCCAGCGGGCTGCAACGTCCGGGCCCAAATCCAGCCCAGACGCCTACGCAGACCCCGTGGCTGCGTCGCTCCGTGCGCGGTCTCGCCTTCTCACGCTGATCCGAGTCGGGTTCGTCTTTGTCCTCCTCTCTGCAGGCATGATCCGCCTGTACGCGCTGGGTCAGACGACGCTGACGAGCGACCTCTTCCTCGCAAGGCACTGGTACCTCCCGATCACGGTCGCGGCATTCATGGCCGCGCTCTTCATCGCGATCGACCTCCTGACCCCCAGCAAGAAGATCGCCACGCTCGTTTCGGTCTCGGTCGGCATCCTCGTCGGCGTGACCGCCACGATCGCCTGCGGATTCGTCATCGACTTCCTCGCGGAGATCTACGCCCTCGACAAGGGCTTTGTGTTCATGGTCAAGGTCTTCCTGGGCATCTGCCTGAGCTTCCTGGGCATCACGCTGGTCCTCCAGACCCAGGACGACGTTCGCCTTGTCATCCCCTATGTTGAATTCGCCAAGCAGCTGCGTGGCCCGCGCCCGCTCCTGATCGATTCATCCGCGCTGGTCGACGCACGGTTTGCAGATGCACTCCAGACCGGCTTTTTTCAGGCCCCGATCGTCATCCCGCGCTTCATCATCGCCGAGCTCCAGCAGCTTGCAGACAGCAGCGACCGGCTCAAGCGTGCCCGTGGCAGGCGTGCGCTCGACATCATCGCCCGGATGCGCCGCCACACCGCCCTCGACGTGACGATCGACCCGACGCACATGCCCGGTATCGGTGCCGATCAGGCACTGGTCGAGCTCGCAGCCCGGACGCGCGGCCTGATCGTGACGACCGACTCCGCGCTTGCCCGCATCGCAACGATCCAGGGCGCGACCGTCCTGAACGTCAACGACCTTGCCACTGCACTCCGCCCCGCGCTCGCTGCAGGGGAGATCGTCACGGTCCGGCTCGTCAAGCCCGGCGAGCAGCACGGCCAGGCAGTCGGCTACCTCGCGGATGGCACCATGATCGTCGCCGAAGACGGTGCACCCTACATCGGGCACGATGTCCCGCTCATGGTGATCTCGACGCTCCAGACCTCTGCAGGTCGTCTGGTCTTCGCAAGAACCGAGCGTTCTGGCGACCACCCCGGCGACGCGGATTCCCACGCCAGCGGGCCCTACGAGCCCAGCGATGGGGCCGACGCTGCTCCAGGGATGCCCGGCGGCGAAGAGCCTTCAGACGAGATCGATCCCGACCAGACCGAGGCCGGACCCGGCCAGAACCCGCGTTCAGGCCCCTTCCCGCCGCGCGGCAATGCACGTCCAAAGAACCGATTCCGCAACCCAAGACGCTGAATCACAAAGAAGCACATGGGTGCGGCTCAATACGCGGGTGACCTCGTTGCAAACCCGCTCAGCAGCACACATTCGTGGAGGGAGCACGCATGGAAACCGTCCGTAGAAGCATCGACCTTCTCCGCCAGAGCTGGCGAGTGTTGAAGGCAGACAAGGAACTGATCGCATTCCCGATCCTGAGCGGGCTTGCGGGGCTTGCGATCCTGATCTCCTTTGCCATACCCGTCGCGCTCCTGATGCCGTGGGAAGAGCTCTCCAGGCAGAACAAAGACTCGCTCCGCGACCAGCTGACCATTGCCCACTACGCGGTGATGTTCGGCTTCTACGTCCTGAACTTCTTGGCGATGAACTTCTTCAACGCCGCCCTCGCTGCGTGCGTCATGGAACGCTTCCGTGGCGGCAACCCGACCGTCGCCTTCGGCCTCAAGGCTGCGGTGAACAAGCTCCACCTCATCCTGGGCTGGTCGCTCCTTGCCGCGACCGTCGGCGTCATCCTCCGCGCGATCCAGGAACGCTCGGGGATCTTCGGCAGGCTCATCACCGGCTTCATCGGCGTCGCCTTCACGATCGCCTCCTACTTCGTGATCCCCGTCCTGGTCGCTGAGAACGTCGGCCCGATCGAGGGTCTCAAGCGTTCCGCCAAGCTCATGACCAAGACCTGGGGCACTGCACTGGTCAGCAACGTTGGCCTTGGCATCATCGGCGTCCTGGCCGTGATCGCGATCATCATCCCCATGGCAGGCGGCGTCGCGCTCCTGGTCATGGGAACCGTCAACACGCAGACCAATACCGCAATGGTCGCGGGCGGCATCGCGTGCCTTGTCCTTGGCGTCGTCCTGATCATCGCCTGGGCGTTGATCTCCTCGACGCTGAACGTCATCCTCAACACCGCGCTCTACAAGTTTGCCACGACCGGCGAAGCACCTGCAGGGTTCGACGCAGGCTCGATGCAGCGCGCGTTCCGCGAAAAGCCCAAGAAGAAGTAAGCTCATCAGGCTCGACCATAACCCGACGATGAATCTAAACCCCGCAATTGTGCGGGGTTTTTCATTCAGCGGATCTTGATCGTCGCCAGTGCAGCGACCACCAGCAGCACCGCGACGATCCACAGCCTCGCCACGATCTGCTGTTCCTTCCACCCGCCAAGATGCAGGTGGTGGTGGTACGGCGCACAGCGGAAGACCCGCTTGCCCTTGGTCATCTTGAAGAACCCGACCTGGATCACGACCGAGGCGATCTCCATCAGGAAGACGCCCGACATGATGAGCAGGACCGCCTCCTGCCGGACGATCGTCGCGATGTACCCCATCAGCGCGCCCAGGCACAAGGACCCCGTATCACCCATGAAGACCTGCGCGGGTGCACAGTTCCACCACAGGAATCCAAGGCACGCACCACCCATCGAACCTGCAATCACCGCCAGGTCACTCGAGTATGGCACATACGGAACCAGGAGATACCTTGCCCACCCCGGCTCCCCTGCAACCAGGCACAGGATGAAGAGCCCCAGCGCCACCGCGCTCGAAATGCCCGACGCAAGCCCATCCATCCCGTCGGTGATGTTCACTGCATTGCTCATCCCCGTCAGCATCAGCGTCGCGAGGATGATGTACGCAGCCATCGGCAGATAGATCAGCGTCGAACTGATCTCGCCCCCCGACCATGTCTTCTGAAACGGCACGTTCAGCACGTGCGCAAGGTCAAACTCAGCAGAGCTGTCACCGTGCATGAACCCGAAATAGCCCACCAGCACGCCGATGCCAAGCTGAAAGACCAGCTTCTCCCACGCAAAAAGGCCCTGCCTGCCCGTGCCGCGACGCTTGGCAGTCAGCTTCAGCCAGTCGTCTGCAGCACCGATCGCACCCGTCCAGACCAGCACGATCAGCCCCATGTATACGTAAAACTGCCGGATATCCGCCAGCAGCGAGACTGAGATGAAGATCGCCCCCGCGATCAGGACACCGCCCATCGTCGGGGTGTTGGCCTTGGACTGGGCCTGCTGCTGAAGCAGCTCCGCATCCGACTGCCCCGAGTCGCCGATCTTGAGCCGGACCAGCCCCGCGATCACCCGTTGGCCGAACATCAGGACAATCGCGAACGAAAGCCCTGCTGCAGCCAGTGCACGGAACTGGACCTGGTCCAGGACACTGAACAGCCAGTAGATCTTGTGGTCGATCAGCCAGTCGCGGGTGAGATCAAGCAGCCAATAGAGCATCGCGTCTCAGGGAAGTGAACCGCAGTCAGGGCCGCTCAATCGCGGCGGATCCTCCACCCGACGTGGATATCCGGACTGATTATCGCCCGGTCCGGCCTCAAAAGTTCAACCCTTGACCGCGACTGGGGTAGTCGCTGCTTCCAGCGCCTTGAGAACCCGCTCGATCCCCATCCCGCGCGACCCCTTGAGGAGCACTGCATCGCCGGGCTGGAACATCGCGGCGACCTTCGCGCCGCCGGTTTCATCGAGCTTCGGGAGCGGCACGACCCGATTGGGCCCCAGCGCCTTCCCCACCCGGTCTGCAGCGAACATCATCAGCGGCCCGATCAGGATGCACAGGTCAAAAACCCCTGCACTCGCCAGCGCATCCCCGATCTCTCGGTGACAGTCCGGTCCGTGCTCGCCAAGCTCCAGCATGTCACCCAGCACGACCACCTTGCGGCGCGACTTTGACCCGAACATGTCCTTGAACGTCACGATCGCAGCCAGCATCGATTCCGGGTTGGCGTTGTACGCGTCGTTGATCACGTCGATGGCAGGCGGGCCCTGCGGCAGCGTGATCGACCTCCGCTCCAGCCGCATCTCCGCGCCCTTGGCGTTCGCGAGTGACCTTGCAAGAACCGCAGGATCGACACCGAGCGTCAGCCCCACGGCCACTGCCGCTGCTGCGTTGTGGGCGTTGTGACGCCCGATCAAGGGCACTGCGTACGACTCTGCTCCAAGCCTGAACCCCACGCCCGGCTCATCAAAGCGAATATCCGTGATGCACAGGTCGCAATCGGAGCTTTCGCCAAACTTCAGTACCTTCCCTGCAGTCGCGCCAGTCCCGAGTGGCGTCTTCGCAATCGCCTGATCAAGCTCCCTGCACCCTGCAGGCACAATCACCGTTCCGCCCGGGCGAAGCGCCTTCACGAGCTCGACCGCCTCGTTCACCGACCCCTGAATACCGCCGAGCCCCTCAAGATGCTCCCTGCCGATGCTCGTGATCACCGTCACGTCGGGCTCGATCACCGCTGCAAGCTCTGCGATCTCACCGATCGCGTTGGTCCCGACCTCGCACACCAGGAACTTGTCCGTGCTCCGTGCACGGAGAATCGTCAGCGGCACGCCGATGCGGTTGTTGAACGATTTGATCGAGGCAGTCCCTGCACCAAGGTCCGTGAGCACCGATTCGATCAACCGCGTCGTTGTCGTCTTGCCGTTGGAGCCCGTGACCGCGACCACCGGCACGTTCGTCAGCGCCCGCCGCCATGCACCTGCGAGCGCGAGCAGGCCGTCACCCGTGTTTCCGACCTGCATGATCGGGACGTGACGCTCCTTTGCCTGCTCGTTCAACTCTTCTGAAATCTTGGTCGGATCGTCGACGACCAGGAGCCCCGCTCCTGAGTGCACTGCCTGTACAAGGTACTCGTGGCCATCCATCCGCTCACCCTTGAGCGCGATGAAGATCTGGCCCTGCTCCACTGCACGTGAATCCGTGCAGACGCCGGTCAGGATCCGCTTTGCAGTCGGTGCAGCGAGCCACGCGCCCTTGAGTGTTGATCGGAGAGATTCGAGTTCCCAGAACGTCATGGCTCGTACCTGCTCACTAGAAAGTTCAATCGTCCGTGACGGATCAGGAGGTGCTCGCGATCGGATT
>JAESFU010000767.1_pt1 | contig 11709 bp, 8 predicted proteins | sample 9269461 | NCBI WGS metagenome assembly JAESFU01 (sample SAMN14502556, study PRJNA617107) | algae metagenome | isolation source: Stenomitos rutilans HA7619-LM2 and co-occurring heterotrophs from cave walls | place: USA: Waikapalae cave, Hawaii | collected 2009-07-28
CGTCCGCAGAAGAGCGGCGAGAACTACAAGCGCATCTGGGACAACGAGGCGGGCGACAGCCCGCTGCGCGTGATCACCCTGCGGCAGGCCACCAAGCTCCAGGAGCGGCTCGGCGACGCGATCGTCGTCGAGGTCGGGATGCGCTACGGCAACCCCTCGACCAAGGCGGGCATCGAGGCGCTGCTCTCCGCCGGGTGCCAGAAGATTCTCCTCGCGCCGCTCTATCCGCAATATTCGGCGACGACCACGGCGACGGCCAACGACAAGGCGTTCGAGGCGCTGAAAGAAGTGCGCTGGCAGCCGGCCGTCCGCACGCTGCCGGCCTATTTCGAGGAGCCGGCCTATATCGAGGCGCTGGCGCAGAGCATTTACGAGGGCATCGCCAAACTCGATTTCACGCCCGACGTGATCCTCACGTCGTACCACGGCATGCCCAAGCTCTATCTCGAAAAGGGCGACCCCTATCACTGCCAGTGCCTCAAGACGACGCGGTTGGTGCGCGAGCACCTCGGCTGGCCGGCGGAAAAGCTGATGGTGACGTTCCAGAGCCGGTTCGGGCCGACCGAATGGCTGCAGCCCTATACCGATGCCACGTTGATGGAGCTGCCCGCCAAGGGCATCAAGCGCGTCGCGGTGGTGTCGCCGGCCTTTTCGGTCGATTGCATCGAGACGCTGGAGGAACTGGCGATTACCGGCCGCGAGCAGTTCGAGCATGCCGGCGGCGAGCGCTTCGCCTACATCCCGTGCCTCAACGATTCCGATGGCGGCATGGATATGCTGGAAGCGGTGATCCGGAAGGAACTCGCAGGCTGGATTTAGGTTTTTCTCGCGCCGGTGCGGGAAGACCCCCCACCCTGTCCCTCCCCCGCAAGGGGGGAGGTGACCTGCGCTTGCAAGTCATCGCTCCATTGGCACCGAGGCTGGTGTGAGCGTCTCCCTCCCCCTTTGCGGGGAGGGGACAGGGGTGGGGGTGTCCTTCCCGCACCGATTGTGGGGAAGCCCTAAAGCTTCAAGTCCTTCAGCGGCCCGGCCACCGCCTCGACCATCCCCTTGGTGATCGACTGGGTCAGCGAGAAGTAGCTCGGCCAGGGGTCGGGCTCTTTCGCCTTCTCGGCCGCCGATTCCAGCGTGAAGGCGTTTGCGGCCTTGAGCTTATCGAGCTCGTCCCAGCCCACCGGTACGGCGCAGGGGATGCCCTTACGGCCGCGGGTCGAGAACGGAGCCACTGCCGTCGCGCCGCGCTCGTTGCGCAGGTAGTCGACGAACATGCGGCCTTCGCGCTTCACCTTGCGGATATTGGCAGTGAAATGCTCGGGCTCGTTCTGCTCCAGCTTCTCCGCGAAGGTGCGGCAGAACAGTTTCACCAGCGGCCACTCGGTCACCGGCTTCAGCGGCGCGATGACGTGGATGCCCTTGCCGCCGGTGACCATGGGGAAGCTTTCGAGGCCCCATTCGCCCAGCACTTCGCGGATACGGCGGGCCGCATCGCGGACATGGCCGAACTCCAGCCCCTCGTCAGGGTCGATATCGAAAATGATGCGGTCGGGCTGCTCGAGCGTCTCGATGTGGCTGCCCCAGATGTGGAACTCGAGCGTACTCATCTGCACGCCGCCGATAATGCTGGCGAGATCGGTGATGTAGAAGTGGTCCTCGCGCTCGCTCTCCTTGAGCTCGATGTTGACCTTCTTCATCACATCCGGAAAGCCGCCGCTGTCGTGCTTCTGGAAGAAGGGCTTCGAACCGTGCGGGACGCGGACGAGGCTCAGCGCGCGGTTGGAAACGAGCGGCAGCATGCGTTCGGCGACGGCTTCGTAATAGGCGACGAGCTGGCCCTTGGTCACCGTTTCGTCGGGCAGCACGGGGCGTGTCGGGCTGGTGAGCCTCACCCCCAGCCGCTCGGCAACCGCGATCCCCATGTCGTCGGTGAACTGCATGGGTTTGAGCTTAGCCCGCGACTTGCGCTTTGTCGCGACCGTCTTCTTGCGTGATTTCAGGCCCTTGGCGATGCCGTCGAGGTCGCGGCCAGTCTCGACGCTGGTGGTGAATTTCTCCGTCAGCCCGTCGGTCTCGGTGGCGTAGCGGTCGCGGTGCTTGATCAGCAGCCAGTTCTCGCGCGGGCCGTTGCGCGTCTGCTGGTCGCGGCCTTTCATGTGGACGAGCACCCACTCGCCCTTCATGCGCTTGCCCTTGAGGGTGAATTTCAGGTCGCCGCCGTCGAGCCCGTCATGCGGGTCGCCGAGCGGCTCCCAGGTGCCTTCGTCCCACAGCATCACCGTGCCGCCGCCATACTCCCCTTCGGGGATGGTGCCCTCGAAATCGGCGTAGTCGAGCGGGTGGTCCTCGACGCGCACGGCGAGCCGCTTGTCGGCGGGATTGGTAGAACGGCCCTTGGTCACGGCCCAGCTTTTCAGCACGCCGTCGAGTTCGAGGCGGAAATCGTAGTGGAGGCGGGTCGCGTCGTGCTTCTGCACGATGAAGCGAAGCGGCGTACCCGCCTTGCGGCGGGTCACCTTGCCGGCGGGCTCGGCGGTCTTCTTGAAGTCGCGCTTGGCCTTGTAGTCCTTCAGCGGTTCGGAGCGCGCGGTCGCCATCACCTTTGGCTTTCCAATGGGGTGGATCTTGGCAGGCATGATGCTAGTGGCGTGTACAGCTGTCTTGCTCGTTCAACGGTAATTCTGCATCGCCGTTCCGCAGAGCCCAAGCAATTGCGGATTGCCGGCGTCTCATGTTGCGCCGACTCCGGGGTGTCCCTACATCTTCAGGTGCGGGCGATTGGTTAGGGGAGTGGGATGGACTTTCTGGAACTCGATGGACTGAGCCTTACGTTGATCGCGATCGGCGTGCTGGCGGTGCTGGTGCTGTTCGCCGGCGCGAAAGTGGTACCGCAGGGCTACAATTATACGGTGGAGCGGTTCGGCCGTTACATCCGCACCCTGAAGCCGGGCCTGAACCTCATCATCCCGTTCGTGGATGGGCTGGGCAAGAAGATGAACATGATGGAGCAGGTGCTCGATGTGCCCCATCAGGAAGTGATCACCAAGGACAACGCCACGGTGACCGCGAATGGCGTGACCTTCTACCAGATCCTCGATGCTGCCGCGGCCGCGTACGAAGTGGCGCAGCTCGAAGTGGCGGTGCTGAACCTGACCATGACCAACATCCGCTCGGTGATGGGCTCGATGGACCTTGATGAGCTCCTGAGCCATCGCGACGAGATCAACACGCGCGTGCTGCGCGTCGTCGATACGGCCGTGAGCCCGTGGGGCCTCAAGATCACCCGCATCGAGATCAAGGATATCGACCCGCCCAAGGATCTCGTTGAATCGATGGGCCGGCAGATGAAGGCCGAGCGCGAGAAGCGCGCGCTGATCCTCGAGGCCGAAGGCAAGCGGCAGGCCGCGATCCTCTCGGCAGAAGGCGAAAAGCAGAGCCAGGTGCTGGAAGCCGAGGGTCGGCGCGAAGCCGCCTTCCGCGACGCCGAGGCGCGCGAGCGTGCGGCGGAGGCCGAAGCCAAGGCGACGCAGGTCGTGTCCGAAGCCATCGCTGCGGGCAATGTGCAGGCGATCAACTACTTCGTCGCCAACAACTACATCAAGGCGCTAGAGGGGCTGGCAAAGTCGCCGAACCAGAAGGTGCTGATGCTGCCAGTCGATGCCGCGAGCGTCATCGGTGCCATCGGTGGCATCGCCGAGATCGCCAAGGAAACGTTCGGGCCGGACAAAGCGCCGCCGCGCGTGCCGAGCGGCCGGCCGCCTTCCACCACCTGAACGCAGGGAGCGCAGGATGCAGATCATCGATTTCATCGCCGCCCATGGCGCGTGGTCGTGGGTGGTTGCGGGCCTGATCCTTCTCGGCCTCGAACTGGTGGTGCCGGGTGGAGTGCTGATCTGGCTCGGCGCCGCTGCGCTGGTCACCGGCATCGCGGCGCTGATGCTGCCGATCTACTGGCCGCTGCAGTTCGTGATTTTCGGCGGGCTGGCGCTGGTCGCGATCTGCCTCTGGCTGCGCGTGCGCGGGCCCGGCCCGGCGTCGGACAGCCCCTATCTCAACCAGCGCGCCAACCGCTTCGTCGGCCGAGAGCTGGTGCTCGACGAGCCGATCAGCGGCGGCTCCGGCCGCGTCTCGCTCGACGACACGACCTGGCGCGTGGAAGGTCCGGATCTCGCCGCCGGCTCGCGCATCCGCGTGGTCGAGGCGGTGGGCGCAGTGCTCAAGGTCGAGGCGGCGTGAGCCGTCTCGCAAACGTTCCTTAACCATAAGCTGTAAGGCTTCGTTGACGTTCTGACGCGCCGACGGTGCCCGATGCGACTATGGAAAGCCGTGAGCGCTGCCGCGCTGATCGGGCTCGCGCCACCGGCGCTGGCCGGCGGCCTCGCGCCCGGCGACGGTTCCGGCTTCGACAATCTCAACCTCGTCGAGAGCCCGGCGGATGGCTGCGAATACTGCGCGCCCAACCCGCCGGTCGAGGCCGATAACGGTGGCTTTGCGCCGGACTGGAGCCTCGGGCTCCGGGGCGGCGTCAGCCTCTACAGCGAGGGTGGCGATCCCGAATACGAGCTGATCGCGCTCCCTAGCTTCTCGCTGCAGCAGGACGGCATTCGCGGCGGCTACGGGCTCGAACTCTCCGGCGAGATCACCATGCCGGTCGAAGGCGATGCGCAGGTGTCGTCGCTGACGGCGTCGATCAATGCCTCGACCCCGCTCGACGCGGCCACGGTGATCGAGGGCACCGGCACGCTCAACCTGTCGCAGTACAAGGTCGACGATCCGCTGATCGCCTCGAACCCGCTGGTCGCCGCGGCAGATTTCGGCGGCTCGATCACGCGCGAGCTCGGCCTGTTCGAGGGAACGCTGCGCGGCAGTGCCGGGCGCACCGTCAATGGCGAGACCGTGTTCATCGACGATACCACGCTCGAGAACGCTTTCGACAACACCACCCGCTATGGCGCCGGGGCGCGGCTCGGCTTCCGCGCCACGCCGACCCTCACGGCATTCGTCGATACCGAGGCGGAGCACGAGCTCTATGACGAGGCGTCGCCGAGCCTGCTGGTGAAGCTCGACAACATGACCTACGCCGCCCGCGCCGGCCTCAGCGTCGCGCGCAGCTCCAATTTCGAGGCCGAGGCGTCGATCGGCTATGCCTGGCGCGCCTTCGCGGACACCGCCGTCGAGGACGCGGCGGCCGTGCTCTACAATGCCAGCGCCACCTACCGGCCCGACGGAACGCTGGAACTGACGGCGAGCCTCACCACCACGTTCGGCTCGCCCGGCGACACCGCCGGCAGTTCGGCCGAGCTGACGCACGAGGCGACAGGCTCCGCCGCCCTGCAGGTCAGCCCCTGGCTGCGGCTGCGCGGTTCGGCCAGCTGGAGGGCCGGCGAATATCTGGGCACCGACATCGAGACGCGCGGCTGGGGCGCCGGGCTCGGCGCCGATTACCTGCTCAACCGAAATACCGATCTCACGGCCGACTACACATTCGAGCGCAGCGAGACGACGCCGGAGCCAGCGACTGACGAGCACCAGCTGATGTTCGGCGTCACCTTTCACCGCTAGCCAGCATCGCGATTTCGCCATTGCCGGCGGCTAGCGTCGCCTCAGATTCGGAGGACACCCATGCTTCGCATCCTGTCGCTGCTGACCGTCCTCGCCTCCGCCAGTTCGGCCCTTGCCGAGCCGATCGAGCCCTTCGACCAGTTCCTGCGCAATTTCGAGGACAAGGCCGTCGCCGCCGGAGTCAGCCCCGCGACCTATCGTGCGGCAACCGACGGCCTGACGCCGGACCCGAACGTGCCCAACCTCGTCGAGACGCAGCCCGAGTTCACGACGCCGATGTGGGATTATCTCGACAGCCGCGTAACCGCGAGCCGGATCGAGCGCGGACAGGCGGCCATCGAACGCAACCGGGCGCTGTTCGTTGCGGCGGGACAGGCGAGCGGCGTCGATCCCTACATCCTGGGTGCAATCTGGGGCATCGAGACCGACTACGGCGCCGTGCTCGGCAACGGCAAGCTGATCCGGCCGATCATTCGCTCGCTGGCAACGCTCGTGCACCAGAGGCGCGGACGGCTCGCCGAGGACGAGGGCGACTTCATCGCGGCGCTGAAACTGCTCGAGCGCAATCACATGCAGCCGAGCGAGCTGGTCGGCTCGTGGGCCGGTGCCATCGGGCACCTGCAGGTGAACCCGTCCAACGTGATCGTGCATGGTTCGGACGGCGACGGCGACGGACGGATCGACCTCCACAACTCGCTGGCCGACGCGCTGGCGACGAGCGCGAAGTTCCTGCGCGACCTCGGCTACCAGCCCGGCCTCGACTGGGGGTTCGAGGTCGACGTACCGGCGGGCTTCGACTACCTCCTCGCCACCCGCGACGAGCTGCGCCCGGTATCGTTCTTTGCCGAGCGAGGGGTGACGCGAGTGAAAGGGCGGCAGTTTTCCGACCTCTCGACACCGGTCTTCCTCTATGCCCCGGCCGGCCAGGACGGCCCGAAATTTCTGATGACGGCCAACTACCTGGTGCTCAAGGGCTACAATTTCTCGGACAGCTACGCGATGTCGGTCGCCCATCTCACCGACCGGCTGAAAGGCTCCGGCAGCTTCGTCACGCCGTGGCCGCGCAACACCAAGTTCCCCAACCTCGCGCAGCGGAAAGCCATCCAGCAGGCGCTGATCGCGCTGGGGCTCTACGAAGGCGTGGTCGACGGCCGCATCGGGCCGATCAGCCAGGCGGCCTATGCCCGCTTCCAGGCGAGCAAGGGCGAGGTGGCCGATGGGTTCATCACGCTCCACAGCTATGAAGAGCTCGCGGCAGCAACGCGGTAGATTCTGCGCGAGGCGTCTTAACTTCGCCGGCCATCCTCCGCTAAATGCACGGCATGCAACGTAAACCCAACCGCCTCGTCCTCGTTGTCGCCGCCCTTGTGGTCGCCGCGCTCCTGCTCGGCGACATGATGGCGAGCTTTGCCATGGCGCGCGAAGCGGTCAATCCGGCGCCGGTGACGGTGGCGGTGCACGATGGCCGCGTGCTCGTGGCGCAGGCCGAGGGGGAAGCCCCGCGCAAGAAGCGCCGCACCCTGTTCGACATGCTGTTCGGCGAGGAGCCGCAGCCCGAACAGGCGCCGGTGGTTGAAAAGCCGGTGGTCGAGCAGCAGAAGAAGGCGAGCCTGCCGCCGCCCAAGCCCAAGGTGGAAAAGGCGCTCGGCGCGACGCGGCTGATGATCTTCGGCGACTCGATGGCTACCGATCTCGGCAATGCACTCGAGCGGCTCTATGCCGAGGATCCCAACCTCGCGATCATCAACCAGGGCGTCGGCTCTTCGAGCTTCGTGCGTCCGGATTTCTTCGATTGGCCAAAGGCCGTCAACGACGCCATCGCCAACAATGAGTTCGACGTCGCCATCTTCCTCATCGGCATCAACGACCGCCAGAAGATGAACCTCAACGGCGAGAGCTATGGCTCGCTGACGCCGGAATGGACGGCAGAGTATTCGACCCGCGTCGGCAATGTGGTGAAGGCGATCCGCGCGGCAGGAAAGCCAGTGATCTGGGTCGGCCTGCCGCCGGTCGAGCCGCCAAAGCTGGGCAAGGCGCTGATCCAGGTGAACGACATCCAGCGCCTCGCCGCCTATGGCGGTGGCGCCGAGTTCGTCGATATCTACGAGCGCTTCGCGACCGAAGAGGGCACCTACACAGCGCGCGGCCCCGATCTCAACGGCAACCAGGTGCGCATGCGCAAGGATGACGGCATCCACTACTCGGCTGCCGGCGCCGATAAGCTCGCCTTCTACGTCAACCAGGTGCTGCGCAACTACTATCGCGGCGGTGGCACGGTGGGCATCGAAGTCGCCGATCCGCTGTTCGGCACCGATGCGCAGCTGATGCTGCGCCCCCCTTACCAGGGCCTGGGGCAGATGAAGCTGCTCGAGGTCGCCGGTGCCGTGATCCCGCTGTCGAGCGCCACGCGCCGCGCTAGCGATCTTGTCACTGCCAACATGGCGGATGCCGTGCCGGTCGGCTTCGACATCGTGCAGATGATCGATGCCCCCACAGGCCGTGTCGATGCCTTCGGCGTCGGCCGGGCGGAGAACCCCACGGGACGCTAGCAACGGAGACCCTATGGCCTACCTACGCGCGACGTATCTAGGCCTGGGACTGCTCCTTTCGATCGGCAGCGCCGAGGCGCAGTTCCTACCGTCCGAGACGGTGCAGTTCGGCTCAACCGAATTCTCCGACCAGCAATTCCTCAATGGCAGCGCGCCAGCGGCGGAGCCGGTGACGCTCAAGGGCCTGTTGCTGCTGCGCGACACAGCCGAGCCGCAGCCAGTGGTGATCCTGCTGCATGGCTCGGACGGGCCGGACAGCAGCGCGACCAATGGCTGGCGTTCCGCGATCAAGGCGATGGGCTATGGCACGCTGACGCTCGACAGCTTCAGCGGCCGGGGCCTGGGCAGCATCGGCGACGACCTCGCGGCGGCAAGCAGTTTCACCCAGGTCTACGATGCCTATCGCGTAGTCGAGCAGCTGAGTGCCGATCCGCGCATCGATCCCGACCGCTTCGTGATGATGGGGTTTTCGCGCGGCGGTATCGCTTCGCTCTATGCCAGCCTCGCGCGCTTCCACGAGGCCTATGGCCCGGTGGCCGGTCAGATCGCGGGCTACCTGCCGTTCTATCCGTCCTGTAATTTCGAGCTGAAGCGCGGCACGGAGCTGGTCGATGCGCCGGTGCGCGAGTTCCACGGCTCGGCCGACGACGGGAGCTCTCCGGCCGTGTGCAAGGCCTATATCGACAGCCTCGCAGCCGCGGGTGCCGATATCGAGATGACCATCTACGAAGGCGCGCGCCACGCCTTCGATGCCTCGCTGGCGCGCTTCGTCTACACCGCCGACGACACGCAGCACTCCTTCGATTGCATGCGCGTCGAGGGCGAGGATGGGGTGCTGCTCAACCAGGATACTGGGCAGCCGTTCAGCTACGCCGACGCCTGCGTGCGGTTGGGACCGACGTATCAGTACGACAAGGCCGCTACCGAGGCTGCGGTAGTGGCGGTGAAGGGGCTGCTGGCCGATTGGGTAGGGCCGCCGGCGCCGTAGCAAAAGCAAAGGGGCGCCGAAGCGCCCCTCAGTTCAGTCAGGCTGCCGCTTACCGCGGCAGGTCGGTCGTGCCCATCAGCCACTCGTCGATCGAGCGGGCGCACTGGCGGCCTTCGCGGATGGCCCAGACGACCAGCGACTGGCCGCGGCGCATGTCGCCACAGGCGAAGAACTTCTCGCGGCTGGTCTGGTACTTCACGGTGTCGGCCATGACGTTGGACCGCTTGTCGGTCGCAACGCCCGCGTCCTGCACCATGCCTTCCTGGATCGGGCCGAGGAAACCCATGGCGAGCAGCACGAGATCGGCCTTGAGCACGAACTCGGTGCCCGGGATGGGCTGGAATTTCTCGTCGGCGCGGGCGCACTGGAGGCCGGTCACCTTGCCGTTCTCGCCATCGAACTTGATGGTGGCGACGGCGAAGTCGCGGGTGACGCCCTCTTCCTGGCTGGAGGAGGTGCGCATCTTCAGCGGCCAGTTCGGCCAGACGAGCTCCTTGTTCTCCTTTTCAGGCGGGGCGGGCATGATTTCGATCTGGGTGACCGAAAGCGCGCCCTGGCGGTTCGAGGTACCGATGCAGTCCGAACCCGTGTCGCCGCCGCCGATCACCACGACATGCTTGCCGCCGGCGAGGATCGGGTTGACGTTGTTCAGCGGCTCGCCGGTGACGCGGCGGTTCTGCTGGCTCAGGAAATCCATGGCGACATGGATGCCGTCGAGCTCGCGGCCCGGGATCGGCAAGTCGCGCGGCTTTTCGGCGCCGCCGGCCATGGCGATCGCGTCATACTGGTTGGCGAGGTCCTCTACCGAGATGTCCTTGCCGACATTGACGCCGGTGTGGAGCACCACGCCCTCGGCCTTCATCTGCTCGACGCGGCGATCAATGACGGTCTTGTCGAGCTTGAAGTTCGGGATGCCGTAGCGCATCAGGCCGCCGATCTGCTGGGCCTTCTCGTAGAGATGCACTTCATGCCCGGCGCGCGCGAGCTGCTGCGCGGCGGCCATGCCCGAGGGGCCCGAGCCGACGACGGCAACCTTCTTGCCGGTCTTATTCGGATTGACCTGCGGGGTGATCCAGCCTTCTTCCCAGCCCTTGTCGACGATCGCGCATTCGATCGTCTTGATGTTTACCGGGGTGTCCGGAATGTTCAGCGTGCAGCTCGCCTCGCACGGGGCGGGGCAGATGCGGCCGGTGAATTCCGGGAAGTTGTTGGTTGAGTGAAGGTTCTTGAGCGCCTTCAGCCACTCGCCCTTGTAGACGAGATCGTTCCAGTCCGGGATCTGGTTGTTCACCGGGCAGCCATTGTGACAGTAGGGAACGCCGCAATCCATGCAGCGCGCCGCCTGGTCGCGGGTGCCCTTGTCGCCCAGCGGGATGATGAACTCGTTGTAGTTCTTCAGCCGCTCTTCGATCGGACCATAGTCCCGGTCGACGCGATCAATCTCGAGGAAGCCAGTAATCTTGCCCATGGTTCTTACTCCGCCGCGACCTGTTGAGCGGCCTCACGGGCCTTTTCCATCTTCTGGAGCGCCTTGCGGTACTCCGTCGGCATGACCTTCCTGAACTTGGGCAGGTACTCGTCCCAGTTGCTCAGGATGTGGTTGGCACGCGACGAGCCGGTGAAGCTCTTGTGCCGAAGGATCAGCTGGTAGAGCCGCTCGGCATCGCGCCGCTGCAGGTCGTGCATAATCTCGACCACGCCCATGGTCATGAGGTCGCCGCTCTCGCCGAAGGCACGCGAACGGATCGCTTCCTCGGACGGGATCGGCTCGAGCTCGACCATCGACATGTTACAGCGGCTCTCGAAGCTCTCGTCCTCGTCGAGGACGTAAGCCACGCCACCGGACATGCCCGCCGCGAAGTTGCGGCCGGTCTTGCCGAGCACGACGACGACACCGCCGGTCATGTACTCGCAGCCATGGTCGCCCGTGCCCTCGACCACCGCGATGGCGCCCGAGTTACGCACGGCGAAGCGCTCGCCCGCGACGCCGCGGAAGTAGCACTCGCCGGTGATAGCGCCATAGAGCGCGGTGTTGCCGATGATGATCGACTCTTCCGGCACATAGCCGCGCTGCTCCGGCGGGCGAACCACCAGCCGGCCGCCCGACAGGCCCTTGCCGACATAGTCGTTGGCTTCGCCGACGAGATCGAGGCTGATGCCGCGTGCTACCCAGGCGCCGAAGGCCTGGCCGGCGGTACCGGTCAGCGAGACGGCAATGGTGTCCTCGGCGAGGCCGGCATGGCCATAGCGCTTGGCCACCGCACCGCCGAGCATGGCACCGGCCGAACGATCGACGCTGGTGATCTTTTCCACGATCTTGACGGGCGTGCCGTGGTCGAGCGCCGGCTGGGCCGCGGCGATCAGCCGGCGGTCGAGCACGTTGGCGATCGGGTGGTTCTGGCTTTCGGTGTGGGTGATGCCCACGCCTTCGGCCGCAAACGGCTTGTGGAAGAGCTTGCTGAAATCCAGCCCCTTGGCCTTCCAGTGCGAAACGGCCTCGGTCTTGTCCAGCATCTGCATCTGGCCGACCATTTCGTCGAAGCGGGTATAGCCCATCTCGGCCATCAGCTCGCGAACTTCCTCGGCGACGAAGAAGAGGTAGTTGATGACGTGCTC
>JAESFU010000768.1_pt1 | contig 11698 bp, 12 predicted proteins | sample 9269461 | NCBI WGS metagenome assembly JAESFU01 (sample SAMN14502556, study PRJNA617107) | algae metagenome | isolation source: Stenomitos rutilans HA7619-LM2 and co-occurring heterotrophs from cave walls | place: USA: Waikapalae cave, Hawaii | collected 2009-07-28
CTGCGCCCGTGACCAGTCGATCAGTGCGCCGTTGACCTTGTAGAGCCGGCTATAGGGTCCGACGTAGCGGAGCTCGGCGTAGCGTCCGGCCGGCAGCGTCCCGGCGATCAGCTCCCCACTCGTCGTCTGAAGCTGCGCGGTCTCGAAACCGAAATCGATCTCCAGCGCTGGCATCACCACGATATTGTACTTGAAGATCGCTGCGCCAGTCCCTTGAATCCCCTGCGCTTTGATCGCCCTCTGCACCTGCTTCATCGTCTTGGTGGCCACAGTCCCGAACGGAATGTCGACCTGCCGGCGGATCGCCACATAGGGCTGCGCCTTGCGCTCGACCACGCTCGGCTCGGGAATGCTCAAAACGGTCTTCGTCGCCATCATCGTCCTCCCAGTTGTCCCGTCCGGAGGAGCTCGCTGCGCGGTAGCCCATGCGGGCTCCAGTCCGTGTCGTCGAATGTTGCGAGATAGGCCGCAAGGCAGCCGAACCCGCTCTGCCAGCCCCAGCCGTGACCGTCCCGCTCGCCGGCGCTGATGAACGGCGTCTGCTTGAACAGCATCCGCGTCCGCCCATCCGGCAGCTCGAGAAAGTCCATGGTCACAACGGTCTCGAACCCGTCATAACCGTTGATGTAGGAAAAGCTCAGCCGGCTCGGCTCGACGATCTCCAGATACTCGCCTGAGATCCAGTGCGCATGCCCCGGCCCGTTGCTCATGCAGCGCCGCCACTTGCCGCCGACGCGAAAGTCGATATCGCATTCGAGCAGCGCATAGCCTTCCGGCCCATGCCAGCGCACCATATGCTCGGGGTCGCGCCACAACCGCCAGATCAGCTCGCGCGGCGCATCAAACTCCCGGTCGATCTCGAGGATGAGCGCCCGCTGGCTGGCCGTCGCCTCACTGCTTGGCATCCGGATCCCCCTTCTGCAGCTCGGCGAGATAGGCATCCATCCGGTCGAACTCACCCTGCCAGTGCCGCCGATACCGCTCCACCCACCCGGCCACCTCTGCGAGCGGCGCAGCATTCAGCGCCACCGGCCGCCACTGCGCCTGCCGCGTCCGCGACACCAGCCCCGCCTGCTCGAGCACCTTCAAATGCCGCGAGATCGCCGGCATCGAGATCTCGAACGGCGCGCTAAGCTCGCTGACCGAAGCCTCCCCCCGGCTCAACCGCTCGAGAATAGCCCGCCGCGTCGGATCGGCCAGCGCCGAGAATGTGAGAGTGAGAGAATCCATATTTCACACATGCGTTAAATAACACAGACGTTAAATACAACTCGGCGATCACAGTCAATTGGGACGCGTCAGTCTGCGGCGCTATCGTTTCCTGCGTCGTGCTGCTGCTGACTCCGCTCGATGGCTCCAAGGTTGTGCACCACCCACAGGCCGAGCTGGATCAAGGGTTCCGACAACGACCGTCCAAGCTCTGTCAGTTCGTACGAAACCTGCACAGGCACGCTCGGCACCACGGTGCGGGTCACGAGGCCATCGCGCTCGAGCGCCTTCAGGGTGCGGGTTAGCATCTGCTGCGAAATTCCGCCGATCCGCCGCTTCAGCTCGTTGAAGCGCAACGGTCCGTTCCGCAACTCGGTGATCACGTAGGTCGTCCACTTATCGCCCATGCGACCCATGATGTCGTTGACCTTCCGGCAGCCGGCGAGGTCGGCGGGACGGGGTGGGATGGTGGTCATATCCATAGGACTAGGCCTCAGCAAAATGCGTTCTTGTAGGGCGTTTGCTCGGTAACATATCTGGAGTTGGTCACAAAAACATACCACGAAAGGTTCGCCTATGACCAACACCATTGCCATTGTCGGAGCCGGTCCCGGCCTCGGTCTGTCGCTCGCCCGGCGCTTCGGTCGAGAGGGCTTCAACGTCGCGCTCATCGCCCGCAATCAGGACAAGCTGGCCGCGCTTGTCGCCCAGTTGACGACCGACGGGATCAACGCCGCTCCCTTTATCGCTGACGTCGCTGACCTTCCCTCGCTGGAACGCGCCTTTGCGGACATCGAGCATCGCTTCGGCAAGATCGACGTCCTCGAGTACAGCCCGGTTACCCTCCCAGGGCCGGAAAGCTATCCCAGCCTCGAGGCGACACAGCTGACCGCTACAAGGGCATCGTCGGACCTCCAGCTCTCATTGGGCGCGATCTCGTCCGTTCAGCAGGTGCTCCCCGCAATGCTCGCCCGGCGGGCCGGCACGATTCTCGTTACCGTTGGAGCGTCGGCGAAAGTGTTCATCCCGATGCTGGCGTCCTGGGGCTTCGCCGGCGCCGCGCTGCGCAACTATGTGCGCAGCCTCGCAATCGCGGTTCGAGACCATGGCGTTTATGTCGCTGCGGTCGTGCTTGGCGTCCAGATCGCCAAGGGCGATGCCTTTGGTGATCCCGACCAGCTGGCCGAGCGCTACCACCAGCTCTACCTCGAACGCCGCCAGCCTGAGCTGGTCATCAACCACTTGCCGGAGGCGATGTTCGAACGCGATCTGGAGTGATTGGTACGCGCCGGTTAATCCGGCGCGCTAGCCGCCCGCGCTCGGCGGCGGCACATCCGAGCTCTGCTTACAGTCGAGCAGCCAGATATCGTACACGGCATGGTCGATGGCGTTCAGCGCCGGGCTGTCTGCGAACATCCAGCCGGTGAAGATGCGGTCGACCTTGCCGGCAAGGCTCACCTGGTCCACCTCGACGAACACGCTCGTCCGCTGCGTCTCGGTCGGCGGCCGCGTGTAGCAGGCGCGCGGCGTGATCTGCAGCGCACCGAACTGCACCGTCTCATCGATATAGACGTCGAACGTGGTGATGCGGCCCGTGATCTTGTCGAGGCCCGAGAACTGCGCCACCGGGTTGGCCATCGGCTGCGCCACCGCCGGCAAGGCCATCAGCATCAGTCCCGCGACGATGGCGGCGAGCACTGCCCGGGCGAGCATGGAGATATGCGGTCCGATGGCCGGATGCCTTATTCGGGCGACCAGGCGTCGTAGTCGCTGCTGACGCGCGGCCGCTCGCCCTTGTTGAGCAGTGAGCCATCCGGACGATAGGCCGCCGCGGTACCGGTCAGGTTCTTCTCATGCGGCTGCTGCCACGAGCGCGCCCGATACTCGGTCTCGGTCGGCGGCGTATGGGTGCGATAATGCATCCAGCCATACCAGCCGGGCGGAATGGTGGTGGAGTCGGCGTAGCCGCCGGCATAGGACACCATGCGGCGCTCGTAGCCGTTCGGCCCGATCTTGCCGTTGCGCGAGCGGTAGTAGCGGTTGCCGAACTCGTCGGTGCCCACATACTCGCCCTGCGTCGCGATCCACAGCCGGGTGCCCCAGGTATTGCCGCGCCACCAGGTCAGGATCTCGAGCAGGAAGTCCTTCCAGCTGAACTTTTCGCGGGTCTCGCCTGCCATTCGGTCCGTCCATGGTTGGCGCGAAGCGCCGTAGAAAGAGCCTTGGCTCTAGCACGCGCGCAAGGCAACGCCTAGGCCCTTCGCCGCCGGCCCGCCCTACACAACCTATGGTGGTCCGATCGACCAGCAGGCGCTGTGTATGGACGGACATTTGTGAAGGAAATAATGCGCTTGACAGGAATCCCACCGAAATCAGCCATGCGCTTAGCAGGTGTCCCTCAACCTCGCGCACTGCTCAAACATGGCCAAAGAGTGGCGGATTTCCGCGGGCTTAGCGCCGATTCCAGCAGCGCCGCTTGGGGTCGATTCAGTCAAAATTGACTCACTGAATTCACGAATCGCACTTCAAACTTTTCCCCGCAATCCACATATGAGATACTGGATTTAGTGCGGTTTTCGGACCGCCCACCACTACCGGTTGTGTCTGCTCGCAGAGGTCGCCGTTGACCGACTCGAAGCATCGCTGCAACTATTTGCGGGTTGCGCCGACCCATGTAACCGGCGCGCCAGTATCTCGGAATTCACCTCCGGCGTTTGACCGGCGGACGTTCCAAACGGGGCTCCTTGGCCGACCTCCTCGGCCATACGACAGCGTCAGACTGAGCACAGGCAGAGGCCATTAGTGGCGGCTTGCGGGCCTTGTTGTCCGCATATTTTGGGGAATGATTAGCGAATGCGCATCGAACGCCGGTACACCAAAGCCAACGAGAGCGCCTACGCGGGCATCGAATTCCGCTCGGTCACGAGCGAGATCCGTAACCCCGACGGCTCGACCGTGTTCAAGCTGGACGACATCCAGGTCCCCTCGACCTGGTCCCAGGTGGCCGCCGACATCATCGCGCAAAAGTACTTCCGCAAGGCCGGCGTCGCCAAAATCCTGAAGAAGGTCGAGGAGAACGACGTCCCGTCCTGGCTCTGGCGCTCGGTCCCCGACGAGAAGGCGCTGGCAAAGCTCCCCGAAGCCGAGCGCTACGGCTCCGAGATCGACAGCCGCCAGGTTTTCGAGCGCCTCGCCGGCACCTGGACCTACTGGGGCTGGAAGGGCAAGTATTTCAACGACGAAGCCGATGCGCGCGCCTTCTTCGACGAGCTCTGCTTCATGCTGGCGACCCAGAAGGTGGCGCCGAACTCCCCGCAGTGGTTCAACACGGGCCTCCACTGGGCCTATGGCATCGACGGCCCCGGCCAGGGCCACTTCTACGTCGATCCGTTCACGCACAAGCTCGTCTCGTCGAAATCCGCCTACGAGCACCCGCAGCCGCATGCCTGCTTCATCCAGTCCGTCGGTGACGACCTCGTCAACGAGGGCGGCATCATGGACCTATGCGTCCGCGAGGCGCGCCTCTTCAAATACGGCTCGGGCACCGGCTCCAACTTCTCGCGCCTGCGCGGTGAAGGCGAGCGCCTCTCCGGCGGCGGCAAGTCCTCCGGCCTCATGAGCTTCCTCAAGATCGGCGACCGCGCTGCCGGCGCCATCAAGTCGGGCGGCACCACCCGCCGCGCCGCCAAGATGGTGATCGTCGATGCCGACCATCCCGATATCGAGGCCTATATCGACTGGAAGGTGAAGGAGGAGCAGAAGGTCGCCGCCCTCGTCACCGGGTCCAAGGTCGTCGCGCGCCACATGAAGGCCGTGATGAAGGCCGCCGTGAACTGCGAAGGCACTGGCGATGACTGCTTCGACGTCAACAAGAACCCCGCCCTGAAGCGCGAGGTCCGTGCGGCCAAGAAAGCGCTCGTGCCGGAGAACTACATCCAGCGCGTCATCCAGTTCGCCCGCCAGGGCTATACCGACATCGATTTCCCGACCTACGACACCGACTGGGATAGCGAAGCCTATCTCACCGTCTCGGGCCAGAACTCGAACAACTCGGTCCGCGTCACCGACGATTTCCTCAAGGCCGTCGAGACCGATGGCGATTGGGACCTGAAGTCGCGCACCAAGGCCGGCAAGGTCGTAAAGACCCTCAAGGCCAAGGACCTGTGGGAGCAGATCGGCTACGCCGCCTGGGCCTCGGCCGATCCGGGCCTCCACTTCCACACCACCATCAACGAGTGGCACACGAGCCCCGAGGCCGGCGAGATCGTCGCTTCGAACCCGTGCTCGGAATACATGTTCCTCGATGACACCGCGTGCAACCTCGCCTCGGTGAACCTCCTCCCCTACCGCAACGCCGACTCGTCCTTCGACGTCGCCGCCTTCGAGCACACCACCCGCCTCTGGACCATCGTCCTCGAGATCTCGGTGATGATGGCGCAGTTTCCGTCCAAGGCCATCGCCGAGCGCAGCTTCGTCTACCGCACCCTCGGCATCGGCTACGCCAACATTGGCGGCCTGCTGATGACCTCCGGCATTCCCTATGACTCGGCCGAAGGCCGCGCCATCGCCGGCGCCATCACTGCCGTGATGACCGGCGTCAGCTACGCCACCTCGGCCGAAATGGCCGGCGAGCTCGGGGCCTTCCAGGATTATCCGCGCAACGCCAGGCACATGCTGCGCGTCATCCGCAATCACCGCACCGCCGCCTACGGCAAGTCGGACGGCTACGAGGGCCTTTCGATCGCCCCGGTGGCCCTCGACCATGCCTCGCTGAAGGACGCCGAGCTCTCGAGCCGCGCCAAGGCGGTCTGGGACGACGCCCTCTCGCTCGGCGAAAAGCACGGCTACCGCAACGCCCAGGTCTCGGTCATCGCCCCCACCGGCACGATCGGCCTCGTGATGGATTGCGACACCACCGGCATCGAGCCCGATTTCGCGCTGGTGAAGTTCAAGAAGCTCGCCGGCGGCGGCTACTTCAAGATCATCAACAATGCCGTCCCCCCGGCGCTGCGTACCCTCGGCTACTCCGAGAGCCAGATCGCCGAGATCGAGGCTTACGCCGTCGGCCACGGCAACCTGAACCAGGCCCCGGGCATCAACCCCTCGACGCTCCGCGCCAAGGGTTTCACCGACGACAAGATCGACGCGCTGAACAAGGCCGCGAAGTCCGCCTTCGACATCAAGTTCATCTTCAACCAGTGGACCCTTGGTGCGGACTTCTTAAAGAGCCTCGGCGTCACCGATGCCCAGCTCTCGGACATCAGCTTTGACCTCCTGAGCTTCCTCGGCTTCACCAAGCGCGACGTCGACGCCACCAACACCCACGTGTGCGGTTCGATGACCCTCGAGGGCGCCCCGTTCCTCAAGGCCGAGCACCTGCCGGTGTTCGATTGCGCCAACCCCTGCGGCAAGACCGGCAAGCGCTATCTCTCGGTCGAAAGCCACATCCTGATGATGGCGGCCGCCCAGCCGTTCATCTCGGGCGCGATCTCCAAGACCATCAACATGCCGAACGACGCCACCGTCGCCGACGCCAAGGAAGCCTACATGCTGTCCTGGCGCCTGGCGCTCAAGGCGAACGCCCTCTACCGCGATGGCTCCAAGCTTTCGCAGCCCCTCAACGCCTCGATCATTTCCGATGACGAGGAGGACGAGGAGGATGCGGCCGAAACCCTGCTCGCCGCCAACCAGATGGCGCGCGTGCCGGCGATCACCGAAAAGATCGTCGAAAAGATCGTCGAGCGCGTTTCGCGCGAGCGCGAAAAGCTGCCGAACCGCCGCAAGGGCTACACCCAGAAGGCCAATATCGGCGGCCACAAGGTGTACCTGCGCACCGGCGAGTTCGACGACGGTCGCCTGGGCGAAATCTTCATCGACATGCACAAGGAAGGCGCCGCCTTCCGGGCAATGATGAACAATTTCGCCATCTCGATCTCGCTCGGCCTCCAGTATGGCGTGCCGCTCGATGAGTATGTGGAGGCCTTCACCTTCACCCGCTTCGAGCCGGCCGGCATGGTCATGGGCAACGACCGGATCAAGAACGCCACCTCGATCCTCGACTACATCTTCCGCGAGCTGGCCGTGAGCTATCTCGATCGCGAGGATCTGGCCCATGTCCACAACGACACCCCGACCGCGCTGAGCAAGGAAGGCGAGGGCCAGCGCCCTGCCCCGATCCCGGCCCAGAACCTCGTGTCGCGCGGCATGACCCGCGGCAAGGTGAAGGACCAGAACCTGATGCTCGTCTCGGGCGGGCTGACGGCGCAGGCCTTCAACCCGGTGCAGACCATGCAGACCTCGACGGTCACGGCGCTGAAGGCCGCCACGGCCCTCAAGGTCGACCTCAACCCGCACGTCCTCAACGAAGCCGAACTCAACCCCATCCCCACCCCGCCCCCCAGCCAGGACCTCGGCCAGCTCCGCTCGCAAGCCCAGATGCAGGGCTACACGGGCGACCAGTGCAGCAACTGCAACTCGATGCGGATGAAGGTGAGCGGCCACTGCATGGTGTGCGAGGATTGCGGGACGACGACCGGGTGTAGCTGAGGGCGTCCAGTCCACCAACACTAGGTTGTTGCGGGTGGGATGCCTGATCCATGACTGCTCGCAGCAGTTCGGTGATCAGAAAAACAGAAGGGGCCCTCACGGGCCCCTCTCTCCAAGGTTAGTTAGCTATCGTCCAGTTAGCCTCATTGGAAGCTAACTTAACCTCGGGATCGGCGACAAAGGCCTGATTCTCAGCAAGCAGATTCTCCCACCCCCTGGCGGGCCCCGACGCCACCAGGCTAGGAGAGCCATCCATTTCATTGACGACGGACAGCCCAAAACTCCCGTATCGAGCTATCAAATTGATGATCGGTCGCTTTCTATCCCAAGTGAATTGCTCAATGGCACGTTTCCGCGCTGAAATATCGACGATCTTCGACAGCCGAAGCAGGTCGGAAGTGACGTCCAATAAAATCAGCAGAACAATCTTCTTATGTGGATCGACGGACCGAATACGCCGACGCAGTTCCTCAGCGATCATTAGGAGTCCTCTCAGCCACTTTAGGAGAGACCAGACAGATCAAGGCGTCCACGACCATACCGTAGTCGATCTGAATTAGCGCCAGATTCCGGTAAACTTCTTGTTAATTCTAGCACGCGCTTCTTCAGTTCCAATGGAGCCCGCCGCAAGTTGCGATCGTGTTGAATGAGCAGCGCGGCAGCCCCCGACACAACCGGGCACGCCATTGACGTCCCATTCTTCTCGGCATACGCGCCCCGCGGAACAGCACTTCGCACACGCACTCCAGGAGCCATCACATCAGGTTTGTGACTGGTCTTGCCAGATGGGTCGAAGGCCTCGCCCCAAGCGCTGAAAGGCGCAGTATCAAACGCAGCATCACATGCTCCGACTGTAAGCACGAACTCATAGCAACCGGGCGACAGGTGGTATCCAACGCCCTTTGCTCCATCGTTTCCGACCGCAGCCACTACGAGCCTACCCTCTATGTGCCGCTGTAGGAAAGGCGCAAAGTAGTCCCTATTCGTCTTAACGTCGCCTAGTGAGACGTTCACAATATCAACTTCGCCCTTGGCTGCTTGTGACGCGAGCCAGTTCAGTCCGCCTAGCACTTGGGCTGCGTAGCCAACCATCTTACCGTTGAATTGGGTGGTGAGCACGGCAGCAACCGCCAGGTTTGCATCAGGAGCCACGCCCACAGACGCGCCCGCGATAAGCGCCGACACGTGGGTGCCGTGCCATTGAAAATCAATGGCACTAGACGACTTCGGCAGTCCGACTTCATCGAACTCACAGAATTCTATGCTTTTACCCCTGAACTCCGGATGGTCGGGATCAATTCCTGTATCGAGCACGCCCACGGTGACGCCAAGACCAGTCAAGCGCCGCGAACGCGCTGATTCGATGCCTACCGCCTGTAGATGCCAATCGTCCGCCCCGGCGGAAGAAACCGTACCCAACGGCGGCTCGCCAAGCTCGATCAGGTCGTTGCTTAGCACAACGGCGCCTTCTGCCTCGAGCGCCATCACCTGTGCGTCCGACAATGCAGGAATGACTGCGGCGCCAATTTCCTCGAAGTATATCCCTCGAAAATCGGCACCGTCCCTCGCGGAGGACCTGCCAACAACTACGTCCTTCGATCCAACGCTGACATTTCTTGCGCTGACCAGTTCCAAATTGGCGTCGATGCCAACCACGCTCGTGCGGAGCTTTCGGCGCAACTCCCTCCGCAGCGATCGAGACGTGGCGGCTCCCATGTCGCCTGATCCATCAGCTACGATCACAATCTTCGCGTCGCTAAATTTTGCGCCGTCCCAGCGAGGTTGATCCTCAGCGGCAGCAAAATTGCTCGGAACTATGATCTCACCAAATATCCGCTTGTACTCTCGAATACTCTTTCGCGTTAGACTTCGTACGCGCCGCTTTCCAGCTAATGACGCATTGTATCCACTAAAACGTCTCCATATTTTTTTCTTGCGCTCCAAACGCTCGATAAACTCGATAGACGTCTTGTGCCGTGTATCGCTCACACCTTCCCCCACAATGCTGTCGATCAAGCCCTAAAGGACGACACCGACTCATTCGCCCAGTTGCACGGCCATCCGCCATTGCAACGTACAGCGCAGCGTCGTAAATTCGTCAAGAAATCATTTCAAGCTACAAATACCCGAAGGAGGCCTTGAAGTATCGCGCCGCCGCGATTTCTGGTGCCAAGGCTTATCCGCGATATGGTAAGTTGGGTAGGACGGAAGTGTCGCAGCGTTACGTCAAAAGTTTGTCCTCGTTGATCCTATCTCGGCTTCGGCACTTTCGAGCGAGGCAGAGCGCTCTTGTTCCAACGGTCGGAGCCACCCCCGCATCCGCCCGGCCAAATCCGTCTGCACCACCGACACCCCTGCCCCGATCAGCCGGCCCCACACCTCGTCCGGCCGCTCCAGCGCGGCGGTGTCCGTGAATCCCCCGCAAGCGACGCCGTCCAGCGTGTTGACCCACATGGCGATGCCGGCGCTCTCGAAGCGGTCGCGCACCGCCGCAATGTCGCTCAGCCCGTCATAGACGAACTCGCACACCACGGGCTTCAGGGCGAAGGCCAGCTCCAGTTGCGCCGCCGCGTCGGGCGCGTTGAGCCGCGTCTTGGGCATCACCACCGTGTCGACACCATCGAACACGCTGCGGAACCAGTTCAGGTCATCGGCCGTCCGCAGGTTCCCCCAAAAATCCACCTCGCCCAGCACGCCCGCCCGCCGCGCCGCCGCCAGCACCTCGGGGACACAATCGCGCCTCTTCACATCGAGATGGACGAAATCCTGCCGCGCGTCAGCGCGAACAGCGCCTCGAGGCTCGGCACCGTCTCGCCGGTTACCGCATTGCCCGCCCCGCCATCGCGATCGCGCAATTTCAGCGCGCCGATCTCGGCCAGCGTCATCGCCTCCGGCGCGCGGTCGTCACCGGCCATGCGGGCAAACGTCTCGTCATGCAGCAGCACCAGCCCGCCATCGGCCGTCCGCCGCACGTCGATCTCCACCACCTGGTGCCCGGCCGCAATCGCCCGCTCCACCGCCAGCAGGCTGTTCTCCGGCGCCGCCTCCCACAGCCCCCGATGCACCACCACCGCACACCCGCGCTCACGGCTCATCAGATAATCGCGAAAACTCATACGCCAGCCCCCGGTAGAAGAGTGCTGGCGGTGCACCTCCGGCATGACACCGGCGTGACGGCGCGACCCAAAAAGCAAAAGGGCCCGCAACGGGCCCTTCACTCACCGGCGATGTCCCGCCAGCGTCAGTTCGAATAGCGGATATTGCGAGCCTGCACGGGCGCCACGGCGCTGGTCACGACAACCGAAGAAACGAAAGCGAGAAGCACGACGCGGATGATCAGCTTGGTCATTTCAAATCCCCTGTGTTTGCCGCGCCCCAGCGCGATGTGATGACCCTGCGCCGCCGCCCTTGAACGGCACCTGAACCCCAGGCTGAACGAATGTTCAGCCGACCGATCCCGCTCGCAGCTGCGGCAAACGCGAAAGGGCGGCGGAAACTCCGCCACCCTCCATGCCGCCCGCCGCCAGCCCGGTGGGCAGCGACCGCACCGGCGCCGGGCGCATGAACCGCGTTACTCGAGTTCCAGCGCCAGCTGCACCAGTTCCGAGCGCGCCTCGGGCGACAGCAGCCGCCCGTCATAGGTCGTGGTGATGCGGGTCACCCGACCCTCGGCGTCGAGCTCGAGCGCCGTCACGCCGCGGATCGCCTTGTCGGCGCTGCGCCATTCAAAGCCGCCGCCCAGCGCGCCGCCGGCGATGTGGATCAGCTCGGATCCCTTGCCGAAGGCGGCAACCGGGTCGACCCGCTCGAGATAGCGGCCGACGGCAGCCCGCCCGCGGATCAGGCTGCGGCTCACCATGTCCTCGTAGACCACGTCATAGGAGAGGAGCGGCAGGATCGTCGCCACATCGCCCTTGGCCAGCGCCGCCTGCAACTCCGTCGC
>JAESFU010000769.1_pt1 | contig 11696 bp, 8 predicted proteins | sample 9269461 | NCBI WGS metagenome assembly JAESFU01 (sample SAMN14502556, study PRJNA617107) | algae metagenome | isolation source: Stenomitos rutilans HA7619-LM2 and co-occurring heterotrophs from cave walls | place: USA: Waikapalae cave, Hawaii | collected 2009-07-28
CTTAATTTATTCAACCCAATAATTCGAAAACAGGCCTTGACTCTTTATTCAGGCCGGCAAAACGGTATAATGTGTAATTGCAATTAGCAGAACAACCCGTTAAAGGGGAAATTCAGACAACGTTTAACGGAATATCCGTCGCAAGACAATCAAATCGATAATACTTAAAACCGCGTATACGGCTACGGTTAACAACTCGTTCCTAAAAATTGAAAACGAAAGACATACAAACAAAATAATCAATGCGATATCCAATCCCCAATTTTCGATTGCGCTCTTTATGTGTGAAGCCATGCATTAAATATTAAGCTAAGAGAGCATTCAGAAAGCGGCCTGGCAATCCTAACCCAAGGACCCCCTACCAGACACGCTTCCTAAAATGCTACACTAACCAAAATCAATCTTTAACAACTATCAATTATATGTCTTAGCAAAGTTCGCTTATGGAGACAAAAGAACCGGGGTAGTATTAGGTCAAAATTAGGGGACACATCGTTCAGCTTAACTTTTATCAACAAAACAGGACATTCAAGTAACACATTGAACAAACCAGTTTATATAAACGAGACAACTTAGTGGACATGTCCCGACAAAAAATTGCCTGTCATCCATCACAATTTGCTTAACACTTTCTTCGGCATTTCAATTTCCCTGAAGAATGTAACAATATCGACATCATGAATTTCCAATGTTTTGATAAGGGTTCGGACCGTAATGTTGGCCCCATTCTCAATTCTCCAATACTGCTTGCGGTCCAATCCATGCTCAAGTGCAAAATTCTCATAGCTCGTAGAATCTTCCCGCCGCAGTTCCTTGAGTTTCTCTGATATCAAAACAAGCCATTGCTCTGTAGTGATTTTCTTCTTTGACCTTCCTCTCATGACAATTCAACTATTTCAGATGTTTCTTTGAATGTGTTGTACTGCAATGATACATCTAGTCATCGAAATACACCGTTACATAAATGTGATTTTTGAGATTGTCTCCACATAGAATAGCAACCTGGCTCGCATCGTGTCCAAACAAACAAATTTCGAACACGCCAATACATCATCATTATTTTTAATTGGACAGCCGCAGAAATCGCTTGAACGAATTTTATCGATACGAAACCACGTCAAATTGGGACAATCTTACTTGAATGAATACTTTTGACTGATGAAAGAAATAACAAACATCTTCTTTTCTTATATATGATAAATAAAATTAATACCACCAACATTCACCTTTTATTTTACTCCATTGTCCTGCTTATAGTTACATCGTGCTCTTCCGGTGAAGAATCAGAAAACGGACCGGATGGAAATAATACGGGCACACAACCGGCACAGGAGAACGCAAAGATTCTGGACGGATATTCTTCATTTACAGTGACCATTCCCGGTTCTCCCCGCAAACTATCGGAAATCGCCCAGACCATTTACCAAACCCCGGATACACCTTATGGCATGAGCCCTTCCATTGATTTCCGCATCAATGCAGACAATACGCTTGATGTACTCTGGTTGGACAATGCCGGCACAAAGCATCTATCCCGCATATCACTTGTTACAAAAACTCTCGTACAGGAGTTTGTTGTGCCCGCCAAAATAAATAGTGGCAGATTCCTGGGTTTTGATTCTTATCAGAACGGCAATGCGTTTATTATTGGATACTCCAGGTCCAATGCTTTTGGACAGCAGGATGCAGAGGCATGGTACACCGGGTTTGACAAATCGGGAAAAGAGCTGTTTTCAACACGTATCTGGGGAGATGCCAACCTGGACAATACAAATTCCAAAGGGTCTCCGGGACAGGCATCATCGGCCACGATCCGATACAACAAGAAGACAAATACATTTGCACTTTACCTGGGACACACCATGCGGGCACCTGACAACATACGTCACCAGGGCGGATGGATGGGACTTCTGGACGAAAATGGAAAGCTTCAATCCGTTCCCGGTGACTGGTTCTATTCACACAACTTTGATCAGCGCTGCCTTGTCTCTGCAGAAGGCAAGTTCTATACGCTGGCCCATGGCGACGCTTTTCCAAGAGCGCTGGGCCTCGACAAATGGCAGACCAAGCATGAAGCTGGCATCGAATATTATAAAATCAAAAACGGGACAACAGGCGATAACACAACGCACACCAGCACCGGCGATCTGACTGAGCTTGCGAACGGAGATGTTGCTATTGCCTATACAACAAAAGATGAGCGTACCCAGCGCGACTTACGGGTTACCATTGTTCACGGACTGGCGCAGGGAAATCCTGCTGTGACAAATGAAAACTGGATCACCAACAACACAGAGGAAATGGTTGGATGGGGAGCGAAGATTTTACAGTATAGCGACAGTCGAATACTGGTGGGCTGGAATTCGTTCGCGGCAAACACAGGCAAGGGTTCGTATGTGTCCCTGTTGAATCTGAAAGGAGAGCCCGTGTCTCAACCGGAAAAACTGGACGATACATATTTTTACCCATCGCAGTCGTTTCAGAAAACAACCGACGGTAAAAATATCGTCTTCATCTCAGGTGAGCCAGATGCATTGAAAGTCCATGTGATTAAAGTCCCCTAGCCGAAGTCCATAAGAGGAAATATTTTTCTTCTTATGGACTTTTTTATACGGCTATTCAGGTACTACAGCATGATCTCCGAAAGAATACATCACGGCCAGTTTCCACTGGCCGTTTTCTTTTTTGATCATGCGCGTTTCAAGATTGGTATACGTTTTACCATCCTTCGCAACTGTCTTCTGTATGAAATTCACCCAAACCCATTCCGGGGACAACGATCGGAAAAACCATTCTGTGCGTTCCAGACTCACAGGTCGTTCGATCGTATATTTTCGGAAGGCCTCTCCCATGTTCTTGCGGATTGCCTGCGCACCTTTTACCCGGCCATACGATCCATTGGGACTATTCCACGCACTTTGCGTTATTGCATCGTCCGTGTAAAATTTATAGAGTGCAATACTGTCCTCGCGGAAATAGGCATCCGTTTCGGCTTCAATAACTTTTTTGATATCGCGCTCGCCTGCGGCGGTAAGCGGGCTTTGCGCACTTGCCGATGTGAAGAGAACCGTCACGATGATCCCGGTAGCTAGAATTTTTTTCATGGGTGTTTATTTTAATACACCCGAATCAACGGAATAGCGCAACAAAAAATAAAGACCTTCGACGGACAACCTGAAATCACTACAGTCGCCAGAAAGCCCTTACAAGCATCAATCAGGACGTGCAGCGATTTCCATCCTATCAGGTGTTTGAACAAATAAACTTTGTATAAGTATTAACGCTCAGACAATACTCGCTTCATCTGAATATTTTATTTTCGGGGGCTTAAAAAAAAACGCTCTATGAAAAAAATCTACCATGTATGTCTGATCATGCTGATGCTGGTTATGCTCTGTTTGCCGGCATGGGCGCAAGTAAGTCTACAAAGTATTAATGTCCCTTATACACAACTTTTCGATTCGCTGGCTTCAACCGGAACAGCGAATGACGTGAGCACGCTACCGCACGGATGGACGTTTGTGGAAAGTGGCACCAATGCCAACGGCACTTATGCCGCCGGCACGGGATCATCCAACGCCGGGAATACGTACAGTTTCGGGCTTGACGTAAGTGATCGGGCGCTGGGAGGTTTACTCTCCGGATCACTCACCACAACGCTCGGTGCAGGATTTACCAATCATACCGGTGCCATCATCACCGCCATTGTTGTTTCCTATCGCGGTGAACAATGGCGTCTCGGTGCTACTGGCCGTGCCGACCGGCTTGATTTTCAATACAGTCTCAATGCTGCGTCGCTTGCCTCCGGAGACTGGATCGATGTTAACGATCTGGACTTTACAAGTCCAATCACTTCAGGAACCGCAGGGCTTCTGAATGGAAACGATGCAGCGAATCAAACGGACATCAGTTTTTCCATCAGCGGTCTTACCATCCAGCCCGGGCAGTCCTTTTACCTGCGCTGGCTCGACTTCAATGCGACGGGCGCTGACGACGGTTTAGCGATCGATAATTTCGCGCTTACACCTCAAGGTATTCCCTCGACGCTACCTTCCATCGTCCTGACCCCTGCCTCGCTGGCATTCGGCGATGTGACAATCAACAGCAGCGATACATTGTCCTATTCTGTAAAAGGATCAAATCTTTCTGAACCCATTTCCATCATTGGTTTCGATCCTGTGTTCACACTATCGACAGACCGGATCAACTTTACAAGCTCCGTATCGTTGCCTGATTCTGGCGGCGTTGTATACGTTCGCTTTGCTCCTGTTTCGCCTCTGACATCTAGCGATTCAATTCAGCTCACCAGCAGCGGTGTGTTGAAACAGTTCCCTGTACGTGGACATGGATTTGATCAGGCATCATCCATCATTCCGATTTCACAGGCACGGCAACAATCAATTGGTTCAAAAGTAACCGTGGCGGGTCGCATTACGGTAGGAAAAGAATTGGGCAATCCCGTATACATGCAGGATGCATCCGGTGGAATACCTGTATTTGATTACTCACTGATGCAACATGTCTCCATCGGCGATTCGGTTATCGTTACAGGTCCTGTCGGAGTATTCAATGACCAGGTCCAAATCAGCGGAAACGGAATCTTCTTCACGGTTGCTGATACACTGCCCCGCATTGTGAAACCAGTAATTATTTCTCCTGATCAACTGCCCGCATACGAAGGCTTTCTCGTAAGTATTGAAAACGTAACGCTCGTCAACAAAAATTTTATTTTCTATCCGCAAAGTACAGAGGTGATCTCTGCCAACGGTGTGAACGCCGACCTTCGCATTGACGGGGATACAAACATTCCCGGTCTTGCCAAACCACAAGGGACATTCACGGCGACTGGCGTGGTCGGTCGCTTCAGAACTGCCGTTCAACTGCTGCCGCGTTTTCAGCAGGACATCCCGGGTGCGATTCTTCCTTCTACACCATCCGATAGCATAGCCGCAAACCTGACCTTCGATGTTGTGAACTGGAATCTTGAATTCTTCGGCGCCAAAAGCCAGGATTATCGCGGAGAGGAATTCGGACCTGCGGATGAAGCATTACAACTGCAAAATGTAAAGCGCATCATGCTCTCCGTTCATGCCGATGTATTCGCGGTACAGGAAGTGTCAAATGATTCCTTGTTTACAGAGCTCGTGTCCCAACTTCCAGGTTATCGGTCAGTCTGCTCCGCACGCTATTCCTATTCCTTCGATGGACCGAGCAATGAGTTTCCACCACAGAAAGTATGCTTCATTTACGATACGCTTATTGTCAAGGTGCTTGACAATCGCCCGTTATTTGAAGAATTGTATGATGCCGTGCGCCAGGGAAATTCTTCCGGTCTGCCAGGATATCCTACAGGCGATGGCAGCAGTTTCTATTCAAGCGGAAGGCTTCCTTTTAAGCTCACAGCCAATGTCACAATCCAGGGAGTCACCGAGAAAATTTCATTCATTAACATCCATGCAAAGTCCGGGGCTACAGCAGCGGATCGCAGCAGAAGACTGTATGATATCACTGTATTGAAAGATTCACTCGACGCTAAATACACCGATGAGAAATTCATCATCCTCGGAGACTTGAATGACGATCTGGATAAGTCCATCGCAACGGGACTCTCCAGTCCGTACCAGGGCTTTGTATCGGACAGCCTTCGCTACGAATCCATTACAAAAGCACTGAGCGATGCAGGTGCAAGGTCAACAATCAGCTTCAGTGATATGATCGATCACCAGATTATCTCCAACGAATTGAGTGCCGCTTACCTGAACGAATCAGCCCGTGTGATCACACCCTTTAGTTTAATTCCGGCCTATGCCGCCACAACCTCCGATCACCTTGCAGTACTGTCCCGATTCAAGTTTCAGGAAACAGAAATCAATTTTGTTGAAGCCGATATAACACTTCCGGAAGGCGTATCAACGCACCGCTTCACGGTAAGACTGGACAAGGCATTTTCGCAACCAAAAACCATCACCATCGCTGTGCAGGGAAGTGCCACAGCGGGACAGGATTTCAATACCACGCCTGCTACACAAAACGGTTTATTGACGCTGGTAATTCCAGCCGATTCAATGACAGCCTCGTTTACGGTAAATCTTCTTCAGGACAAGAAGGATGAAGTCAATGAAACTATTGAATTTGCATTGCTGCCGGCAACCGGAATTATTGGCGGCGCGCAGGGCCGTTTGATTATTACTGTGGAAGATGATGATGTCCCATTTGTTCAATTCTCATCTGTCTTTGGCAGCGGCAAAGAAGGGCTTGGTGAATTACCGGTTACATTGTCCTTATCCACTCCGCCTGCTACGGACCAGACGCTGACCATTGCTACCCTGAATGGCTTCGGTGTAACGGCGGATGATTACTCAACTGCACCCGCGGTGGCACAAAACAAAATTACCGTGCAGGTAGCAGCCGGAAGCACTCAAGCCAACGTTATGATAACACCCCTGACCGATACCAGACGCGAGTTACCGGAACTGATCACGTTCTATCTCGATGATACATCTGACGGACTCCTGATTGGACAGCCACGGCTCTTCATCTTCACCTTGCTGGATGGCGGGAAAAGAAATCCGGACTTCTCTGTATATCCCAATCCTACAACAGGCCCCGTCACACTCCGGGCCATCGGTGTAACTGAATCCGAAAACATCTATGCAGAGCTTCGCAGCCCATGGGGCACAAGTCTTTTTGCAGGACATGGCACGCTGCAACAGTTGAGCGAGATTATCTCACAGAGAGTCCAGTCGGACAGAAGAGGCATTTATACCGTGAAGCTTATATTGGATGGCGAAAGCTATATTCTGAGAATTTTAAAGATCTGATAACGGATCTGGTTATAAAAATAAAGGTCGCTCCGAAAGAGCGACCTTTATTTTTTCTGTTGATACTTCCCTGTTCGAAGGAGACTGACTTTATACTCTCATCATCTATACCTCAGCCATTGCTTTGCGCGGGCCTGAATATACCTCGCGCACATTGTAAGTCTTCTTGTTCTGCGATTCATAGTACGTTCTCATGATCAGTTCGGCAATGAGCCCGAACGTAAGAAACTGAATACCGGCGAGCAACAGGGTAAAGCCCAGGATCAGCAACGGCCTTCCCCAGATATCCTGTCCCATAATTTTAACCACAAACAGATATATGTTTATGGACAGGCCGAGCAGAAACGATATGATGCCGATGGGACCGAACAAATGAATCGGGCGGCGGAAATACTTCTGAAAGAAGACCATGAGCAACAAATCACTCATCACTTTAAATGTACGACCAATTCCATATTTGGACTTTCCATGGATGCGTGCGTGATGTCTCACGTCTACATCGGTAATTCGCCCGCCCTGCAGCACGGCCAGTATCGGAATGAAACGATGCAGCTCACCGTAAAGTCCCAGCTTTTGTGCGATGTCCCGTGTAAATATTTTAAGCGTGCAACCATAATCCCGGATGTGGACACCGGTGAGATTCCGGATCATGCGATTGGCAATCATACTGGGAAATTTCCGCCAGAGCATACCATCCTGGCGATTCTTGCGATAACCGGCTACAACGTCCCAACCTTCCAACTGCAATTTCTGCAGCATCATTGGAATATCCGCCGGGTCGTTTTGCAGATCACCATCCATCGTTACAATATACGATCCTTTGGCATGATCGATTCCCGCAGCGATTGCCGCGGTCTGTCCATAATTCCGGTTGAGTGAAATAAGCCGTGTACGATGATCGGACAGTGTTTTGATTCTGTAGGCAGTCGCATCGGTTGAGCCGTCATCCACCAGAACAATCTCGTAATCGTATGTGGACAATGCTTTTCGCACACGTTCGAGTAACGGTGCAATATTATCTTCTTCGTTGAGAAGTGTGATCACCACGGATAATTCCATCATGCGAAGTAACATACAGGATGTTGCCTTCTCTTGACTAATCCATTAATATTTCATGAAGATACCTTCACACTGGGTTAACAGGCTCTAATTCTTTTTAGGCTAATCTTGCCACTATCTATGAACAAGAATTTTATCATCCTGCTGGCACTGGCTGCGGTTGTTTACACAGCGAACATCTGGGGCACTTCCATTTATATACTGGACGAAGCCAAGAACGCGGGCTGCGCAATGGAAATGTATCAGCATGAAGAGTGGATCGTTCCTACGTTTAATCAAACACTTCGTACAGACAAGCCGCCACTGCATTACTATTTTATGAAGGCCGGCTATTCGCTCTTTGGGATTACTCCATTTGGCGCACGGATTTTCTCTTCTGTCATGGGCATTCTTACCGTGCTTACGGTGTACCTGTTCGGCAGAAGAATTATGAATGAAGAAGCCGCTTTCTATGCAGGCATCATTCTGATCTCTTCTCTTCAGCTGGCTGTGCAGTTTCACCTGGCGGTACCCGATCCGTACCTGATCTTTTTCCTGACGCTCGGCTGGATGTCCTTCATTTACGCGTACGTAGAAAAGAGATCGAAATTCTATTACCTGTTTTATGCAGCAATCGCTTTTGCATCCCTGGCGAAAGGACCCGTAGCCGTAATTTTCTCTGGCCTCATTGTCCTGATCTTTCTGATTACGCAAAAGAAAATTACCTGGAAAGCTCTACGTCAGATCAGGCTTCTGAATGGAGTACTGTTGTTCGCGGTCATAGCATTGCCCTGGTACATCGCCGTTGGCTACGCAACAGGCGGCGAGTGGACAGAACAATTTTTCTTCAAGCATAATGTAAGTCGCTACACGGGTTCCATGGAAGGACACGGCGGTTTTCCGCTGGCATCGTTCGTTATTGTGCTTGCGGCATTAATGCCGTTCTCGTTTTTTTGCCCGCAGGCGTTCCGGCAAATCTGGAAGAAACGAAGAAAAGACGCCTTTCTTCAATTTTGCCTGATCGCAGTTGGCGTGATCACCGTTTTCTTCGCGTTCTCCCGCACGATTCTTCCGAGCTATCCCGAGCCCGCGGCTCCGTTCTTCGCTTTGTTGCTAGGATATTTTTTTGAATCGGTGCAACGACGCGCCAAAGTGAAACGATTGAAGCTTCGCATAAACGCACTCGTATATTTTGTCATTGCACTGGCGTTGCCGCCGGCCGCCTGGATCGCACTGTCCGCGGAGAAGGACTTGCAGGATCTGGCCAGCCTCGCCGTGTATTTTGTGATTCTGCCCTTAGGAGCCGGAACCGCGCTGATTTATATCTGGAAAAAAGATCTGGACACAGCCATCTATATTTACTCGCTTTCCTCGATCAGTTTTTTATTAATCTTTTTCTATGGAGCGTATCCGGAGATCGACGCCCGAAATCCGGTCTCGCAAAGCGCTACACACTTTCACATGAAACCCGCCAAGGCACTTGTCGCGTACCGTGATTTTAACCCGGCTTATGTATTTTCGTTTCAGCAACCCATTGTTAAAATTGATAGCGCCAAAGCGGTGGAGAAATATCGGTTTCCGGCAGGCGTATATGTGATCACCCAAAAAAGACATTTATCTGATCTGGACATGACAAAATTCAATGTCCTGTTCGAAGGAAAAGACCTCTTTGAAAATCCAGTGACCGTGGTCCTGGAAAAGAAGCAGTAGCCGTTCTGCTTTCAGGCTCTATTGAGGTTACCCGCACGTTTACTTTTCAAACGCAGCTTGCGATTCATCCATCGGGGAAGTTTTGCTGTCTCCATGATCTGCCAGATACTATAGGCTGTAAAACACCCGATGATTGCGCCGGCTGCAACATCCATTAAAAAATGCTGCGCAAGATACACGCGCGAATAACCAACCAACAACGCCAGGATCAGGACAAACATGCCGGTGGTCCGGTTACGCGAAATCAATGCGATAAACAATGCCGCACAAAAAGCAGTAGCCGTGTGTCCCGAAGGGAATGAATTCAGGTTGTGAACATCGATACCGGGAACAAAATGAATCAACTCATCGCCCAGAAATTTACGGGGACGTTCGAGGCCCGGAAAAAGGGCTCGCTTGAACAGTGTCACAAAAAGTCCATGTCCTATCGAAAGCAGCACGGCCATGATCGCATAGCGGAATCGGATGAAAAGACAAAAGACAGCAATAGGCAAAAATATGATGCCATCACCCAGGTTGGTTAATCCTGCAAAAATTACATCCAGCAGAATGGCATGATGACCGTTGATCAAAAGAACATCCTGTCCCTTGGGAATAGCAACCGAAGCAACAAACAAAACAACGAGAACAACCAGAAAGGAACGGCTCAATGCCCAGTAGCGAAGTGTAGTGATGGGGTGCATGGATCAAACCTAACACCTTGCCAAAAACTGGGTGTCAAAATAACGTAAATCGTTTCTTATATTCTTACAATGATTATGTTATCCTGTTAAAAGTGATTTAACAAAATCATAACGGGACAATACTATCAGGACAGCGATGCTACTGTCTCAAAATGGGGAATAACCCCTTCGTGGTAATATTGAATATACCATTGTACAAATTGCTCCACACCATGCTCTACAGAAATCGATGGATTGTAGCCAATGTATTCACGCAATGCATCTACATCAGCATGTGTCGCAGGCAGGTCGCCGGGCTGAAGCGGCATTAATTGCTGATTCGCCTGCATGTTCAATGCTGTTTCAATGGCTTTGATGTAATCTCTCAATAGAACTGGCTTTGAATTGCCAACATTAAAAATCCGGTAGGGAGCCGATGAACTTGAGGTCTCGGGGCGAAGGCCGCTCCAGGTATGGTTGGGAGTTGCCGGCTTCAGCAAGGTTTGCACAATGCCTGTCACGACATCATCCACGTATGTAAAATCGCGAGTCATATCGCCGTAATTATATACGTGTATCGGTTCGCGACGAAGAATGGATTTTGTAAACAGGAAGAGCGCCATGTCTGGTCTGCCCCATGGACCATAAACCGTGAAAAAGCGTAGCCCCGTAGTACTCAACCCGAACAGATGACTGTAGCTGTGCGCCATCATCTCATTCGCTTTCTTGGTTGCTGCATACAGGGACATCGGATGTTCGGTTGCCTGTCGCTCCTGGAAAGGTGTAGCCGTATTGAGGCCGTATACGCTCGAAGTGCTTGCATACACCAGGTGCCTGACACGTTGCTGCCGGCAACAATCCAGTATATTCATGAATCCGCTCACGTTGCTGTCAATGTATGCCTGCGGATTCTCTACAGAATACCGTACACCGGCCTGCGCTGCCAGATTCACCACATAATCGAACTTCCCGCTTTCAAATAACGCGACGAGCATCTGTCTGTTTAGCAGATCGGCTTTTACAAACCGGTAATTCCGGAACAGTGCACTGTCCACCAATTGTCCATTTGTAAAGTCCTTTTTAAAAATGCCGGTCTGTGCCAGTCGTGCATGTTTAAGATTGACATCATAATAGTCGTTGAGATTATCAAGTCCCACCACATCAAAGCCCTCCATCAGGAGCCGGAGGACAGTGTGCATACCAATAAATCCGGCGGCACCAGTTACAAGTATTTTCTGTGCTGTTTCCAAATCGATTTCTATTTGCAAATAAAAATACAATCGATCGTCGCAGAAGACGTTATAGGCCTGCTTAACTTACTATTATGAAATGACTGTAAAAAAGACCGGTGATTGTAAACATCCGAAACAAGTGCATAACATTACTGCGCCAATCCGAACAGGATCTGCTTCTGCCCTGAAACATACTGTTGCCGGTGCGTACTGACCAGGTAATCAAACATACT
>JAESFU010000770.1_pt1 | contig 11673 bp, 8 predicted proteins | sample 9269461 | NCBI WGS metagenome assembly JAESFU01 (sample SAMN14502556, study PRJNA617107) | algae metagenome | isolation source: Stenomitos rutilans HA7619-LM2 and co-occurring heterotrophs from cave walls | place: USA: Waikapalae cave, Hawaii | collected 2009-07-28
AATTCCCCGACTCTTCTTTACGTTTTTAATGGCCGTGTTGATAATGGACAAGGTGGTAAGTCCCAAAAAGTCCATCTTTAACAAACCGGCGCTTTCCACCACGCTGTTGTCGAACTGCGTTACCAGCATGTCCGAATCTTTTGCTACGGACATCGGGACAAACTTGGTAAGATCGTCTGGTGTGATGATCACCCCGCAGGCATGCACACCCGTATTGCGAACGGAGCCTTCCAGTATTTCAGCCTGTCTCAATACATCGGCGCGCAGATCGGAGCCTTTCTTGATGTCGGCCAGCTCTTTTACTTCGGCGAACGCAGCGTCAAGCGATGTGCCCGGTTTTTCGGGGATCATCTTGGCCAACAGGTTGGCATCAGCCAGCGGCAATTCCATGACGCGTGCACAGTCTTTAATGGAAGACTTCGCCGCCATCGTGCCGTAGGTGATGATTTGGGACACCTGCGTTTTGCCGTACTTGTCGATTACATAGCGCAGTACTTTGTCGCGTCCTTCGTCGTCAAAGTCAATATCAATATCGGGCAGGGACACGCGATCGGGATTGAGGAAACGCTCAAACAGCAAATCGTATTTGATAGGGTCTACGTTGGTGATCCCGATGCAATACGCAACGGCAGATCCCGCAGCAGAACCACGGCCGGGTCCTACAGAGACACCCATTTCGCGCGCTTTGGATGTGAAGTCCTGTACGATGAGGAAGTATCCGGGATAACCAGTCTTCTTGATTGTCTCCAGTTCAAAGTCCAGGCGCTCGCGAATCTCTTGTGTGATCTCGGTATATTTCTTTTTCGCGCCTTCGTAGGTGAGATAATTCAGGTAATCATCTTCGGTGCTGAACTCGGCCGGAATATCGAACTTGGGCAGCAATACATTGCGCTCCAGTTTATAGCTCTCGATTTTGCCCAGGATCTCGCTGATCGTTTCGATTGCCTCGGGCAGATCGCGGAAGATGGACTTCATCTCATCCTGCGATTTAAAATAGTATTCCGTATTGGACATACCATAGCGGTGTCCTCGGCCGTAACCGATGGGCGTAGATTTGAATTCGCCTTCCTTAATACACAACAATACGTCGTGTGCGTTTGCTTCTTCTTTATCGAGGTAATACGATTCGTTGGACGCAAAATATTTCACACCGTGTTTGTTTGCCAGCCGCAGCAGCGTTTCGTTCACGTGGTCTTCTTCCGCAATTCCGTGGCGATTCAGCTCCACATAAAAATCTTCACCAAACAGGTTGTGCCACCATATAAAAGCATCTTCAGCCTGCTTCTCGCCCACATTGAGAATGAGGTATGGAATTTCGCTGTTCAGTCCACCCGTTGTGGCAATCAGGCCATCCTTGTATTGTACAATCAACGCTTTATCGATGCGGGGGTGAATTCCATAAAGTCCTTCGATAAAACCGTACGAACTGAGCTTGGCCAGATTCTGATAGCCGTTTTTATTTTTGGCGATCAATACCTGGTGGTAGCGCTTGTCCGGATTGTCCTTGGTGAACTTTAATTTCAGGCGTTCTTCCGCCACAAAGAATTCGCATCCCAGAATAGCCTTGATCTCATGATTATGAGCTTCGCGTACAAACTTGAAGGCCCCATACATATTGCCCAGATCGGTAAGCGCTACTGCAGGCATGTTCAGCGCCTTGGCTTTTGCCACCATGGACTTAATATCCGGCGTAGCCTGCAAAACAGAATATTGCGAGTGCGCATGCAGGTGGACATACGGCTTATCGGTAAGTAGCGCTTCGCCGCCGGTGAGGGTATAGCCGGCCGTTTTCTTCTTTTCTTTTTTAGCGAAGTTGGCCGCGTCGAGGTTCGGCTCTTCGTATTCAATCTCGTCGAGGGGCGTGGTATCGAACGGCTTTACCACATTGCGTTTCATGAGACCGAAGTAGCAACGCGCGGTGGCGGCTACGTCATACGCTGCGTCGTGTGCATCGCCGAAGTCCTTGCCAAAAAGTTTTTCGTGCAGCTCAACAAGGCGTGGCATTTTCAGGCGTCCGCCAATGCCGCCACCAATCTGGCAAAACTCGGTAGAAGCAAGTCCTGTATCGACGCGCTCCAGGTTTGTAAATTGTTCCGGCGCCAGGCTCTTGCGAATAAACTCAGCCCCGATGATGTTGATATCAAACTCGATGTTGTGCCCTACCAGCAGCGGCGATTTGGTGAGATCCTGTATAAAGATGCCAAGCACATGCATCAGGTCGTACCCTTCCTCCATGGCTCGCTTTGTGGAAACGCCGTGTATCTGCTCCGCCTTGTAGGGAATATCGAAGCCTTCGGGCTTGATGATATAGTTGTGGTTTGAGACAAGCTTGCCCGTATGATCGTGGAGCTGCCAGGCCAGTTGCACGAGGCGCGGCCAGTTGTCCAGGTCAGTAATGGGTGCAGTCTTATTGTGCGGAAGCCCGGTGGTTTCCGTATCGAAAATCAGATACATCTACAGTAATAATTGTGGTTGTGGGGCTAAAGATAAATCTTCTGATAAGAATGATCTTCCAAGAATGCTGTTCTTATTACAAAAGTTTCCCGGACTTCTTAAACTCCCCTATCTGCACCTATTTCTAATCCCTGCAAGTGATTTTCAAGCAAGCATGTCCGGCACAATCCGATCACAAAAAAATCAAGACAAATTCCCAAATAAAGAATTAGGCTCAAAATGAATCTTATTATTAGAAGTTCTGGATAACCTGAAATATTATAACTACCAAGCTATCAATGCTTTGATTTTTTCGGCTTGATTTATGGCATACCGGAACCACGCCAAAACTACAAAAGCGCTGTAATGAAAAGCTGGTTCCAGAGAATCACACGATTTTTTCGCAAAGAATGGTTTCTCCTGATTGCCGTCGTGGTAATCGCTCTCCTTATACTGATGTTCGAGTTGATCCTCTAAGCGCACATTTCCATCGTATTCGAATACCTATTTAGAATTCTTATAAAGTAATGATCGCTTTGGTGAAGTAGGCTTTGGGAAGTAATTTTCGCAAAAATTCTGACAGTCTACTTATGAATTGGTTCACCAAACTACTGACCAGCACGTTGGGCAGAAAAGTTATGATGGCCCTCACCGGCCTCTTTCTCATTATCTTTTTAGTTGTTCACTTAATCGGAAATCTTCAGTTGCTCAAGCACGACGGTGGACATGCGTTTAATGTTTACGCCAAGTTCATGACGAGCAACCCGGTGATCAAAACCGTTTCCTATGTGAACTACGCCTGCATCATCATTCACATAATCTGGGCTTTGCTGCTCACACTGCACAACCGTTCGGCCCGTGGCCCGCAAGGCTACGCCGTGAACAAAAATTCTTCCGCCTGGACATCCCGCAACATGGGCATTCTTGGCACATTCATTCTGATCTTCCTCGTTATTCACCTCAAGGGCTTCTGGGCCGAAATGCACTGGGGTAATATGCCTGTACAGGTTTACGATGGCGAAGAAGTTAAAGATCTGTTTGCTGTTGTAGATCTCGCATATTCCCAAATCTGGTATGTTGCCATTTACGTATTCAGCATGGCCGTGCTTGGCTTTCACCTGTGGCACGGTTTCGCGAGCGCCTTCCAGACGCTTGGTCTCAATCATTTAAAGTACAATCCGATCATCCGCTTTGTCGGCCGTGCTTTCGCGATCATTGTCCCTGTACTCTTCGCGATCATTCCGATCATTATGTTTCTTGATTAAAAATCTTTAGAAGATCATCTATATGAAGTTAGAGTCTAAAATTCCGGAAGGACCTTTATCAGAAAAATGGACGAAGCACAAATTCAACCTGAAGCTGGTAAACCCTGCCAATAAAAGAAAATATGATGTGATTGTTGTCGGTACCGGTCTGGCCGGTGCTTCGGCTGCTGCATCGCTGGCCGAACTTGGTTATAACGTGAAAGCGTTCTGCTTTCAGGACAGCCCGCGCCGTGCACACAGTATTGCTGCACAAGGCGGGATCAACGCAGCAAAGAATTATCAAAACGACGGGGACAGTGTATACCGTCTCTTCTACGATACCATCAAAGGTGGTGACTACCGCGCACGCGAAGGCAACGTACATCGTCTCGCCGAGGTAAGCGTAAACATCATCGACCAGTGCGTGGCACAAGGCGTACCGTTCGCCCGCGAATATGGCGGACTGCTGGCCAACCGCTCTTTCGGGGGCGCGCAGGTGTCCAGAACATTTTACGCCCGCGGACAAACCGGACAACAATTACTACTCGGTGCATACTCCGCACTGAATCGCCAGATCGCCAACGGAAAAGTAAAGATGTACACCCGTACCGAAATGCTCGACGTGGTGATGGTCGATGGCAAAGCACGCGGGATCATTACCCGTGACTTGATTACCGGCAAGATCGAATCGCATGCGGGACATGCTGTGTTACTTTGTACCGGCGGATATGGAAACGTATTTTACCTGTCCACCAACGCGAAAGGCTCGAACGTAACCGCCGCGTGGCGCGCCCATAAAAAAGGTGCACTGTTCGGCAATCCTTGCTTTACGCAAATTCACCCGACGTGTATTCCCGTAACAGGCGATCATCAGTCCAAGCTTACGCTGATGTCTGAATCGCTTCGTAACGACGGTCGTGTGTGGGTGCCGAAAGTTGCTGTAAAAGGACTGAAAGCAAAAGATGCCGCCAAGATTGCCGAAGCGGATCGCGATTATTTCCTGGAGCGCAAATATCCTTCTTTCGGAAACCTGGTTCCCCGCGACGTTGCTTCGCGTAACGCCAAGATGATGTGCGACGAAGGTCGTGGCGTTGGCTCTACGGGACTTGCCGTATTCCTTGATTTCTCGGATGCCATTAAACGCGACGGGCGCAAAACGATTGAAGCAAAATACGGCAACCTGTTCGATATGTATCAGCAGATCACCGGGGACAACCCGTACGAGATGCCGATGATGATCTATCCGGCCGTTCACTATACAATGGGTGGACTTTGGGTTGATTATAATTTGATGACGAGTGTCCCCGGCTTGTACGCGATGGGCGAAGCAAACTTCTCCGATCACGGTGCGAACCGTCTCGGTGCGAGCGCGCTGATGCAGGGACTTGCAGACGGATATTTTGTGATTCCGTACACCGTGGGCGATTACCTCGCGACAATCGGACCGGAAAAAATAACAACCGACAGACCTGAATTTAAAGAAGCGATCGATAAAGTAACGGCGACTATCAACAAATTGCTGAGCATTAAAGGCAAGAAGACGGTAGATCATCTGCATCGCGATTTAGGACACATCATGTGGGAGTACTGCGGTATGTCCCGCAACGCTGCCGGTCTGAAAACAGCAAAGGGAAAAATTCAGGAACTGAAGAAAGAGTTCTGGCAGAATGTAAACGTACTGGGCGGTTCAAGCGAATTGAATCAGGAGCTTGAAAAAGCCATGCGCGTAGCAGACTTTATCGAGCTTGGCGAACTGATGGTGGACGATGCACTGAGCCGCGAAGAATCCTGTGGTGGACACTTCCGCGAAGAATCGCAGACACCGGAAGGCGAAGCGCAACGCGACGACGCAAATTTCTCGTACGTATCTGCCTGGGAGTTCAAAGGTGAAAATCAACCGGAGGTACTGCACAAGGAAGAACTGAAGTTCGAGAATGTGAAACTGACACAACGCAGCTATAAATAATGCTACAGGACATTGTAGTCCCGCAGCGATAAACTTATAAATGAATTAACTCTATGAAGATCACACTCAAGATCTGGAGACAACAAAATAACAGCAGCAAAGGTGGTTTCAAAACCTATCAGCTCGATCATGTATCGGCCGATATGTCCTTTTTGGAAATGCTGGATGTATTGAACAACGAACTGATCAACAAAGGTGAAGAGTCGGTAGCCTTCGATCACGATTGCCGCGAAGGAATTTGCGGTATGTGCAGTTTGTATATCAACGGTCGTCCGCACGGACCACAGCAGACCACCACGTGCCAGTTGCACATGCGTACGTTTCAGGATGGCGAGACGATCACGATTGAGCCGTGGCGAGCGAAAGCTTTCCCGGTGATCCGCGACCTCGTAGTGGACCGCACGGCGTTTGATCGCATTCAGCAAGCCGGTGGATACGTATCTGTAAATACAGGCGGTGTTCCGGATGGTAACGCGATTCCGATTCCGAAGAAAGTTGCTGACGAAGCCATGGATGCTGCGCAGTGTATCGGTTGTGGTGCGTGTGTAGCCGCTTGTAAAAATGCTTCGGCTATGTTGTTTGTCGGCGCCAAAGTTTCGCAGTTTGCTTTGCTCCCGCAGGGTAAGGCCGAGCGCAAGGAACGCGTTGAGAAAATGGTTGCCACGATGGATGCCGAAGGTTTCGGTGCCTGCACAAACACGGGCGCGTGTGAAGCTGAATGTCCTAAAGGCATCAGCCTGACGAACATCGCGCGTATGAACCGCGAATATTTCTCCGCTTCACTTACATCATACGAAATTGTTACCAAGGGCGAAGATTAATCGCTCCACATACAACAACAACAAAAACGACTGTCTCAAAAGGACAGTCGTTTTTGTTTTATCTCAATTTCAAAAACATGAACAGATGCATGTAAACATCCGGCAGGTCCATGTTTCTCTACACGCCTCGGATATCCACCAATCTACATCCGAACAAAAAATGCCCTCTCAGCGATAAAAATTCGAAAACCCGATAATGGAAATGTTGCAAAAAAACAGTTTATGAAGGGCTTGCTGCGGCTTTCGTCTAAATTTCCGATGGGTCGCCACGAAAACGATTGTACAGAATTATTCTTTTTCTAGTTTTGTCGGTAACCCCCTTTGGGAAAAACGTGAGCAACGCGATAGTTATCATACCTACTTACAAAGAACGCGAGAACATCCGTGCGATCATTGATGCGGTTTTTGCTTTGCCCAAAGACTTTCACCTGCTTATTGTAGACGATAATTCACCGGACGGCACGGCCGAAATTGTAGAGTCGCTGCAACTTGACTATAACACTGCTGCGGAAACCAAACTTCACCTGTTGAAGCGCCCGGGCAAGCTTGGGCTGGGCACAGCATACATCACCGGATTCAAGTTCGCGATTGAGCGCGGCTATGATTTTATCCTGGAGATGGACGCCGATTTTTCGCACGATCCCAAGGACTTGGTAAACCTGTACCTGTCCTGCTCAGAAGGCGGTACAGACGTTTCGATTGGTTCGCGCTATGCTACAGGTGTCAATGTTGTGAACTGGCCTATGGGGCGCGTATTGCTTTCGTACTTTGCCAGCAGTTATGTAAGACTTATCACCAGCATGCCGATCCATGATACAACGGCAGGGTTTGTTTGCTATCGCAGAAAAGTATTGGAAACTATTCCGTTGGATCAGGTGAAGTTTGTTGGATACGCATTTCAGATTGAGATGAAATTCAGCGCGTGGAAGTATGGCTTCAAGCTCGCGGAAGTCCCGATCATTTTTACAGATCGCACACGCGGCGAGTCCAAGATGTCTCCGGGAATTTTTAAGGAAGCTTTTTTCGGTGTGCTTCAGATGACCATTCAGAGCTGGTTCAGAAAATATATTCCGGCAGGACAATAAACAAAAACGGGTTGACTTTCAGCCAACCCGTCTTGCGGTGTTATTCTTCTAATCCTACAAAAGTAATCGGGCCTACGTGGGATTTTACAAGCTCCAGATCGGGCTCCGTAATCTCCGCTTCATAACCATCTTCTTTCAGCATGTTTAGAATGTCCTCAGCAGCCTCGCGCTGCTTGTAAATGTGATAATCTTCGCGTGCGAACACCGGGTAGCGACCCAATTTTTGTTCGCGATCAACAAAGTTAAAACCACATAAGTACAACTTGCTATTCGCATGTTGAATACGATACAGAGGCATCTGTGGATACTTTTGTAGCCAGTCTACAATTTCATCACGTGTTCCCTGTACGATTTCCGTCAGCTTGAATACATTCATTACTTCGCCTTGGTTGGGTTTATCCAACATACGCAAGTCAAAATTGTGAACATACGCCGACAGTCCTACGCATCCGCACAATACCATGAGCGGATTCTGAGCATCGCCGTGCAAACGGACGTCAAGGTTTTTTGCATTAAAAAACGCCTGAAGCCTGCGGTTGCGCTTCTGAATTGTTGGTGTCAGGTCCGGCCTGACAGGATTCTTGAATTTTAATTGCATAACATTAAAACATTTCGCTATAAGGTGGGCTCCTTACTAAAACAAAAATAACAAAATATTTAAGTTTAAACTATTATTAATCAACCATTAACACGTTTCTAATCAAAACGTATAGCTTTAATCGGCTTGATCCGGGAGATGACCATGGTGGGTATCAGGAGCACCACGGTGACAACAAATAAGGTGAGAAAATTGAGCAGCCCAACGATTTCCCAATGCCAGCTGATGGGCACTTCACTCATATAATAATCGTGCGGGTTGAGCTTTATAAATTTGAATTTGTATTGCAGATAACATAGTCCCAGACCGATCGCATTTCCTAACAACAGTCCTTTCACAATCAGATTCATTCCCTGATAAATAAAAATCGAACGAATCAATCTGTCACTGCCACCCAACGCTTTGATAACGCCGATCATCGATGTCCGCTCCATCACGAGGATGAGGACAATGGAAATCATATTCACGCAGACAACAATTAAGATGATTACCAACAGAATATTCACCTGTCTGCTCAACAACTCCAGCCATTCAAACACCTGCTGATAGCGATCGCTTACACGCTCGATGTTTAAATCGTAGTCCATGCTTTCGCCCAGCGCTGTCCCGGCCTGATCGATCTGATCGGTACGTTGGACAAAGATTTCCAGTCCACCCGCGAGACTGTCGGACCAGTCATTCAAACGTTGAATAAGGCGAATGTCCCCGATGATGACTTTGCTGTCGAAATATTCGGACAGGTTTGTTTCATAAATCCCTGCAACTTTCAATTTGCGGAAACGCGGCGGGTTCTGAAAGAAGTGGACAACGATCTGATCCCCAACACCAGCCTTCAATTTTTGTGCGATGATTTTGCTGATCACCACCTGGTTGGAATATCCTGAATCAGGGAATTGGACAAACTCTCCTTCCAGCATACTTTCACGAAAGGACTCCACATCAAAGTTCTTGCTGACGCCTTTCATCACCACACCCAGCACTTCGTCATCGGCTTTTACAAGTCCCGGTTTGTGTGAGTATTCCTGTATGTGTTTGATGTAGGGATATTTTTCCGGATGATTATACGCATCGATATGAAAATTCATCGGTTGTTCTTCCGTCGAATTGTTCATGGTGAAGCGTGTCACAATCAGGTGTCCGCTGAAGCCATAGATCTTGCTTTTCACGGTTTCCTGAAATCCTTTCATAATGAGAAACGCTACAATGACGGATGCCAGACCGATGCCGATGCTGAACACAGCAATCTTGTGGATCGTAGACGAGAAGCCTTCCTCTTTGCCGCGGCTTATTCTTTTGGATATGAAATATGAAAGGTTCAAGTCTTCTTGCTAACTTTTCAGCGTGAGATCGATGCAAAATACACGATGCCCGGTCTACAGCCAAATACGATGCATAATAGTTTGATGAAGTCTGCCATGAAGAATTTTTTTGTACTGCTGCTCGCCGCTCTGGTGCTGGCACAATGCAGTAAACGCCCTATAGCCACACAGCCTGTCGCCACAACGCCTCCGGCAGAAATGCCACCACCGGTAACCGATACGCCTGCCCCCCCTGTAACGCCGCCTGCAACGGTAGTATTGGGTGCCGAGCAACTCGATGTTCTCTTGCCCAAGCTCGCCGGCAAGCGCGTAGCATTGCTGGTCAATCAAACTTCTGTGATCGGCAAAACACATCTGGTGGATACGCTGAAGAGTCTGGGTGTGAATCTGATCAAGATTATGGGGCCCGAGCATGGCTTCCGCGGCGCAGCTTCTGACGGCGAAACGGTGAACGATGCGTTCGATTCGAAAAGCGGCTTGCCGGTGGTGTCCCTCTATGGAAAAAATCACAAGCCTACGCCCGCACAATTGGCTGATATAGATGTAGTGGTGTTCGATGTGCAAGACGTGGGCACACGTTTCTATACCTACATCAGCACCATGCATTATATGATGGAAGCGTGCGCAGAGAGCAAGAAGAAATTCATTTTGCTGGAACGGCCGAATCCCAATGCATACGTTGATGGACCTGTGAATGAGACACCGCTCAAATCGTTTGTGGCTATCCATGCCATACCCATTGCGCATGGACTTACCATGGGTGAGCTGGCGCTGATGATCAACGGCGAAGGATGGCTCGCCAACAAAGTACAATGCGATGTGGACATTGTGAAACTGCGAAACTGGAAACATACCGATGACTATTCTCTGCCCATAAAACCGTCACCGAATTTACCGAACGATCAGGCCATCCGCATGTATCCGTACATCTGTCTCTTTGAAGGCACGGTGATCTCATTGGGTCGCGGCACCATGATGCCGTTTCAGATTCTGGGAAATCCGGAATTGAAAGGAATGCCGTTTCAGTTTACGCCGGTGAGCATCAAAGGCATGTCGGTAACACCGCCGTTACAGAACCAGCTGTGTTACGGGCTGGACCTGCGCCACGCTCCTATTTCGCGCAGCGTAGACCTGAGTTACCTGTTTCAGATGTACCAGGCCTATCCGCATAAGGACAAGTTCTTCATTCCTTATTTCGATATACTGGCGGGTACCACAACGCTGAAACAGCAGATCAAAGACGGCCTTACGGAAGAACAGATCCGCGCTACGTGGAAACCGGGACTCGATGCGTACAAGCTAAAGCGTCAGAAATATTTATTGTATCCCTAACGTGATCTTCGCAGATTGTCCTTATGACCAAAGCTGAAAAGGTGGCCGACATTGTCCACATCCTGGAACACTATTTTCCAAAACCCGAAATTCCGCTCCATCACAAAGATGCCTATACGCTGTTGATCTCGGTATTGCTCTCGGCACAATGTACCGATGAGCGTGTAAACAAGACTACGCCGGCGCTCTTCAAACGCGCCGACAATCCGTTTGACATGATCAAAATGTCGCAGGAAGAAATCCGCGAGATTATCAAACCGTGCGGACTTTCGCCGATGAAATCAAAAGGAATTTACGGGCTGTCCCATATTCTCATCGACAAATACAATGGCGAGGTGCCTTCCACATTTGAAGAACTCGAAGAGCTTCCGGCCGTCGGACACAAGACGGCCTCGGTGGTGATGACACAATGGTTCGGTGTCCCGGCCTTTCCGGTGGACACGCACATTCATCGCCTCGCCTACCGCTGGGGTCTTACCACAGGCAAAAGCGTGGAACAGACCGAGCATGATCTGAAGCGTCTCATCCCGGAAAGCAAGTGGAACAAGGCGCATTTGCAAATGATCTATTTTGGCCGCAAGTTCTGTCCCGCCCGTGGCCATGTGTGGACAGATTGTCCTGTTTGTTCGAAGTATATGCGCAAGGAGCTGCGGGATTAAACCGCCACAGCTTTCTTGTACAGGGTAAAAAATGTAAATGGCAGGAAACCAAAACTGAAGATTGCGGCACCGATAATAAAAAACCAATCGGCCGTTGTGTTGATCTGAAAGAGTCGTAACACGATGGCAGATCCCGTTAGTACTGCGCTGAGAAAACCGAACAGGATTCTAAGCTTCTCTGATAAAAGGCTTTGTATACTTGACTTGAATTTGTCC